>JAAUXU010003627.1_pt1 | contig 16169 bp, 12 predicted proteins | sample 7278151 | NCBI WGS metagenome assembly JAAUXU01 (sample SAMN14350113, study PRJNA611818) | marine sediment metagenome | isolation source: surface marine sediment (1.8m) | place: French Polynesia: Moorea | collected 2018-08 | reverse complement strand
GCCGTGATCGTTTCTCGGGGAGGGTCTTCCCTCTACCCTTCTTTCGTTCTGTAATGTTGCGACCGGCAGGAAGTGCTGTTTCTCTTCACATCGTGCGAGGCACTTCAGAGTTGCTCACGCAAGAGATCTTCACTCCAACACTCGACCACGTCCAGCTAGTGCTGAACATGAGGGAAGTGACGAAGCAGCAAAAGGAATGGCCAAAAAGGAACGCGACCCAGGCAGGATTCGAACCTGCAATCTTCTGATCCGTAGTCAGACGCGTTATCCGTTGCGCCACTGGGCCAGTCATACTAAGACTGGTGGCAGCGGCTACAGGAACAACCGAGTTTCCGTAGTGTAGTGGTTATCACGTGCGCTTCACACGCGCAAGGTCGCCGGTTCGAACCCGGCCGGAAACACTTGACCCCCTTTTTTCTTCTTAAAGTTTGCTCCGCCAACTTATTCGCAAATTTTGACCAGTTTTACCAGCTTGAGTCTTTGCACTGGACGTGCACGAGTGCAAGTGCGTATCGACACAAGTGATGAGGTGAGCTCAAGCTCAGGCTCGGGCCAGCTCTTCGAGCCGGCGCGCTGATGTATAAAGCATACACATGATGCGCAACTTCATAGAACTGGGACAGACAAAAGTTTCCTTCTGTCTCAGCCCCTTGAGTCTATTCTTGGATACATAGGATTTCTCTCAGGGAGAAAGAAAATTCTTCACGATACATAAATACCGTGCATGGAGAAGATTTTTCTTTTTTGTTCTTTAAAAAAGGCTACTTCAGTTCCTTTTGTACGCCTGACTAAAATTAGACGGAGAAAACTCTTGACTTGCTTTGTAATGATGAAAAGGGGGAACTCCAATGTCGGACCTCTTACTTCTTAATATAGGACAACGCAAGTGTTACATCAGTCAATTGTGCATGGTAAATCCTTCTTTTACACAAAGCCGACAGCAGTGGCTAATGTGAAGAAGGCTCTGGTTCCTGATCGGCCTGGCGAAAATGCCTTCAAGCCTAACCAGCGACATCTCGCAACTTGAGTTGTAGCCTAACTTTGCTCGTGCACTTCGTATAAAAGCACTTTCCCGATAGCTTTACGACATCGTCTGGCTCGTTGGTCTAGGGGTATGATTCTCGCTTAGGGTGCGAGAGGTCCCGGGTTCAAATCCCGGACGAGCCCTCCTCTTTTTCACTTCAGCGCCCCCTCCGGGTGCGCCGGATTTATCCCTCCTTCGCCGACTGGATTCTGAACTGGCGGTCCCATGGTGTAATGGTTAGCACTCTGGACTCTGAATCCAGCGATCCGAGTTCAAATCTCGGTGGGACCTGCGAGAGTTTCACTTTTTCCTCCCTGTCTTTTTACCTCCCAGAACTGCTCGTTCGGGTTTTGGTCACGCGTCCCGACCTTCCTTGTCGACGTTGCCGTGATAGCTCAGTTGGGAGAGCGTTAGACTGAAGATCTAAAGGTCCCCGGTTCGATCCCGGGTCGCGGCAACTTTTTTTGTCTTTCTTTTTCTCAGGTGAACAATGTATGAGGAATTGATAAAAAAAAAGGGCGTGACCCGGAGGAAGTGCCTCTGTGCACCCGACGGGAGTTTCCTTCTCTCCCGTCCGGTCTCTATTATCCGAAGCGTGAGTAAGAAGAACGTGTTCAAAATTCCTTCCGCTTTCTGGAAACGTGACAACCCAGGACGGTGACACAAAAAAGGCACCGGAGGGATTCGAACCCTCGATCTCCTGTTTACTAGACAGGCGCTTTAACCAACTAAGCCACGGCGCCATCTGTCCCACTCCGAGCTTAATCTCTAACATAATGCTCTCTTCGCAGCTTTAACTTTGTTTTTTAAATATAAATATTTGTGTGCTTGTCTTGGGCGGCTTCTCCTGCAACTCGTCCGGCGAGTGTGGGGAAGAAGAAGGAAAAAAAGATTTGGTCGCCCAACGTGGGGCTCGAACCCACGACCCTGAGATTAAGAGTCTCATGCTCTACCGACTGAGCTAGCCGGGCTTAGGTGTCAGGGTAGCTGCCACTTTAGCAATTGCTCTTCCAGCCCACGTAGACTGAAGAAGGGAATTTGGAGGGAAAACGCCGATCGGGGTTGCCACATGCACAAGGTGGAATTGGAAAGATTTGCTTCCGGTCTCTGGAAACGGGGTACAGCATGAGTCTAGAGCTAGGAAATTACCGTTCAAAGCAGTCAATTTGTCGGGAACGCACTGCACTACACCGTCTGCGTCCATTGAGAGGCATTTCAGTAAGGGTGACGTTGCCAAGCGTTCGCACCGTGGATGCACTCGAGTTTCTCGGCCTTGGAACGACTGAAACTAAGTCTCCGTCGTCTCCTGATCTTGGCGTGGTGCATTTGGCATCTCTGAGTACGCAAGGGTCTAAACTGGGGAGCGTAGGTGCATTAGTTATGAGACGTAACGTTAACTATGTTCGACATGGCCACAATTTCCTTCTACCTTGTGACCAAGTCAAATGACCTTGATAAATGAATAGAGAAGCCTTTTTGCTGTGAGCATTAACTAGGATTTTAGGTGGCTCGACGAAAAACATAGACAAAGATCCCATTACAGACGCTGCTCTGTTAAGCGCGTTCCACTGCACAGTGGTGACGAAACTCACTGATCACCCAAAAAAACTGATAAAAGTCTGATTGATTTTTGAATGCTATCCTGAGTTCAAAGTTCCCACCCAAAAGAGATGTTTGGGAATAAATTCTCCATGAGAGAAGTTCGTTTAAATGAATCAGAAGAAGCCACGTGGTGGAAACGCCAGAACAAGTATGACTGCGTCAACGTCATCAGCTTCGACTACGTGGCTACTTTCATGTCGTGTAAGCCGAATCTAACAAAGTTTAGGGGCACAAACCATCCATTTTTATTGTCGACCGCATCATAATCCTTCAAAATCTATAGTCTTCGCTCCTTGACCACATTGTTGTTAATGAACCTAAGCCTATTCCAACTTCGCTAGGTCCAACTTCTGTGTTAACCTCAATCGCATTTTGCCACCAATGCATGCATAAATTTTTGCACGTAGATCGGCGGAACTTGCTATCTGCTCCTTCGTCATGGGGAAAAAAAAATCGACTTTGCGCAGTCGGTAGGATTCGAACCTACGCTCCCAGAGGGAATCTGATTTCTAGTCAGACGCCTTAACCACTCGGCCACGACTGCTTCGGTGACTTCTTTCATCTGGCAGAGGAGATTAGAACGTGGCTCTTTTGCTGCTGTGAGGTCGCGCCTGATGAATCAACTGTCACGCTTGTGCTTTCATCGGCCCGGGTAGCTCAGTCGGTAGAGCGTTAGGCTTTTAACCTAACGGTCCAGGGTTCGAGCCCCTGCTCGGGCGGCCACCGTAACCTTTTGCTTTTCATTTTTTTAACTTTAGTTTAAAGAAAAGTGGAGAAAAATGCCCGTTCTCAAGTAAAAGCACATGCAAAAAAGTAGTGGCCCGTGGGGGGATCGAACCCGCGACCTTCGCGTTATTAGCACGACGCTCTAACCAACTGAGCTAACGGGCCTGACGTGTCCAGTACAAGAGCAAGTTGTGTCATAAAATACGTGTCAATGGTTGTTGTCGCTGTTGATTATAAGAAGACATTTTGCCACGTGGTCACGCATGGTCGGGGGCGTAGCTCAGATGGTAGAGCGCTCGCTTAGCATGCGAGAGGTACCGGGATCGATACCCGGCGCCTCCACGATAACTTCTTTTTGGCGGCTCAAGTTTAGTGTGCACAAGAATGAGGGGGGATAGCGTGTGCCCAGAGACTTGATACCCACTAGATCGGCGGGTGGCGCAGCCTCAGCGGAATCTAGGATGTGGAGGACGCTCTCTTATGACACGGCTGCGATAGCTGACGTCCTTTGTAGTGATGTACTTGGGTTGGGAAAAAGTCGGGTTCGGGTTACTGAGGGCTCAGGTCGGAATGGGGTCATGGCGGAATTATTCTGGTTCATGGAGTCATCAAAATGTGGTTTAAATGTGCCTTTGTAGCGTGGGTGGTATGAAAACATTTTGAAAGAAAGGGATTTTACTTAAGTTGCCGTAAAGGTAGATGAGCTTGCTAGCACCAAGTCTGCGGCTTTTTTTTGCTCCCAAACTTCTTCTGCGCTGTTCCATACATCTTTCTTCCTTGGCGACTTGCACGCTTCTCATCTTCAGATTTGGCTTTGAGGTTGTGCGACTGGATTGGGCTGAGCCGGGAGTTTAGAAATCTGGTAAGGGCTAGCCTGACCAAAGCGGGGCTTGGGGCATGGAGTTTTCAGGCTGGGACTCAACCCAATTTTACAGCTCTAGTCCGTGCACTGACTCTTCTGTCAGCTGGGCCGCCCAGGGAGAAGTAATAGAGAGAACACTTTTAAAAGCGCTTAGACAAACATGGAAGAGAAAAGAATACTGGAGACAGCATTCTGGGGAAAATGGGGATTTTCGGGGCTTATGAAGAACCAACAGCTGGGAAGCTTACTGGCTCAGCCACATGGCTATATCGAGGCTATTTCCGCGGAACACATTCTATACAGTTCTAAACCAGGAATACAAACGATGTGATGAGTCTCCTTTTTACTCTTTTTGGGTTTTTGTCCGCTGTTTCGGCCTGAGTGGGAGTCCATTGACAGAATACCATGCAAAATAGTAAAGCTCGCTGGGTTGTGGTGAGCAGGGTAGCCAAGCCGAGTCGGGGCTAAGTTAGGTTAGGTTAGCCTAACCTAACTTATCCTATCAGAGGTTGGGCTCAGCTCGGCATGGCTCACTCAGCTCACCATAACTCGGCCGTGGTGCGGGATTCTGCCAAAAGACTCTTCGTCCTCCATTTGACCGGACAAACTGTAACAGCGGCAGGACAGCTGACTTTGCACTGTGAGCTCCACCATTTCATGACACGACAGCGCGCGAAATTCAAAGAGCTTTGCTTAGCAGTCGAATTCTCTCAGGCAGTTTCTACTTTTGCTCCACGCCTCTACGACTCTGCCAACGCTACTAGCTTTGGCCCTTTGGACTTGGTGGTCAAAATAAGGTTATTCGCAGTTGACACATGACAACCTTTGAGGACTGGGTCGACCGTGTTTCTATTCCCTCATACGTTTAAGATGAGAAAAATAATAGGTTTTATGCACTCTGTTCCGAGGGAAATAAACAATAGTCCCGAGTAACGGGGAAAAGTCCTCAAACACAGAGTATGCAATGTACCGATCTGCAGGTACACTTATTGTTTATCTTATTTAACACTATATTTATTTTGTTTAGGTTGTGTAAATTAGCCTTAAAAGAATTCTTCTTCATGTGCATCTTATTTGATTAAGATTTTATCCATCAGGCAAGAAAGAGAATTTTTATCTCCCACGCGATATAAAATTCTTCTTCTTTCCCCAGGGATATAAAACCCTTCTGTTCCTTGTGTTGGTGTCACAATACCCTGGACAGCCATGTTTTACGCTCCTGCTGGTTCTCGTCAACAGTAACAAGAATGTAGTGCATGACTCTCTACCCTCGACCCCTTATTAAATCTTTTCAGCCAAAAGATGTACAGGTATACAGTATACGCATTTATTTATGTTGTGCTCACTAGAGCATAGGTTCCACAAACATCACCCTCGCGCTAGATTAAAAAAGTTTCTCTGACCTTTTCAGTCTTTGCGGAAAGGCGTTTAGAGTCTCTTGATGGTTACACCCGCACAATGTAATGGACGCACACAATGTACCGCATACAGGCCTAATTTGGTCCTTTTTCTAAAACTACAATGAAAGCCGGTTAGAGCAACACCCGTTGATTGCCCAAATTGCAAGTTAGGTCGAAATTCTCAAGTCCTGATTTTTTCCGCAAGTTTAGTTTTGTTTTGCGGGGGCGCACATCATGCAACATTGCTTAATAGGTCAACAAATTCAGGCTGCTGCTGATTTTCCTTGCAAATGCTGCAAAACTATGGCTGCGCCACAGTAGGGCCTTCAAGCTGGAGATTGTGATTCCTGCTCGCTTCATAAGCTTGAGCAAAAGGTGAATATGTCCATCTATGACTGTCTTAAATGGGCTACAATAGAAAAGTATTTTTTTGAAGTGTCTGGACCTACACTCATCAAAATGTATAGAGTGCTTCATAGGTACGACGGATGTGCATGTGATAGTGAAGTTGGTTAATGGGTCAAATCGGGGGATTTTGCTGAGCCTTGATACTGAGTATCGGGCACTAGATCTCCACAGCGAAACTCGATGCAAAGGCCTTCAACTTTTAGGAGATTGAAAGATTAAAAGTCATCGTAGACGTGGACGTCATCGTTGGTGCGGTAGACGTGGACTTGGTCGTAGATGTCGTAGACACGAACTGCTCTGAAGATGTGGCAGATGCCGACGTTGTGGTACACGTGGTAGATGTAGCTTTCGGAGCTGCAGTTAGCATGAGGCTCAGTGAGGGTGAGGAGGCTCAGTTAACGACTGCGGCTCCTCGGTATCACTCTGGAACTTACAGAACTTCCACAACGGATTATACAGGATTGAATGTTAGCGCCACAATGCCGCAGAAGAACGTAAACATCAGGAAGACCAAAGTCTTTCAGCTAGAGCTTAGTTTATCTATTGAGCTTCATCGTCAAATCTTGTTTTCAGTTTAAGCATTAAGGTGAGAACTCAGCTGAGAGCGTGGTGCACATCTCAATGTTTGGTTCACGTACCTCATTGGCGCATTTAACCTCGAAGTTTTAAAAATGCTTTTTAAATTCATTTGATGAAACTCATCGAGATATGGTTGTGTGCACTTGAAATGTCTGTAGGTTCACATTTTGCTGCGTATTTTAAGGCCAAACAATTTGTACCGAAACGGATGTCAAAAGAAAGTTAGTGAATAAATTTGGTTCACTGCAAGAGGACCCCCAGGGAGATCTCCAAGGACGCCGACATTAGCAGAACGGCCGTGAATGACGTCAGAAGACATTTCAAATTGAGTACCACATGTCATAGGATGAGTGGCCAAGGCTGGAAGCAAGGACTAAGGCCAAAATCAAGACCCTGAGTCACAAGTGGAGGAAAGTCTTGTTTGCGGCATGAGGAGCACGGCCAAGAATATAAACCTGAGTAAGCGAAGCATCTGAAGTTCCATCCAAGAGGACCCCCGAGTCAAATTGAGGGCCTAGTACAAGAATCGCCTCATCAACACTAGCACAAGACAGAGATGGCTCCAGAGATCGATGCTTCTCCTCAACTGTCTCCAGCAAGGCGGCAGCGGCCAGATGAAGAGCCGCTAGATCTCCAACAGCCACACTTTCAGGCACATCTCTGCCGTGACAGCTGACAGTGTTTCAGGCAGTGCGATGTGTACATCTAAGACGAAGAATCTGGCTCCGGCAATGGTCTCGGGCCTACACGGATCAGACGGAACATTTTTCAAGAAGAGAAAAAGGTCAACACAGAGGTTGTGTTTCTCTCACTGGTCTCATGTTTCTCTCACTGATTTTCTATGCCTGCCCCCTGCGGGGGCACTTATTTTTATTCACCGTGACTTATGTGAAGTCACCACATGAAAAAGGCTAAATTTAACCCCCGAAAGCATCGAAAGGAGTTCTTCAAGTTGCCAATCTGACCAGCAGCGACAGCACCGGTCCAACAACAGCGGCCGACCCAAGAGCAACATGAGCTGAACTAGCTGCATTTTCAAATGCATTGATTATTCTCAACACGGCCGACGAGAAAGATGTACAGGGTTCATCAAAAGTTGTTGTGCACGCAACAAAACAGCTGTTTTAGGCTCTCAAATTTTCCATTTTTATGCCGTATTTGGGCGTGTGCAATAGGTGGCATTAGGTACCTCTGTGGGCTCAGTTTAGTGCGCTCTCTATCGAGCTACAGCAAGACAATGAAGCTCCATCAAAAAAAATTTAGAGCATTTTGGCAGATTTCGTATTGCGTTGAGGTTTCCAGCAGAATTTTTTGTCATCAAAGTCATGTAAACGTCATCAAAATTACGACTAACTAGCTCATTTTTACCTTGAAAACATGTGACATCTCATCTCTGTGCACCTCTCCAAAAGCTATCAGCATATTTTACCATGAGCCTGACGAGTGACAGCATCCTGAAGATTGGCAACACAAGGAGGCGCATTGCCAGCTGTGCGAGGCCCTGGACAATGTCTTGCTCAGCATGTAGACCTGGAATTTGACATTTCATCGCAAAAGTAATTCTGGGTAAATAATGCGCTAAAGGGCTTTTGACGCACCCGGTGTGTGGAAGAAAACGTCATCTTCTAAACAGATTCATGGAGGATTTTTCCATGGCCACAAGTTTCCTTCAATCTTGAGGGATGGTTGCTGATTTTGTGGACACCCCCAACAGGGGAGGACCCGCCCAGGTGGACCTAAAGCACGCCCACAACTGTCTGCCATGAGGTGCACTTGCAAGCCTGAACGGGGGATCCTGTTCAAAGACAAAAGTCTGGACCACAACCCTCAGAACGCATAAAGAGAGATAAAAATTCGTACATTACTTTGCCGCCTTCAATATTGTCCAAGAGAGCTGTAAGCGATTGAAACAGGCTGGAGACTCTTGCACGTTGATCTCTTCACACTGTTCACGGAGCTCGTGGGAGAATCTTTTAAGTGCTCAACGTTCAAACAAAATTGATCGATGAATGTTATGTCGAGCACTTGACAAAAAATGACAAGTGATGTGGTAAAGTCAACCTCGTGGCACAAGAACTAGGAAAGCTTGCTAGAGTCATCAGCTAATGCTTACAGCAGATGCACAACAAGCATTGTCATTATCTTCGCTTCATTAGTCCTCTGTTGCTTGACAGCAAAACAATTGGTTCCCTCCGAAAAAAAGCAATTTTCTGGATATGTTGGCCATCTAATTAGAACTGTTTCTGTCCGCTTGGGGAAGGCGAGATAATAACAGCTTTTTCTTACTGTTAAGCTAAAGAAGGGATAACCAGGGAATTGGGCCCTCAGAGAACTGGGCCCTCGGAGAACTGGGCCTATGTACACTAAGCCCTCCGGGAACTGACCATGTGGAGAACTCGTTAGGTCAGGTGTGAGGATTTCAAATCCGGTCTGTGGTCTAGTTATTTCAAGGCTTCCGAGGGGGGCCCAGTTTTCTGTAGCCGGCACTATTATTGCTATCTATGTTAGGCTAGGATGTTAGGTCAAGATTACAAATGTGATGAGCAGTTACTTTCTAAATGCTGAACTGAAACCCAGGAAAAATGAAACTAAAAACAAAGTGAGCCAAATGAATTTCTACCTTGGAGCACTTTTTTGCTGCAAATATGAGGGAAAGCCTGTGCCCGACGCTGACTCCGCTGACCATGCACTCTGTGTAGTTCATGTTATCTGCTCCCAGATTCATTTTGTTTTTACCTTTGGACTATCTTGCATCCTGGTGTGTCATGATGGCAATAGCGACTGTGGCCACCATAGAGTACTGCAGGGATCATATATGTGGGGTGATTTGGTTTAGACTGGACTCTGCTTATAACAATGTTGCTTTACATTTTTGAGAAAATTTATTTTATTTTATTTTTCAATGTAATCCCCCTTAACCACAATACATTTGTCCATTCTCTTGGACCACACTTCCATGACATGCAGGAAGCCCTCCTTGCTCATGGACCTCAAATACCCCTGTACAGAGGTTTGGAGCTCCTGCTTTGTGCTAAATCGTGTTCCAGGAAGATGTTTCTTGAGCTCAGAGAAGAGATAAAAGTCACAAGGGGCGAGATCTGGTGAATAGGGGGCATGGTCGAACATTGAGATGCCTTTCTTAGCCATGAACTCCATTGTGTATTTGGACACATGCTGCCGGGCATTGTCCTGGTGGAAAAGCCACCCATTTGCGATCTTCTCTGGCCTTTTTATCTTCAAATGATGTAGAAATGCTGTTAATACCTCCACATAATGCTTGGAGTTGATAGAACAGCCCTTTGACACGTAGTGCTGGTAGATGATGCCTTTGCAGCCAGAGAAGACCATCAGCATTTCTTTCTTTTCACTCCTCGTGACCTTAGCCATGTGGGTTGCTCCCCACATGGAGCCACTGTTGTGAGGCCGTCTTGCTTGCAGGAGTTGTGTAGAGGATCCAAGATTCATCCATGGTGATGAAGCTCTCCAGAAAGGCCCTCCCCTTTTGGAAATACTCTTTCTTGAAGTTCCTTGCCGTCTTCAAATGTTTGGCTTTGTGCACATCTGTGAGAAGGTGAGGAACCCAGCAGGCTGACCTCTTGCTGAGGTTGAGGTCATCATGGAGGATATTGAAGGCATGGCTGTAGGAATGATCAAGGTCAAAGGCAATATCTCTGATTTTTACATGGCGGTTGGAATTAATGTAGTCAAACACAAGCTTGATGTTCTCCAGCGTCCTCTTAGTTGTCTTTGCACACTTTCCACGATTATCTTCGATGCTCTCACAGCCATTCCTGAACTCCTTGTGAAGCCTGAATACCCTGGATCAACTAAAGGCGAGTTCCCCATAGCCCTCCAGCAACAGCTTGTAGGCTTCAGTGCCTGACTTGCCTGCCATGGGTAGGGCTTGATGAGGCCACGTTGGTCTGACATCGCAAACAGAAAACTCATGCAGGGGTCATGCTGTCAACTATTATTCACCTATTCACTTGGTGGACCCCGCCATCATTCCTCAGCAGACCCAGGATCTCATCCAAAAGTGGACTCTGAGGAGCCTGAACTTAGCCGCCACCGCCACAGAGGGCACAGTCAGATTCATGGCACTACCTAAGCTTCTGGCCAACTCCAGCATATGTGAAGCCTGCAACAGACTCAGAACCATCCACCAGGACCAGCGTATCGATGGCATTATCTGGGAGTGCCCAAATCGTAACTGTGGTAGTAAGAAGTCAATACACCACGACAGTTCCCTCTCTGGCAGCCAGCTGTCCCTGGTCGAGCTCCTCACATCCATTTACTACATCAGAATCCTGATGTAGTTATTTTCTCCGGATAATCGCACAAATCTCTGCTGAATCGCACCTTTTCATGAAACCTTTCACCCCCACTTTACACAATTTTCAGGCAATTCAATGGGATAAAATTCCCAACATTTTCTGAACTTTCCGGATATGCCAGCTCCCAGTCTAATTGAAAATCTGAAGGAAATCGGACAGATGTACACAAGACGAAATCAAGAAGTCCTCATTAGCAAGGACGTCAACTGCAACAAGAGCAAAAAAGATCTTGGGCAATGTCACATCCGACACCTACACGAATGTGGAAGGATTATCTTCTCAAAAAAAATAACAATGCTGAATGAAGAGGAGAGTACTGTATAAGATATTTCCTGGTGGCAGTGTGGCAACTCTTTTCACTCTCCTCGCCTGTCTCACTTCTCTCACCTTCCCCCTTCTCTTCAGTGCAGCAGTCGTGCAGAATGACACGTAGAATGACACTTACACAGAAGATGAGTTTTGTATGTTGATAGGGACTATATTGTATGCATATAGCAGTAGTACTGCAGCAACAATCGTATCATACTAACTACAGGTGCCACTGGATAGTGGAACCTAATTTTACAATTATCCTAATTTTCTGCAATCTCAATTGTAAAGAAGCTTCATTTGGAAAGGGTTTTTAATTCGCGAGGGACGGTATGTGGTTATTTTTAAGGCGCCATCTGAACTTCTATTGAAATTGAAACCGAGGATTTTCCTTGAAATAATAAAGTTACGTCGCCTAAAAAGAGTAACATGCCAATTTCTTTCACCAAGAGCTGAAAGTCTACTTATTGTGTCAAAATTGAACCGAGAACGGTCCCTGGAAGATAGCGTATGAATACATCCAAGCGTGGAATAATTCCGAATAATTGGATGGTGAAAGCTTGTAAAAGCTGTCACTGAGAACCTCTCGGGTACTCTTCGTCATGCCATAATTGACATTTCCCCCCTCTTCCAGGCTGCTCTTCAGTGTTGTGTTTGCCTCCGTGACTGCACTCCGAACCACTTTGGACATGCACGACTGCAAGTCCATGTTCCCCTGGGCTTGGCCCATCAGCTTTGCCGTCAGTCCCGATTGTGTCACTGCTCCTAGTCAGCTTCGTTGTGCTTCCCATGAAGTGCAGGAGCAAGGAGGAATGCACTGAGGTGCACCCACACATGGCACTGATCCCAGTTACTGAGTCAGTGAGAGCAGCACTTGAACGCATGCTTGAAATGTGAGCAGGCAGGCATGACCTCATATAGTGAGACCCAGCAACTTCTGTCCCAACTCTCGTCAAGCAGGCAAGACAGGATCAGGATCGTGGTGTTCTCTACAGAAGACAAGTAACGTAGCAACATAGTTGGATCTTCCAAGGCTCCCTCCTAAGGCATTCGTGAAACTGCGCAGTAAGCTCTTCCTTGATTTTTAAAAAAAGTCTCTCTGGCTGCATGTGCATTGTCGTTTTGTTCACACTTCCCCGCTCAGGGTTGCCATCTAGAAAAAAATTCATTTTGAAAGAGTTTTACCTAAAAACAACAGCAGTCCGGGGAGGGATGTGTTGCCGTGGTTCAAATGAGTGGTCCTGAGGCAAGTGTTGGAAGGTGGAGCATAGAAACTGGCGGTTGCTTCTTGATTTGTACATCAAGTCTCTGAAATTTTTGTATGTCAATTCTGAGTGTCCAATGTTGCTCCAAAGCGGACAACCCTGGATACATTGTGCGAGTAGTCGAATTTGCGTGAATAGCTCCAGCGTGTGTGAGGGAAGGATAAGCACCACATTCCCATCTTGTATGCAAAGTAGCACGCTGTTCTTGTCACTTCTGCACTCACTGACAGTCGTTTACAACATCTGCGTCTTTGTTGCACGCACTACGTATTACAGAGCCGACACAGTAAGGAGATTGACGCATGCATACGATTTGGGACCCTACTGGAAAAACAAACCTTTTATCTCTTTTCAGGAGGCGTGCTGGTCCTGATTCCTTATTATGCTATACTTGACGTCGGTCACAGTCGTGTGTGCTGCACGCAAGATCAATGTCGCCGCGGCCCCGCTGGTACCCAGGGTGATGCTAAGGAACTTGGCCACCTTCAACCTTTGTCTCATTGCTATATTGGTGTCGACAGCGGAATGCTGTGAGCAAGAACTTGCACAATGCTCATCTTTGAACCATTAGAGCTCTTGGTCAGTTACCTACACACATTTTCTCTCTGCGGTTTCTTCTGTTTTTATGCCCTTTTGAAGGAAAATCGTTCAAAGAAGAGACTTTGAGTGTTCTTACAGTTCATCACATGAAGAGCCTTTCGATTCCGTTCCTGCTTTTGTTTGCGGGTTGTTTGGATATCGGGTGTTCTGAAAAGGGGCTTCTACTGAATTGGTCAATTTAGGACTCAACACCATAAGGAATGAGTGATTCCCTGTTGGCACACGATACTACTTCATGATTGTGAGTGCAACAGGAGCTTCATAAATGATGTGATCATATGGGCCTGACAAAGTCCCCTAAAATATGACATTGTAACATTCCATGGATAGTGTTCAAGAGTCCTTGACCAGATTTGGTGAAACACTGTGATTTCTCTAAAGCTTGTCATCAGTATAAGCTACTCTTAGTCCAGGTGACTCCAACGTTGCACGATTCCGTCTGGTCTAATTGGCTCATGCATCTCTCTGCATCCCGACATGTTTTACTGTCTGTGAGTGAGATGTCCAGAAATGAAATAATATACTTTCGAAACCTGTTCAAGGGGGGTCCAGTAGGATTAGATTGCACTTGGTTGGATGCTTTCCCAAACCAATTATAGGGCACAATAGAAAAAGCAGCCTTTCATTCCCACTCGTCATTTATCCTTCACTAGCTGTGGTGAAAGCCCTTTTGTACTGTACCGTGGAGTCGAGTGCCCTTGAGCTGCACTCAACGAGGCTGGCTGAAAAACACACCAAACCCTGCGAGGTGAGGCGTGAAAACTCTCGCAATTAGCAAAAAAAAAGCTCTGGACTCGGACACATCGCAAGTCAAACCTACGGCGGGACAAGTGTTGGTCGTCCACAGGACTTTGCTATAGCCCGAATCGAAGGCCGGGGACAACACCACGAGAGCCAGTGTCCTTACCTAGAGTACGACGACTCCTGTTCCGACGAAAGTGCGACACACAATAATTGGAGCTCAATTATTGATCGTGGATCATGAGCAATTTGGACTAATAGATATCCACAGGGGTTTGAACATTCACTAAATTTTCGAAATGTCATCTGGCACAGTGACTATGAGGCTTTTCCCAAGTTACGTGATCACGTCCTGGCTGGTGCTGCTGGTGCTGATGCTAAGAAAACCTAAAATGATATCTTCCTGCCCCTGTGGAAGGCCATGGAGAGCATAATGATGGCTGTCCGAACGGATATCCACGTGAGCAACCTGGACAAATAACTCAAGGTGTAGAGTAAAGTACACTCACGCCGGTCCTTAAGGTTTCGTGCCACTGGACTCGAGTGGATGACTAAGAATAATCATTGGCAATTTCTTATCCTAAAGCAAACGATTCAGAGCGAGAGTACACCAGATCTTAAAGTATTAATGGAAGTATAATTTACAAAATCTGGAAATGGAGAGAGTGTGAGGGAATCTTACACTTAACTTAAAGATATTCGGATAGCAACTGATCAATGACTGGCGAACCACGGAATTTGAGCTCGGATTGCATTACTCGTGCCAAAGTTACAATGCCTGCCCCGTCACCTTACTCTCCGTTGAGTTCGTCGGATTCGCGTCGTAGAAGGGCTACTTCGTCCAGACGTCCTGTGCAGTCCCTTGGAGGTCGTCGATGCGGGTTCTCCAACGATCGGAAGGTATCCGTCCCTTCCAGCGGGTCCCCAGGGGTCGTCCACGTAGGTAAAGGTACCGGTGAAGGTGTAGTTGCTACCGCTTCAAGAGTCGGAGCACGCGTGATCGGGGAAGTGCAAGGCAAGGACCGAGGAACAACGTTACAAAGTACCAGCATAAAGTACATGAGCTCAATATCCAGTTCACCAGTCTTGACCAGCCCTTATCATTACAGCTATCATGCTGAGCCAAGGCCCAGTACGATACGATACAGAGAACTTTCATGAAAGTACGGCAGCAAACTTGAACTTAGAAAATAACGCATAGCGCAACGAATACAGTACAATACACTACGATAAGTCACCACAAATACTCAAGTCTCTTTCCATAGTTCTGCGCATGCGCGCACACAATGCCCAAAAAGTGTTAGCTGTCGCCAGACAGGTGGCATGGTCAAAGGGAACTAACTGCCAACCAGCATCACAAGTGACCCTGAAGCCTGACCTGAATTGTCACATCCCTAACTCGATCCTTCCTGATTGTACGTTGTCACGATGTTGCTGTCGCGCTTTTCTCGGACCAAGAGACGTACCAGAATGTCTCAGTTTTTGGGGCGGAACGGAGAGAGAAAGGATCGTGCCAGCACAACCAGAAACTGTTGGACAATATTACAGGTACAAGACGTCGATTTTTTAAAAAACAGAAAACTCGCTTTAGTTTTTGGGGGGGAATCACACATTAAGTTGGCATATTCGTTGGCGATGAAAATGAACTGAGAGGCTGTGGGCAAACTTGAATCAGGTATTACTAGTTAAGGTGCGAGCCTGGTTTGAAGCTAGAGGACTCAGATTTAATTTCATGGCCTAAATGGACTCAAGCTACATGCATCATTGCACGGCAGCAAAGACTGAGAGAATGAGAAAAGTTGTTCTGCTTTTTCCCCACTAAGATTTATTAACGCGAGATTCAGCCCGACTCTGAAATTTGACTCTTTGTACATAAAATTGGTGATAGAATTCTATCTTTTTCATTTTGTCTGAATTTGATAACCCTAGTCAATTCGTCATCTCGAGATTCTCCACGTAGACTCGACTGTAGGAAATGAGGATAGTCAGTCACAGGTCGAAATTTTGGAAAGGGTGCCAAAAATTCTCTTTCAATTCAGAGTTGACAAATAACAGCTATAGGGTACGTTCGCGATTTAGTGGTCCACGCTGTAGTTGTAGGTTCTTACATTTAGTACATCCTGGACATCCGCCTTCGGTAGGCGCGTCATAATTGTATATACTACATGCATATACAGTGCTTGCGGTAAATAATGTCGCCTGGTACATATCGCTGTCCTATGCTAAGGGGGATCATTGTAAGATCGAATTTAAGGTTGGAATGTGTGAGGGAGAGTGTTACACACGAGATCTTGCAGTTTTGTCAAGTTTCAAGCACTC
>JAAUXU010139124.1_pt1 | contig 16171 bp, 17 predicted proteins | sample 7278151 | NCBI WGS metagenome assembly JAAUXU01 (sample SAMN14350113, study PRJNA611818) | marine sediment metagenome | isolation source: surface marine sediment (1.8m) | place: French Polynesia: Moorea | collected 2018-08 | reverse complement strand
CTACTACGGCTACTACGACTACTACGAGGTCACGGGCGAGGCCGACTGTGTAATGGGGTGGGTGCAGCAGATTTCAGGCACGCAGCTTTCCTCTGACCGAGAAGCGGGGCAGGAAATCAGTCAGTCGATTCAGACGGACAGACTGAGGATGCCTGCGGAGCTGTTCAGAGTGCAGCCGGTGCCGGGCAAGGGGTTCGGTGTGGTTGCGGCCAGGGACCTCCCGGCCGGCACCTTGGTCATGGACGAGGCGCCCTTGCTGATGCTGGACCCTCCCGCGAAGAGGTCGGACATCCTGCGCGTCCTCGGCTGCCGCAGGTTCTCCGCCGTAGACATGAAGGCCTCGCCAGACAAGATCAGGGCACAGGGAAAGACGACGACGACAACAACAACACGTCTCGCTCTTGCTTGTCGTGAAGGCTTGCTCTAATCTTGGCGCGCATGTGCAGTTAGTATAGTTCATGACGCAAGCGCTTGCGTCTGCGCAATGCTGTACAAGTAGGACGGGTGCGTCACGTCGCAGACGTGCTTCATGTAGTACATGTCGAGTCAAGTCATGCACCGACTACAAGCAAGAGAGCTGAAAACGAAACAACAACAACCAACGAACCCAAAACATCCGCGTAGATTCATCTGGCTCTGCTGGAGCGCTCGCTCGAGTCCATGTCCAACGAAGACTGCTCGAAGCTGTTCTCCCTGAGCGACTCGACGTGCGGCGGCGGGAAGTCGCTGTGGGGCGTGTGGCAGACCAATTGCCTGCCCTTGTCGAGCTACCGTGCATCCGCCGTCTTCCCCACCGTCTCCAGGCTGAATCACTCGTGCAGGCCCAACGCGCATCATGAGTGGTGCCCGGAGGAGGGCAGGGAGAGGGTCTGGGCGGCCGAGGACGTCAAGCAAGGCGAAGAGGTCTCATATCTGCACCTTTATCTTTGATGTCCTCTGCATCCTCGGACGGATGGAGGCTGAGTCTTTGAAGTGTCCGGCCATTTGCTAGGTTAACCCTTCACCCGGGGAGGTACCTTAGGATGAATGCCCCGATGCCGGCCAAAGTTGTACAATTCCTTGAGCCTGTACATTCCACGCTCAACGAAACCCCCTGTACTTGCAGGTCACCATTTCGTACGTGCGCACGTTCTGCACTCGCAAGTTCCGCCAGGAGATGCTTCTGGACCGGTTCGGCTTCGAGTGCACCTGCAGGGCGTGCCAGCTCTCGGGGTGGCAGCTGGAGAGGGACGACCTCAACAGGCTGGAGATTGATCGGCTGTCGCACAGGTTCACGCAGGTAAATCCGAACTGAGCGCAACTTGCAGCTCCTCTCAGCACCGAATAGCACACAATGATGCTTTCACATTTTTGGCAATATGGCACTTTTAGGGAGGATGAAGATAAATTACGAATTTGCACAAAGCTGCATCTCTCCACTCATCTTGAGCTGGCCGAGACTCAAACGAGAGCTCTTCCAGGACAAAAGAAAGATGTTGAGAACAATTTTTTGTGTCTCGTCGAAGGAGATATCCTTGTTTAAGACAATGACGAAGAATCTCCAAAAGTCGACCCATTTCGATGACTTTCCTCCCACTAGAAAGTTTGTCAAATCTCCCCGAGTCTCCAACTTGCAAGTTGTGCAAGCTGTGACACCCCACGCATGTGCAGTCGTCTCTGGTGATGCTGGTTGGTTCACACAATGTTTTTCGGGCTTGTGAAATCATTCCCGCCTCATTGGGAAGTCACCTTTTCGAATTTGTGAACCTCTCCCATTCATACAAATCAAGGGGGGGAGCGATAAAATATCGAATTCTTGACTCGAGTAGTGTTTCTAAGATATTGGCAACTTTATGCTGAGCCTGAATTTATTGTCGGTTCAACCTTTTACCTCATGCATGCGCACAGAGGCATCCCCAGCTTGGGGGGGGGACTTCAATTTTGGAGGGCTGTCACAAGGGGCTTTGGAGCAGCATGTGCAGAGAAAGGAGCTCTGACACTATCCTTATGGTGAGGCTGGAATCTATAGACTGCAGTGTTATAGTTTGATGTCTGGCACACCTGTATGAGCCTCGTGACTGTTGCAGTTTGCGGTGGCGTCACGCGTATTTAAGGCCAAGCTTAAGGCGCGGTCGCACCAGCCAAAAGAAAGGAGCAAGGACAGTCCGGGTTTCTTGCCAAGTCCTGCTCGTTGTTTGCACATTCCTGTTGTTCACCTGGCCGCAGGAGCTGAAGAACGAGAAGTCTGACGAAAGCGCAACCCTGCGGATAAATGTTGAAAGAGATTTTCCAGCACGGTTGCGCACACAACGCAGCCAATTTGTCGCAGGCGCCATTTGGCCCGGGTTCTGTCGCTTTTAGTGTTAATTGCATGTACGAGGGGCGGAAGAAAAGACCCAGATAGCGATGAAAAATGGCCTCCGGTGGCGGAAGAGGAAAAGCTTTTCCCCCCTCCGGGAAAAGAAAACGACGCTTTCCATTGATTTTCATCCGGGCAGAGTCCTGTAGAACTTATACAGACACATAAGTGCGGCATCGACCGGGTCGCACCCGATAGAAACTCGGGTGTTCTTATGAACTCCCGGACCAGCTTGCGCCACCGTGGATGAGTGAGCACTGATCTGGCCAACTTGTTCAGAAAATCGCGTGTGCGTCAGAATCTAGACGGCCGGGGTGCCACCTGTGAGGAAGGCCCGGTGCTCATAGGGATTTCCAGATGAGGTTACGTGACAATGGGTGCGTGAGCGCCAATCTGGCACTGCTGCTCGAGCAAAGTCACCTGAAAATTCGGATGCTCATCTGAATTTCCCAATGACATTACCTGGAAATGGATCCTCACTGTGTGTCTATCGGAAATTCGTACGAGTGTTTCTAAGCGAGGTTATTACACAATAGACCAAAGCTTGGTGTTTGTCCATCCGATAATGTGGAGCCTCATTGGGAAATTCGTGCCAGAATTTCTTCTCAGGCGTGACCCCAGCGCTCGTCAAACTGCTACTCGGGTTTCCGAACAACTTGGAAGACCAGCGCTCATTCATCTAATACCCTCAAGCAGGTCTGCTTTTTCATCGCCAGTCACGCTAGGTAGTGCTTGGCGCGGGACCCCGACTCAGTTGACTGGCTGTAATGAACGATCCTGGGATCAGAACGAAACCCACTCGGTTTCTTTTTCGTCACGAATCAATGACTCTAATCCGAGCACGACCATAAGAACGCGTCAGTCTGCCTAAGTAACACTTCCCGAGGCTGCGAGGCCTCCCAGCTGCTGCAAGTTGTGTCACTGTTGACGGACCATTTGTGTGCTGTTGCCAGCTTTCGACTTTTTTTTTTCCAGGGCACGAAACTTGTTTTTGAGGACGCCCCATTACACCCGCTATTAACTCTTTTTTTGGGTGGGAGGGAGAGGAACAGGAAGAGAATTGGCCAGTCGAAAAAGAAGAGTTCTACTCTGCTTTACCCCTACTCACACATCTCCGAGATCCATTGTTTGCCTCCAAATCTGCAGCGTCGGGGGGACTTTTTGTTGGCCAGGTGACGACGACCCCGATGTCGTACCGTTGGTGCTGCTAAAGTAATTGCTGCCTTCTTATTTTGGCACAAAGCTTCAAAGGATGGCTTGACCAAGCAGCTACTGGGACGACGACGACGGCCAAGATGGGCAGGAAGAAAGCTGTATAGACCTCCATTTTCTCTCCCCTACATAAAGAACAAGAAAAAGTCGTGTCATGTGCAGCATTTGATTTCCCCTGCAAAGTGAATCAATGTCTGTAGGCCTCCAAAAGTGATCTCTGGCGGCAAAAGTGCACCGAGGCGACGGAGAATGGACTTCAGTCCCCGAGAGTGCGTCTCATCCTCTCTCTCCTACCCCGCAGGCTCGACAGAGCGAGGATGACCCGACCAAGACGGTGGAGGTGGGGGAACGCATTCTGGAGCTGATGCTGGAGGTCGGGTTCAACGCCAGCGTGCGGTGGATGGGGAATTTCAACTGCTTCGAACTGTACGTTCAGATGGCGGACAAGGTGAGTCGCTTGGTCGGTCGGCCGGTCGGGCAGGTGTGTGTGTGTGTGACTTCGGAGGCATTCACTTGCCAAGAAGAGCTCTCAGGGTGAGGTCGAAGCACACATTGAGGTTCTGGTGCCAGTCCGTCCTCCACCTGGCCCAGCTCAACGGTTTCTCCACTCATGGAAAGCAGCAAAAGAGTCTTAAATTTAAGTCTCTTCGACAACAACAGCAATTAGGATGCAAATGAGGCCAAATCCTGATTCCTGTGGCTGTTGTGGGATCCGAGAAAGCAGCGGAAAGATGGGGAAAGCAAATCGAAAACACTTTCTCAGGAGGATTTTTCCCCCTCCCTCTCCTCGAACACGCATTCAGGGCCTTCCCTTTGTTTGCTCCATTGACGTGACTCTGGCCTAAATTAGAGAAAATGGAGTGAGTTTCTTCACCTTTTTCCTCGCGTGCTCTCAAGAGACCAAATGATGAAGGCTCCGAATGGTATTTTGCAAAACTTTCACTTCTACTTTCTTTCTTCCTGCGAAAATCAGGCAATTCAGGCCCTCAGGCCTTGGCTGACACTTCTCTCTCGCGCCCAACACGTGGGTGGCGTCGGCCTGGATTCGGCCAATGCTCATTGCCAAGAGATGTTGGTCACGATAAAGGCCTGCTAATGTACTCACCTTGGGCCCAGATAAGTTGAGTACATGCAGTGGCTGAGGCCATTTGCAGGAAGTGACAGTGACAAAGGCTTTCTGCTTTCCTCCGAGTCCGTTGGCTGACCCTTTCCGAGGTTTCTTTTTTCCTAAGGGTTTCTTTACACCGGCCTTCAGTGTTGCCAGATTTGGAGGCTGGCAAGGAGTCGAACGTTCATGAGGGGAGCTGCCAAAGCCAGCCAGCCAGGAACCAACTGGCAACACTGCTTTCGATCTGGCTCATGCCAGATTTGGGTACAACACTTGACCTCTTCAGGTGTTGTCAAACTCAATCGGCTGAGGCAGGAGCCAAAAAAAAGGGATTGAAAAGTGGGAAAAAGAATCTCCTCCGTAGTTTCGAAATAGAACACGAGACTTTGATTGTTTGAATGTCACTAATAAATCACAGGGGGGTTCCTTTTTTCACCAAAGCCTTGAGAGAAAATGTCTTTACAAAACGTGAAGGAACTAAACTTTTTTTGGAAAGGTCAAGAAAAGAGACCATATCCCAGAGAAGGAAGGGGGCAAAAAGGGTTAGAAATTCTGAAAAAGGCAAAAAGGGTTAGAAATTCCGAGAAAGGCAAAAAAGTTTCTTTGGGCTCAAAGTAGAAAAATATTGGCCACACGTCTGGAATCCGTTGCCATGGACGAACCCTCGGACTAAAGTGAGACTGGCTTGGGTTAATGAGGTTTCCTCTTCTATGGCAATGGACTTCAGACATATGAATGACCAATGTAGTCCTTGGTGAATCTAATTTCTGCGGGCAAAATGGGCTGTGCATGGTGCAGGTATTTTGGGCGCCTGCCTCAGATTCGTCATTCGCACAAGCATGAGCAACTACGTAGAGGAGAGGACTGCCATTTTCTGCCCTTTCCAATGTTGTTTCTTTGCACGCAATCAGCGTCATGCTGGGAGTTGCCCCCGATCCTGGGGGTGAGGGTGGGGCACCCCACCGACAACCTCAACCCCACCAACAAACCTCCTCACATCCAGGTGCCGTGAAGTGCGGATTGGAGTACCTCCCAAAGTAAGGGGTACTCGATGTGGCACTCAGTGCGGTGCAGCATGCACGGGTACCCAGATAGGAATGCTTCTCGGTACATTCGGATCACTTTCTAGAAGCAGGACCATGATCTGGTGATTTGGTCAAACCTTTGTTCTGAACTGAGTTCCGAGTTCAAGGAGTGTTAAAAAAGTGTCCCCGGATACTCTATTTCAAGTGTTGGTAAGGTTGGCCAGCCCGCGAGCGCTGAATGCAGTACCCGGGTGCTCCAATCCGCACTTGACGGTGAGCTCGTCGAAGCTGTCCACCCTCCTCCCGTTCACCAGCGGGTTGTTGCCGTCGGAGCCCGCTGACGTGAGTGCGTCGAGAGACAGTTCGCGTGTTGCACTGTACAGTGTCAGCCACATGATTCACTTTTTCAAGAGAAGTCAACCTTATACCCAGTCGTTTTATACGGATGGAAAGCAAACAGGTGGAAATTTATTATCCAGGTGAAAAAAATACACTGTACTAAAATTAGTTAATTACATGAAGATACACGTATGTTGCATCTCCTTCTTTCATGGAAACCACAGACCTCTGGAGAGAATCCTCTGGAATGGCGGCTGCAACCTTCTCCACACCTGTCTTCATGGTGCACCTAAGGGTGCATTCGATCTCCTTTTTCCAAAAAAACAAAAAAAAACATACAAAATCGCAATTTTTGATCAGATAAGATGAAGAATGAAAATGATCCCGAGCATCTGAGTTCATGAACGTCAACTCTCCATCCGTATAATGCACTGGGCCTAAAGTTGACTTTCTTAATTGTTTGTCTCACACGCTTAAAGCCCCAGGTGACACTGATCCCAGGCTGTTTTGGCGCCTCACACTGTACAGCAGCGCACTTAAATGTGCAGAGTCATATTTCTTGAAATCCTGAGCCCCAAACGTTTCCATTTTTCATCCATTCATCTGAAGTAAAGCGTCTTTTTCTCTTATTTCTTGCTGCTCAAAACGACTGCTTTTCTCTTTCTCTCCTAGGAGAACGCTCAATTTCACCTTTGTCGCGCTTACGACCTCGTCCGTCAGGCAAAGGGACCTCAATCCAAGGAGGCCTTGAGACTTCTGTCCTACAGGCAAAACCTGGAGCTCCTCCTCCAGGAGCAGCAGCAGCCAGGAGACGACGGATGCAACAACACAGCTTAAGCCTCGACTTACGTTAAGGACGTAAATATGCAAAGAAGAAGACTCTGGCTCTTCTTAATATACATGGACTTTGAGAATCGATAGACACTGTAGATGTCTTCTAGAATTTCGTATATAGGAGAACGAGTTAGCAGCTGGTATTGGCAAACAAAATGCTGCACTTGGGACAGCCATTATGACATGAAAAGTGCAGGATGGCAGTAATAGCGCCATAACAGGACTGTCTTGCTCCTGTTCAGATTCGGCGTATGAGTTTCGCGAATGGCGCGGGCGGGCGTCGACCTCGGGGTCGAGCCTGAAGGGTCAGCCCCGGCAGGGGGAGGGGACGGACACCTTGGGGAGAGCTGGACAGGCGTCAAGGAGCCGCTCCATTCCTCCCAGCAGAGGGGCAGCCGGGCTTCACCCCCTTATGACGCTCGCCATGGGGCTCAATCAGGACACCAAAGGGGCAGTGCAGGATCCGGGAGGGGGCAACGACGCGAGACGAAACTTTCCCTGTCAGGGCTTCGCTGTGCACTGCAGTAGCAGGAAATGTGAGCTGAACGGAGAATTGAACACATCTCTGACTTCAGAGTCAGGGACGAACGAACCCCCCCGTGCAGTCGAATCGCGGTGGGACACAAGTTGCGCCGCTGGCACCTCAGGCCCAACTGCTATCTGGCCTCTAGCATCAGCCAGCCTCTTAGGTATGAGCAAACAACCTCTGCCTGCAATATAATAGTTCTTCTATCATAAGGTCCCCTCTAACATAACAACTCCTCGGATATAACAGCTCCTCTAACATAACAACTCCTCGGATATAACAGCTCCTCTAACATAACAACTGACCTAGTGTACCAGCTGCTCCGACATAAGAGCTCCTCTAATATGACAACTCCTCCAGTGCAGGAACTCCTCTAATATGACAACTCTAAAGAGCTCCTCTAATGTGGCAACTCTGATGCAAGAACTCCTCTAGTATAAGAACTATTCTAAAAATAGCAACTCCTGCTCTTGCACAGCTTTTGATCCTGCAAGTGTTCAAAATAAAGAAAAAAAATTGCACACAGAACTTTATCACCCGCCAAGTCAGCCCTGGACTTGCGCTGGCTCAGTTCTCGATTGACTATGATAGTCATAATATGTGATTATATCGCAATAAAGAAGAAAATCACGAGTTGTTGCTAGCTTGAAGCTCTGATGTAAGCGACAGAAGGGGCAGAAAATCCCACCTGAAGCTAGCAAAAGAAGGTTGCTCATATCACCATTTATCCAGATGCGACTGTAAAATGCTATAGGCTCTTCTTCTCTACATGAGTGTCTGACTTGACTTACTGAAAGACTCTCCGACAGTTGTGACACTCTAACTGTCCCAAAAAGCCCCGAACCCAGACAGAAGATTTGTGGCCTTGGCTATGCTTTTGCCCCCCTTCAAACGCTTGTGTCTCAAAAGGGCTGTCCTGAGTCCTACCATAACATGTCCTTCTTTGATGATCCCAGGTAGAATCTCAGTCAAATTTTGCAGGACAAACTTATGCCTATGTAGTGGGTTGGTTCAAAAAGATACTCTGTCTGGAAATTGATGTGGGACCAGCCGGAGTTTTGGTCTTTGGCCCAAATATTAGGATTTCACTAAAAGACCTTTTTCACTAAAAGACCTTTCCCCCCCAAAAGGTCACTTGCTATGGGCACTTTTAAGTTTAAGTTGAACAGTCATATGAATGTGGTAGGGCAAAAATGGGGTGGACAGTTTTTTCAAGCCTGCTGCAATGAAGAAGCGCCATTTTGAACAGTCTTTGCCTTCGAAAAGACTGCGCGATATTGTGGTATCGCTATTTCAAGTGGCGATATTTGAAAGGTGCTAAACGTCTCGACATCTTGAAGCGCATCATACAGTGCTGACATAATGGTGGGACAGCAGCCCGGCAGTCAATGGGCCGGATGGGCTGCTGTGCAGAGGGCAGAAGCAAGCCAAAAAGAGGATTTCTTTTCTCCTCTCTTTGGATACAGAAGCACTTGAATCTTGAGAATATACCAAACAAAATATGTGAAGAATCTATCAGCAATCTGTCATCTCGTCAATTGATTGGGCATTCCACGTTTCCCGTCAAATATCGGTGGATCAAATATCGCGATATTGATTACTCTGGGACGTCACACTTTCTCGACCTCTAAATATTGTCTTTGTGTGTGTGTTTCTGTCACTTGCAAAAGTCTTGCCTTGTTCAAAACTGCTGCGCATTCACCCATCTTTAAGAAGTATCCTCAGGATATTTTTTTTTACAAAAAAAACCAATGAGGCTTGTGCCTACCATAATTGTGCCAAAACACAAAATCGGCAGTTTGGAACTAGGGTTGCTATCCAAGTTTTGCGCCTGAAAGATCCCAGTCAATGTCTAACTTGAGGGGGAACCGGTGCCAATTAGTATATGAAGGCATGTTGACAGATGCCAAATTTGTCTGGCATCCTGAGAACGCGGACAGGATGACAAGCGACGAGGAAGGCAAGAGCACTGACGAATGTGATGAAAGTGAAATTGCCGATGAAAGTTATTCAAAGAAATTAAACAGAATAAGCACTGAATGTGAGTTTTCAGTCAGTGTTAACCTGGCCTCAACTAATTTTGTCACCTTCCAGCTAATGTTAAGCGCGCATATTAAGTGTAGAACTGTGCTATGCACTTAGGTGGTTGGATTTTAAAGTTGCATTTTAACTGTGTACACAAGCAACAAGAGTTACTTTCACTTTACACGGCTTCCATCTGGCTGCAGTCGTTGCTCGGGACGTGGATGTAACTGATGAAATCTATTTTCTTGGATGTAACTCACTGAGTCATCATCAAAGTTGCCTCAGTGCAGACATCACAGGACAGCATTAAGTGAGATAAATGTAGGAAACTTTAAGCCCAACACTTCATCGTCAACCATCATCAGTTCATATTTAAAAATATCAGACTGTTTTGCTGACTCAGCTTGATACTGAGCTTAGGTCATAAATTTTGACGGCTTTTACATTTTCCACTTTTATTATGACTGGAAAAGCCTTCACCTGACTCGCGAAACCTGACAAATGTTGGACGTCCACTGGGAGCCCAACTTTTCGTCCTAGCCTATCTTGCAGCGTGCGAAAAAAGTAGTGTCTGGGGAGGCAAGGTGTTGTTCTCGGTGAAGTTGGACCTGTTTTTGAAATATTACTGCCAGTCAAGTCAAAATCAGATGCAAAAACATTTTCACATGACAGCAGACAGCTGTGGTTGTACATCTATCTACAATTCTGCAGCAAGTAAAGGACATTGCTGTAAAACAAGTAGAATTTTCTTTCACGAGACTGAAACCACATTTTTTTTGTCCACTATACAACCTTTAGAGAAAGGATTTGAAGATGAAATTGATCAGGGCCAACAGTCACTGTGTAGCCGTCGGTCGGACATGGTCAAATCTCTGGGGTGGAAGACGTTTTTGGTTGGGTCTGCTGAAAAGTTTTGCACCGTGATAAAACGTATTAGATACGTCAAGTCTCACTACTGCCTGTTGGCCGAGACAGACCAACATCCCTTGAATAGACACATACACGTGGGGAGGAGGTTGAAGTACCCGATGATGATCTTGAGGCCCCCCTTGGGGAGGGCGGTTGGGGAAGGTGGTTCAGAAAATGGCCAAAGTAACGAAAATGACAAGTTGTGGCAAAAATTAAAAAAATTGAACCATTCAGCTCGCCATCCACACTTTACAGCCCACTCCAGAAATTTGTTTGCCATGCTCTAGATGACGGCCATAGAACTTACAGAGAGCTTTGACTGACTAAAGCAACAGCTCTTATTGATATTGGCCAAAAAAAGCTGGGGGGGGGAACCAATTTGGGGCCCCAGAGGTGCCTAAATCTGGCCCAAAGTGATCCAGCTGGAGCTATTGTCCAAACCGACGTGTCCAGTCACTGTCGATCCCTGTCTGACGCGGAGAATGCTGTCCTCACCAAGTGCCTCGTGTTGCTCATGCTCCACACGATCACCTCGTCGTCCAGGCTCTCTGCGACCTACAACTTCAGCACACGTGTTGCTGACGCTCCAACTTGTGGCTGGCCACTTGCACTTTCGAAGAACTAAGTCGCCGGTGTTGGGAGGTGTCCCACGCAGTCCGCCAACTCCTCCGACTGCACGGGTTCATCCGCCTGGACGCTCTCACGTTCAGTGCAGCCGGAAGTCCGGTCTCCTTTTCTTCTTTCTCAAGGTCGTGAATCCCACAGGAAGTCCTGCAGTGTTGCTCTCACTTTCACTAATGCTCTTCCAGCTCCTCAGCCAAGCGTTCCATGAACCCTTTCCTTCTGACGTTGCCGTTCAACCTCTGTCGTCCATCATTATGCACCGGGCCCGCACTGGAAGTGGTCGTAGGAGCGGAAGATCCTTTTCTGACTTATTTTGTTCGGAACATCCGGAATTGCGCCGATTATCAGAGCTACAGAGTTGGACGATTTCTTGACTGGCAATAAATCCACTTCAGTTGAACTGATTCCACGTATGTTGGCTCTGGCAGATCAAGGGCGAGAATGGAAAAGAAAGAAAGAAACCTCTGACAATAAAAGGCTTTTCGAAGGAAACGAATACTTTCCAACTGGACAGAGGAATGAAAAGACGCCGAATCCTTGCTGAAGACGAGCCAAACGTTTCGGCCTTGATTTGCGGAGTGCTCATGACTTTCCCAACTCTGTCGGATGGAGAAGCCACTATACAACATTGTACCGGGTGCAGACGCAAAACTGCAACATCTCCTGAGATAAGATGAAGTCATTTCTGTCGTCCTTCTGGCCCTTCAGCCGTCAATGGAGGCCGCGGTCACTGAAGCACGCCAGGTTGAGGTCAGGCCCACCTTGAGGTGGGGGCCGAGTGAATGACAGGCATTCCATCATGCCTGTGTGTCTTACTGACGCAGACGTGACTGACGGAGGCCTCCAGACAGGCCAGGATGCTGTGGGCGGCCTTGCCCCACATGGACCACAGACGCCAGTCGAGAGGGAGCCTTTACCGCCACCAGCTGGCGTTAATGGTAGCGAGTTCGGTGCCCACAAGGGTCTCCTCTCCAGTGGCACCATCCATAATTGCGTCGAGCTGATTTATCTGCCATTTGGTAGCGAATTCCCTGCCCTAATATTGACAGACAAAGCGGACGAGCGATCGGCGCTTGGGGACTGTGACAGTTCCCAACTGTCGACAGAGGCATTTGGCGCCCCGGCACCCGGTGTACACAGGCTCACCTCCCGAATGCACTTTTGTCGAGCAAACTTTCCCTGTGTTTGTGCGTTTGCATTGCTTTCATCGCCGACTTTCTAAAGGGGCTTGCTTATATTGATATAATTCTGCTTGCTCTCTGTATATGTGAGACACCAGTACGAGCCACAGAGGCCGGCGGAGGCTTGCAACGTTGCTCCTTGGCTTGCACGTCGAGGCCTACGAGACCAAGTTCCCCTCTTGGTCACTGACAATCTGCCCACGGCACAATGGGCCTGCTTAACGGGATGAAAGTGATCATAAGTGGCCCCAGAATGGGCGAAATGAGCATTCTGCTCGGGCCAAATTGGGTAATCTGCGTGAAAAGTTTGCACGTCTCTCCTCCTTGCGTCGACTGATGCGTCTCAGGACTGCACCAGAAGCCACAGCCTGAGCAGACCCGGCGAGAAGAAGTCACGGGACCAAAGGGTTGAAGCAAAGGTTTATTTTTCCTTCTGTCAACAGCGACTGAACTGAAGAACGACCCAGGAGACGCCACATTGGAGCCTCTGGGGAGGTCAAAACTGATATCATTGTCTTCTGGCCTTCCTTGGAAATGCTCGGAAATCCGCCCATTTTGTCAATGCCCAAGAAGCCCTCCTGCGCTAAGCACTCCTAAATCTGCCGAATCCAATCCTAAATTGGTTAGTATCTGCAACGCTTTCCCCTCATACGAGCTGACTTCATTTTGCTCCACTGAACATCTTTTTTACTGTTATTTTTCTTGCTGACGCGTTGGTATCTTTCTCTCTTCTGCTGGTTTCTTGGTTAACCCTTTTGCTGCATCCACTGGAGACTGAATTTCCTCACTTCCTCTCCTTAACGAGATGGGAGAACGTCAGCCTGATCTGTGATGATCACCAAGTAAGAGAGAACAGACAACTTCCTTTGTTCGCCTCTGTCGGGGCACTTTACAGAAACTTTTCTACTACATAAAGGGTTCCATAGATGAAAGCAGCGACAGCAGCAAACTTTAATATCATATAATATACATACGCAAGTGCGAGTGAGGGCGCGTTTAGCCAGGCTGTCTGCCAGCCCGGTGAGGGAGGGAGGGAGGGGCGGGACACCAGCCACTCCCCTTCCGGCGGTCCCAGCACTGCAGTCACGCCCAAGGGTCAAGGCAAAGTGTCCTCCTCTGTTCTAGGACAGAACCCTTTTTTGTGGTGCTCCTCTACCGCCGCGCGCGCGCACGTGCGCGCGGGCGCACCCATGAGTGCTGACTGTGTCTGGCATCATCCTACAAAGTGGTTTCGAGCATGTCGACACTTTTTTCCTCATTAATAATCCACTGCTCCCCCTTATCTTCGGGCCCAGTCTCTTGTTCACCGCCAGCCAGCAGAGGCTGACTCTGCTCTTCACCTACACCCTCCTGTGATGAATAATAAGGCCCATTTCGGGCCTCCTCAGAGTTGGCTTCATTCTGGGCCTCTTCTAATTGCACAATGTTTGCTTTTCCACTCTCAGAGTTGTTCTTCTCTTCTTCTTCTTCTTCTTCTTCCCCATTATTTTCATTTCTTGTTTGCTTTGGCCCTTCCGCCGCCGAAGAAAGCCTCGCTCTGGATGGAGATGGACACGGAATGTCCACTCTTGTTGTTGAGGTTGCCTCCCTGGAGGCCAAACGTGGAACTTGGCAGGCCGACCTTGCGGTGGCGGAATCAGCCCCGAACCCGTCGACGATGCATTTGCCGTCCTCGACCGTGCACAGCGCCGTCGTGAAGCTGTCCTGACACTCGCTGGTCAGCATGGTGGCCGTCGACGAGCTGTTTGCGCCGTTCAGCTGAGGGCGATTTTTGCGCTTGGCGTTGCTCGAGTGCTCTTCCGTCTCGATCTGGTGGTCGGTGGGGTTGTCGTCTGCGTCGATGGGCGACTCCGGAGCAGCAGAAGTAACCGCGGCCGCAGCAGCAGCCGCGTCGATGGCCGCCTCTGCACACGTGCAGAGGCCGCACAGACTGGCGCAGCGATGCAGTAGGCGGAAGAGGCAGCGACGAAAGGTGGAGCACATGTAGCAGTAGATGAAGAAGTTCACCGAGCTGTTGAGCGTCATGAGGAAGTGCGAGACCGAGGCGATGATGAGCGCCCACAGGCTGACCTCGTTGCAGCCGCCCTTGATGCTCCGGCGAAGACTGTCGAGCGTCAGGAACTCGTGCACGTTCAGCACGAATCTCGGCGTGTGACACACGAAGAAGAGCAACACGATGATGAAGAGGACGACGGCCTGCTGAGTCTCGCTCGCCTTGCGCTGCGCAGAGCTGAGGCGCTGCTGCGCCATCGACGAGCGCTGCGGCGGCGGCGCTGGTGGAGCTTGGCCCGCAGACGACGTAGCCGGCACCGAAGTCGGAGCTGTGGTGGCCGAATCCGAGATCGTGGTCGTGGCCGCCGCCGTGGTCGTGGTCGTGGTCGTGGTCGTGGTCGTGGCCGCCGCCGTGGTCGTTGACGTGGCCGGGGCCGCCGCGGGCCTGTTGGTCATCTGCCGCCGCCGTTTAATCACCCAGTAGATGCGATAGTTGAAGACCGAGAGCAGCCCGAACGGAATGACCCCCTGTACGAGCAGCCTGGCCACGTTCACGTAGAGGACGACGTACGCGTCGTCCAGACGAAGCTCCGTGGGAGAGGCGAGAGTGCGGTTTTGACTGTGGGTGGCGTTGATCTTGACGTTCTCATCCACAAACTCGACCTCGAGGAACTTGGGCGTGTTGAAGAGGATGGAGAAGACGACGACGGGTAAGATGTAGTGGGCAACTCGGCGCCAGGGGTTCGCGCCCTTCACCTTGTTGTGGTACTCAACCGGGCGCCACACGGCGCGGTATCGCTCCAGCGCCAGCGTCAGAGTCGTGTAGATGGAGCAGCACAAGACAAAGTTGTGCAGTTGGTACAGGAAGTAGCCGAAGGCCAGCTCATGGATCTACGTAACAAAACATACTGTATTATTGGGCCTCTGGGTGCTTCATGCACATTTTAAATAGGCGGATCCTACCCCAACACCGCCGACCCCAACCCTGCACTCTTAAGTTCTTAGACAACTGATAATAAGTCTTCAGCTGCCACCAGCCCAGACGAGATAACCTTTATTGAAGCGGAAAGTTTACATGAAAGGAAAGGTTGAAGGTCAGGCCTTTTTTCTTCACCATTCACATTATGCAGCAAAGTTTCATCTCCTACGTTGCAATCTTTTCAACCTTTGTGAGAGTCCCGACCTGTGAGAACGTTGCGTGCTTCCTGATGCCCTCGAGGACAGAGCAGATGATGTAGGCGTTGTCGAAGATGGCCAAGAACACGAGTAATCTGTTGAAGATGCTGGTCTTCATGTCCTTGGAACAGAGGATGGGCACTGCCAGGGCGTTGGAGAGAAACCCGATGGTGCCCACGATTCCCAGGAGGAGGAACTCAGTCCACCAGCTGAACGTGTTGAACGTGGCCGTATCGGCCTCGGTCAGGGGATCGCACGGCGCTGATTCGTTGCTCATGGCTAGAAAGCAGAATGTGGGTCGAGTTCATAAGTCATCATCGTATGTGACACAAATGAAGTCGATAAAGGTAGCCTCTCCAGTGTGGACTTGCCCGGACAAGGATTTTTTAACTTTTTAATCCGATTCTCACTCATTCGCTTTGACATCAGCACTTTCCTCTTGACGTAAGGTACAGGGCGACCCACTTTTAGTTTCCTATTGACCTGCATATTGAATGCTAGAGCTTCAACCGCTTTAGCATGGACAGATCGCATTCCACTGCAGCCAAGTACACTTTGGCAGCTAATATAGGCCTCATATATAGTTATAGAGGCCTCATATATACTTATAGAGGCCTCATATATACTTATAGAGGCCCCATATATACTTATAGAGGCCTCATATATACTTATAGAGGCCTCATATATACCTATAGAGGCCTCATATATACTTATAGAGGCCTCATATATACTTATATTGCAGGAACTTTCACCTTGGCGAACCAGAGTAATCAGCACAGTTCTGAATGCCTTCAAGGACACAAGATGAAGCTGAATTGGAACCTGTAGTTCTGCCCGTTCAAGGCTCAGTACAGTGGCCTCCGTTTAACGCGTCATCGGATG
>JAAUXU010006620.1_pt1 | contig 16173 bp, 13 predicted proteins | sample 7278151 | NCBI WGS metagenome assembly JAAUXU01 (sample SAMN14350113, study PRJNA611818) | marine sediment metagenome | isolation source: surface marine sediment (1.8m) | place: French Polynesia: Moorea | collected 2018-08 | reverse complement strand
CGGTTACCCAGCCAACCATGTGTAGGGCATGCCGAAAACTCCCCAAGAATGCCCTCTCCCCCCCAAACTCCCCTGGGGCAGTATTACCCGGGAAGTGCACATTCATGAGGACCCAAGGACAATGTCAGGCAATGCCTGTTTCCCAGACAATACTGGAAAATACAGTGCACATTATGGTAAAGCAATTTGTAATTAAAACATTTTGTTTAATTACTCACCCTTCCTCCTCTGTGACAAGTAGGGAGATTTCTTATGATCAATTAAATCTTTCAAGAGGAGCAAGGTTTCGAACTCTTTCTGAGATGGTTTAAGAGAATGAATTTGTCCAATATTTCGTAAATTTTGTATCTCCACAACAAAATAGTACCAGAGAGGGGTCCCCATAGATTAGACCTCTCTCTGTCCAAATGCAGAGAGTGGAAGGAATGATGGACAGGCAGTCAGAACAATGGCAGAATTGGCATAGGGGAATATAATATTGGCAGGAGGTGGAGGGAAGAATGGGCAGGCAATCAAGATTAGTACAAAATCTCCAGTGAATGGTGAGAAGAGCAGTCTGAGCAGTCGAGACAACCCTTGGTTGACAGAACGAAACATACAAGGTCTTAGGCTAGAATCTGGAGCATTTTGCACAAAAATATTTTTGTCATATTTTCGAGAAAAATACCGTAATTATTCACATGTGACTAGTAGCATGTAGACACACCCCTCCTCTTCCCATTCACTTAATCCAGCTTCCTCCAGCCTGAATAACAGCTTTATTATGAGGTCTGAAGCAGTAGCAGGCATTCACTAGGGGGGATCCACGAAGGCAGCTGACAAAGTGTCAATGCTGTTATGAGTACATTTGTTGGAATCTCTCGCCAACATGACCTACACATGGTAGTCGAAGGGACTGAGGTCAGGTGAGCTAGGTGGCCAGAACTCTTCGCACCAGAACAAGTCCAAGTTGTCATCAAGCCAATTCTGCTCCAAATGCAATGTATGTGCTGGCACTCTGTCCCTTGGTACAAGTATGGCCTCCCCACAACCTCACAAACCATCCAGAGCTCCACCATGTCTCATGATAACACTGTAAACCTCCTTGGTGAATGTCTGTCCCTTTTGGAAGAAGTGTGGTGGCATGATATTGCCCTTGTTGGAGACAGCACGCCAAACATGGGCAGATGCCAAGAACTTAGTCTTGCCCACCACAGGAACATCTTTGAGGACCTGAGGAATTCTTCTATCGTTCCTTATGTTGATCTTAGCATCCATGCGGAAGACCTTCTTGTCATAAAAGAAGCAAAGGAGACCCATGGCGGCATGCTTCAAAGAAGTCAGCAATGTGTGGAATCTCACCAATCGCTTTGCCTTCATGCTCTTGGGCAGTATCTGCCTGACCTTGAGCACATAGCTCTCGCACCGGAGATCCTCGTGGATGGCCATGGAGATGGTCCAGGCAGAGACATTCAGCATCTTAGGAAGGTTGCCCAGGGTTCCGTTGGGATCATCGCTGGCCTTGGGCTGCCCCTGCTCTAGGACCTCCATGTCTGGCATATAACCTTCCTTGCTGGATTTCAGAATCTCCCTCAATCCTCTCAGAGGCAGCAAAGGCCTTTGCAACATCATAGACAGTCAATTTCGGAAGTTTTAAAGACTCTGAAATTTCCATGGGCGCAAGCTCGGCCAACAGGGTCATGATGATGGCAGCACAGTGGTCATACTCTGTGGACAGTGTGCAAAACTTGTTTTTGACAGTATTGCTATGAGTCAAGTAGCACACTGCTAAGCCTGGACGGTTCATCAACAGGTGCATGGCGAGAAAATTTCAATCTTTCGGATTCTAGCCTTAGACCCTGTATATAACCCTTTGTCTACTACATTTTGCACTTCTGCTAAGACTACAATGATTTCATAACACGCCTGGTGAGGTGTAATGAGGATATACAGTAGTTTTAAGATTCCACAACCCTTAGAACCCACCACCCTAAGTACCCACAAAAAAGTATTTACATTTTTTACGGCACCTTCCAAACTCAGTTCTGAAATTAGTCCAGAGACGACCGCTCCTGGAGCTGTGGGTGCAGATCCAATGAGCCTCAATTTAAAATTTTATTATCCACAGAGGCCCTTTTGAGGAAAGACCAGTGAAGAACTGGTCTTAATCTTCAGACCGAATTTGGACTTGTGAAGTGAACATTGACATTTTGGGGTTTGAAGTGTTGTCACACATCTGAAATGTTTGTTCCTGTGCTTTTTTCACTAATCATACACGAATGTTGTGAGAGTTGTACTAAGGAGATTCTTTTCACCTGTAGTGTTGGTCTAAGCTCTTATGCGTGCATTGCATTGTTTGATGTGACTCGATGCACAATTGTCTGAGGCTGATTTTAGGCAGCTGACATGATTCCAGCCCCCTCTGCCAGCATGACTGTTGCTAAACCGCTACATAATCGAGGTCTTCGGGGAAACAACCGAGGACGCTTTAAATCTCCTCCTCTGCGCTTTCCTTTTCCTCTCTCGCTCCCTGTTAGTGGTTTTAACATTGTGCTTGTGCAAGCAGAGGTGAAGAGCAGAAGAATCACATCTCTCTCACTGGTCCTATTTTACCCTTCGCCCAACCTTTAGGCCACTACTGTACCGGTACATAGTACGTGAGTAACACACACATACGGTGAAGTGCATAAAGGGAGCTCCTGAGAGATCTTCAACGCTTGTCACCCGAGCGTAAGAGAAGAGGAGAGGAAGAAGAATGGGGAAGCGCCCCGAGGGAAAATTCTGTCAGCATATGCGAAAGTTGAGAAGATTCCATCATCTCCTTTGATTGGCTCCCCACTGTGTGCCCCCTTTATTTGACCAACGTACATACGGAGCTTCAGAAGATCTGTCTGTCTACGCGCGTAGACTCGACTATAGCATTGGAGTTTATCTTGCCTTTCAGAGCTCATGGGAACAAAGTGAGAAGTCTCCTGCAGTGCAAAGGTTCATTTTCCTTGAGTGCCTCTCGATTTCATTTCTCTTCTCGTCGCTCTCGGGTTTAGGTTTTTACCTTGACGCAGCACTTTTGCCTCCATGATTAAGTTCTTCAGGAAGAGTGTTTGTGTTTGTGCCGGTGCTAAGAAGACTTGTGCAGCTTCCGGAAGATTCTCGTCGACTGGTGTCGATTCGGTTTCTTAGTATCAGGAGCAGGTTTCGGTTCGGTATCGGTTTCTTGACTGCCGAGAAGGTTAGACCCTCATTCATCGCGATGCATCATATTGATATCAAATGTTGCGATACTTGACAAAACATTGAATATCAACCTCATGATGTCGAACAGTCCTTTTTGCATGCAATGCTGAGATCGTGCTAGGTGAGTCAGGCAGTCCACTGGCCGTGTGGGCCATAATGCAGAGAGTATGAAGAAGACAAAACAGTAGAAGCATCATCTTGGCAATTTGTCACTTGGTCATTTGACCACATTACATCAAACGATATTTGGTCTCTACAAACCGATCACAATGATATCGATAAATTTGGGTTATACCACAGTTTTAACACGTATCCAGTTGCGTCAAACATTGTCCGGTGTGGTCTTTTTTTGGTGCCACCGAACTGGGGAAGAGAAGTTGTCTCTGTCTAGACTACGACCTCAGTTCCTACTTTCCCGGTATAACGCACATACCTAGTACTAACCTATTACAGCCCAGCAATATCTTTTAGCACGATATTTGCCGAATTTTGACTGAGGTGTTTCTGGACATGTCTGAACGCTTCACTTTGTGGAGGGAAGACGGAGACTCGAAGACAGGTAAAAATGTCAGTCAAAAGGAGGACAAGATGTAGCTCACGTTAATCATGGCCAGGCAATTTGCAATATGACTACAAATTGCCACTTTCCGTTTGCAACAAAATTTCCACCAGGAAATACTTAGTGCAATAGTTTAGCCCAATAGGGAACGACAATGGTAAACTGGGAAATATACACGGGCTAATGAAAAGAAATTTTTGTTTCGAAACAAGTAAGCCACTTGGAATCATAGCTTCGATTAGCGGCACATTATAATAGAACGTAAAGCTGTGTGGCTGAATTGATCTCTGACGTCTACAATTTGATCAGGTGGTTGCGCAACACCAGAATTGCCTGTGGTCATGGGATTAGGAGCAACAAAGTTGGAGATTCAAAGGTGAGATCAAACTCATACCTGCTGTGACAACAATCATTTAGTTTTCACACTGAAATTGAGGGTTTTGGAAGAGGAATATGACAAAGACAAACCTATTGAACAAAGATTATTTGTTTGAACAAAAACAAGAAAAGTTATTCTTTCTGGCAAATTCCACTGATTCTTGAGTGAGCCTTGAACCCTCTTTTGAAGAGGAATGAGTGAAAAAAAGTGTTCAAGCATCATGAGAGAATCAGAGTCGAATTTGCAAGTGAGAATAGCTGCTTTTTTGTCAAACATTTAATTTTCTTGAACTAATTGACTTTTTCCACGGTCCGCTTGCAAATCAGTGAGAAAAAGTGGAAAGTCAGTAAGAAAAAGTAGAAAGTCAGTGAGAAAAAGTAGAATATCTGTGAGATAAAGTAGAAAATCTGTGAGAAAAAGGAGGTGGAATTGTGATGTGGAATACGTGGATGTGATACTGGGGCTCAATATTGAGTACGGTGGTTCAATGTCAAGAAAGCCCATTTTGGTGTTAGAGTGTTCAGGCCAGCTGTAGAGGGTGGCACACTAAGTGGGCTTGAAATTTGACTATCTGAGGGGGTAAAAGTTGATGAAATTGGCTGAAAATTTTCAAAGGGCAATCCTGCCCCCTGGCCTACCATTTCCAGGGTGATTCACTCCCCAGGCCCTTCAGCACCATGGCAGGCACGTAAAAACCCGGTGTCCGGGTTGAGAGGTTGCTAGGTTCTGTGAAGCTACAAGAGGACAGTGACATGATGACACTTCGACATGTAAGCAAAATGCATCGTCGTCAACATTCTGTATGACGATCTGGACGAATTGCGACAACCCCGAGGAGCTACGATTGTGGATTGCGGTCAGCAAGAGTCGCTCTTGGTGTGGACAGTCTGGAGGAGCAATGAGTAAATATTTTGTACTCAATGTTGTGCCGATGCATCACACCTCTAACAGCCCAATATGTATAGAAACCATTGTGTTACTTGCGCCCCAGATCAGTGTTGAACGTCATATCAACACTGAAGACCGCTAGCTTGCCTGGGTCGTAAGCACATGTGATACATCAATATAGATTGAATTTGAATTATCGATATCGTTAGTCGGTACTTTTATAGGTCTATACTCTATAACATAAAAAACTCCAAAAATATCAATGAATCGATTAATACTGACCAAGAACCATCACCTAGTTGAGTTCGAGAAGATTAATGCTGAAAAGAAACAACCAGAAAAGACGCCACCAATAGATGAGATGGATTTCTGAATTGTGGACAGGTCAACTGCGATGGAGTCTGTGACAAACAAGTCTAGAATTTGGGACCACATCAGTGTTGAGGATTGTACCAAGAACGGGTCATAATGCAGTAAGGAGGTCCATGTCAAGTCAAGCAACACCAGCAACCTGTGGTCACACTTGAAGAATTGCCATCCAGTTGAGTTTGAGAAGATTAATGCCGAGAAGAAGAATCCACGAAAGAGACCACCAACACCCACATGCAGTACATGAACAAGTTTCCCTGCAACAGATGGGATGGACAAGTCTGAGACCAAGAAAATCGGGAGCCAAACTCTGCAGGAGTGCTATGAGAAGCAGATGAAGTATACACCATCCGATAGGAGGCGACAAAAGTTTGACAAGGCCATAATGTGCTTCCTCATTGAAGACATGCGTCCATGGGGGCCTGTTGAGGGCGAGGGCTACCAGAATCTAATTCGCACAATTGATACTCGTCTGACCATTAAGAGCCGAACCACATTGTCACGAGAGAAGTTGCCATCTTTGTATCAAGGTACGTTAATTTAGCATTGTTGTAGGTTTACATGAAATTTAAATATTTGTGCTTTCTTTAGACCCCTATCAAAAATTTGAGTACATTTTGGCTTCACACTATCCATCAATTCGCTCCATTGCTGGGACTTCAGACATTTGGACTAGCAGAAATGACGATCCGATCTGTGCTCTGACTCTACAATACATCCCAGAAGACTTCAACCTGTATGCTTGGGTTCCCTGGTGCAAATTCTTTCCAGGCCAGCACACAGGAGAAGCAATTGTAAAAGTCCTTGACAAGTCCATAGCAGATCTCAAATTGTCATCTATTACAACCATCTACTTCACCACGGATAATGGTACAAACATAATAAAGGCCACAGATTTAAGCAGAGTGATTACAGAACATTTCAGCTGCATTTGTCACAATCTCCAGTTGGCCATTTATGATGCCCTCAAAACAACTGATGAAATGATGAGTGTGGTTGATAGGTGCAAACACTTAGCTGCCCATGTCCACAAATCATCCTTAGCAAACCAACTATTAAAGGAAATAATAGATAAGGGAAGAGTGTGCAAGGTTAAACACTCCACACGGAAAGTTGATCGCTGTCTGTGACACATGCTGGAACTCTGAGCACATGAGCCTGAAGTCAGTTCTCTCAGTCAAGGATGCAGTCATGTCTCTCACCAGGTTGGACGATATCCATTACTTGTCACCAAGCCCCTGTGAATGGGAGATGAATGCAGGAGGTGTCGATATCCTTGGAGCGTTGCTAAGCATGAGTGAGAAGCAGTGCAGAAAAATGTCCAACTGCTCAATTAGTTGTTCCTGGACTTTTTGACCTGTGCAGACAATTGGAGACCTTTCTACAGGATCGGACGATGGTTGATAAAAGCATTCCTCAAGAGCTTGAAAGCTCTTCTAAATGGGCTGACCAACATGTTTATGCAGCTGCTAAATCTCCTGGATCCCAGATTCCACGGAATACGCCTTGAAAATGTGGAGAGATTTGATCAAACAAAGGAGTTTCTGATCAAGCAGACCCAAACTCAGGTTGACCAGTAACAGCCCAGTGCATCTTTAGCTTCTGAGCCACCAGATGAAGGTGAACTCACAGTATCAGAGCAACTTCTTCGGAAAAATAAGGATCAGCAAGTTGGAGAAGCTTCTGTTTTACCAGCGGAAAGTGAACTCTAGCTGTTCCTGAGTTTGTCCCTGGTCAAGTCCACAGCTGATGGAAATGAGGTGCTCAGGTGGTGGAAAGACCACCAAGAACAACTCTCAACCTTATCCAAGTTCGTCAGGAAATACTACACTGTCCCTGCCTCAAGTGCAACTTCTGAGAGAACTTTTCCCACATCTGGGGCTTGCGTCTCTGCCAAACGAACAGATTTCTCATAGAAAATGTGGCAATGATTGTTTTCCTCATCAAAAACCTGACTTATTCGAACATGAAACCTGTATCTGTAACAAAGACTGCCGGGTGAAGTCCAAATGACTATAGCATTTCGAATAGTACTTTTGTTTAATAGTGTTACTTAATATTTATGAAAGGTTTGATATTCATCGGCATTGATCGATACATTGATATCAAATACCAACTGTTGATCCAAATATCGTATCGTATCGACTCTGCATGTTTGATATCGCACAACCTCAATGCGCGGTGCATCATATATGACGTCGGATGGGGAAAAACTGGCATTTTTCCTCAAGTTTAGATCGATTCTGAGATTGCCCAACTAATTTTTTTTAACGACCATGCTTTCATGCAAAAAAAAGATAAGACGTCAAATTTCAGTCACGCGCGTGATAACTCAATAAAGATTTTTCAAAATGCTGTCCATGAAACAAGTACAGTGGACTCCCGTTAATTGACTCACGAATAGTTGGGTCAGACGGTTTATTAACTCAACTTTTGGGGATACAGATACATACATGTATGAATAAAGATGCTCACTCCCCTTATTTGACTCAGCCGCGTAATTGACTCAAAACTTCCTGTCCCATAGTGACCCAATTAACGGGAGTCCACTGTACTTGTGAAAGAATTCACCCCATAAGCTGCAGAGGCAGCTTTTGATATGGAATCTGCGCCCAAAATCAGTCATTGAGATACTCAAACGTAAGATCAAGGAGCTTCATCAACTCTGTGGCAGCCCATTTTGATGCTGGAGAGCTCTGAGCGCAGTGACTCCTGGAGGTTGGCGTGCTGGCGGGAGTGATCTCATTTTCTTACCAAACTCAGCCCAAAGTGGGATGCAAGTCTATTATTGGTTATTATTGCAGTCTGCAGATCTTAGTTTGAAAACTGTTTATGACTTTTATGCAGCTTTCTCGAGCTTCTTTGCTTGTTTGGGGGGCCTGAATGCTGTGATTGAGATTTCTCGAGCTTTGAATTCCTTTCTGCCTAGTTCATTTTTCAAGACCAACCGATAGGAAAAAGCAACCCGAAAACCGACCTTTTTCCCAAAAATATAAATAATCAAAAACGTCTCAGTAGCCGTATCGAACTAACGATTGCATCCATGAAATGAGGTCTCGCTGATCTAAAGGATAAGCACAGTCCTTGCCATAAGTAGTGCAAAGACGCTGCGGTCACTGCTGTGAAGCGTTCTAGAGCTGCATTACGACATGACATCAATCATTCACCCACTGAGACATAGCTTTAAGCATAGAAGTTCAGTTTTAGGTGCTTATGGAGACACTTGAAGAACTACTTGGGCTGGGATGCTCCTGGAGTGGGGGATTACTAAGGAAGGGGACTACATCGATGGGGGACCACTTGGGCATGGGACTACATGGGAGTAGCGCACCTGGGGTGGGGGCTACATATGCAGAAAGAATGGCTCCTGTTTGTTTGAAGATTTGGGCTCATTCACACATATCTGTTGCCTTACTAATATATGGAAATGGTTGCACATCGCCATTTTTTGTCTTTTCTAAACTATGTGTATACCATTGTCGGTCTCTGCTTTCATTTTCCCCATGTCTGAGTGACTCCAACCCAATGTCAATGGCTCAGAAAGTTGCGCCTCGATGCTCAATATGGATGCCTAGAAATCGCTCATTTTCTTACTTTCAGATCAAACTGGCACACGGTGTGCAGGTGGTTCTTGAATCACCAGTCGCTTCGCGCTCACATGTTTTGCCCTTCATGCTCACCACTGCCTTCTTGCTCATTTCGTGCTTGGCGCTCACCACGCACTTTGTGTTCACCAATCGCTTGGGGCTCATCGTCGGCTTCGTGTTCACCAATCGCTTGGCGCTCATCACCGTCTTCGTGTTCACCACACGCTCCGCATTCACCAATAGCTCATCACGCACTGTCCTCATGCAAACTCGTGCACGGATCTCCCGCAAAAGAAGGACAGACGGCCCTCGGGCTTTATACAACCGATGTAGCCTTTTTGGGAGAAACTTAGTCGCGTGATGTCACACAAAACTTTTGACAATTGACAAAGAAGACCAGTTTTTCCCTATTTTGCAAAGTATAATAGGCACTATAATAACAGAGTAACGGTGTCATACTTTGTACAGCGCAGACAGTAACAGGGACGTATGAATTCAGCCACAACGAATGCTCGACTATCTCGTAGCAGTAGGCTGCACCCTGGTCGATGTCATTGCAACGTGGCTGAAAGAGTAACTCCCTCCTCAATAAAAGCTTTGAGTGGCGTCTTGTTCAATGGTTATGAGTGACCAGACAACACAGTAACGTTACTCCCAACTGAGCCCTAGACCTGGCAGCCAACTAAGTGTGCTTTCAGCTGATGCCAATGTTACTGCATAACATGATCTAGTCTATGTGTTTTCTTCCAGCACAGGTTCATTCAGACGCACCCTGTACGCATGTGCGGGCATATTAAGTATGACAGGTCAGTCCTGCACGATTTTCTTTTCCTTTCACTTAGTATGGAGCATGACACGGGATGAGATGACGCGTGCCGCCATGCATACTGTATAGAGTGAAGGCCACATGCACCTCTGCTCACGTGCCACGAATGTAGTTCGCTGTCTATTTATCACCGGTAGCTCCACTTGTTAGCCCGGATATCGCTCGGTTCCTCGAGTATTAGTACCAGTATGTGTACATCGGGATTATGAGTCTAAGCCTGCATCAAGCTTAGTGGGTGTGAGTGTTATGTTAGAGAGAGACTGCGTGGCATAATCAGTCACCCCAAATCCTTCTGCTCGCTCCAACCAGTCAATTGATTCAATAGGTTTGCCTCCTCTCTAACACTTTAAGCACCTCACACGATTCCAGTGGTACAACCACAAGTTGGTGATGAAGACAGGCGAGCAGTGGCAGAAACTCTTCCGCCACACTTCCATAAGCCGTCATCCTTTCATTTTTCTTCATCCCCACTCGCCTACTTTCCCGCACTTTTGCCTCCTATGAAGAGAAGGTGGGGGCGGCGAGCAGTGGTTTCATGGACCGCTCGGAAAGGAGAAAGGAGAGGGAGGACGACGAGGACGAGGACGACGACGACGACGACGAGGAGTGGGAGGAGGAGGAGGAGGCGGCCTCTTTCTGCAGGAGGATGAGAGAAAAGAGAACCGGAGAGAGACTCGCGTCGACAGTTCCTCCCACGAGATTGAATCGAGAGAGGCTAATTCGGGGATTTCTCACCTGCTGCAGATTTCTCACCGCCAAAAAAGAAACAACTAAAGTGCAGTGGCAAAGGTGGAATAAGGAGTTGGCATAGCATAAAATAGGGGCAAAGAAAAGGGGGAGGGAAAGAGGTCGGCACCATACTTGTAGCTCCTCATCAACCCCAAGAAATGTTTTCCTTGACGACGACTGTCTGCAATTGGCACAACCTCTCAGAAGAGGACATGGGCAATTAGCAGCCTGACGAGCTGTCTCGGCCAGCAGGTGAGAGATAGAGACCTTCTGGGTCTCGAAGGGCGCACACCATGACTGTGTACTGGAGTGGCCAAAATTGACCGCGTGGATTTAATACATTGTTAAAGCTACGCCATATACACAGTGTGATGACAGCTGAAGCAATGTCATTAAATATGTCTCGTCATAAAAGCTTCCCGATGGGCGTGCGAACGCCATAAAGAGCCTGCAGCTGACCCCCCTTCCAGCGCGGTGGTCCCAGGTCGCGTGGCAGGCCCTGGTCACATGGGCCTCATCAGGAGCAGCATGTCACCTCTTCTCCATCCGGACCATGAGGCCTGCCCAATTTCTGGGCCTCAAATCTCCAAATGCAGCTACATGTTTAGCCGGAAGCTAAAGGGCTGCTCACCGTTGGCATAAGTAGGTTAGGGTACGACTGGAGCTGAAGGGGGCTCAGTAGCAGATCTTTCGGGGAGCGTTTATGGTGACCGAGAGGTGTTGATGACGAATGTTGTTTAGCAACTCTGATGCAGCTGTCATCACACTGCCAAATACGCAAAATTCGACTGCAGTAACTTCAAAGATGCCGTGTTACCGTCACTCTCACTAACTTTGGCCTGCATGGAACAAACATACGCAAGTGACTATTAGAGTAAGTGCAATTACCAAGTAGTAAGTTACTATTGACGCAAGGTAGTAGTTAATACAATTTAAGTTTCCGACTGCGGATGCATTTTCTACGAAGAAGGCAATTTCATTCCAGAGCGGTTGCTGAAGTAACGATAGTTCTATTGTAACAGAAGTACCCAAGTAACAGCAGCGCTTCGGTAATAACTGCACTAAAGTAGTAGCAGCGTCACAGTCTGTGCTGTAGTGATGGTACCACAACTGCGAACACTCTTGGAGAACGATCACTATTTCCACGTTTTTGTCATTCGCTGAAATCACTATTCGAGAGCGGGTTTGAATTCGCGGGGGGATTCGGACAGGAGCAGAGATGTCTCGTCGTACGTACGGACACGTCTCTCTACACACGATGGGCGGATTGCACCGGACGATGCAAAGTGGTGGGCAAATCCCATGACAGGTTCAGTCCCGGAGGGAACGGGACTAGAGTAAGCACATCTTTAGGGATGTGAAGTATTTATTCGAGCGACCTCGTATGTCCTCCAAGTACACAAGGGCGCCTCGTCCTTCCCCATGCTCTCGTGTGTCAGTCAGTCGGACTAGGACCAACCGCCGTGTGGCACCAGCGTCGCAGGTGACACTGACGAGCATCACTGGAGAGCGGGAGGCCCACTTGCACGTCTGGGCCCCGTCGTAAAGCAGTGCCAACCCTGACGTCAGAGGCAGCTCTTGAGTCAGCACCGTGCACATGCTAATAATAGGTCCAAGCCACTGACTGAGGCAGGACTGGATGCTTCTTCCGTACTCATCACTCACACTGATTGGGGCAGTGCAAACGCCAGTGATTTAGCCAGCTACTTCACACGCCTATTTCTCCACTTACACTTTTTGCTTTCTTCTCGAAACTGCAAACGGAAAAGGCCAGAAATTTTGACAGGTTGCTCAAGCTGACGACAGATAAAAGTTGGCGTCGACCTTTTCTCCACTCAGCAGCATCATTTGTGCTCGCGTTTTTATAACCACTCGGGTACTGAAGATAAAGAAATTTGCGCGATTTTGCTTCCTTTCGTTGATCCCACCTCGAGCAATTCCTCGTGGCACCGAGTGGTTCTCTCCACTCTGTGAATGCCGAAATTAGCGGCACAAGCGAACAACCTTTTTTGCTTACAGAGCGATAGAAAAGCACAGAGAGAGCAGCAAAAGAAGTTCGTTTTGGGTCTTTTGAAAGCGCGCGAAGGAGGAAGAAAATGGACTTGTTTCCTCGAAATCCCTTCTCTCCCGTTCTATTTCCTCCACGTGCAAGAAGAGCTGCGTGCACCTCAGCTCGGCCTCCGCCAGCAACTTCTTCGGTCTTAACTTTCACAAAGATAAACGCACGCTTACAGCGACGCCGAGATGTACTCGTGCTCTTCGTTCGTACACGATGGCAAACAAATTTCTGGAAAGTGTGAATTGCGAGATTATCGAGCTCTTACTTTTGGGACCACAATCTGCAATTTTGTTTACTTTGAGAATTTTCCAACTCCGTGCACGAAAGGTAAACCTGTGGGGATCATTTTAAAACTTTGGTCTGTATCATTCGGTAGGGGGGACCTTTGACCTCTGTGCAAATAATTTTTCACCTTCACCGACCAAAATCATCCTGCAGTCCGAACGTCTACCGCTATGGATGTTGGTCTGGTCAGCTTCATTTGGAAACCTTATGTAGCTAACTGTCGTATAAAAAATAACATTTTTGGTCTGTCCTCAAAATATTTGACTTTTTAACGGTAAACTCTTTTATTTTCTCCACAAGTCTGTGTGCCGAGCTGTATAGGTGGCCGTACGTACACACACGAAAATGTTCTTAGATATGCACATATTTGGCGAAATGACGTTGACATGTGTTGCTTCTGCCATCTGAAAACTACGGCGCTTCTACAATTGCGGTTTGTTGGGCAACAAAGCGACAAGTTTGCCCTTGGAAGGATGACGAACTGTGCGTGCAGTTCTTTGTCAGTCCATGGATGACACTTTCCAATAAAGTCATGTGCAGCTTAGAGACAAAATTGTTAATGGAATCGTTCCAATAAAAAGTAGCTGAGCCTCAGTTAATAGGACGTCCAAGGTCGATTAACCCAATAGTCCCATCCTTGTCTCTCGTGTCAACTCGTCAAAGCAGCCACACCACATCTCGAGCATGAAGAAAGAGTAAATGAGGGAATTTCTTGATTGTCACAGCCCAGTTCAGTCACCGGCTACTTTTGGAATCCCGGTTATTAGTCCGATCTGACGAACTGACAAGGCTTTCCTCTCAGGCCCAGGCTTGTGCAAGCGTGCAAGTCACGGGCCGCAATGTCACAGGCTTGGTCCCCCGGTACCAGGATTGTTGGTGCTCATCGTCTTGACCCCGAGGCACTTTCCAAGTTCTTCCAGACGTGAGTGCAGTCAAATGAGGCAGAACTGTATTAGGAGTGAAGCGCTGCACTTGTGCTTACAGGTACGACCCATCGGCGCCATTTCAGCCGAGTCGAGGTCTGCGACTTTGTCTCCAGAGCAATCTCTTCTGGCCCTGGCAAATGGTCAGCGGTGTCGTCTGACACGGACGAAAAAAGAGTGATTGTAATTCCTGCCGGACCCGACAACGTCGGGAAGGCGGAGGAGCAGCAGGAGAGGAGGCAAGACACACATTCGAAGAGGAGCGCCCAGCCAAATTCCTTGGCATCTTCTATCGAAATTGCTATCTCCAAGACTCTTTTCAATAGATGCTATCTACGTACGCACATAGATAATGCGCCCGAGTAAGTAATCCAGTCAACTCGTGCGCTGGGGCAGTTGGAGGCCTATTTTCAATTTCAAAAGCTGACTTCTGTAGGAAAAGAGGGTGCGCGGTTTGATGGGCCCAGCGAAAAATTATATCGCTTTCTCCAGCTCCCATTTTTTATTCTTCCGTTCTTTTCTGACAGTCCATTCCTTTGAGAAAATGCTCTCGCAGGAGAGAGAATTTGTGGTCAATTCCGCGATGATTACGTTGCTCCTACCTTTTTGCTCCCGTGGAAGCTGCGGAAGGGAAGGGTAAAGGAGATTTAAAAGGGTTATTCAGGCTAACGACTGATAAAAGTGGTGTAGGCTTTCCTGCGCCGCACAATATTGACCAGAGTGGCCCTCTGTCTATTGGCTGTAAGTGCTCGTAGTTCGGCATGTTCAGGAGCACACCTGTAATCAAGCTCGGCTAACCAAGATTTGTGCGGTGTTTTTTTCCTTCAGCCATGAGCGGCTTTGGAGGGCTCGTCGGCGCCTTGTTGCTGTTGGTGTCCTTCCGCCCGGACCCGTCGCTCAGTCAGAGCGCCAGCGAGAAGTTGACGGCGCGAGTGTCCGGGGACATCGTCTTGGGCGGGCTCTTCCCCATGCACGAGTACAACATTTCCAGGAGGGACATGCCTTGCGGAGCAATCAAAGAGGAAAAGGGCATACAGGTAAGGGTGGTTCTACTGACTCAACGTGCGATATCGCAACTCGTGGAACGCCAGCAACAGTCACAGATTTAACTGCTCATGAGTTAAGAATCAGGTGCTCTTCGGGGTGAAAGAAAAACTGGTGAAGTAAACTAATATGTAAGGGAACAGGATGCTGACATATTTCTTCCATGGCTCCGGGGATTTTTCGTAGGTTGGCAGATTTTCTTTTTGCACTTTCTGTCTGCTTGGGTGAGTCGTTTATAATGTGATGGAGGTTTCCATCTACCACGAGGATTGCTGTTGCTGACTAATCATGATCCACCAATGAAGAGGAGGCGTCTTCTGTCTATCAATGCATCATACGAGTCTCGAGGCATTTCTCTTCTTTATCTCATCCACGAGCTGCCAACGAAGGAGTCACTGGGTGCTTCTTTTTTCCTTTTACTGACACAACCATGCATTTGCATCACTTTTCGCAACAAGGGTCGCAAGGACGTTAAAATTGAGTACTATCTTCCTATGAGTTGACGCATACTGCACATTGGGTGCACATCATACTGACACCATAATTCGGTTGAATCCAAAGCTTAGCAAGAGCAGGATCTCCAGTTTTGCCTGTTGGCAGCTGCAAAGAAATGATGCAGGGACACACATGAGTTCTTGACTCAAGTTTGGAGCGATCTTGACTCCATATGTCTTCTGTGATGATCCCACATTTGAGTTGAACCGGACGCACTTTTACTACATAGCATCTTGAGAGTCGTACATTAAGACACTACTATCTAAACGTGTGACTGTATGTAGTAAATGCACAGAAGCTGGTATTCCAAAAATGCTGAATGGTAAAAGTGTGTCCGATTGAGCTCAAATTTTAGGTGATGACAGAAGACCCATGGACCCTTTTCTTGGTTGCTCTTGAGGTCCTGCTTGTGCCATAGACCAGAGTCCAGCTTGGGCCGTTTTGGGACATGAAGTCGAAACAGCTAAGCTAAAGCTTTGAATTCAATTCCATGTTTTGCGATTATGATTACAGTGCAATGAATTAAAGCAAAATCTTGAATGTCCCAACTTTGCCCTATGCATATGAACAGAGATTTTTCCCTGAGGATGCTCAAAGGCCTTCGAGTGTCTGGAGTTCATTGTAGACTTTTCTGTGGAGGAGGCTGGGCCTCACTGTAGTGTGCCTCATGGCATGGTCGCAGCAACACCTTAAATGCATATCAAATAGGTTGGGTGCTGCATTCTCAGGTTTTCAGGATTTACTTCCTGTCAATGAGCACACTATTTGTAAGAGCACTTACGCGCACACGCAGTGCGAGTCAAGAAGATGAATAATT
>JAAUXU010150953.1_pt1 | contig 16182 bp, 16 predicted proteins | sample 7278151 | NCBI WGS metagenome assembly JAAUXU01 (sample SAMN14350113, study PRJNA611818) | marine sediment metagenome | isolation source: surface marine sediment (1.8m) | place: French Polynesia: Moorea | collected 2018-08 | reverse complement strand
GTGGTAGAGATGAGCAGTCCTCCATTGTTGACGGTGGAATATCCTAAAGTACCCAGATTTGAAAAGTCAGACCCCCAACATCACTACTCAAGCTGTCATTCTGCCTCCCAGCTGCCTATCAGGGATCCAAGAGATGGCTCAGCCACGATGGACATCTGGACATCTGAAACTACTAAGTCTGTGTTCCAGTACACTCGAAACACAACAAAGACTTTCTGGTAACTGGAAAATGACAAGACTTTATGACAACATGAATATCATGCACGTGCGTTCTCTAGTGTTCGTCCTCGTACACACAAGGGCAAATGTAAGGACCATCTTTTTCCAAGAAGTAATTGCATATTTATTCATACTCACTTTTCCAGCCATTTCCTCGACTCTGAAACAAGAGACGTCAATTTCGCACGTGCACGTTTTGGTATCCATTCTTTGGAGGCAAAGATATCAAGGATAAGAGGCAAAATCTTCGTAGCGTTTACCAAAATGTTAAGAGGAGGAGGCAAATTTATACGATTTTTTGTATACCCGAAACATGGTCAATTTTCTGCATTGCAGAACAATCAGAACAAGGGGCAATCCAGCAATAATAGAAGTAGTGCCTGTCATGAAAATGAGGCTCTTTCTTTTTGGCCCTCACGGCAAGGCTTAGGTGATTTCGACTGTCCAAAGAAGACTCTCACAGCCTCGTTTCTATTCTTTTTAGCAAATGATCAGTTTTCATCTGGCTCCAACGCTGAAATATGTTCCTTGTAGGTAACAGAATAATTGCGGCATCTTTTTTTTTAGGTGAACTTGAGCACTTCATACGTCTGTGCAATCAGCCCACTTTGGCCGATATTATTAACGATTGGAAGAGTAAAAACCTTATTTCTTAGCCGTCACTAACTTTTTCTGTCATACTGCAACTGTGTAAAGGGCTAAAAAGCTCTGACCTATTGTGGCCAAAAACTTATAAACAAAAGTGCAAGCCTCAGATCCTTCTAATCATGGTAACAGGACTGCATCTTCTCAGTAGCTCCTGGCACTTGCAACGCGTTCAACTGGACCTCGACCACCTGCGACCTGGCGAACGTTGATGCTGCTTACGACGACGGCTTCACAGATCCGGACTGGGTCGACTCGCCTGTCTGGGTCGACAAAGGTGACCAAGACCTTGTACAGGGTGACCACAGACTGCGGGTTGCTTCGGGATTGTTCAACTCCTGATACGGTTGGGCTTGAAACGATCCGGCTCAGATCAGGCCCGTTCAAGCCTCACCGGTTAGAATGAACTACCGACTGTCGATCAAGTGCTACTTTTCCCGAGGAAAGGATCATTGATTGTTTAAATGCTGTTATTACTGAAGCATTACATCAGTGATGCTTAAATATTAAGATGCCCCAGAGTGACCCATAACTTTGATTTTTTTTTTCAGCCAGCCCTAGGAAAGTAGTGACCTTGTTGGTGTCCGGATGTCGAAACTTTCCTGAATCTCCACATGAAATTCGCGAGGACTCAGAGATCATCGTCGCTGAAGATGGAGCAGCTTGCAACAGGTCTGTATAAACAGCAGCAACATCGATGCTCACCAGAGCAATCTGAGCTTCGCACCATTCAATACTGAGACACAGATGACGGCACAATGACAGTACCAAGGTCTAAGGGGTGTAAAGCTCTTATGCAAGAATCCTGAAGGGTGTAAAGTTCTGATGCAAAGATCTTGAGAGGTGTAACACTTCCACATCAGTTGCAAAGCGCTGATGCAGAGATGTCGACAACTGCCAAGTGCAAAGTTCTAAGGGGTGCCAAATGGTGATGCAACGATCTCCACAGTTGCAAAGCTTTGCTGCAAAGGTCTCAGCAGCTGCAAAGCTCTGGTGCAAAGCTTGACCCAGAGGTACTGACGCAGTGCTATGTTCTGGGGAGCTCTTCATAGTCGATCTTCTGATGTACTCGTATGTTTGATGTCACTCCTCCTTCTGACTCTTCAGCAAAACAGTCATCCCTGACCTCGATTCTGGCCTCAGATCTCCTGGTCTGGTGCTCTATGACCAACGAGAGCTGTACCTGCTCGGAGGCAAGACCTCATCCCGAAGTGGATATCATACAGCCTCAAGTATCAGACCGTCAGACAGAGTTCATAGAAGCAAACTAACAAGTTGTTGCACAATGAACAGGATATGTTCTGAAACTGAACCTGGAGGACCCTGGCAGCCAATGGACCTACGTCTCCACCATGTACGACGTGCGCCTGATCTTCGGGTGCGTCCTCTTTGGCGACAGCATCTACGTCTTTGGTGGAAGAGACGGGCAACCAGAGTAAGAAACAGGGTTTTTCCCCTAGCATTTATAAAGTTGTTGTAGTCATAACACATGGAAATTCCTTTTCTTTGCTATGTCTTCTGGTTAACCAGATTCAAAGTATTGCTCAAAGTGGGACACTTTGATAAGTCTCTTTAACACTGACTCATGCCACTGCCCATTCCTTTGATGGATTCGACAAATTGAGCTCGTCATCCACAAAAGTTGGATCAATTTTTCTTTTAACCCCTTATCTCGGGCAGACCGTCAATGGAGGGGTCGTGGTGCAATTAGGAGGGGGTGAAAGTAAGGAAATATTGTTGGGCCAGAGGATATTGACCCTGTCTTTTGACTCACACAGTACATGTGCTTGTCCTCATGCATGGCTGCTGCTACGAATACAGGGTGAAGTAAGGGTGCCGAATGGGCAAACCCCTGTATGACTGCATCAAGATCCTCACGGAGGAGTAGTGGCAGACATGTAGCAGAAGGTTGCCAGTAGGCTGCAACTTCCTCCATTGGCACCAATGCTGGACTGGCACCATTGAGCCCCTCGACCAACAGTTTTGCGGTCACTGCTCCACCCTGTGCAGTGTGTGCCAGTACAACAGCAACTGCAGGCACTCCTCCAGAGCCACCCCGTAAGTGATGCGTGGACACATGAAGCTCCTGTCATTTTTTGAGTGGCCCCATGTGGTAAGTAATGTAAATGAGGAATTCTGTTTTTTCTCTGCTTTTGTGTCTGACCCTTAACGTCATTGAGCACAGGGAGATTGTAACATGTGGAAAGGTGGAGGAAGTTTCGTGGAGAGCTGTGAGACACACGTATGCTTAGAGCACAATCATTTCAGTCTAATGTACCATTCATGTATCTCTGCAATTTTGCCGGACGTGTGTTTTGCATCTTTAGGAATTCAGCTGTTTTTAAGGTCTTTTCAACATTGACTGACAAGTTCCATATTCGTACCTTTCACGATGTCAGTGGTACTTTGATGTAGGCATGATGCTGCCAATAAATGTCCCATGCCCAGAAGCTAGCCAGTCAGGTATTTCTGCACCACCCTGTCGTGACGCTCTCTTCCGCCAGATCTATATATCACTCGGACGGCATCGAGGTGTACTCGGTGACGCAAGGGAGTTGGCGGACGCTCTACACAGACCTCCCCGAGAAGGGCGGCACCTCCGCTACCAAGGACGGACTTGGCCGGGCATGGATCCTCCTGGAGAGCGGCCAGGTCGTGGTGTTCGACCCAGCCGCCGAGGACCTCGTCAAAGACTCCATCCAAGTGGAACAGCTGAGCATGCAGAAAGGTGTTCATAAAAGGTCTTGCACAGGGTGGCCCAGAAGTGCTACATCATGCTCATCTGGCAACACTTCTTTCTTCAGAAAAATTGACTCATCTTTCAAACACTGCAAAAAGGCTTTCTTCAACATCCCCCACTTCTTCTACCTGCGGCACCTTTTCCTCGACGCTTAAATTTCTTAATGCATTCTTACTAGCAGATATTCGGTCTGTAAAGGGGCATATAATTTTTAACTTATTTTTCAGGCTTTAAACTTATTTGTCGAGGGCAGTCGTTCAAAGTCAAGAAAGTCCTGCTTTTTTGGAGAGAAAATATATAGTCATTTCTGGTTTTGATTAGGCATTTCTTCAGTGTTGATAACGTTACTAAAATATTTCTTAGACACTTAACGAAAAAAAGTGATTGCGCGCCCTAAAAATATCATGACAGAGTACACCATTGTGGTCCGTGCTCAGGCATGACGACAGCTCAGCACTTCACTCTTCGTGACATCTCTGGGCATTCCAATTTTCCCCAGTTTGTTTTGGCTGCAATCTTATAGAGCACCTAAATAATGAAAGCTTGACTGAGACTTAAGTCTCGAGGCTGTTGATGCAAGTGCTGAGAAATAGGCTTTGAAGCTGCTATGGTGACTTTCCAACACACTGGACTTTCTCATCTGGGCATGAAAACAGCTGAGTTCATCCTGTAGAACAAGTTTGGTGGGGGTTTTGCTACCCCCACTGATGATATCAAGTGAGAAGGGAAGTTTGAGACTAAGACTTTCATCTGTCTCTGCGGAGGAAGGGGCAACAATACCGATGCTAACAGCTGACTGAAGGCTTGAGCATCAAGTACAATTTCATGTAAATATGGCTTCATAAATATATGATTCATTGAATAAGTACGAATTATGGCAACTTGTGTTCACAACCGCGACAGATGGAACCATTTGGGGCACTTGATGAGATTGTGAAAGGCCTTGGAAGGCAAGGTTTTCAAAGGCTTTCCCATCTTTTCACCAACTCTATTCAGTGAGACAACGGCAAAAAAGTAACTCGGCCCTTTTGTTTATAATCTCTCTGTGCTGAAGGCTTTAATGAATGGCGGAATTCATGAAAGTTGTCTGTGGCCACGAACATCTCAGTCATGTCCATTTCACTCCGATTCAGCCCAGTGTTCCGACAATTTCTACCAGGGGTTACAATTCTACACTCAGACGAGGATTTGATGCAGAAATCAACCCAAGTAACCGATATTTATAACGTTGCTGTTATTGATGAGCTCGTGGCCACCCTGTAGGAATGCATAGCGCGTCGAGTCATTTTCCATACGATCTTCCTTTAGACATTGAAGGTTCGCGAGGCCCCGACCCCATGGAGCTGGTGTTCCTGTCGTCAGGGCCCCGGATAGTCCGGATCAGCCTCACCCACGTCCTCATCGCCGATCCCTCGTTGGCCAGCCCCACCTGGACGGAGATATACGGCGACCCCACCAACTCGTGGGTTTTCGCCACTTCGGTCTCCGCCATGTTCAGGCACAACAGCGGCGTAGCCATAGCCTTCTTCGTGGGGTCGCAGACCAACAACACTGACAACAGTGTGAGTAGAAGAAGGACACAACCTGACGGCGCCTCAGAACGAGATGAAGGCCTTTTGTCTCACACTCTCATAGTACAACGAGGAGTACATCTACCTGTCCTTCGACGACGCCCTCGTGGCCTCCGAGCAAGTAGTGGGAGATCAAGACAGGGTCCGCCGGAGCCCGGGCGCAGCCCAGGTCCCGGCCATCTGGTTTCCGGAGTGTCTTTGACCCATCAGCTCAGACCCGGGGTCCTCCAGGAGTCACTACACTTCATTTCAGTCAGTTCCATCACCAGTACAAATAGTCCCATCACCAAAGTACAGTGGTTTGTCGTTATAATTGCGGAATTGTAGTCATTATGAGTAAAAACAAAGACCTGAACTGTGATTCGGTGAGCAGCAACTGAAGATCTTGTTTACTGTCCACAAGAATCGTTATATCGAGAATCCACTGTATTGAAAATGTAGCCAAGCATTTCTTTGGTGACTTAAAAAATGGGGGAAAGAACGCACAATACAACAGATTGTTTCATTTTGGGGCCTGACTTTTTGGCCCCTCTGACATCAGCCTTGTCTTGACGACTTGGGCAACATCTTTTTAGGCCCGAATAAGACACCGTACGTCTCCAACGGAGACTTTTTGCCTGGGATTGCGACGTCCACTTATGAGCATCCCCATAAGATCTGTTAACAGTTGAAATGTATGATAAAGCACTTTTTCGAAAGAAAAGCTGGGAAATGCTTGTCACAAAAACAGCAAAAAGAGGCAACTCACGTTCAGGGATGAGCTAATCTAGTGAAGAGTTTTTTCCCCAACTTGGTAACGGACGCAAAAAGAGGCAAAACTTGATTATTAGCTTTTAAATCTTCTGCCCATGAGGTGTGTGACCAAAAAACATCGATTCTCGTCGTCAACTTGCACACACTTGAGTACTTCTGCAACGACTACGTGATGGGCATTTTGTGTGTGTACGTGCACGCAGACCACGTGGATGATGAGGCCAATCTCTCATGTGCTCATACATCTGGGTAGACGTGACCACATAATAATTCTGGGCTGGTAATTTTTCCAAACACAGCCAAATGCTGTGCGGGCATGTTAGGTTAAACGTTTAAAATTCATCGACTTTCCGACTTGGTCCAAGAAAACATCAGTGCAATACGCCATTTTTTAAAATGAGAGACGTCAGGCCTCGGTGAGGCCTATCTACATCCACCGAATGCGCTGCACGGGACAAGATAACCTCCGTGGTAACTCAAATAGGCCGACTGCTGCACGTTGTTAACCTTAAGACAAACTTTCTCGTTTGCTTATAACCAAACTTCTGCCAGTTCTTACCTGCTCTACATTATTGAAAGTTCTTTAAGGGCTCCAGCTCAGATTGAAATTTCCCGCCGAGAACAGGAACCACTTGAACCATTGTTGAGCAATTGGAGAACTGCCTGCTCAAGCTTCCCCACCAGCGCTTGATACAGAATACAAATCAGGTCTAGGGCACAGTGTGAACCACAAAAAAGTGTAGCGTTGAACGGGAGCGGAGTACAAAGAGGCGCAAAGGGACGATCTGCGCAAGCAAGTCTTGCCGCGACTGAAGCACAGCGCACCCGGTACCTGAAACACCCGGTACCTGGGCCGGGCTCTTTTCCATTAAGGTGTTGACGCCGCACCCGCCAGATGGCGCCACCCGCGCATTCCCCGGCCGTATTTACCTGGTGCAGTCATCGTCCGAAGACATCGTTCTACATCCTCGCGGTCTCCACCGAAAGCACTTTAGCTTTTGGGGTAACCTTTCGAGTCATCCTACTGAGTGATGCTGGCAACCCTTGCCTGACGGCGTCGAGAGCAGAATCTCCGATGACGACGGGACGCCAGTTGTTGTGCGAGGGCGACGGCCGCCGAGTGCTCGGCCGCCACCGACTTGTGGGACAGGTCGAGCGTACAGATGCACGCCTACCTTGCGGTAACCGTTCCTTGCACGATCAAATAACGATCGTGGAGTTTATGGGGCGGAAACAGACCAGGCGGAGCCTACATCCGCGCATGCGCGGGCGCGGACGGAGGAGGCTCGGGCTGCGGGTCGGGCCGGGCCGTGCGGTGGAGTCGAGCTGATATAACAACAACACTTCATAGTGCAATGGAGCATATTCAAGACTTTCAACTCCTACACGCATGTAAGCGTTTCTGGTGGAAAAACACCAACAGCGATGCAAAGAAGGATTTGTACAGGTCTCATGGGAAAACAAATTGTATACTTATCTACTTTGTATGATAACACACTTTTTTTCAGTAACAAGGACAGCAACACTCAAAGTGTAGTAAATGCACACTGACTTAGAGAAGTCTTTTCCAATGCTCTTTTGACTTTAAGAGCTTGTCTTCAATCACTTTATCAATTTTATTATCAGGACGAGAGTTTTTGTTGAAAGCACAACAGATGAACGAACCCCTTCTTCACCAGCTTTTGTCCTGGCAGGAGAAAACATGGATCCAAATAGACATAAGAGGTGGAAACTTGATTCACGCAGAAGCAGCACTTGTACTGTATATTCGGGGATTCTCATCTTGATTCTTATAGCCATTGATTCATGTAAGCGTGTTCCACTGTAGAGGTGAATCGTGGAATTTGTGATTTGGAGTCGTCGACTCTTAGGACATCTGAGATAAAACGACGTCAACTTGGAGTTCCTAAATGTCCTGGAGGAATCACAATTCATTTGGGTCACAATTTATTCTCAGTTGGAGGGTAAGAAGTGCTGATAAATTTCCTGAGAGACCCGAGGACAACTTCATAGTGCCCATGCAATGAAAAGGTTTTAACATTCACAAGGCGGAGAAGAGCTCAATGGACCCATACATATACCTGATGGCGTCACAGTAGGTAATAGCAAAGCTAACTCTTTATAGAAAAAAAAACAATTAGAAATGTGGGCTTACGTCACATACCAACTTGGCCACCGGGACAACTGAAAATCCCTTTGTCCAAAAATGTGGCTAGCAGCACTGAATACTCGCCCAGAGTATTGTGCCCGGAACAGAGAGGGCCTTTAAAGGCCCTTGGCCAAGGCCAACCTTGCAGGAAAATTCTCCTTTGTGTAGCATTTCCACCAATCAAGTTGGTCTTCAGAAAATGGAAGCACACTGTTGGCTGACATCTTCTTTCTGCTGTTGTTGCTTCTAATGATGATCCTCGTCACGAACGTGATCACGAACTTGACGGTGGTCGAGGCCACTGCCTGCAACTTGCGGCTTCTCCCTCCATGGATTCACCCGTCCAAGTGGATCGCTATTGTCAGACTAACTAAAAAATTCCCTCACACTGTGTTGATGTTTGATAGGCAGATGCATTTTTTTAAAGATATTTCACGACTGAGTCAGTTAGGTGAGCTCACACTTTGCCAGTCGATGCAGTTTTCTCGAGGCAGATTGACCTGCCACAGTTTAAGCCATGATTTCATACATCTTTAGGTAAAATTACGGCTTTTGCTTTAAATATGCACTGTTAGGAGTGGCCAGTGAGCTAGTAAAGTGATGCCAAGCCAGCCAGTGGGCTCGTAAAGTGATGCCAAGCCAGCCAGTGCAGCTGCAAAGGGTCGACGTTATTGATTAGAAGAAGGGTAGGAGAAAAATGTCCCATCTCTGGTTTCCATGCTGTCACCATTTTCTGCTCAACTCCAGCCTGAGCACAACAGTGAAACAAAACAACAGACTGTTTTTTTAATGTAGCTTCTCTGGCTGACAAGAATACATTCCAGCATCCCATCGATTGACTTCATTAGCTTCAGAATCTCCTCTTTGGAGATCTTTGTTGAGGTAGCTTGGACTGTACTCGACAGCTCGTCTGAAGTCCTCAGGTGTGGTCCAAAATGACACATCGCATGCACCAGTAGTGTTCTATTGGATGGAAGTCTGATGAAGTAGACAGCCAAGTCATGAGCCCGTTGTCCTTGAATCCTTTGCTTCCCAAGAAACACTTGATTGCTTCTCTGGCATGTAAGGGAACATTGTCATGCATCCAGATCAACTGACACTCAAAAACTACTGACTTGGAGTCATGCAATGGCGAGAAGGCAGACTTCAGAAGCTTGATGAACTATCCTGCAACTAAGTCCTACAACCAATACCAGCATTCTTCCAAGAATAAAATCTGCCTTACGAGGGCTTTCATCTACTACTTTCTTATTTGGAAGCTATGATACCAGACTGCATTATTCCTCAAACACTCTCCCTCTGGCTGCAATACATTTGTGTGGAGTTTTTTTGAGGGGGGGGGGACCCTGGACCAGTTTGACACTCCTCTGTACTTTTGTGGACCCTATGAGTTCATTGTTCACGACTGCTGCGCAGACAATAAGCCTGCTGCCTCCTTGTTAGTGCCTACTCCTTATCAAAACATGATCAAGATTAAGACCCATCCAGTTGCCCAGCAATCTGGACCATCCAAGGTGGCATGGGTCACATTGGTCCAAATGACCTTGGAGAAGTCCCACTTCATGATGTCCCTGCACCACTGTAACCCTTTGGTCTTGTGCTTGGACATCAGCACATGGCAGGCGTGAGCTTTCATGACGGAACCAAGCTAATTCAGCACCTTGCATCACATCGTTGTACATTTTGGCTCTACTCCAGCCACTGCTAATGTCCTGGATGAAATACAACTTGTGCAATACCTTGTACAGTCCCCTGGGGTGACTATATATCTTGCCTGGATTGGAATGCCCGCCAAGTGCGGACATTCCTCCCTAGTCAGTCAGCAACTTTGGGTAGGGGGATGCACTTGGCTGAGTCCCTGATGCTTTGACAAGGCCCAGCTGCTGCCAGGGGCCAACCACGACCAATACTTGAAGAATTCAACAAAGTTCTTGACAAGACGACAGAAGTACGACAAAGGTTTCAAAAGAATGGTGAAAAGAATTACCTGCCTGAACTCATGCACATAAAATCTTGAAAATCATGCCTGACACCGTCAATGGTCAATCTGTCACCCCAAAACTCCCTTGACTGACAAAATTTCAGCTCACCAATCTGACTCAGTCATGAAATATCGTTAAAAAATGCATCTGCATATCAAAAGCAAACACAGTGTTTATAGATGTGACGCTCTCAGCCTTGATTTGGTTGCCATTACAAAATCAACTTTTACACCATCTCACCAACATTAGATATTTTTCTTCATGGAAAAGCGTCTCCGCGTGGACTCTCTTAAATTTTTAGGCTAGTTCGAAAATGTCGATTTTACTTTTTCGATGTGGAAAGTTGACATTGGACACTGCTTCAGTGGGTGCACTTCCCACTTAGGGGGAAAAAATATTTTGCACTTTTAACTCAAAGTTTTATAGCATACTTTTAGCAGTCAGTGCAGTGGATTCTTCTTCATACTTTTGACTGAATTGAGCTACAGGATTGGCTCACCCCTCCGTGGGAAGCAAAGAAGCTCCTCCAAAAACAAACTGATATGGACTTTTGCTCCTGGACCTCTCAGTTTTCCACGATGTGAGATCAATCTTATGGACTGCTACAAATTTTACTACAGAAAAGTTTGAGTGCATTGTGAACAAATCAGTGGTCCCAAAGCAAAAACGTAGATCAGGTTGATTTTCGAAGAGCCTCTGAGCTTTCCATAGAGGGGTGAACCACTTCTGTATCTCATTTCAGTCAAATACTATGACTGAAAACTACAGTGAGCACTACACCTACCTACCTCATATAGTATGTCATAAATCTATGAGTGTAAAGTGCAGGCAGTAAATGGCACTTGACAACGAAATATTTTTGGGAAAATGTGAATATTTTGGTCAAAGGCCCCAAACCCAGACTGAAGAAATATCATTTTCCAAAAAAGCACGTCCTCGAAACTAGCCAAATAATAGCCAAATACTTGTCTCCACAGCTCTTGAACTTGAAATTTTCTGCAGATCTCAGACCTACACGGCCACATTTTGACTGCTGCCGGAGAATCAACGACTTTTACGATATCAGGACGATGCCTGAGCAGATGATGCCCGCTTATAAAGTAACTTTTCTTTTATGGACTCCCGTCGTGGGTGCTATTTTGTGGCTCATGTCAAATAAGAGTCTCAGATTTGGGATTTCCTGGAGTGAACTGATTTGTGGGTCAATCTGTATTTCTGTAACGCTAATTCGGCCCTCGGGTTGCCAGTGCGGGCCATAGACCACTGGCACATACGCGAGCCGCCAGCTGCAGCCCGATACACCCCTAGTGAGGGCCTTGCCGATCGAGTTCAAGCCCAACAACTACAAGCCCTTGGGGAACCGGGATAGGGGTGTTGACGAGTTGAAAGCAGAATTCGAGCCAGCGAAGGTTCGAGTTGGCATTTTCGTGAGTTCGAGTGAGTCGGTGGTGTGCGGGTTGATTTGTGAGTCAAGGCCCGACGTTGGATGCCTGCTTGCGCACTAGTTTTCAAAGCCTCAAAGCCTTTAAGGCCTCAGAGCCTCAATGCTCGCATCGTATGATGCATGTGTTAACATACGGTACATGAATTGAGGCTCTAAGCCTTCAAGGCTTTGAGGTATTGAAAACTAGTGCTCAAGCACACAAGCTCAAGAACGGGGAAATTTGGTTGACAAGTATTTTGAACTTTTTCTGTCCTGCACATACACAAAGGAACAAAGAAAGTATTGTACTTGGCCCACTTCTAAAGCAGGAACTTCAGTGAATTGTAGCGCACAGCATAGAAACAATGAATGTCCAACTTCCATCATTACACTGAGAGGAAAGTCTTGGACTGACATCAGCTGGAAGATGTTCGACCATCTGGGGACTCAGTTGAAGTCCCGAGTCAAAGCATCGACTCGGGACTATGAAAGGAATGCCGATCTGCATTGCGCAGAACAACGTACAAATATTTGTAAAAGACTTTTCCATCACTGCAAGGGCAGCCCGTTGGTTTAAGACACGCTCAAGACTGTGGCTGGTGCATCTGGCATGAGGAGGTACTTCAGGGCCACTTTGGAGAGGTGCCTGAAAAGCGTGGAGCACAAAAACAATCGTGCACAGGGTGGACCAGACGTAACCACCCTGGCTGGGTTGGGCGTCCAGAGACCGGATGCTGAGGGATGCCAAAAAGGTCAGATGGGGACCGATCGATAGGGGTGATCCGAACTTATAAGTGTGGATACCAAAACCGACCTCGGCTATCAGAAAGGACCAAACTTGAAATTTCATTTTCGACCAAAAGTGCCAAAACCTCAAAAATCGCTGCCACTTTCAACCTGCCCAACAACTGCAAGGCATATTTCTGTAAGGGTTTGTGAAGGTCTCTTCCTCCAGCACCAGAATCGCCTCTCTAGATCGTCCAGTAGTGGAGCCCAGTTACTTCTGCTCCACCCTGTGTCCCTTCAACAGTCGTTGAATTTCTGCCATTCCTCAAGTTGGTTGACTGATCCAACCACTACATAATGGGCCCGACATCCAACTTGAAGAGGTGGTTTACACGGTGTGAGGTCACACGTGCCCTTTCCACCTGGTTGCTGCTTCCTTCGCCAAGAAGTTTCTGGAGTGCCTCCTGGATGCTTGCATCAGTCCTGGAAGGCCTCATTTGACTTTGGTTTGCAACAATGCTTGACACTTGACAGCCTGCACATCCTGTCTGGTGTCACCTCCTACACTGGAAGATGGGCCCACAGTCATCTTGTCACTGCCATCGTCGTCAGATCAGCTGAAGTCCACAGGTCATCACGGAGGTCAGGTACATATCCCTTGAATTGGTGTTCCTCGCCATATCAGTGTTTGATCTTGTCCATCGAGCAGAGTTTTGTCTCGGCTCGAGCCAGAGCTTGGCTCGAGCTTCTTTGGTGAGCACCTCTACATTTGGGGAACTCAAGAATGCCCTGGCAGTGACAAGATGAACTATGAGTCTCCTGGGTGGCGACCGAGGAGTCCGGAAAAAAGTGCTAAGTCAGCTCGAGCATTCTTGAACCAATGTTAAGTAGTTAAACTAAGCACACCCCTGATTTGTACTGTAAATAGAAGCAAAGAAAGCAAAGAGGAAACAAAGGCCGACTGGGCAGTAATCCGATGTACAGGGTGTCCGCTAAAAGATCATTTTTGTCAAGCCCATCCTGACTTTCTGAATGAAGATCGAAAGTGACTTTGACTGAGCTCGTTTCATATATATACATGTTGGAAGTTTGTTGTCACCGTGTCTGGCTAGATATAAAGGGCTGAAAAGGATGTCAGTGCAGAAACGAGACACTGCACTGACACAAACGACGGTGGGGATGAGGTCGAACGAGGAGAACGGCGTCCTCATGGTCAGCGTCGACAGCGTGACGAAGGTCACCTCCCAAGCCTGAGGGCTGAGGACGATGACCTCGTGGTGCAACGCCAATTTGGGCAGCAACGTTCATCACCTCTTTGAAGATGTAGATCTCGTGGATGCCGAACGCAATGCCAATCTGGACAGGAAAAAAACCACCTCATGAGCAGCAATGACTTTATGTGAATGAGCAGTCATGGTGTCCCTGGTCGTGATGGTGACCCTCAATGTGTGGAGATCCGCTGTTGCAAGGGTCTTTGAACACGTTGCCGTGCCACCGAGCCTTGCTGGTGTCGCCGTTGCAGTGCAATGAGGTGGTCGGAGTGTCGCATCCCTCTGGTCTGGTCACGGAGCCTCTGCAACCTCTCCCGAGTGCCAAGTGGCTTCTGGGGTGCTTGTGCGGGGCTCCAGGGGCCAGAGGGGGACCCCTGGAAATGGAGAACCTGGGGGGACGGGGGAGGGAGTCGCCCGGAACATTTTCAGCCAATTTCAACCATCTTAGCCCCCTCAAAAAGCCAAATTTGAAGCTTCTTCAGCGTGCCTCCCACTCCAAGGTGACCTCCTTTTGAGCACTGCAGCCACCAAAGTGGGCGGTCTTGACCTTGAACCGCTGTACTCAACATTGTGCCCAAGGATCACATCTCTGTGTGGCACCTTAAAATCCCACCGCTAAAAGTTCGAGTACAGCAAGTGAAATGAAGTCACTGGGACTCCACCGTGTGTGCTGGAATGCTTGACAAGCCCAAAATGCCCATTTCAGGTGCGTAAAGGCAGTCTTTTCGTACTGTTACGTCCATATTCCCAAAGTCAATTCAATTTCCGGCGTTTTGACACCCCTGCCATTTCGGAGATTGAAAAAAAATGGCGAATGGCAACGCTGAAGTAGCAGAAGCCTCCTCGTGTCTGGAGAAAGAGCTGCTCTCTTTCAGGCCTTGTCCATCACTCAAGGGACGCTCGAAGGATCAAAAGTTGCTGCTTGGCTTTCAAGAACAGCCTTGATATCCTTCGGTTGTCTGTGGCTGTTGGCTTCACGCTTCCGTCTCCAGGTGAGACCAGAGCTGAAAGTCACGCAGAGTTGGAACACAACCTGATTTCCCAAGATTGCCATAAATAACCCAACAGACTTGTATACTGTATCACAATGTCGGGAATTGAATTGGCTTTCAGAATATGGACGCCATCTTGCGATTGAACGGGTTCCATGAGTGTTCCACAGGAAATTGTACATTCAGACCACGAATCTGCCGAGCTATCAGACGCTAAAAGTGACAAATAGTGACGGTTGAAGCTTTCAATCACCAGTGGCAACACTTAGAATCATCCAAAGCCTCCCCACAACTGTGCAGTGCGTCCCTGCCAAAGAGACAGCGTCCGCTTAGATGCGGACCTCCACTGGAGGCGCCTGAACTACGCAAATTTTGTCTGCCGCTCATGCCTTGACACACTGTATCTCCTCAGCGTGGTCTCCTCGAACACGTCAGCCAGGTGGAAGTGGAGTGGTGGCCCCCATCCAGGTTGGGAGATCAACTCAAGTTGGGGCGGATCCTCTACTGAGGAGGCACTTCTGAGACCAGCCAACTGCTCGTCTGCTCTGGACGATTCTTTTTCCTCGTTGTGCTTCACCACAAAGTGTTGCCATGTATTTGAGCATCGAAAAAACAAGATTTATTTTGTTGAAAAACGATGCTCCTGGCGATCAAATACTCTGGGTGGGCCGTCCTGTTCGGGGCTGTCTTGTTCTGATCCTGTCCCAACTTCAGCCGTAGTCTCAAAGTGCTGCTCCTCCACCCACATGGGAAACTTCGTTCATCACCCTGAACTTCTTGCTGTGCTCTGCAGTGCTTAGAATTCAAGCTCACTCCACAAACTCTTTTTGGCTATTTATCTCCTCGCAGCTCTCCCAATTGTTGCCTGCTGTTGCACTGCATCAACGCCTCTCTTGCAATCTGCCCTTGCAGTTATTTTAATAAAAGGAAGTGAGGCGAATTGCCAACTTTTGCGAATTGAGTTGAATCTTGTCTTTTGTGGCCTTCATACGACCACTTTACAGTCAGCTGACCTTCACAACCTCACTGAGGCTGGCACCCCTGCGCTCATTCAATTGGGCGGAAAAAGAGACACTATTTGTGGCCACCCTGTACTTCGTACGTCCTGATAGCGAGGTAGGCAACCTCTGCCTTGCATCTGCCATGTCTTTCCTACTTTAGGCGGATGAAAAGTCGTAGTCCAGGTGAGTGTGAATATGCAGAGAAAATCTGTGCGCGCGCATGCTTGGAGTCCCTATTAGAACGCGTGGATCACGAGCGCAGCAACTTCAGCTACACCGACTACAGGGCGGGGCAGAAGAAGGAAAACACTTTGGCGTGACTCTGACCGTGATGTGGCCATCTCAACCTTTGCTTGATGGGCAACAATTATACCCTTTGCATTGTCGACACACGACGACGCAGGACGGTGAGGTGGCAACTCTGGCCTTTCGATGATTGTGCGGAATGGTAACTTGTCCGTCAACAGTTGACCATATCATGATACCCGGAACAGCCTTGAGGTACTCGCACATATAGCGTAACCGTGTGAGTCAAAAACATGGGGCATGTTTGGAGTGTCTCATCGACATCAGTAGTTACGTGTATTTCCCAGAAAGAAGCCTTCTCATCCCAATCGTCATCACGGGGGGGGGGGGGGGGGGACGCCCACACCGCCCATACCCCACCCCCCCCCCCCCAATTTGTTGGCAGCCCGCCGAAAACACCCAGC
>JAAUXU010040914.1_pt1 | contig 16183 bp, 7 predicted proteins | sample 7278151 | NCBI WGS metagenome assembly JAAUXU01 (sample SAMN14350113, study PRJNA611818) | marine sediment metagenome | isolation source: surface marine sediment (1.8m) | place: French Polynesia: Moorea | collected 2018-08 | reverse complement strand
TGTTAGCACTACTGATACTGCCAATGGTGCTGTGAACACTGCTGCAGAAGCTGCAGGTGTTCCCCAGATCGAAGCATTTGCTGGAACAAAGACCAAAGAACATGTTGGAGCCCTTGAGGAAGACTACATCAATGAGGGTGTGGAATCTCCAGGTGTCAGTCCAGGAGAGACCACAATGAGTCCTGAGGTAAATGACAATGTCAATGACACGGACCCAGTTGCTGCAGACAGCAACTCTGGTGTGACATTGGGTGAAAGCAACAACAACAAAGTTACACCAACACGAGGTGTAATGGAGGTGGAGAGCAGAGAAGGACAACATGATGAGACCTTTAATGTCCACCCTCACCTCAATGACAGTGATCAAGATGAACTGCTCAATATTTTGATTGAATCTCCTGTCACAGGCCACAATGACAATCATACTACTGATACTGCCAATGGTGCTGTGAACACTGCTGCAGAAGCTGCAGGTGTTCCTCAGATTGAAAGCAGCAACAAAGCATTTTCTGCAACAAAGACCAAAGAACATGTTGAAGCCCTTGAGGAAGACCACATCAATGTGGGTGTGGAATCTCCAGGTGTCAGTGCGGGAGAAACCACGATGAGTCCTGAGGTAAATGAGGTATTTGCTGCTACAAAGACCAAAGAATTTGTTGGACATCACAAGGAAGACCAGGTCAATGAAGCTCATGGATCTCCCGATGCCAACATTGAAGGGGAAACAAGCACTCCACAGATCAATATCGGTGACAATGACATTGACACAGTTGCTGCAGACAGCAACTTTGATTCCACAGGAATTGGTAATGACAATACGAAATCCAACATTGAATATTCTGCTGCTAATAGTTCTATGATGAATTCAAATTCGGGCATAAGCGTTACTGTCATTTCTAATGCAACTAATCCAGAGGAAGAGAGCAATGACGAGCAGGATAGGGGGCATGATGAAACCAAGATGAAGGTCGGAAATGGAATTGAACTTGCCCACGTGGAAGAGTTGTCACCAGACACCTCAGATGATGCTCATGTTGATGAGGCCAATCTGAGCAAAGTGATTTATGACAGTGTGCGTTTTAACAACTGGTTGGATCGTAGATCGGATGGGGATGGCAAGAACAAGTCTTCAGAAGTGCCTGACATTGGGGAGGACGCCCTGGAAGACGTCACAGAGTCTACCTTCAAACTATTGGATGTTAGAATTGGTATTGGTGAGACCCCTGAAGTTTCTTCAGAAGAAATAGCAGGCACATCGAAAGGTCATCTTGAAGAAGCAACGACAACCAATTCCACTGAGGATGGCTTGGATGGAGGTCAAAGCCTTAAAAAGAATCATGGAGGGATTGAAGGTGATGAGGGAAGTAGAAAGAACAGTGCGGAAGACGAGGTCAACTCTAATGAAACAACTGTAATCCCAAACCGATCCTCAGCTGACGCTGTGGAAGGTGTTGATCAGAAGAAAGCAGACGATGGAAAGTATTCTGACTTCACAGGACCCGAGGGACGTCCAATGACCCATAGTGAATCCAAAGAAACTGCTGTCACGTTACCTACAACAATCTCCGCCGGAAGTGCGACCGCGGATGAACAGGACACTGCCGACAACAGCGCTGAAGACAAGCCTGTAGACCGTGACGCCGATGATGATGAGCAAAATGTCACTCCTCTGACTATTAGTATTGACACTTACGATTATGTTGTCGACAGTGTTGAAGCCACGGACGTTCCTCTCATTGAAGGGGACAGCACAACCAACGAGTTGGCCAATAACCTGGAAGATAGAGACGAAGCAGATGAAGGTGGCTCGGAGATCAATAACAGAGAAGAGACGACAATGAACGCCCTGGATGAAACTCAATATACAAACATATCCGGTAACAACCGTGAAGTTTCGGATTCTCCTATTGCAGATCGTGTAAAGGTCACCAATCTTCCACGCATTGAAGTTGGTGGGGAAAAGCTTGATCTGGGAGAAGGAGAAGACCTGACGACAGATAAGCAAAGTAAAGACATCACTGATGCACAATCTGAAGGCAATCTGGAAACTAAGCCAACGCACATCACTACCCTTGAGGATGAACCACAAGTTCACAGTGACGTGACAACTGCCCCTGGAGACGACGGATCTGCTGAGGACACTGTCACCAGCACTTCAAGTATTGCACAAGTTCTAGAACTTGACAGCCACGTCGACTTCACGACCGCGACTGCTGGTCCAGATGTTAGTGCTACCACTATCACTGACTTCATCGAAGTTGACAGTTCTACCTTGATTCCTGATTATCTCTTCACTGAGGATGGTAATCCAGAAGAGAGGGATCGCTTCCCGAAGCAGTCTGACAGCAAAGCTGTGTGCAAAAGCTGCCACCTGGCCAGAAACTTCAACGGGTCCCTCGACAGACTGAGCGAAGATATCGACGAGATAGTACTTCCTGCATTCGGAGGATACTGGGGAGAGTATGAGGGACACGAAACCACCACAAACTCTACCATCATCATGAACTCCACCACTACCACCACGACTACCACTACCACTACTACTGCTACCACCACGACTACTACTACTTCTACTGCCACCACCACCGCTACTACGACCACCGAGAACGACACTGCTGTTGAAGTTACAACAATGAGCGTCGACATTCTCTTTACCCTTGCTGCTGAGACTCTGGCGCCAGAATTGGTCACAGAGATCATTTCCGTGCTGACGACGAACGATTCCGTGATTTCCGCCAAAGCGTACACGGTCTTCGGCGAGCCCTGTGAGGACGCGTGCGAGAAGCGCGGCTACTCGTACACGTGGTGTCATAAGGTGAGTCAATGTTGCTTAACTGAACTAGTTCATAAAAGCAGTCGGAAATTAATCGAACTAAAAGATCTCGCGGAGCTCCATTGGCACCTGGTCCGACTCGGACTACTGCACCACCGACAGCAGCTTGACTCCCTACGGGGAGGAGTGTCAGGACGATTGCCAGCAGAGAGGCTACGAGTACTATTGGTGCAACAAAGCCTCCGGGCTCTGGCACTACTGCACTCCGCAATTCCTGATCGAGAAGACGATCGAATGGAATGCCGTCAACAACCTCTCCTTCCCGCCTGAAGCTGTGACTCCGTCGCCTGCCGCCAAGGGGTACACGGTCTTCGGCGAGGAGTGCTCCGACGAGTGCAAGAACAGGGGCGACGTCCGCTACACCTGGTGCCACAAGCGCTATGACAGCGACAATGGAACTTTCCGCGATCGAGACCATTGCACGGCGTCATCAAGTAAGCACATCAGACAGGATTGCTCGTTGAATATGGGTCTGGACAAATCTGATAGCTGAACCGCTTCCCTCGTTGCAGCCATCACCTCCAGCGGCCTCCCCTGCGTGGACGAGTGCCTAAAGAGGGACTACGGATACTACTGGTCAGTCTCTAAATGTTTAATCCATTAGGCAAAAACGGACTGGCGACACACGTGCTAAGTTGTTGTTAGAACCTTTGTTTAGGTCCCTCAAAAGAGCAGGAGCATATGTCCAATACTCTTTACGTACGTACATGTGTATTGGATACACATGGATTTAAAAACATGCACTTTTAGATGCACAATTCTTCAGCATCAGTATGCATGCCTGGTAAGGTTGAGATGTCCTAGGCCATGATTATGATCACTTGTTGCAGGTGTCGCACCGACAACGGCCTGGGATTCTGCACCCCTGAGCACTTGCTCGCACTCCTGGACCAGGACAGCTCGGTTCGACAGCCCAGGGTATTGGCATACACGACGTACGGCGAGCCGTGTCTGACTGAGTGCGACTCGCACGACGGACGTCAGTACAATTGGTGCACAAAGATGGAGCTGACGACCAACAGGAACCGGCCCGACGCCGACCACTGCTCCAAGGAGAGGAGCGTGACCTCGGAAGGCTTCACGTGCTTGAACGAGTGCTCCAAGAGAGCTTACGACTACTACTGGTGCAACCACGACGCAGGATGGGGGTACTGCACGCCCGACTACCTGCTGGACGAGCTGCAGGAGAAATAATCATTAATACCTGCAACACAGTTACTCTCTCCATGGTTTCAGGAGATCCTACTGTTCTGTACAAGAACTTATCAATCACATTGTCACTGGCACGAGAACACAGCAGTTGATGCTATATAGCAGTGCTCTGCAAGCTTTGTCCTTAAAATCTTTTCACAGTAGAAGATGATTGCCAGCTGCATTTGTGACCTGGTGGATCCAAAAAGGACCAGCGCAGTCCTCAGGAGATCACTCTTCCCTCTTAGACCCTTCAGCTCGGACATCAGCCTTAATTTGGCTTCTCTTCACCTCCTTGAATTTGTTGCTCACACTTTGGTCTTCATCATCACAGCTGATCGGCATCGGCTTGGACAACGTCAGCGGCTCCAACACCTCGCTGGGTTCATTGTCCACCTCGCCGGGGAGACAAAGTCATAGCTAATAGTACCAGGGGAGTCCACGCGGCATTGCACACTGAGGTCAGGAAGTCAGACCAAGTTGACGCCAATAGATACATCCAGTTATAACGATTGATTCTTAAAGGTTTTAACTGTTAATCACAACACTAAAACCATACAAATCCTCCTCACAACCGTCCAATGAGGACCGTGCCATTGGAGGATACAATTTCATGGGAGCCCCCAGGAACACTCATACATACTCTTGATTGCCGTCAGTGACGTTGGGTTTTTTTTAGCATCTTTGCGATGGCCTCAATTTGGCCAACTTTTCGGCGTTCTTCAGGGAGCTCCCTCGACTGCCACATCAGCTTCTGCCCGTAACCAGGGTCCCCCGTCGACTACCTTCTTCATAGCATCCTCGGTCTGAAGGTTGAAGACCCTGAGGACACTTCTGTCGTTCACGTTACACGGGGATCTAAAGGGGGTGAGGATTTCCACCCAGGTCCTTGTAATCTTGACACGAAAGTGAGCATTTGGAAGAACTACTACACGTTCGGTAGTTAGCAGGCTAAGAAACTAAAGTTTTGGAAGCTGTCTGCCTGACGCAAAAGTGGTGAAGATGCAGTCAAAGGGTTTTCTAAAAAATAAAATAAAAAACCAGTGCGTTTTTCCTACATGAGTTCAGAGCATGACTGGTGATTTGGAAGGCCCTGGGACAAAGCTACAACCACTTTTTTTTGTTTCAGTTTGGCATCTCGAAAGTAACTGAGCTGGTCCACATCAACTTTGTAATGTTGACTAAACATCCTTATGTACTGTGACTAAATAACTTGGATAGCAGAAGGGGGGGAACCAAAAAGTCATTATTTTTTATTCCATTAGAACGGTCTCCAAGTAAATTCTTGCAACAAATCTAGGAAGCGGGAAGAGATTTGAAAAATTGACCTGGCCTAATATAGATAGATCGACGTTCATGGCAGGTTAAGTTTTGATCAGCACTTTATCTAAGGATGAATGTGTGAGTTCTTCCGTGAATTCTTGACAGGCAGCCGCGCCGATGGACGCAGGGGGCCAAACTTGGCCGGGGTCGGGTCATGTGGGGAAGGTCGGGTCGGGCCCCATGGGCCCTCTCACACTTCCTCATTCCGTTTCTACACTGTTTCAGTCTTTTGCGCTTCGAATAAGTGCAAGACACAAAGTACGTGTCTGGATCACGCTTAGAGACGATCCCTTCAGAGCTGGAACCCGCGACAGACACGCACGTGGACACTCACGTGGACACTCACGTGGACACGCACGTGGACACGCGTGCACTCCCGCCCACCTGCCTGTGTGCACATACAGACAGACACAGCGCTTCACACGGTACAGAGATACCTATAAAATCAGTGGTGCATCATGATCTTGTGGTTCTTTCTTTCACGAACATACGACGATCCGCTCCTATTTCACACTGCAGCCTTAATTCTACAAGGCGGGCTCGAAAAAGCTCTTCTACCCATCTGATCCTATTCTTAAATCCTTATCCTTAAACCAAAACAGTTTGTGTGATGAGTGTTCAGCACCTGCACACGAGGTTAGATCTGACCTCGGAGGTCAGATCTTCAGTCTTTTCAATAGAGGTCAGATCAGATATAGATCAGAGGTCTTTTGAGGTCACAAATTAAGGTTAAAGATTCTGTGTGCGTCACTGTGTTTTCAATCTTGATTTTGACCTTGAATAATCTATGGCACAGTGACCTCTGGACACAGCGTACATACTTGTGGCTGCGCGAGGAGATTCCTCTGTAGAAAGATTCCTCTGTGGAGGAGGAAGTGGGTGAAATAAATGTAATCACGATCAAACAACGACGAGACACTGATGCTTGAGCTCTCATCTAAGCACCGATGCCAGAGTTCCTTGTTCCTTTTCTACTCTGTGTCACATTGGTCACGATCCACAGGGCGCCAACTCTCAGACCTCGCCAGGTGACCAGGGTCGCCGCCAATAGTAACAGCACTATGGCGTGGAATGCAGTGGTGAGGACCCTATATGGTGTTGGTGGTAGCGCTGCGGGCAGAGCCTGCCCGACCAAGCCCGATGTTGGGCTTGAAGGCTTGGAGATGGGGTCTTTCTCCTGTAGTTGTTCTTGATTCAAATTTTCTTCCCACCGTCCTTCACGATCGCCGTCACCAATGCCTTCATCAAGTGGCAAGACCGCACTAACCAGAATCAAGAGAGCAATGTTAATAGGAAAGCAGCAACAATAAGATACATAATTGTGAGTACTGGATCGCACCAATGCAGCTCAAGCAACTTGGACAATAAGCAAGGTATGTCGAGCATGTACTGTGCATGTGACATGCGCATGAGCTTCAGTGAGGCCAATCAGACGTTAAACTGTTCCAACAAATAGTAACGTTTACACAACGACAGTAGAACGTCAGCTTGTGTTTATGAAAGAATACGGTGTTTTTTCTTTATTGAATTTTACGGTGTTATTTTTGATATCTTTATGGTGCTTTCCATGCTGAGAATTGAAGAAAAAGAGCAGAGAAGATGCCGTGATCCTGTCATAGGCATAGTCATCGTGGCATAGTGAACGCATCAGAGCTTAAGATGTCACCTGTTTATATCACCGGTGTCTTTTGGCAATTTATAGCACCAACCCTGATTCTGGCGGCAGAACTCTGGCCAAAGGACGTCTGCGCCAATGCCTCTCTGCACCATACGATGCCTGTCAAAGTGACAAAAGGTGACTTTTTTACGTATCGTTCGGACCAAAAGGTGCTTGGGCTCACCTGTGCTGTGCCAATCTGTCCTCTGCTTCTGCCCAGCTGGTATTCGGATCACTCCAAAGTCGCTCTGCCACAGCTGAGAGTCGGGGCCAGATGCGAGACATGACACCGTTGGCATCAACCTGGCGAGCAAACACACGATTAGGAACATCAAGATCTCGAACTGACTGGCAGAAAAAGTTTTCTTGTGTTGTGCATCTACATAAATGGCCAAATCGTGCCAATGCCCACGTGCAAGCATGGACTGTTGGAGGATATCAATTATTGGAGAAGTATGGCTCAAATGTGACAAAACTCGGTTAAAAAGTCTTTAAAATGTTTGCGTAAGTCAATTTTGACTTTGTCAACATTTTTTTCAGCTCTTTAGAACTACATGATACTTCTTGACTCATAATTCAAGTACTTAAGTACACGTCCATGCATGACACAACGATAGCAGCACCTGTTCTGACCACATAGCAGCTTCTCCTCCCAAAACCAGGTCCTCGGCATTGTCCTTCCAAGAGATGCCAAACTTGGTGACCATACGACGAGGTGAGTTCTCATACATGGTCTTCCATCCCTTATACGGTGAGCACCGTCACAATGAAAAGTGCTACTCCACCAAGTGTGACTGTACATCTGTTATTACGTTATACTTAGTTACCAATTGTTTTCTTGACCGACACCATCCCAAATCCAGGCGTCGAAGCCGCAGTCCAGATACCAGGCGTCCTGATTGGAGAAGACCAATCTATACTTATTCGTCAGCAGCTCTTTGATCCAGGGGTCGCTCCCATTGCACCACACCTGGATCACATACTGATCTTGGGGAAGGTACCTGCGCGTAGAGGGAGAATTTGCCCACTAATACAATCAGGAGAAGCCACAATATGTGCATTCAAATGGTGGTGAAGGTTTTGCTTACTTGACTATATTGTTTGGCTTGGCCAGCTCGCTCGTCCAAACCATGACATTGTCCTTGAACTTCCCTCCACCGTTGGCACTTTGCAACTTAGCGAAGGCCTTGGATTGGAACATGCCCCAAAGCTCCAAGAAACCTTCAGTCGACTGAAAATGAACGTGGGCCCCTGTGTACTCATTATGCATACGGTCAATAACATTACCAGGGTAAGTTAGACGGCATAAGCAACTGTGGCGGCTTCTAGCCAGGAATCAGTGCCTCAAATTGGTTCTTAGTATACTTATGCAGAAGATCGAGTACACAAGGTCAAGTTATGGCTTTTGTGTTGTGCAGCAAGCCAGGGTGCAGCAGACTTCAGCACTCATGACTTTCTCCAGCCTCTCCCAAAAGAGTTATGACAGCGACTCAACTTTCGATTCGAATCTACGAAGATTTAGGGGTCTTGCCTGTCCCTCTGTAGTCATCTTGCTCTACACGAGCTTTCCACATGTCTGAAGGTGTCAACTTTTGACATCTCTCTCCAGCACTGACCCCGGTCTTGCCACGAGCCCGCCCCCAACGTTCCTTGACAAGTCAGCCTTGCGACCTTGGCCTGCCTGCGCGGCCATGGTCACGCAGGTGTCATTCATGAGGATTTATGTACTGATGCCTGCATTTGTTTTATGGAGGAGTCGGACTTTCTCCATATTCTCATGCTTCAGCAAATGTGTTAACCTTCCCCCCCCCCCTATACAGGATGTTTTGGGCCACGTGCGCACCTGGGGAGAGGGAGGCTCTGTGGACACTGGAAGAGAAGGGTCTGAGGGGCAGGAGCCTACCAGAAATATTTTGGGCCAGTTGTTGAAGAAAAAAATCTTTGAAAAAGGAGAAAATCGGCCTCTCTGGCATGCCAGGTCACTGCACTAGCATGAAAATGGGCTCTCAAGAACTTGAACTTATGGACCTGATCTTCAGCGTAAGTCTGAATCTTAAGACGTCTCAGTACAGGCGATTTCACCCAAGGGGTTGGGGGTGAGTGGCTCTTGTTCATCGCCGACATGAAGAGCTCTAAAGAGCGCCGAGGCAATGGGATCTTTTGGCCGGGGTCTTTTGTTATGGGTAAAAGAGGCAGTCGAGACTGAAACGACTGCACAAAACCTTGGATTTCACCAGTGGCAAACGAATACAGGCCCGAGATGTCTGTGAACTGGCAGGAATGCTCATGTAAAGTGCTCATTGTTCCCTCTTCAACTTCCACTATATTCCACGCTCTTCATTGCATTCCACCCTAACTCTGGCCTTGCGTGAAAAACGTGCGTGTCATATTGTCTCTTTGCTGTACCGCATAGACGGCCTGTGCTTCCTTTGCCTCGTGGAAAAAATGGAGTCCCACTCTGTAAAGTATCTAGCGGGACGTAAAGTAGCAGCTGCAGCTGGGGGTTTTGTGCAATTTGCCCACTCATAACTGTAAAATAACAACTGCCTGTCAGCTAGGAAAGTGGCGTTAATGAAGCTTACTCTGTACGGCTCATGTGCAGGTTCCGGATCCGTCGTGTGCTCTGTTACACGCTACTTTTAGGCCAAACACTGCGGTTGCAAGCAATTTGCAAAAGCTCTCGCCTGACACAGAAGTCAGTTGTTAAAAAAAACTAAGCTTTTGAAGTTTTGTCAGAGGATTTAGGAAAATGGAAGCCAGTTCAGTACATAAATGTGCTTCATTCCAAGACCACCTTGAGTGTGTCACAACTGCCAGTGGAGGTCATTGTCAGCGTGATTCTCGGCGGTTGATTGCCATTTCTCAGGACTCTCAAACGTTCTTTTCCAATCGTTTTGGCCTCAAAACTATGCAGCAGGATTTGCGGCGGACACTGTAAGGTACTTGGCAGAACAAGGTACCTCTGGTGGATGTCTTTTTTCTTTTATCCAGGCCATGATGTCTTCATTTGTGCGCCAGCAGCCAAAGTTGACCTCATCTCCACCCATGTGAAAGAGCGGCACTTTTTGATCGTCGGTGGAAAAAGCAAGCAAGAGATCCTTGTACAAGTCCTCCAAGACCTGGAAAAGCATTTGTGTTTTTCTGATGGGTCCACTGTGGACAGCTGAGAGGCAGGAGAAACGTGCTTGGACCTGTACCTCGTAGACAGCTGGGTTGAGTGGATTCAACTGGCCGCTGTTCGGCTCCTCGGACACCTTCATCCAGTTCTGGTCGACACAGACCACCTTTCCTTTCACGATTGGAATTAAAACACACACATCACATTGAAGATCCTCCTGTTTTACCAGGTCTCCTTTTCCTGCCTCGGACCCCCACTCCCAACCTCTGGATGCGTGTGCGGGGGCGTCAAATTCAGGGAGCAAGATCACTCCTCTCTGGTGGGCAAAGGACACCAATTCCTGGATGTCCGATGGGTCATAAACTTCTCTATAGCAGGGAAGACTCGTGTTGAACAAATGCCTCAACTATGCAGTGCAACAAGCTTACTTTGTGGGCTCTGACCAGGGCAAATGCTAATATCTGATCAACTACTGCATGTGAGATCTCACTTTTCCGAGTAGGCGCCGTAGTGGGTGAGGTTGGGCTGAGACCTGCTGATGAAGGGGAAGCTGTGCTGCTCATTCATGTGCCAATGGAAGACGTTCATCTTGTCCAACGCCATCCCCTCGATCATACCTCTCAACGAGGACAGGGGGAAGTAGTTGCGGCCGCTGTCCAGCAGGAGGCCGCGGTACTTGAAGTGAGGAGCGTCAACAATCGTCGCCTCGGAGACCACCTGGTCAAGAAACATGATACAGTGTACGAACGTGATGCAGCTGAGATATATCGGTTATCATCATATTATAACGGAGCTTCGGTCTCTTTGTTCGTTCGTTGATCTGTTGTCCGTCACCACCCAGATCTCCGTGGAGGCAGTCACTCCCTCCGTGTCCCTCTACATACGCAGTGGCTACATGTTGCGTATGCATTAGCTGTGTGTGTGTGTGTGTGTGTGTGTGTGTGTGTGTGTGTATAGAGTAGCTATGTACGTGTGGTAGAGCTACATCCATATTTCATTTTCTCATACACTTGACATGGGTCAAAGGTGCTTGGTGCTGGTGAAGATAGCTCTGTTCTGCCAGCCCCAATGAGAATTCAGCGTTAGGTTTTCTGTAAGTCAAGCTTGTATGTAGATGTGCACCAAGTTTTTTCAATGGGTTTGGGGCATACTTTTGGGTGGGCCAACGTGTATTCAAATTTGCCGCCGAAAGATGTTGCCAAACTGCCGACGCAAAGATTTTACGTGTCCTTAAACATGATTAAAAGTGTATTTACTGAACTAGTGGCTGCGGTCACACGTCGACAGGGAGCACAGCAACTGGATGTCCAAACGTTGGTTGGCATCAATATTTAGAGATGCCCACTTACCTGTAGCTTTTGCTCGCTGCCATCATATGTGATGAGTTGACTGAGGGTCTCCAAGCCGTTTCTAGCTCCAAACACGGTCTCCGCGTTGATGTCGACGCTCACCGACGTGGTCTCGGTCCTCACAGACAGTTGATAGGAGACGTCAGTGTCCAGGTCCAGTTGGAGATTCAAACTACGTACTTTGATATTGACCTGCGGTGCGCAAACAAGTCAGTACAGTACTGGTCACAGTTGAGAGGCCACTGCACGGTGGCTCAGGCACTCGTGCAAGCTCAGACTTTGTCAGTCGAGGTGGTTTCATGTGACAAATTGTCTTCTGACGACTTGAGATGTCATTCAAAGAATTTTGGACATTATGGGAAAAAATGCTTTTTGCCCTGTTCATTTTGCTGCACTCTGTGTAAGTCCGACCGAAAATTGCTATATGTATGTGCAATAGCAGCCATTGACGGTGGGGTCAGTCATGACTGCCGAAAATTTATTCACATGAGAAATGTAATAAATAGCCTAATAAACACACGTTGTCCCAGGACAGTTTTAGCATAACTGATATCATGTAATCACGCAATCAAAAAAACGTCAAGGTCAATAAGTTAATAGACATATACAGGTATGCGCGCACAAGACCCTCATAACACACCTGATAAATCTGACCACCTATCAGCTCAAGTCAAAGAGTTGTGACATTTGCTGTTGCACTTGCATCTGGCAGCCCTGCGGCTCTTTGAGCAGTAGCATTTAAAGAAGCCCCGACCCGTCAATACAGTGCATAATATAAAAAGGTCAGACACTTGAGATTTGATTATAACTTTGGCTCAGATGCTTCAACTTTCATGAAAACATCATTTGTGACAAGGACTCTAAGAACAGCAACTATTATTTTTAAATTTCTATGCGTGGGGTCACATCTGCCGAATCTTCAAAAGCAGTGATCAGAGCTTTTATCAAGTTGACCCCATTGGGAGAGAAAACGACCTTTTCCCTGAGAGACCAATGGCACAGAACATAAGGATCAAAGAGGAACCAAGATGAGGGTGGCCAAACATGCTGGCAGAACTGACTTGGGTCAGTTCTGAAATTAAAAACAAATACATTTGATAAAAAAATACAGTTAATCGTTGCTCTTCTTCAGGTCATTGTCTTGTCATCCATGGAGTGGAAGGGGGTGAAAGCACCACAGTTTGGTCGCAAAAGCTCATCATGGTTGACCCTCTTTGTTGCAGCTGATCAAGAGTCCGGCGGACGAGTCTCAGCTGATCAAGAGTCCGGCGGACGAGTCCCAGGTGATCAAGAGTCCGGCGGACGAGTCCCAGCTGATCAAGGGTCCGGCGGACGAGTCCCAGCTGATCCAAGTCCAACTGTGATCATTGGACAGGCACAAATGATGTTAATTCAAACTTGAAGCATCTGAGTCAAAGTTATAACCAAATTTTAAGTGTCTGACCTTTTCATGCTGTGTACAGTGCACTGTATTGACGGCAACATACGTACATCATTTTTATTAGCAGTTTTTAAACAACTCATCAAGTTACATAAGAAACTTCCGGTTATGCAGTCGTCAAGAACTGTCAATACCCAAAGCTACGTACGGGTTTAACAAGAGTCTACTGCATAAGCCATCATTTGCCTGGCTAGAGACAGTCCGGATGTTACAACTGTACCTGTGTGGGTCGGGTCTCAATGTAGGGGAAGGTCTTGATGTAGCAGAGACATCATTCCTCACTAAAGACAGACTCTCGAAGTTAAAACTTGAATATTTATCATTCACGAAGGAAAACTTTGTCTGCAAAATTGCATTTCTGCAAAAAAAAAAAAAATGGTGTCATAAGAACCATCCCCGGTGAATGTTATATCAAAAAGCTGCTGTGGCACTTGCCAACTCAGTGATTAGAGCTCAAAGATTGATCATTTCAATTGAAATATTAAGTTATGATTGATCGATCAGCGTTTGATCAAACATAAAGATCAATTCTATTATGACACTTTTGCCAAAACTCTGTCAGACGCAGCCATTTTTGGTTTTGTTGTAGGCTAGTTCGAAAATGTCAACTTCGAATTTTCATGGTGGAAATATTGGCATAAGACACTGGCGTGGCTGATACAAGTCTTCTTTTTTGGAAAAAAAAAATGAGTGACTACCTGCACTTTTGATTGAAAGTTAGTTTTCATACATTTTTTTTGAATACATAACGTGATATCCAACAAACTACGTTATACATGCTACGTTATAAAAGTGCCTCTGACTGAGCTGAAACTTGTTTTGCTAATAATAGGCTTTCCCCACCATTACCTCCTAAAATGTCGGACCAATTATAGACACTTTTATAGCATAACATTTTTAGAGTTACAAATTCAGACAGCTCTATGCATTGTGCTTCTGTAGTAGAACTTCAAATTAGAAGTGCAGATGGTAAACGACCTTTCCTGAGAAATCTCTTTTTGGAAAATCTTCTCAATTTGACCCTGAGCCAAAAACCCAGGATGAAAAAAATGTGAATTTCCAGAAAAAGTACCTGTTCGAACTAGCCTAGTGCACATGTGTGGAGGCCACACGGAGATAAAATCGTCATTTTCTACCCTCTGGGGTCAATTCTCGGAGGCAACTATGTATGAATGATATGTCAGTAACATCCTTGTCAGTCGCCTTGTAAGACTTTTGTGTGACTGGATTGATCTGTGACCTGCTGACTGTCTGAAAGGCTCAACCTCATGACCAGCAGAAGATCCTGGTAGTGGATGACGGTCCTTGAACGGCCGGTAACATTGATCCTCTCTGGTTGAAGTGTGCATTTAACTATGTACATCTCATTTGCCTCGAATTTGATGTTGCAAATGCCATATTATTGTCACGATTGACATGAAACAATTGAATCAGTGGTTGAATCGGAGTTGAGAGAAACCATTTTGCCTGGCAAAAAAAAATCATGTGCTCGCCATTGTTTCGAATCAGGCGTGCGATAAGTGGTTAATTCAACTTGGCAATGCTCAAAAGTGCAACCGAAGTGCAGAGAGGAAGCACGACCTGCCTCCTGTTCGCTCGTAAAGCTGCTCATTTCTGTAGCATTTTTTAGCACTGCCAAGTCGAATTAACCGCTTATCGCACGCCTGATTCGAAACAATGGCGAGTACAAAATTCTATTCACTATTTTTGGGCAAATACCTTCCTTAAAAGTCGGTGTCCGCTTAAAGACTAAGTGATTTGTTAAGATGCAGTCATCACCTGCAAAGGTAGGTCTTTTTGGGCCCCTTTCTGATCGAAGTAACCCTGGAAGATGTCCCACGAGCCGTTCAGAAAGTTCTTTACGTGGGTGTCGTCATTCTCGACATTGAGGCTCTTCTGCAAGTTGATGTCAGTCAGCCGTCCACGCGAGAGGCTGACTGTCTCTGGCAGAGGCCAAAGGGAGCCTGCAGGCCCACAACAGGAGCGACACCCGTCAAGGCTGAGGAGTGGGCCTCCCTCTGGGCCTCCCTCTGGGCCTCCCTCTGGGCCTTGGCCCTGGCTCTTGGAAGTCCTGTGACAGATTCCCGACTGGATGTTGCATCTCCAGCGCCAAGGAAACACCTGAAAGTCGCTCTTCTGTCCTTGACAAATTGTTGTGACTGCCACGGACATGATGAAGACCTTCCACCTGCTCACACACATGTTGGACATCCACTGTCAAAGCAGCGCAGGAAGTGTCTTAGGGCCTGCCGCAGGACTGCTGCAACAGCTTTGGTCTCGAAGAACTTGAGAGCACCTTTTCCATGGAACAACTGCACACAGAGTTCACTGATGCCTCTCTTATCAGTTTTCGCTCGCTCTCCCTACGCATATAGGGTGGTTGGGCCTCACTTCTCAATGAAATACCATAGAAATTGCAGGAATTTGGTGGCTGTAGCAGTAAAAAACGTGTGCGGTGTAATAGTGACGAACGTACATATCGCAACGCCTAAACACACTCTTTTTTGTACTTTAAAGCTCTCCAGGCCTTGACCCTTGGGCCCGTATGGGTGGATCTTAATAACAGATTTTGGACCCTCTCTCCTGCAGTAACGTTTTACTTCACAAATTCAGTATAAATAAATAATTTGAATATACAGTCGAATAACTCGAACAAGCAAATCGGTTGAAATGCTCTGTACGTTTTCACTGTTCTCTGCTTTTTCCTGGGACTGCTGCAGGAGGCCGATCCGAGGGCGGCGAGGCAGGGGCAGAGTGTGTGCGCACTTGCGCGCGTACCCGTGAAACACGTACTGGACGTGAGTGCGCAGCAGCACAGAAGTACCAGTGATTGAACTCAACCCCTCACTTAAATGGACGCTGTCATGCACATCAGATCAGGAGGGTTGGCAGGACATCTGTGTGATGTTCTACAGGACTACGACCACCTGATGCACTGACAGTATCTGTTGACAGGACCTGGCTCAAACTAAGTCAGCAGATGTCTGACAGTAAGCTGATTCCTCTGAGACATCGTCAGGTCCATGTGTCATTTGGCCAGTTTCACCACTTTTCAGTAGCACTTAAACAGTAACTCAATGCAATCCTGATGCATGAAAAGGAGCTATTTTTGGTCTAACTTGAGGTCTGGAGTAGCTTTCGACGAAAAATAACTCAGACAATCAAGGTGTCGACAGGATCTGAACCCAGGTCACATTGCTCCAGGATTGGCAGGACGTGAGTGAGGCTGGCCTCCTGTCACATGAGTCAATCAGCTGCGGGGGGGGGGGGG
>JAAUXU010151129.1_pt1 | contig 16184 bp, 15 predicted proteins | sample 7278151 | NCBI WGS metagenome assembly JAAUXU01 (sample SAMN14350113, study PRJNA611818) | marine sediment metagenome | isolation source: surface marine sediment (1.8m) | place: French Polynesia: Moorea | collected 2018-08 | reverse complement strand
GCAGAATAAAACATTGGCAGGCTGGACACGATGTCCTTTGGAGCAATACAGTGGAAGCCGGCTCCAACGACACCCAAGACAGTCCTGTGCAACTTTCTCTTGGGTCCGATTCGATAGTGACATTTAAACAGCAGAGCCACTTCAAGCGTAGGTTTGCTTTATCCCTAGGGTCATGTCATACTGTGCTGTGCTTATAAATATTGCATTATACTTCTGACAAAGTACACACGGAGAATGCTCTGCATGACTGCAAATTTCTGCGTTTGCATTCATTGACACTCATATTCTATACGATATATATCGCACATATAGATGTCGCGTATCTATATAGGTGCTCATATTCATATTCTGTTATCATATTTCTGCTCATATTCTGTTATCAATGTTAACTTGAGGCTGAGTGTGCAACAATGAAGATACTTGGCATAAAATGACATTACAATGACAGCCCAAAAATTTGGGTCACATTTTTGAGACTGCAATGTTTCGTACTGTATGGCCAGTTGATTGTCCGTGAGACAAGAGCCGAAGGAAAGAAATCCAACTTTGAGTCACACTAGTGAACAATTATTTAAAGTGTGAAAGTGCAATAATGAGCGTTGTTGGTTGGCATGCGTAGAAAAGTCCCAAGCTTAAACGTTTAACGAAAAGCATACTTTGAGTCAGAAAATCAATGTCATAATGAAATGTGATTATGATCACTGTTGGCCTTAAATCGTGCTCTATCAATTGATCTCTCCTGTCAAAGTGGACAGAGCTACTCAGGCACGATGGTGGAGTTCGCGTCCCCGTCCGCCTTGGCCAAACAACTGTGATAAGAGTAGGTGATGCAGGACATAGACAAGGCCAGCTGGGTGACTTCTGTCCTTATCAGGAATGGCTACTTGATTGCTAAAATTGAATCCACTACTTTGCCCTCTCCCCTTTACAGCTTAGGTAATATATGCTACATTTTCATTGCTGTCTCCCCCTAGGAAACGTTTCAAGACCCTACAATTTTCAGTACTGTAGTGGCTGTCACGTGACTTGAGAGGACCTCTCCGCCACCCGCTGCCACATGCTCAAGTCCGAGGAGGGCAGAACTTTTATGCCAGTGGAACATGATATCGTTCGATGTCCCTAAGCCGTTCTCCGGTGGCCCCGAATCAGTCGGTCGTGGAACTTTGACTGCCTTGACCTCGATCAAGCCAGGAGTGAGAGGCATGAGCCTCGCAGTGGATAAGGCCTGAGTACTACAACTTCAAGGCTCTGACTCTAGTGAGGTCGTGTAGTGAATCGCTGCACTATAGCACACTATCAGCCTCCTTTCTCTCTTCCTGTTTGTGTGGTTTTTCCGTTTCTGTATATCCCTTCATACCTTTGTACCATATCCTTCATCTGTGCTTATGAGTGTAACGCTTTTTAAATCATGTCTAATAATGTCATTATTGTCAATTTCGTTATGAGTGGTCGCCAGCGGAGTTTGTGCATACGCATCGAGGTGTGAGCATGGGTCTGATCTGAGTTTGTCGTGTGTGTGTAAAAATGAAAAGGCCTTCAGATCAGTGGAGGATTTCAGGCTGGAGTTTACATCATTGTACAAGGACTTGATATGGAGGAAGTGCGGCATTCACATACCAGGCGACGAACTTGCCGTTGTACATTGTGTTGGCGAGGGTGGGAGGAAGATCCCGGCAGAACATCCTCAGCTCGTCTCCCTTCTACCAAATCCTCACGCAAAGGGGGGGGGGGGCAACCGGAGGCTGAAGCTAATTTCTTGGCTTTGTAGACATCCCGGAGCTTCAAGTGATGGCCAAGCCTCTGGCAAGGCTGATGACCAAGACCGAAGTGAAGACCATCAACTGGTCTGTCCCAGACATGTATTGGGGCAAGATGCGGTCCTGAAGAACCCGGAGGGCCGCCCTTCATGCCGAACCAAGTCTAAATATCCCCTGGAGGAAGCAAAGTACGCAACACCCACCAGCAGCGAAGAAATCCATCCACAAGAGCTGAGACAGTGCATGACACCGACAGCTCCCCAAAGCCACGGGCAAGGTCACGTGTCTTCATAAGCATCGACGCTGGCGAGGTCGACAGCTCAAAGCCAAGCGTCGGTGAAGCTGCAGTGTACGTCAAGAAGTAGGGAATGGACGCATCACCTGTCAAGGCTCCCTTGCCTCCGGGTCTCCCAGAACTGCGACGTCATCGCCGCCGCCTAAGACCCGGAGTCCCGGAGGGGTCAACCCAGTGCGTGGTTAGAGCGAAGCATGTGGTGGAAGACGCAGAGAGACAGACGCTGTCGGCTTTATTGTTCTGTCATCCCTTCGACCTGAAAGTGAGGACGGACTAGTAACAGATAACAGACGTCTGCCCATTGTTTGCCCAAAGGGTGAGTTCACCTGTCGAGCAAATGTCAGGGGGCCTCGAAATGTACGAGGTTGTCTTATTTTGAGTGACGTGAAGCTTAAAAGATTCCCCATATTCTCATACCGAGTTATGGCTCAAGTACGTCCAGTGTACACAGCAATTTGATGCTGCTGTCACAATTTGGTTTAGTTTTTTTTGTGAATGACATAGAAGCAGTTAGAAGTAAAGAATCTGTGGACAATGTTAAACGCACTTGTGGCCCTTGTAATCGCTGGTTGTTCCCTGGCTTCCGCTCAAGCTGAGGGTGAGAGAGTCAACTTCGAGGGTTTCGTCAGTGTAGCTCATTTTAAGCTAAAGGTTTGAGTGAGACATTTATTAGGTCCTGGCACGCCCGTGATTATTTGGCACGGCATGGGCGAATCCAGCTACTCCTCGCGTCAAAACGACACCAAGTCGGTGATCGAGGCCAACACCTTGCCCGGTACCTACGTGCACCAGATCCTTATTGGTGACTCCGTGAAAGACGACCTGGTCAATGCATACTTAAAGCCCGTCAACGAGCAGGTGGCTGAAGTCTGCGATCTCGTGGCCTCCGACGAGAGGTTCTCTGACGGGTACCACGCCCTCGGATTCTCACAGGTTTGCGCGCTGAAGTTCATGTAATGTGATAGGAAAATAAAGCGGTAGGACTTTATGCACTCTGTCTGTCTGCCTGCAAAAGCCAAGTCAAACTGTCTCTTCCCGGTACTTTTGACTTGGTCCGGCTCAAAAGCTGGACCCGTTGCCATCTATATAGGGTGTGAGTGTCTGTCTGTCAGGCTATGGGGACTACATAGGCGGGGACGACAGGGGCGGGGACTACAGAGGCGGGGACTACAGAGGCACAAACTGAACAGGAAGTCACTTTATAGTTATCGGCTTGATTGGATGTAACAGTGAAGCTGGACCAATCTGCTGACTACACAGATGGGAGACTACACAGGCGCAGACTGCACAGGCAGTGACTACATTGGTGGGGGCTACAGTGGTGGGGACAACATAATTCGTTGAGCACCAGGGGGGACCACGTGGGAGGACTACGTCAGCAGGAAGTACAATCTATATGGGCGGACTACATAAGACGGGGAGTCCAGAAGTGGGCAGACACCCAGCAAAGCTAGCGTGATATCAAATGTAAAAAGAGAAGAGCTACCTGATTTCTGCACCTAGGGTGGCCAATTTTTGAGGGCAGTGGCTCAGAGATGCCCAAATCCGCCCATGAAGAGCCTGGTCAGCTTAGGCGGCCAACACCAAGGAGTATATGGATTTCCCAGGTGAGGAAGTGGTCAAAATTGTAAGTGTTCTTCTCCTTGTCAATGTTGTCGTCATCGTCATTATCCAGTGCTCGCCGTCAATCGTGTCGCTTGGTACATAACGACATCATGCGCTGACTGGGGATGTTTCAGAGTTGAATTCACTTGCCCAAGACGGCGCCCTCCGACCCGTCCTTGGACATGCTAAAGGCCGAAAGCATCACGTTCGTGCACAAGGGCATGATCGTGGTCAAACGAGGAGCAACAGACACTCGACAGCAGAGGGAGCGCGCTCTGTCCGCCTGTCACTGCTGCTGCCGCTGCTGAGCGTACGCACCTGTCGCTTGACGATGATGATGCCTCTGTCCACGACCGTCATGTCTTCCGCCTGTAGCATGTCCAAAGACGGCTTCTTCGCCAGGTTCTATTGTCTTAATAAACATTTAAAACCTTGGACTTGTGTACTTAAAGTTATGTCGCAGCGTCTGAATAATCAATGACATGTTGAAATTCATCTGGGAAACATCCCCAGTCAGCGTATGATATCATCATGTACAAAGCGACATTACTGACGGCAAGCATTATAATCTTTTAGCTGTCCTGGAGAGACTTCTGAGCTTTGCAACTATATTCGTGAGCTGCTTACCTTTGGGGCCTATTTGGACCCCGTGCAGAACCACGTGGTTCAGGCGGAGGCAAGCTTTGTCCTCACATCTCACTCAAAGTTTGCTAAAAATCCACACTGATGTTCACATTTATAGTATTGGCATGATCCACTGGACTTCGACCTCTACGTGGAGAAGTCGGTCTTCTTGGCCGAGATCAACAACGAGAAACCCGAGAAAAACCAAAGCTATGTCGAAAATCTCTCACAGCTTGAAAACTTTGTCATGGTCCGGTTTACACAGGTAAACGGGACAAACTCTGTCTTGGCATTTGCCCTTTCCCCCAAATCGCAGCCAGAAATGCTTCCTAGGACACCACGGTCGAGCCCCGCGAGTCCGAGCACTTTGAGTTCTACATCCCCGGATCCGAGTACGACATCCTCCCCTTGCGGGAGTCCCCCATCTATACCGAGGACAGAATCGGGCTGAGGCAGCTCGACGAATCGGGCCGGCTTGTCTTCCTGGAGGTCGAGGGTGACCACCTGCAGTATTCCATGCAGTGGTTCGTCGAAGAGATTGTGCTCAAGTACTTCCAGTAGCTGAACTTCAAGGATACGTGCAACATACCGGAACACACTGAAGATTCGAAGACTACACATTCATCACTAATGCCAAATGACCTTAGATGCTTCCTCCACTGGATGTGAATTCACCATGTTTTCAGTTTGGCCATGGACAGGACTGTTGATATAACGATTCACAGAACCTCATGCATGAGAAAAGCAAGATGTTCGAGTGATTCCCCTATAGACAGACATTAAACACAGCATTAAATCACACGTCTACTTGGGCTTGTCACTCTTTCATGATTTATATAGTGCCTAACTATTTATCTATTATAACTATTTATCAAAGTAAGGCAAAAGATGCATGACACTTTCTTCCCTGGCATGATTCAAAGTCAAGGTCGACTTTCCGAGGGCGAAGCAAGGACAGGAGATTAAGGTACTACTAAGCTTGTGAATGGTGTGAGCTGTCACATTCCGTACCACAAACACCTTGGCGGAGGACAGGTGCAGGACCTTCGACCTCTCCAACGGCACTGCCAGGGCCGTGCTGCATGAGGACTTGGCCCTTGGAAAGAAGGCCTCTTGATGAGCACTAAAACAGCTTTCTAAAGCCCACAAGGAGCAGAGTTCGCTATGCCGGAGCATCCAGTGACGGCTGGGGTGGTAAGGCTTTCCTCAAGTCCATCGGCATCGTGGACGAGATCAAAGTGGCCTCTGGCACCACCGAGACAAGGGAAGCAAGCAGGCAGTGTCTCTTTAACCGTGCTAGGCGTCCACGAGGTTCAAGACTCAACACAGCAGGCGCAAACAGATGATCACATCCCTTTTCGACATCGCAGGCCTCACCCTCAGCTGACTGTGAGGACGGCCTGAAATGCTTGTGGGGCAAGTCTCTCGTCCCCAACCATCGGTCCACAGGCGGGAGATGTGGACAGACCCGCACACATAGGAGGACAATCAAACCTCGGGTTGTACAGCTGTTGCATTTGATTTATCTCTCCACCGGACCCTCCAAATCGCATTGTTTTGTTCAGGTCCACGCGCTTTCATTCACCCCATCAAGAGAAAATAAAGAATCAATGAAATCGAATCAAAGGATGAGGCAACCGTCCCTGAACACTCAAATGATTGTACGACTGCGAGGCCATAAAATGTTCAATACCAACCTAACTGATTAAGTCAGGGCAAGACACGGATGAGGCTGAATCCTCGTTGGCGTCCTCCGCGTCCTCGTACTCCGTGTCTAGCTCGTGATCCAGGGTGGTCTCCCTCGTGGGCGCTTCCGGGAGCAGGTGCAGGACTGGGCTGTCAGCTGGCGTTTTTTCTTTGTGATCTTGAAGTCGATCCCCGTCAGGATGGCCTCGTAGGTACGCCCATTTCACGTGCCATCGCAGAAGATGGGGTGTGCAGCCCGCCGGCAGCAGAGCACATGATGCCGAACAACATGATGGCCTTGCCAGCAATTGGTCTTTACGAAGATGTCTCACAGCTTGGCACCAACCACGAGGACCAAACGCTGGTCGAGGTCCTGATCAATTTCTGAATATCTCAAGCTAGCCAAGCCTTGCCGACGGCTCGTAGAAGCTGTGCACACTGCCAAAGATTAAGTTCCAAGGCCCTGACTCCACAAGTGAGGCCGATTGTGGCTGTCCGGATGCGTTACGTACTAGCAAAAAGGAGTAAAACGAGGTCAAGAAGGGCTAAAGATGTAACTATCCTCATCTAGGCATTTCCGAGCCATGGTCCAACTGCTTGAGATGATCTGACTTGTTCTAAATCTCTCGATCGCTGCTTTGTTTGCACCATTTCTCAGCTTGCATGGGTTCATGGACCCATGCAAGGTTTTGATCACTTTCTTGTTTACTATTTTGCGGTCCAACCAGAGGAGTGTCCGCTCTCTTTCCATACTTCTCTCTGGTTTAGCCATGGAGTAATCTTTATTCCATGGGTTTAGTCCCAAGATGATACAGGATAAAGGACCATCCACGCTAGGCTGGCGACCACAACATTACATTCGTCAGGATGGTTCATCCCACGAAGGAGGAGCAGAAGACAAAGGAGGACCAGCCTGATGTTGTCCCCGATCTTGTCCAGCCGCCAGACGCGAAGCCGAAGTCAGCTGCGAATGTGAAACTCCACGAGATGACGGAAACGAAAGTGAACCAACCGTCCAACTCGTGGACGGAGTCCTCATTCGTCGACTGTTCCAATGATCCATTGAACATCGCGTATTTGCTTCTTCCCGACATGCCCATCGATGGGTCTCCCATGCCCAAGCCAATCGTGCCGAACGAATCCTCCAGCTACCCCGAGGACAAGGCAGACTGGGCACATGAACCAGCCGATTGCGAGCACATTAAAGATGAGACTAGGTAAAGTGATGACAAAGTAATTGAGATATTATCCCTGCTCTTCATCATTCCATGGTTTCTTTTAGAAATCTGGCTGACCAGCAGATTGCTTCTGCTGACAAGTTCAAGGCTGCCCGCGGTGCGACAAAGGCTCCTGTTCCTGCTCCGGAGATTGACCCTGCTGAGGCGACTGAGACTCGGGAGAATGACAGCAGCAGCGGCATCGTTGGCCCTGAGGATGAGCTCCAGCTCGGCACAGTTGAGACAACGAAGAAGTTGAGGTCCAAGCCGAAACCCTGCCAGGGCCCATGGTACGACATGAGGCGAAAACGAATGGAATTGACAGTAGCTGACGTCAAGCTCCAGAAGAGGACAGAAGAAGGGCAGGTCATGAAGGGGAACTCCAGGCCGAAACCTCACCGAGGCGAATTGCACCTGAAGCAACAAGAAATGGAGTTGACATTAGCCATCCTTGAGCTCCAGAGGCAGAGAGAAGCAGTGGAGGTCAAGCTTGCTGAAGCCAACCTGGAAGAAAAGAAGTTGTCAATTGCAGAAACGAAACAAAGGATTGAGGAGGCTGAGCTCGCCATCAAGGAGAAGAGGATCAACTTGGAGCTGGCCGAGGTCAAGCGGCGGGATTTGAAGAAGACTGGACAGAAATGGCATTTCTTTTCCAAAGCTTGTGTGAAGGAAAATTATGCCTATTTATGCGTGGCTCTATTCTACCTCTCAATGGTCTCCTTGGCAGAGAAGTTCCTCAAAACTCTGCTGTCGTGAGTAGACCCAGGCCAGTCTGGGTCAATATCCGGGATGACTTGTACAGAATCTCCCATGATCGTGAAATTCAGGGAATACAACTGCTCTCTGCTCCAGAAATCTTGTGTGACAAAACCATCCGGAAGCTGTGGGAGCTTTCCAAGACGGACACGTGTTCCGCCGATGCCCAAGGGAGTGTTGGGCTTACCAAATCTTTGGTGGAAAGTGTTAGCAGCTTGGCGCATTTCTGTGATTGTAGGCCTGGCCTACAGGCCTGGAAGCTAGGCCTTGGAGAAGGAGGAAGTCTCTAGTCAAGGATGCAAAGAAGTACAGCAAGACTTAAAACAGCAGTCTTCTTTGTACCGTTTACAGGAGTGTCACATCGCTATACGTTCTTTTACTGAGATGACATCTCAGATGGTCCACACGTTGACCTTCTCTGCAATGACGCACCAATTTGAGTGGTCGTAGTAGGAGGCGATGATGTGCAAGTTGTCCACGTACTTGCCAATCAAGTAGTCGAGCTCGCCCTCGCGGAACACGTGGTAGAAGCGGTGGTGAGTAAAGTTTCCGTCCCCCCCACCGCCACTTTCTGAATCTTGAGAACTCTCAGCACTCAGTAAGTGTTTCTTCTTGCTCTCCTCCTCGCTGGTCATCTCTTGGAACAGCTCCTCCTCGAAGGACGAGCGGTCCAAACACGTGATGGGGTTCTCGATGCTCGTCTCGATGCTAGTTTCGGTGCCGATGCGACTGCGCGGGTGGCGGGCGGCATCTTCCCTGGCGAGTAAGGCCGCCGCTTGAGCAGACGGGTTGATTTTCGGACTTGTCTGCGACGCCGCGGCCGCCGCAGAGGATCCCATTGGAGGAGACTCGTCCTTGTTCCCTCCTCGGCGAAACAGTGCCTTAAGCCGACTTCGTTCTTGCACCGACCGGGTGTTTCCTTCGGCGGCAGCAGCGGCGGCAGCGATCGCGGCGGCTTCTATCTCGTCGGCCTCACTCAGGGACAAGCTCGAGGCCAACGGCGGCCTCTCGTCAAAGTCCGCCGAGGACATTGAGGCGAGGTAGCAGGAGGAACCGCCAGAGACGTTTCCAAAAGATATCTCACTCGACACGTTCGACGAGATGGAGACTGTGGAGAAGCGGTGCGAGAGAAGCGAGCTGGTGTCGCTATATTGAATGGAAGATTTGGCAGAAGTTGATCCCGAGTCCAAGGAGTCGTCGCGGCCGCGGCCGCCGGGGCCTCCGCGGCCTCGATCCAGGCGGCGATAGGGAACACTGACAGAAGACTCCGTCGAGTCGCTGGTCTTCGACACCTTGGTGCTCCTGGAAGACAGGTACATGGAGAATTGTAGGAACGCACTTACAGCATGCACCGTTAGAATTGGTTTGGATTCCAATCCTTACCCTGAGTCAAATCTTGGATCCAGGTCACAAAGTTTGGTCGCACAGGAATCTCCCTCCTCCTCCTTGTGATATCCACTGATGAGGCTTCGGGTCAGGGCCAAGTCCTCTAGACTGGGCTCTTCACTTGGCAGTGAAGCAACAAGCGCCTGAGTATGAACACCAGGTATAGGGACTACATAAAAGCTTACTTCGTTCATACTCGATACCTCTGGGGCCGCAGGCTGGGCCTTCTTCCCCGTCGAGGACGACCCGCTGGTGGGCGTCGATCCCGTGGACCTGCTCTGCCTGCCTGAACTCGACTGATCGATCTCAGCTTGCAGCTTGGGCTTGTCGTTGCTGCCAGAGCCAGTGTCCGATTTACTTGGCGAAGGCGTCTTGGAAGCCTCGGACGATGTCGAAGTGGTGGTGGCCGTGGCGACGTTGAGCGCCGCACGTCGCGTGCGGATCTCCATCTCCGTGGTCGGCCGCACGAAGACCTCGTCGAATCGCGACGGGACCGACGACTGGCGTACGACGGTCGAACAGCGGGGATTCGACGATGGACTGACACTCCGGGCCTTGTCGAGACGCTTCCGCTGTTGCTGCGGTTTCTGCTGGGGCTGTTGTTGCTGCGGCTGCTTCTTGACCTTCATTTCTGACACAGGGGCGACTGAGTAAGGGCGGGACTTGCTCGAGATGTTGGTGAGGAGGGACTCGTTCTCCTGTAAGAGGAACTGGAGGACCTTCCTGCGCTCCTCGGCCCTCCGGGAGAGTTCGTCAGATCTCTCAACTCCACTTTCACTCCTCTGCTCGACATCATTTGACTGCTCTTTTGTACGGCTATCATCAGAAACATTATCACTTCTGGCAGCATGTTCAGCTTCGGTGACGACCACTGTAGGTGGCTTCGGGACGGCCTTTCCTCTCTTCCGTCCGTCTGGATCTCTTGATGACACTTTCTTCTCTTTATCGTCAGTCATGTCCACGACGCCATCGTCGTCGTCCGCACTGGCCTTTGAGGATGACTCCTCCTTCAGGGCAGACACAACACTCTCGACGCTCTCATCAGAGCTCTCGTCGTCGTCGTCGTCGTCGTCGTCGTCGTCGTCGTCCTCGTCAGTCATATTGTTGTCATCAGAGTCGAGGTCGTCCGTCTCGGGATTAAAGATCTCGAAGCTCCTCATCTTCGTTGGTCGCTGGGCATCGTCCTGATGTTGGAGCTGCTGCTGCATGCAGGTACTTCTCCGTATGACCCTGACGTTCTCGCCCAGGAGCAGCGACGACAAATTTGTGCTCTCGCCGGTTTGCTTGGACAACACCTGCTTGGCGAACAGCGGGTGATGGCGCACTATGGGGTAGTCAAAGCGCCGACTTCGGCGCGACGACCGTGAAGATGGAGGACCGGCGCTCCGCGGTGGCCCCACTGGTGGCTGCTGCTGGCGCTCACCCCAAAGGAGGGTGGTGTTCTGATCGTCAGGCAGGTCTTCCACCTCAAAGCTCTTGGGGGGCAACCGCCTCTGTTGAAGAGACTTCTCCTCTTCTTTGGTCGTGGGTGCTCCAGCTACCTCCTCTTCCTCACTCTGCCTCTCTTCAATCTTCTCCAGGGGTCTCTCAACCAAAAACACCTCCTCTCCACCACCCCCGCCTGCTCTGCCAAAGATCTTCCCTCCATTGTTGTTGTCGGAGGTGACGATGGTGACCGCGGCCCTCTTCGACGCCTTGGCCACCTTGCAACCGTTCACCCCCTTCACGGGAGAGCCCAACCTGCAAGGTTAAGACCCACATGATACCCAACTGGACTGCATCTAAACACGACCCGACTGCTCTCACCTGTTGTTGGGCGACATTGGACTTCCCCTCCCCGAGTGCAACGAGTCCGACGACTCGCTGGAGTTGGACCTTTGCTTCGTCATCACCTGCTCAGGATGCGGCACAAAAATGACTGAGACGCACGAGTCTTCGGAATCGAGCGAGGTATCACTCTGATCCTTGCTCGAACTGTCGGAAGCCGACAGCTTTCGCTCCCGCTGCTCCACCAGAGAGTCCGCGTCCAAGCAGCATCGATGGCGGACGCTCACCGGCGAGGAGGCGCCGCCTTCAGCCGCGGCGGCCACGAGGGCCTCCATCTTGGGGCTGATGGGTGAAGAGACCCGTCGCCTCTGGAAGAGGCTGCGGCGCGTCGCACTGTCCAGACCTACTGTACGGAAGCAAACTGTACAGACGTGGCTGCAGCCGTATTCCTACTTACTGACATTACTCACTCGTGATCGACCCGGATCATTGAGCTCACTTTTGGAGCACGATCCGTCTATAGAAGAAGTCTTTCCGAGTTGAGGGGGTTCACATGCACACAGTATGGCTGACCAGAGTGACGCCATCAGTCCCATGACCATGGCCAGCATGCACAAGTCAAGTTCGTTCATACTGTACACTGAAGTTTGCAGGCTTCAAAGAGTCTCACTCTGGCATGGCTATCAAGGTTACAATGCACACACCAACCACTAACCCATTGAACTTTGAAGATGCTTCTTTGGCCTTCAAGAACTTCATGCAGACATCGCCATCATGGTAACATATGCACATATGCAGTACCTACATTGTTAGCGCTTTAAGTACAAGTTTCAGGTCAAATTTTACAACTTTGACCAACTAGTTCCTTTGTCTGGTTGCAACAATCCCGCGAACAACACTTCACCTTACCTGGGTGCCGGACGTCGATGGGCTGGATGCGGATCCCCTTCTTGTGCGTGAAGGACGTCGAGCCGTCGTCGGACGATCTACCGCTCCACGTCCGCTGAGAACAACGTCTTGTGATGAGTGTTTGCTAAGAGCGACGGCCGCAGTCTTGACTCACCTGCAGGATCTTAACGAAGCCTCCACTGAAAATGCTTCCTTCTTCTCCAATGTTTTTCTCGCTGCCACCTGGACCCTGGCTCTCGTCGCCTTCTCCGACGTCTTTGGTACCTGGCAACAAAAGAGGACGTCCTCGTCACAGTCTCAGTCTCTCAGGACGAGAGCGTCATTGCCGAGATTGCCAGGATTAAGGCTGTACCGCATAGGAAGACCTACCGTTCTTGGTCTGATCTTCAGGCTCGACCTGATCCTTCTCTTGACTCTTGGTCCACTCCTTTGTCCTCCCAGCGACAAGGACTAACAGCCTCTCCCGAAGCGATAGACCCGGGACATTTTTAGGCTCGCACGGCAGCGAGAGCTGCTTGCGCAATCGCGCCTCCCGCGCCGCCTCCGCGTTGGCCAAGACGCGTTCGCGCGACAACAGCTCCTCCGTGAGCGAGGCCTGCTTGGCCACACCTGCAGACGGGCGTCGAGGAGCAGAACAGGACTTCTTGGGCTCATCACTCTTCTTCTGGTCTTCCTGCTCGTATTCCATTCCCTCGAGGCTTTCTAGAAAGTGAAAGCTCTTTTTTTGCTTGACCAGCATTGGTCGGATGTTTGCGTCACTGGAAGCCTCATTGATGGGATCAGCTGAATCTTGAAGGACGTCCTTGGCCGGATCCATGCTACTACCGCTATTGTTCTGACACTCGTCGGTCTCGTTGACTTCCTTGATGGCTTTCATCAGCTTGCTCTCGACACTTTGCATGACCTTGGACTTTTCCTTCTCGCCTCCAGCTCCTGGCCCGCTCATTCTGCTTGAAGATTCTGACTGTCTGAGGAACGGTTCAGACTCCCAAGACCGCGCTCCCAGTATCTTTGGCACCACATGAGATCGATGCTGTGGATCTTGAGGACCGAGTGGCTCTTTTCTCCGCGCTCCTAGATGATGATGCTTCCTGCTTCTGATGCCCATTCCGCTATCGGACTGGACGCTGGCCAAACTCTTCCCGGACGAGACGCTGGTGAGCGATCCAGAACGAATGGACAAGTCGATGGACTTGAGAGAGGTGCTCAAGGTGCTCTTGATGTCCTTGAGGAATCCTTGGCCACTCGATTCAGCTGCAGGCGTTTCTTTTAGACAAGATCCCTCGTCGTAGGTGTTCGCCCTTCCAAGGACTTTGATCTTGGGAGTAGCCGATGTAGAATCTTCAAGCGCGCCACTGAGGTCGTCGAGGCTTTTCGACTTTAAGGTGTCGAGCAAGGAGTACATAAAGCGTGACTGCTGTCGCAGTTTCAGCGTTTGAAACCGTTGCAGTTCCTCCTCGTCCACTGGGAGATCTTCAAAGTCACTCTCTAAGTGCCGCAACTCGATGGGCAGGTCCCCGATGCTTTCTCCACCAGACTCGCCACTGTCGTCCTCGTGCACAAGAGCAGCTTCCTCTATCCCATCTTCACCTTCTCGTTCCAGAACCAGAGAGGATGAAAAGTGCCCCAGGCTGGCCAGGGTGAACCACGCGAATCTGGAGAGGTTTGAAGCGTCCGAGCTGGCTTCCTCTTCAGTTGGAAAAGGAGCACTTCCTCCTATCTGCCGGCGGCCGGAGGAAAATTTCTGCAATGCAACATGAATGTCCTGAACGTGCATCCGGAGGAGCTGCAAGAGGACCTTCACCTGAATTGCTCTCCTGACGAAGCTGTAACAGGTCTCGTTGGGTGAGCTCAGGTCTGAGCTGCTTTGGCAAGGTTTGTGGATCCCCAACTCGAAGTTCAGAAGGTCCAGGGAGCGACTCCCACCCTTAGTGACGCGGAGGCGGCCACCCACACGACGAGAAGGCCTCTTCGTCAGTCTGGATGGAGCGCAAGATGAGATAAGTACGCCAACCACCTGCAAAACCGTCACCATACATAGGTACCAACGTACCTTTCAGCTCCAGTGACTTCCAGTCCACTGTCAGATGTCTGGGTGTACGCGTAATAGTGCGTGACGTCGTCCTCAGAGGTGTTGGTCGTGTAGGTTCCTGTGCCGGTGCTTGAGTAGCCCTTGGCGCTCTTAGCACCACCGCTCAAAGACGACTTCTCAGGACGATGCCAAGGGATTAAAACGTCCTGAGACTCAAACTGAAAGAAGAAAGTACACTGACAGGATGATCACGCTGTAGCTCCTCGTCTTCCTTACCTTCCTGTGTCTCTGCTCCATCGCCCACACACTGATCATGACCCTTCCGCCCACCTTGAGCGTCCTGGCAATCTCCCTGATGGCGCGCACCCTGCGCTCCACGGTCACGATGTGATGGATCACGGCCACAGACAACACGGCGTCCAAGGAGGAGTCGCGGAAAGGCAGGTGAAGATTATCACAATATAGAATCTGCAAGGAAAAGAGACGAGAGTGGTCGTACTGCAGCAAGTTAAAGCTCACCTTCTTCTCGCTTTCTTACTTCGTGGTCCTTCTTTCTGGCTATCTTGGCTAAGGCGAGGCACCGGTCAGAGCCGATATTGAACACAAGCGGGTTGACGCTCAGGTATTTGCCGCTTCCACAACCTGTGGACGACGACAGTGGGATGGGTAGACGGACGGAGGACGGAGGACGGGTGGACGGACGAACGGACGGACGGATGGAAGGTCAAAATGCCGTATGAACAGATACACAGACTCACCGACATCACAGAGAATCGCTCCCGGTTCCAGCTCCTGCAAGAACTGCTTGACCCTGGGCCACGCGCGATATCGGGAATCCGAGACGTGGATGGAGATCTGCTCGTAAACGTCGTGCACGTACGCCTTCTCGATGGCTATCGAGCGGGCCTCGCGGTCGCGCCTGAAGCCGACGAAGAAGAGGAAGAGTGAGAGAAAGTGAACGTGAAAGCCAGTGAGAAAGTGCAGGTGATCAACAGAGCAAGTCAGTAAACTTGCCTCTCCTCCTCCACCTCCTCCTTCGAGAGCTTCCTCCTCCCCCGCCGCCTCCCGGACGATCTGTTGCTGTCTGAAGACAGCCACGAGACGGCCTGACTGAAGACGGACCCCAGCGACTCCTCCTCCTCGTCCTCTTCCAGACTCTTGAGGTTCCCCGATGCCAAGGACTCGTTGCTGGACCTCCGGTGGTGGTGGTGCTGCTGCCTTCTGGACTTGGGCTGGAGCATCTTGTTCTCATTCTTTTTTTGTTGACGTCCCGCAAGCGGTCTCCAGCAGTTGGACCGCCGCCATTGTCCTCTGCGCGGCGGCGTGCGCGTGCTCCTTGCAGACGTCGCGCTACTGCAACATTATTTTGCTCGACTTCCGCTTCGGCGTCCTCGAGAAGCAACCAGCCTCAGTCTCTTCTTCAGTGTTCTCTCGTGAAGGCAACTTTGCTTTCATGTTGTGCTGGTACCAGTCCTCCCCCTGCTCCTCCTCCTCCTCCTCTGGCTGTTCACACGGAGCTCGAGGCTCGAGCTCTCTCTCGTGTGGTGCGCTACTGCGTAGGAGGCGACAGGTAAACGTAATGAAGCGTTGATGTTGTCAAGGAACAACATATGGTTCTCCGGATACTTCTGTCGACGGTGCAGTTTGGGGTGGTCCGCGCACACCTAGCGCTACAACGGGGTTGATGACGGCGCCCTCGAGCGCGCGAACACGGCATCCGTGACCAGCAGGGACTCCGACCGACGCACCTCCTGCTGCCGGGTGGAGTTCCCCAGAAGGAGGATTTGCCGATGCATGCCGGAGAGGACTTGATCTGGCAGCTCCTTCTCAGGCTCTTCTCTCACTCGGGCTTTCTCCTCTTGCCCGCGTCCTTGAGAGAATGAGGCGAGGCCATGAGAGCAAAAGGGGCGCCAAATGCATGAGCAACTTGCCAAACGTGCTGGAATTCCTCGCGTAAGAACATTCTCCGACGAGTGGAGGTGGGGGGTGCCTGCAGACAGGTTCTTATGGCAGAGGTGCTACAAAGCCGACATGAGGTACTGGACCGCGAGCGCACCATGCCTTGGCTCTCTCACGCGATGGGCTTGCTCGACGGCTTTCGGGGGGGGGGGGGGGGAATTTTGGAATAATTACTAAAAAATTTTAATTTG
>JAAUXU010090086.1_pt1 | contig 16184 bp, 15 predicted proteins | sample 7278151 | NCBI WGS metagenome assembly JAAUXU01 (sample SAMN14350113, study PRJNA611818) | marine sediment metagenome | isolation source: surface marine sediment (1.8m) | place: French Polynesia: Moorea | collected 2018-08 | reverse complement strand
TCACAAGGGTGTCGGCTGCCGACTGTAGTGATGACGACAAATGCAGGGACGGCATCGACAGAGTACATAAGTGCCGTGTACGGATTGGTTGGGTAACCATCATTTTTCACACTATGATTTCAGAATGAAAAGGGACCCTCCCCTTCCTCTTTTTCCTTTTTTCTCCTTGAGCCCACCATACATGGGCATTTAAACCCTACATGAGGTTTTGAAATAAAAATTAAAACAAAAAACAACAATAAGGGGTTTTGCTTTTGAATTCTTTGAGACCATACATGGGCTCAGGGGAAGCCCATGTATAAAAGTTGTTTCCCACCACCACCATCAACAACAACTGCCATCATTACATGACATGTCGGCGTACGGCCGCAGGTAAAAAAGAAGTAGAAAATGAGGCCTTAGCCCTTAAGTCCGCTTCTGCCTTCTGCCTCCTGATCTCGTTCTCGTGCTCTTCTTGTCTCTCAACCTCTCCTCTCCTCTCCTCTCCTTTCTCTCTCTCCCTTTTCGGGTGTCGTGGAAAGAAGAGAAAAGAAAAGGAAGCTGTTGAAGAGAAGAAAAAGGAAAAGAAGCGAAGCGAGGAGAGGAACGAGAGCAAGAACGTGACCATTGACGACGCCATCAACAAGTCCAGCCTCGCAAACACCCTCGCCCACTCCACCTTGCCCAACCCCCGTTCCCCGCCCTCGTTGACGGTGGCGGTCGACATCCGCGTCCGGCTCCGGCCAGTCCGTGCCCATCCCCCGCCGCGCGGCCGCCATCGGTGGCCCGCCGCGCCGCCCAAGACGACGTCGCCGCCGCCGACATAGCGGACATGTCGGCCGCCGTCGCCAACAGCGCCAACAACCACAGCAGCAGCGACAACGCCAACGGGTCCAGCAACAGCAGCAGCGGAGGCAACCCCCCTCCACTGGACGGGCGCGACTCTGCCCACACCTCCCCGTCCCCCTCCTCGTCCTCTGCGGCTGCGGCCAAGCGGCGCCACCGCAGCGGCGCCACCGGCGCAGGCGTCGACGCCAATCACCTTGTGGCCAACTACCACAGCGACTTCTCCTCCTCCGAGGACTTCTCCGGCCCAGAGGACGGGGAGTGCGAGAGTGACCCGGACGTGGGAGCCGCGTCGTCTTTACCTAAACGCCAGCCTCCTGCGGCGCCTCAACCCGAGGTCATCAGCGTGCTAGAGGCCAGGAGGGAGCACGCACAGAGTCATATCCGCCGGTCCAAGGAACGGCGCCCCCCTTCACCTTCCCCGGCGGCTGTAGAGACTGAGCTGATTCAGTCCCCGGAAGTTTCCCCCATCGAGAGCGACGAGGAGGAGGACGTCCCCGCGGCCTCACCGCCGCAACCGGAAGAGGAGCAGCACCTCTCCGTCAAGAAGAGTCACCGCAGGAGGAGCAGAGGTGGGAGAGGGCCTAGGTCTCCCCCTTTGCCTCCTCCGGTGACGTTGGAACCAGCAGAAAACTCTTCCTCCTTCTCCCCGAGGCCGCCCGGAGGATCTCGCAGGGTCTTCGCCCCGGGACACTTCTCCGGCGACGACGACGCCGGGGAGGAGGTGGAGGGATATGAGGACTGGAAGCAGCAACAGCAGAAACAGCAACTCGAGAAAGTCAGCAGCGCCAACAGCCACACCTCCGAAGTGATGGTGGGAGGCGGCCACCGCGGCCACCGCGACCGGGACCATCACCGCCGTGACCGAGATAGGGACCGAGGAGATTCCCGCCGATCCCTGACGCCCCCTCCAAGGCTTCCGGACAACCCTCTGAGCGACCTCCGCACCGAGAGCGTCTCCCCGGTTCCCTTCGACGAGAGGGGCGCGGGATCCAAGAGCGGCAGGAGGTCCAAGAAGAGCAAGAGGGACAAGAAGAAAAAGAAGGGAAAGAGGAACAGGGGCAGCAGGGACGAGGAGCACAGAGACCTCGGCAGCCCTGTCAGCTCTGACCCTGACCTGGGAGGAGGAGGGTACGGTCGAGGAGTGCCCCGATCCCCTCCCGGTCCGCCCCCAGTGGAGGGCAGCCCCATCAGCAGCGATGGAGTCGGCGGGGAGAGGTGGAGACAGCAGTACCAGCAGGACAGAGGGGGCGAGAGGGAGAGGGACCACCACCGGAAGAACAACGGCGGCAGGAGGTCGGGGACTCCCTCCAGGACTCCGTCTCCCCACTCTATGAGCCGCCGCCACGGAGGAGGAAGACCAAGGACTCCGCCGGAAGAGGACTACCAACGCCAGCGAACGGCATCCCCTCCTCCTCCTCTAGGAGAAATCCCAGTGGAACCTGTTTACAACAGCAGCAGGGGTGAGAAGCGACGCTCCCGCAGCAGGCACCACAACAGCAGCAGCATGAGCCCTCCTCCGCCTCCTCATCAGCACCAGCATCACCGGGGCGGCGTTCCCAGCACTCCCCCAGAGTACTATGACCGTGGCAGCGGCGCCAGGACTCCGGTCTACGACGAGCCGCCCCATACGCCACCGTCTCCCCCGCACCACCACCACGGCGGTGGTAGTCGAGAGCGCCGTCACCAACGGGGCGGCCGCGACGTCCGTCCGCCGTCGCCCCCCGGACCCCCGCCACCGGAGGCGGGGGACGACGACGCCATGGTCATCTCTCGAACTCCTCCGCCGTCGGCGGCGGCGGCAGTGGGCGGAGGGCCGCGCACTCCCCCAATGCCGCCGGCGATGATGTCGGGAGGGGGACCCAGGACGCCTCCAAGTCCTGGCGGTGGTGCCATGGTCATGGGAAGTCCTCCCCCGCCTCCTTCTTCGATGCAGGAGTACCCGCCCCCTCCGCACCACTCCTCGTCCACCTCTTCCCGGAGCAGCAAGAGGAGGCGGACTCCCCCACCGGAGCCCATGGACTACGCCCTGCTTGGGCACGGGGGAGGAGGGGGCGCCACGCCGCCAAAGAAGTCCAAGCGGTCCAGGTCCCGCGAGCGAGGCAGAGACCGGGACAGGGACGGGCGGGACGGGAGGTCCAGCTCCAGACGGCGGAAGCGCTCGCGAGACGGGTCTTCGCACCGGTCTTCCCCTAGCGGAGGCGGGCGGAGGGAGGGTTCCTCGCGGGGGCCGCGGTCGCCGCCACCGCCGTCCTCGTCTTCTTCCTCTCGGAGGCGGTCCCCGTCGAGGTCCCCGTCGAGGTCGTCGAGGTCATCGCACAAGAGCTCAAGGAGGTAAGACCCTCACATTTCTTCGTGTACTAATGTAAATGTTTTGCCGGCGTGTCGCGCAGAGGTGATGGTCGCAGGTGGTACCACACCGATTACGGGCCCCCCATTCCCTGGTTCAGTGCCGCCGTGGAGAGTGAGGCAGACTTTGGGCGCGGTTGGAACCTGGCGGACGAAACGTTGGCTCGGTCCAAGCCCAGGGAGCCTGTCAGAAATTTCTTTTCCTACAACAAGTGAGCGGGCTGCTTCGGCTCCTTCCTCAGTGTCCACTAGATCGCAGTCGTTTTGATAGAGCTCTTAATTGTGCTGAACACAATTTGCACACAGCGCCTCCCTCTCCCTCCTCAAATCCAGCTATTTTGTCAACCACTAGAGTCCGTTCACCAGCTCATATGATCTTCGAGGTTTTATCTTGAATGTAATTCTCTATTTTCCCCACTATCCTCCAAAGGGAACGGCGATCTGAAGACTTCAAGTACCGCGGAGACTCCCCTTCCCGCCGGACCGGGTCTGGCTCCTCCTCCTCTTCCGGCCAGCGCTCGGGCAGGCAGGAGGACAAAGACATCGGCTCCAACATCAAGGCCACCACGCTGTTCGCCGAGATGATCAAGAACAAGAAGAACCGGGAGAAGATCCAGCAGCTTCAGATGCAGAAGAAGGGGGGCAGCGCCGACAACGACATTGCCATCATCGAGGAGCGGAGAAACAGCCCTTACCAAGAAGGTATGAGCAAATGATCTTACTTCTACAATGTCGCCCAATATTATTTAGTGAATATTCCAGTTCCTCACCGAGGCGGCCCTCCTATGTACCAAGGCGGAGCCGTAGGTGCCGCCCCGCCCTACCAAGGGTCTTACAGCGGTGGCGCAGCCGCCGTCAGCCTACCTCAGCACCAGATGTCCATCCTGAACCCGGGTTTGCTTCCGCAGCACCAGGGCCCCGCCGCCGCCGCCGCCGTCGCCGCGAGCATGCAGCATCCCAATGGCTCCGAATACAGAGGCGCGCCGGGCGGCAGCGGCACTCGCCCAGGGGGAAGACCGGCGAGGCCAAGTAAGATCACGTTGTCTTCCTTGACACTTGGTCCTACATGCTGAACGATTCTGTTTTTGATAGGTGCTCTGCCCATGCCTCCTGGCCATGACCCCAATGCTGCCGGGACTGGAGCCTCCTCTTCGTCCACCGCCCCCTCCGCCCCCGGCGGAAGACGTTCCAAGATCCTGAACATGCCGATGCCTCCGTCGGCGTCCCCGCCAGACGAGGACTCTTTGGACGGCGGCAAGCGCGGGAAGGGACAGGGAGCGAAGAGGAAGCCCAAGGTGATCGGGAAGCCGCCACCGGTCAAGATGACAGAAGATGGCTCCGAGTGGGGCGAGAGGTGCATCGACATTTACGAGATTGTGGACAAGGTAATTTGAGTTGAAATCTTGATTGAAAAACAATTTTGTAAAGATGGGTTTCTCAAACACTACGTTAAAACATGTTTCATAATTTAAGTATGATTTTTACATATTTTCCCCTTAGGTGGGCGAGGGCACCTACGGCGAGGTTTTCAAGTCGGTTTACCGCAACAGCATGGAGACCGACACCCAGGAGCAGTTTGCTCTCAAGAGGGTCCGCTTGGAGAACGAGAAGGAAGGCTTTCCCATCACGGCCGTTAGGGAGATCAAAATCCTCAGGCAACTGAGGCACAAGAATATCATCAGTCTAAAGGTGAGAAGCGAATCTCTTTCTTGAGCGTTTGACGACGCACAGTTTCTTCATACTTGTCTTGTTTGCAGGAGATCGTCACTGACAAGCAGGAGGCTGTTGACTTCCGCAAGGAGAAGGGCTCCTTCTACCTGGTCTTCGAGTTCATGGACCACGACCTGATGGGTCTCCTTGACTCTGGGCTGGTGGACTTTAAGGCCGAGTTCAACGCCTCCATCATGAAGCAGCTGCTGGACGGACTCAGCTACTGCCATGGGAAGAACTTCCTGCACAGGGACATCAAGTGCTCCAACATCCTCATCAACAACCGCGGCAAGGTCAAGCTGGCAGACTTCGGGCTGGCCAGGCTGTACAACGTACGTCAGAAAAAAAACAAAAAAGTTGGCAGTTTCTTTACCGTTATATCGTTTGCAATTCTTCTTTCTCTAGGCTGAGGACAAGCAGCGCCCGTACACCAACAAAGTGATCACGCTGTGGTACCGCCCACCGGAGCTGCTGCTGGGCGAGGAGAGGTACGGGCCGTCCATCGACGTGTGGTCGTGCGGGTGCATCCTGGGGGAACTGTTCCACAAGAAGCCGCTGTTTCAGGTAGGCCTACTTTGTTTTCCCACAATTTGAACATCCGAGTAATTTTAAGCTTTTCCCCCCTCAAGGCCAACGACGAGTTCCAGCAGCTGATGGTTATCTCCCGGCTGTGCGGCACCCCTTGCCCGGCAAACTGGCCAGACGTGATACATCTACCGGGGTTCGCAAACCTAAAACCCAAGAAGACGCACAGGAGAAAGGTAGGGCTCAAGTAATTTTCGTGCATAATTGCTTATTACTATTACCAAACACTTTATGCAGGTTCGCGAGGACTTCCAGCACCTAATGCCCGACTCTGCCCTGGACCTGTTTGACCGCATGCTGGCCCTGGACCCCAGCAAGCGCATCTCCGCGGCGGAGGCGCTCACATGCGTTTGGCTCAAGGAGGTCAACCCAGACCTGTAAGAGATCAAAAGAGAAGCTTTTTTGCAGTAATTGCTAACTTTCTATTGTTTGTCCCTCACAGGATGCCCCCTCCGGAGCTCCCCAAGCACCAGGACTGCCACGAGCTGTGGTCCAAGAAGCGCCGCCGACAGATTCGAGACCAAGCTCAGTCCTCGCAGCAGCAGCAGCAGCAACAACAGCAGCAGCAGCCGGCGCCCCAGGCAGCTGTGGCAGCCTCGGGCCCTCCCGGCGGCGGATCGGGAGACGCTGTGAACAAGTCCTCCGGAGGCGGAGGTGGCGGAAGCGGTGGCGAAGTGATCGTTCTGGGCGGCGACAGTCGCCCCGCCTCCTCCTCGGCATCGCAGCCAAACTCCGAGAAGCTCAATGAGGACTCCAACAGCATGCAGGGCTGATGAGCGAGAAAAACAAGGCTTGGCTTGATACGGTGACAAACAAGCAAATCCATGTGCATTAGTTAAAGAAGCCTACGTGCTACTGCCCTCGACGCCGTTGAAACATTATTCATAGTGTTGCGGGTGTTGTTTGAGGGCCAAGACTAAGAAGAGTGTGACAACAACAACAGCATGAAGAGGGGGGCCCTCAAGTGAAACAAACAGAAAAGAGAAGGGGTGAGGAGAATCCAAATGAAGTTGAAAGTGGTGCCGTTGAGCGCCGAGGAAAAATAACATGAAAAACCAGAAGAAAAAAAATATCATTGCAATCTTGCTGTCCCTTGTGTGCACCAGAAAAAAAGCCGTCTCTTCTTCAATTTTCTTTTCTCGTTCGTTTGCCGTCGTTGGAGCTGCTAGATCACCCAGCACTCCCCCCCCCCCCCCCAAGATGATAATTCCCCTCCAGAAGAGATATGCAGAGAGAGGCGAAGAGACTGTCCGTCCGTCTCTCCGCCCTTTCTCCTATTTTTTGGCCGACGAAGAAATGCAGATTGTTGAATATTTAAAGCTCTGCGTGGGATGGTGGTGATGGTCTTTCCTTCCCCTCCGGCCTTGCTCTCGCATCCTTTCATTCTAACGCGCGCGGAGTGCAAAAAAAGCAAGACATTCGGCGGGGGGATACTTCTTTGCTGGAAAAGGGGGTGCCGGAGAGCCACGCGGGATTCGGACGGCGAAACGCGACGGAGGCGACGAAGAAAAGAGAGAGCGATGTTGAAACGTCAAGTTTCATCACCGCTATATTTTTAGTTGGATGAGGTTGAACAAGAGAAATAAATTTTGATATCGTCCAAAAAACACCTGGTGCAGAATTTCTTTTCGCCACTTTTAGAGAGTGGGGTGGGATCAACATGCGCATGTACACAGATAAGAGTACAAAAAAACTTTTACGGTGTAAATTTCATTGTCTAAATTCCAACAGGAAGCCGGAAGGGACGGACCTTGGCAGTTTGTCGAACATAACACCACTGGCGCGGTAGTGGGAAGGCGCTGCGAAATTCGCAAAGTCATGGCATACCTTTTTTGTGACTTATTCGCAAATGAAGCAAAGGAGAAGAAAATGCAAAAAGTTACACATACACCGTACAGCCCACGAAAAAAAGGTAACAAGAACAGGACTTTTTCGAAAAGGTAATTGACCCGCCGAGAAAAATAAATGGCAACTTTTCTTAACGTCAAACTGCCGTCACAGCACTTTTTATCGGCATCCTAGTGCCGGGTACTCGTCCTTGAGCAGCGTTAGGTTCCTGCAGAGCGGGCAGTCCCTCTTTTCCCTGAGCCAGTTTTTGATGCAGTCGGTGTGGAAGGCGTGACGGCAGCCCAGCCGGGTGATGCCCCCACTCACCACCTCGTCCCCTTCGTTTTGCTCCCCCCTCAGGGCCCACATGGTGTCCAGACAAATCGAGCACTCGTTGTTGGGACGGTCGGGAGAGACTCGGAGCTGTCCCTGCTGTTGCTGTGGGCGGACGAAGGACCTCGACGGCGGAGGGGCGGGCGCCGGAGCGGGGCGAGGGGCTGGAGGCCTCAAGGTCTGGCCTGGGCGGGGGTTTAGTGGCGGAGGAGGAGGTGGGCGGGGGTTTGAACCCTGATCTGGAGCGGAGTTTGACTGAGGCCTCGGTTGTGGCTGCTGCTTCTCTGCCCTCTCTCTCATAACCTTCTGCACCAGGATCCTTGGGGGAAAAACACGAATTACCCTACCGGCTCTCTTTGGAAGTAAGAACATTTCCTCACCTGGTGACTTCCTCCTCGACCGTCTCTCCCTCCTTTGGCTCCCCGGCCATTCGGCTGAGGTAGTAGATGTCCTGCTGTCCGTCCTCCTGCGGCGGCGGCGGGAGTCTCCTGGCCACCTCCCTAATGATGTAGGGCACGGTGAGTCCGCTGAGGCTGCCGCCGTGGTGGGTGCGGACGCGGATAAGGTAGGACAGGCACTCCTTGGGCGTCAGCGCGGGCAGGGCGCGGCGGACCTGGTCGATGAGAGCCTTGTATCTGGTCCTGGTGGGGTCTATGGGCTCTCTTCCGGCCTTGACTGGGTCATCCCCTGCTGTGTCCGTGGGGGCCATGGACGTGCCCTCCACCAGGCGACCGGCCAGGGATTTCATCTCAGCAACGTAGGTGGCGATGTTATCCCTGGTGCTCTGGCTGATGCTGTTGTCGCTGCCTCCTCCTCCCACCTGGCCGAACCCTGGCGGGGGCGCCTGCTGTTGCTGCTGCTGCGGAGGCTGAGGGAAGAACTTTCCGAACGCGGCCACCAGCTCAGGCATGAAGCTGGCCACCGTCCCCTGTGGCAGCACCGGCCTCCTCAGGTTGAACTCCATGTTCATCCTCCTGGTTGGCGAGGACGAAGAAGAGGCCCTCCCAGCGCCGGCCTCGCTCCCTTCGTCTCCGCTCTCCCCCTCGAACTCCTGCAGCAGCTTCCTGAACCTTCCCTCGCAGCCGTGGCGGAAGTCCTGGCAGGCCCTGAAGTGCTGCCGGCACAGAGCCAGGTGAGCCTCCAGGAGCTGTCTGGTGGTCTGTGGGACGCCGGCTGAGGCCGGGGCAGAGGCCAGGAAGGCCTGGAATGCGCGTACGTACTCCTCGGTCGCCCGCATCTCGCTGTTGCAGGCGGAGATAGATCGGTCGTGATCGGACCGGAGGAGATCCTTTCTGAAACGAGAGGAGGAGAAATGTTTTGACACTTTCCATGTGCATAATAAGCCCTTGCTACTTACTTGAGCTGCAACACCGCGACGTCGTTCTCCCTGATGTGGTCTGACTCGCCCCTGCGGAGTTCATCCAGAGCCCTGTGCAAAGACAGAAATATGTAAGTGTGTTTTTCATGTAAAAAGACTTTTTCGACACTCACCTCTGAAGTCCCTCCTTCTCCCTCTCGGCCCTTGCTGCTCTGGCCTCCACCTCCCCGACCGAGGACTTGATCCTCTGAATTTCCTTCTTGTCCGTCCTCCCCCTCTCGGCCATCTCTCGGAAGTGCACCGACTGCTTCTCAGCCTCGGAGGCCTTCTCGGAGGCCTCGCGGAGATCAACCTTGCTCTGCTGCACAAACTGATTGGGAAGGAAACGGGAGTTGCAAAAGTAAGCAGTGTCAAGCCAAAGTGTTTCCCTACCTGGAAGTGCTTGTCCTTGAGGTCCTGCAACTCCTGCTCCTTGCCCGCCAGCGCCGCCCTCAGCTCCTTTGTCTCCTGTTCCAGCCATAGGTTGAACTCTTCCCGCATCCCCTCCACCGTCCTCTGCAGCTCTGAGATCCGACGGTCCTTAGACTCCTTCGTCTCCATGTTGCTCTTCTGCGGCTGCAGCTGTTCCCTGGCCGCCAGTATCTTGCCCTCCTTCACTAGGGTGCCGATGACGGGGGTGCGCTCGTCCTGGAAACATGATGGAGCGCGCTGTGAGCTTATTTGGCATTTCCCACAGCTTTTAAGACTGACACCGAGGCCACTGTAATATGTTCAGTACGATAGGCAAGTATGAATGAAGACAGGAAGAAGGAAGGTAAAAATGAGTGAGAAGAACGATCGGAAACGATGAACAATACAATATACAACACTATAAGATAATGTTCCTCCCGACCCAGCGTACCAGGCCGCCCCCACCGCCAGCGCCGCTCTGCTTCCTCTTCCTCTGGCGACCCTTCTTGGCAGCAGTGGCCAACGCGGCACCCTGCTCCAGAGCCTTATTCCCGGCAGCGGTGGTCATCTTGTCTTCTTCCACTTCTACGGGAGAAAAAATACGTTTATAATCCAACGAAAATAAGTGAAGAAATTCACTCCAATACCTTTCTTTACGTCCTCCTCCTTTGTCACGCCGAATCCGCCTCCTGTTGGGCTCTCCGCCTCCGCCACCGCCCGGCAGATGGGCTGGAGGTGGCGGTAGGCCGCGGAGGCGTTCTTGGCCCTCCTGTCGTCCAGGTGACTGGCCAGCACCTGGAGCACCTTGGCCTGGTTCTGCTCCACCCAGAGTCGCTCCTCGGCCTCGACCTTGAAGACACCCACGTTATAGCCCAGGCTGAAGGCAGTGTTCAGCTCCTTGAGCATTTTATCCATCATCTGCGAGAGGAGGAAGGAGTGGGGAAAGGACAAGGGAAGAAAGAGGAGAAGTAAGCAGCTCACACGGTTAGTTGGTTAGTGAAGAAAGAAAGAATGGACAGTTAGTCGGTCACTGCAAACAAACGCAATCGAAAAGGCAAAAAAGCCCACTTTTCACCGCTCACCAGTTTGTCGTTAAGTCCGATGTCTTCCGGGGTGGTCGTCCCGCAGGACTGGTACTCCTCGCTATCCGCCGCTGACGCCGACCTGGCCGAGCCAATACCGGAGATTGCCACCATCATCTCTAGCACGGTGACTGACGGGTCCTCCGCCGCGACGCCACCACTCGCGGTGGTGGCTGAAGACGGCGGCGGGGAGTCATCCTGGCACTTCCTGACTCTCTTGGCTTTCTTGTGGCGCATGAGGCCTCTGCCGACCATGTCCTTGAGCCAGATCTTGGCGACTTTGTATGGCAGGTGCATGATGGCGTCCTCCTTGGATCCCGGCGGCGGCCTAGAGTCTCCCAGGGGGACGCAGCGGAATTCTCCGTCGGACAGATCCTGTACCCTTGAGGACGGCACCATGATGAGTCCCTGTCTGAGGAGGGCTTTTGGGCACTCGGGCAGGGACAGCGGCGCCATGGCGGACAGCAGGGATGACTCCATGGTGGCCTTGGTCATGTCTGGAATCCCTGGGTTGACGAAGATGTCGTGAAGCATCTCCGAGAACTCCACGGCGTCACGGTGCTCCTTGCTGCGGACGCCGGACTTCGCCATCCTATCAAGTTCCTCAACGTCATCCTTTAGTTCGAGGCTGATGCGGACTTGGTAGTCGTCCGGATTAGCCGCTGCTACCGCCGCCAGTTTTTCCTCTCCTAGTTTGGCGTCCAGTTTGTCCCTGAGCCTGTCCCTGACCTGCGAAAGCTTGGTCCTGGGCGCGGGAGGGGGGATCATCTCCTTCTTGACGGAGGCCAGCAGGGAAGTGGGGTAGGGAGAGGCCGGCGAAGAGAAGGAAGACGAGGAGGATTCTCCATCTCCAGCATTGGCATCGGCTGACGACGAAGAGGACGGCCGCGAAGAGGAGTCGACTAAGGACTCTTCCCCCGCTGTCGAGGAGGAACAAGAAAGCTTCTTCTCTTCGGGCGCTGGAACATTGGCGGGAGATGCGTACAAGGGCCTGTCCCAGGCGGACGAAGACGTTATGGACGAGGAGGAGGATAAAGACGCGGCCTTTGTGACGTCGGTGCTGAGGCATGACGCTGAGACGGACCTGGTCCTGCTGGCGGCGGAGCAGGCCTTCTTGGCAGCCGACGGCGCAGCCCCCATCCCTCCTCCGTCCAGCTCTCCATCCGAGTGCTTCCTCCCAGCCACCCTGGTGGCGTCCTCGAACTTGCGCCCGTCTGGCATAGCAGAAGCAGGAGTAGTGCGTGGAGGCTGTTCCGCAGGGGTCTCATCGCCCTCCGGACTGTCATCTTCCTCCGCCAGGGCGTCACCACCGGCGGCGGCGGCGGCCCCCCCACCTCCATTGTCTCCTCCTTGTTGCCTGGCCCTTGCCCTGGCCTGCTTCCTGTCCCTCTCCTCCGCCTTCTTCCTGGCCTCCTCCGCCCTCTCCTGCCTCCTCTCCTCTAGGAGGGAGTGCGACACCCTCGGGTGCGGGATGCGCTTCCTCGGGGTCACCGGCTTGCGCCCGGCCTTGCCCATGACCACGGCGGCGAAACCCGATTGAGGACACTGGGTCACGCACCTGAGGGGACGATAGACACCGCCCGGAGGAGGATGGATGTCTTGAGCTGAACTGGAGGGTCACTCACCCGGACGGACACGGTCAAGAACACGACCAACACATTGGCAAACTGTGCATTGGAGCACCTCCAAGATAAGTCTTCATGGAATCATGGGCCTCTCTCTTTCTTGTAGAAGCACTAAAATTAATGTCACTTTTACTGCGGGCACTTCAAGTACAGTACTTCTTGTTCGTCGAAATATTTTAAATGCTTATGACTTAAATTTGACTTTCACAGTCTTTCAGAAATTTTAATTGTTCTTCAATTTTTTCCCCGTTGCTCTGTTTACGTTTTCTGTTTCTGTGTTTCTCCTTTTGCACTTCTGTTCCTTCTGGCCTTTGAGGATCGTTTCAACCGGTTGACCAGCCAGAATGGAGCTCCGAGAGAGCCCGAATTGCCGAAAACGTTCCTCGTCTTGCTTTCCCAAAAAAACGTCCCAGGGGAGAGCAAAAGCGCAGGTGGGCTTTCTATCGCAAAAAAGAGAGGCCTTCGAAGCACGCCACAAGGCACAATGAGTAAACACAGCTCGATAAGCAATCGAAAAAAAAATTCTCACCGCATGCATGCACTTTCCCCACTTATTGCCGGGAATAAAACGGCAGACGAGATCAAGTGCAGTGGCGCCTTTACTATACTTTGCTGACGGAATAGAAATACGAGACTGGCAAGAAAAAAACACGAAAATAAAAGGGGGGGAGAAACTGAGGGAAGAGTAGCGCGTTTTATGATAGTCTCCGTTTCCTGTGATTCGTTCGTCTGGTGTACGGACAGTACTCACTGCAGCACTAAGAGACGGGATGGGGGGGGGAGTTGCCTCTTGCAATCACAAGAGCGCCGGTGAAACGCGTTTTTTCGCAACAAAGCCAAGACGACGCAGTTAGCTAAGAACGCGGGAAAAACGTGCGCGGCGGCGGCGAAGAGGGGAGCGGAGACATGGGGCAAGGCGGGCAAGGGGGTGGAGTTGTTTCCATGGAGATTGGAACTCCTCCCTTTCCACCACTACAGAGCACTGTATCGGTCTCTGTCTATCCAACGGCAAGGAAGGAAAGAAGAAGAGGGAATGCGTTCTGATGCGTCCGTCCGTCCTTCGTCATCTCCTTCCCTCCATCCCCGGCGGGACAGGGGCGCAGGGGCAGGGCAGGGCGGTCACTCATTGGAGCAACTCGCGCGGGAGAGCAACTTCCAATGAAAAGCAGCCGTTCTCCACTTTTACTACCTTCCCGGAGGATCAAGCAAAACAACATTTTGTTTTGCAAACGAATTCCCGAATTAAAGTAAGTTATCCAAGGGTGGAAGAAGAATCGTATTGCTTTTAAATGTCGTGAAGAATCACGCGTATATATTTATCCTTTCATCCAGTGGTGGAAACGATAGGCGGTTTCGTATGTGTACCGTGGAAAATATTTCTTTTTGCCCTTGTTTTCTTCTGTCAGCGTAAACGTTATCATATAACTTCTCTGCGTGCTTTTCTTCGGGGTTGGTGGGTGATTGGAAGGGACAACTATGTACAGTTTTCGGGTAGGGAGGGCGAAACATGCCATAGACTACGCTTCGTAGCAGTATGACGATTCAACTCTTTCCTTCCCCTTTTCGCCGGAGCCCCGTTCATTTCAAGGTACTGCAGTGCTGCAGTGGACAAGAAAACACACGTGTACATACCGGCATTACACCCCCCGCGGGCGGAAAGGAACAGAATTGGGGCTTGCTTCTATCTTTTTGTACTGTTGTGAACTTTCATTCCCACGGAGAGAGAAGGACATTTTCAGGAATATTTTCGTCCCTCGCCGATCCTTCCCTCCCCGAGTCCACAAGAACAGCCGACCCGGAAAGGAGAGGAGGAGCGGCCGGGAGTTTGTTCTTGGTTATGTAGATAGATGTTACAGCAATTTCTTTAAATGGACAGAAAAAGCCAGCTTCCCGCTTTCCTCAAGACAAAAACACAAAGAAAAGGATTTCGCAGACTTTGCCTGTCCTGTTGACAATGCAGCAACTAGAACGGAAACTTTGGGGAGGGGGAAAGGAGGGTACGAACTTGGCATCGATTTTTTGACGTAGATGAATTCATTAAACTCAGGTGCAAGTACGAAAAAAACATACGATTTCCTTCCTTCCTGTTTTTCCCCTTTCAGTTTCTGCAGCAGTCTTGTTTGAGCTCTCAAGCGAATTGTAGTAGATATACGCACTCTTATCTTCTGATCTGAACGAATACTGTCCCTCTCCCACTCCAGCAGGCACTCTTTTTTAGACAAGGACTCAACCCTCTGCGACGACGGCCTCTGGCGGCACCACCTCCTCTTGCATGACAACCTCCTCTCCTCCGTTCGTCTCCACCTCGGCCTCTTCCAGGACCTCCTCCTCCACGACCTCCTGGATAACCTCCTCCTCCACCACTTGCTGCTCCTGCTCCACCGCCTCCTCCTCTTCCTCCTGCTCCTGCTGCTTCTCGAATTCCTCCTTAGTGACCACCTTCGCCGCTGACGGCGTCACCTTTGCGTTGGGGGCGATGGCGGAGGCGTTGGAAGGCATGGCGATGAAGACCACGGAACCGTTCTGGCGCACAATGGTGTCCTTGATCTTCATGATGCGTGGGCCGGCGCCGCCGTTGCTGCTGTTGACGACTTTAGGAGTGGTGACCACGGTGGGTTTGGCCGGCACCGTGCCGGGGAGGGTGACGATGGTGGGCTTGGTCGGGGAGGGCCTCGTGGCGACGGAGGAGGATGCAACGGGCATCTTGATGATGTTGGGCGACGATCCAGCGCTGACGATCTGGATGGTCTGCGTTCCTCCCGTGCCCGCCAGGCTCCTTGTGGGGCTCACCAGCTGGATGGTGGGCCTGTTCACCACTGTTGTACTCCCCAGGTTGAGGCTCCCGGTGCTGTTCCTTAGGCCTGCCGCCTGTAGTCCGCTGGGCCTTACGCAGATGTACCTGGTTGGCCCTGCGGGGGCCACCACGGTCTGTCCGTTGGGGCCTTGGGTCACCAGCTGGTACGTCATCGTCTGGCCCCCTCCGCCGCTTCCGCCGCCGCTGCCTGTGAGTGTGACGGTGGACGACGGCAGCGGTTCAAGGAGAGACCTGCGCTGGAGCACCTGCTGCTGCCTGCTGTTCTGCCTTTGCTGCTTGAGGATGGCCGCCGCGCGCGCCTTCTCCTCCATCAGCGTCCTGTTCTGTGCCGCCCTGATCTGGCGACGGAAGATGGTCTTCTCGCTGCCCTCCTCCATTCTCCAGTAGTTGCCTCTCCCCTCGTTGTTGGGCCTGGGGATCTTAGTGAAGGCGGGGTTGAGGGTCAGGTTGTGTCGGATGGCGTTCTGCCAGCTCTTGACGTCCATCCTGTAGTAGGGGTACCTCCTGTTGATGGCGTGGTATATCTCGGCCAGCGGGAGCATCCTGTCGTCGCTGGACATGAGCGCCTCGGCGATGAGCTGCGCGTAGGACATGCGCGGCTTCTCTGTCCCGTCCGAGCCCAGCGCAGGGGGAGGACCGCTAGGAGTGGACGCGGCAGAGCCCGAGGCGTTGGAGGAGCGGCGCTTCTTGCCAGAGCCTCCCCCGCCGACGTTGGCTGCGGCGGACGGAGGAAGGATGACGTTGGAGGGCGAAGGGGTCATGTTCTCCGAGTCGCTGACGTTGCCGTACACCTCCTCCTGGTACTGCGTCCCGTTGGGGCTAGTGTAGATGGTGGTCCCTTCTCCGCCTCCTCCGTGGTGCTCGCCCCCCTGCGAGAGCTTGGCCATCTCCATGGCCACGGACATCTCCGTCTCAGAGGAGGGCGTCTCGATGATCTCCTCCTCTTGCATCTGGATGACCTCGCCGCCGTTCAGGTCGCCCACGGACTCCTGCACGAAGAAGTCGCCGCCAACTACGCCAGCGCCGGAGCCTCCGCCGCCGCCGGAGACTTCGTGTGGCATCTCGCCCACCTCGCCAGAGGAAGTAACAAAGACCACCTGGAAATTTATTAAAAAATCCAAAACAAATTTCTAACATTGCGTTGTCATTGATCTCACCTGCTCTCCGTCCGCGCCGTTGATGACGACTTCTTCTTCGCCGGTGGTCATCACCTCTTCCTCGGTCGTCACCACCTGCTCCTCAACGTACTCCATCATCCCGGCGGC
>JAAUXU010140403.1_pt1 | contig 16185 bp, 12 predicted proteins | sample 7278151 | NCBI WGS metagenome assembly JAAUXU01 (sample SAMN14350113, study PRJNA611818) | marine sediment metagenome | isolation source: surface marine sediment (1.8m) | place: French Polynesia: Moorea | collected 2018-08 | reverse complement strand
TACAGCGCACTGTACACTTCAGTGCGGTACAGTGGATCTGATCCATAGCTCTCTATCTATCTCTCAAGGATCTGCAACATCCAACACCGACTTGCCGTCTTCTTTTCAGACTGCCTCCCTCTGAGCGACGTCCTCTCGGCCCAGGCCAACCTGCTCAAGTCATGGCTGGATCAGAGCTTGCGCTCCATCGCAGCCAACAACAACATGCACCAGCGCATCGTCCAGCAGTGGGATTCGAACCCACGTCCTCAGATTCCGCAGCGCACGAGGCCAGAACCGCTCGACCTCTCGAAGTCACTACTTCATTCTTCTGCCAAGCATTTCTTGCCGCCGTTTGCACCGCCGCCGCCGCCCCCGCCCCTGCCCCCGGTCACGTCTGGCTTCCTCCCGTCTCCCACTCCATCGGCATCACATTTTCCTCTGCTTCCTCGTAGTCTGGAGTCTTCTTCACATCTTGCACTTTCCACCCTCCAACGCATGTCCGAGCTGCAGAGGTTGCGCGCGGCGGAGGCGGCCGCGGCCGCCACCGCGGCATCAAGACAGCAGTGGTTTTGGCGATCGCAGACGCCGTCGTCGGTAAATCAAGTGCTGCCTCAACAGCCGCCGCAGAGCGTCAAGTCAGATATGGCCAATGATGTGTTTCGATGCGTCTGGTGCCAAGAGAGCTACTCATCGTTGGCCCAACTCACACAACATCTTAAGGACACGGGACACTCCATCTCTAACAAGCCGGACAAGAATGTCAAGTCTCAGCCGTCGTCCAACAAGTCTCCCTCTAACAGCAGTGGAGCCGCAAGCATGGCTGGCGCCAAGCACCACGACGCCACCACCGCGGGTGGCGTGACTGTTCCGCGAAAGCTGGTCCGCGGACAAGACGTGTGGCTCGGCAAAGGCCAAGAGCAGACTCGCCAGATCCTCAAGTGCATGTGGTGCGGAGAGAGCTTCGGCAGTTTGGCCGAGCTGACGACGCACATGCAGGAGACGCAGCATTACACCAAGGTCATCTCGCAAGAGCAGCTATCGTCGTGGCAGAGCGGAACTGATCAGCTTTCTTCTCCAGGAGACAAGCAAGTTCGCGTGAGTATCTACGTGACTTAAGATGGAATCATTGATGCTGCAGGCAGTCACGGGGCAAGCAGCGATATTCGTCACTCGTAACTGCCGCTGTGATCGTTCTCAAACGTGTGGAGAATATCTCCACGTGAAGCGAACACCGCTAAAACGCTCCCCCAAACCCTACATATACGCCTGAGCTCCGATGTCATCCTGCCACCCTTAGGGAGAAAGCAAAATCATCAAGTGTTGTTGGCATCGTTCTTGTTTAAAGGATGAGAAGTTAGTAATTTGGGCAGTGGCTGAAGACCTCTAAACATGACACGCACGAAGACGCACTGGACATGGTCGTGGGCGCGCGCTCCAAGCAGCCGCCCATACTACAAACACCTCTTGGACGCCTCATACTTTACCTCACAAGTTGTTCGTTGCTGTCTTCTGGAGGGTAGAGTTTTTTCTGTGCTTGATGGCCTCGATGTTGGAGACGAATTCACGTAGTCGTGGTAGCTTGATCAAACTTGGTCCCCTGTGTCTAGACGGTATGACTTAGACTCTGTACTTTTTAAGCTTGCACCGACTTTGCGGTCTTGACGAATTGCCGAGCTTCTTGAGTTTGGTGTTGTACTTACGTACATGCTTGTAAGCTTTGAACAGGTTTTGGGACGTATGACCCATACTTTTTGGCACTCACACGGAATACTTGCCCACAATGCTAGTAAACGTACGTCCCGGCGACCCTCGGTACAGACACCAAGCTTCAAGCTGAGTCTATGAAACTTAAGACTGCTTTACTATTGTGCGCGCAAACGAATTTCCGTGTTAAATTTCCTTACTTCTTAGATCAGTAACCATTTGTCCTGCTGCCGTAGAGCTTTTATTCGAAAATTTCGTAACACCGATCCCCTCCAAGGTTTCATGGCCATCACGTCAAGTCGGGTCAAGTTACGGGCAGTTTTCTCAATGCGGTTTTTTTTCGGTCTCGTGTGCAATCTCCGCCCACCACACCTTGGTCTCCCTGAAGGCCGCCAGCAACCTGGCCTGGGACATCTGGATCGTCCCAGATTGTATTCTGGAGGATGAAGGTCGCTCTCTCGAAGACTGATTTTCGGGAATTCGCACCCGATGAGTGACGTGGCCGTCGGTACGCAAGTTCCACTTACATGTTGGGAAGACAGCTTGTGTTTGCGTTGCTTATGGATCTCACGAGGAACTGCTAGAGTGTAGATGCATTCCCCAGGAGCCACGGAAAGCAGGAACGCGTCACGCGTGGTCGGCCACTGAAGACGTTGATGACAGTGGCCAAGACTCGACTTTCTGATCCCCGGAAAGTCAGAAATGATCACGGTTGGCTGGTTCTTCGGTCATGGAAAATTCTCCTCCTTATTCAAGGAGGTGGAATTGCTTCCATCCACTTGGTTCCAGCTGCACTCCCGCTATCACAGCTTTGCTCTTGACAATTGTGTTTCTTTATAAAGTAACCTTCTAGCGATTAAGTTGCTGTAACAAGGACGACCTTGGCCTGAGCGTCTTACTACATTCCTGTCAGGGCCGTTTACCAGTACTTCAACCGCGTACACTATTGCAACGTAATAACGTCAATCTGCGAATAAGCTTTCTCGCCGTTGGGTGACTACACTGACTGTGATTCTACATACGTCTCTTTTGCAGGTTCCAGACAGCTCATATGCAGAAAAGAAAGATCTGCAGGACGGCGACGTTGAGGCAGTGGATAGCGGAAAGTCCTCTGAACTCTTTCCCCTGCGGAAAAGGCCGCTGACACAGAACAAAGAGAAACGAAAGAAGTCACTTCCGGTCAGGAAACTTTTGGAGCTTGAACGCGGCGGTGGCAACACTGCTGAGATCCCCGCCAAGACGTCAGAGAAAGACGTCGTTGGCACTGGAGACAGAAACAGCACCGGCGACACCAATTCTATTCTGGGATCGCTGGAAAAGATGGTGGAGTCCAAGTTCAGCGTCTCCTCCGCCTCACCAGTCTCTGCGTCCTCTCTGGGACTGCTGCAGCGATTGGGTATTGACGAAGTGGAGGACTGCGGCGGCAGCGACGGCCGCCAGTCGTCGTCGTCGTCGTCGGTCCTGCAGAACTTCCTCCGGAGTGAGGTCATGTTCGGGTCGTTCCTGGCCGCCGAGCGAATCAAGTCCGCCGCCAGAAGCGATGACGAAGACAATCATCACCCACTCGAGGCTCTGAGAGACATGTGCACTGGCGACAACAAGAAGAAAGAGATTGACGCCGACAATGACTCCCGCAACGATGACCGGGAGCCCAGTGAGGAGGACAAAAACGGCGGCGATGAGGCTGTGACCAGGAGACTTAGGAAACGATCACGGAGGTCTTCAGACGCAGGCAAAAAAGAGGAAGACGAGGAGGCCGAGAAGACCCCAGAATCAAAATTCCTCAAATACTCCGAGTTAGCCAGACAGTTGTCTAGCAGATAAAGGCGACATCTCTCTTCTTGTTCGCCCGTGCTCCCTCGAGCACATCATTGTTATTTACTTATGTACCTAACAATATACTAATGCCGTTTTCCCATTTGAATCGTTGTCGCCACGTCCTTGGCGCGGAATCGATCGTGTGCTTTACGGGCCGTCGGGGCGCCATTGGCCGTTCGGATCTTCCATCATGTTGACGTGCTTATGCGCAACGAGGAGAGAGAGAGAGAGAGTAAAGAAAAGCGCCCTCGCTCGTTCAACGGCCTTTTGTGCTTCGATTCACCGTTGGAAAACACTTTATACGCTCGCAAGGACACGCACACAGATAGATAGACAGAGAGAGCTGTGAAGCTTAGCTCGAACCTGCTTCGTGGGTGAAAGAGCATTGCATACGTTGTCACTAAAGAGCAACATGTGTGTTGGGCAATGCTTAAGAGCGCCTGTGCATGTTGTTGATGCACGTCAAAAGACAGAACTTTCCCCGATGCTGCTTCGCTCACACATTGGCACGTGCAGCTTGTCAGCGTTGTCCGATCACGTAGGGTGGCTCGAGGTCGACCTGTACCAGGGATATTAGCAGCTCTCAGCTTGGTCTTGATTTCGGCAAATAGCTGAGTCTCCAGGGACGCCATTATGGGTGAGGTGCCAAAAGATTCATGAAGGTGTTGACGCCATAAAAGCGGCCAAAGGCCATAAGAGTGGCCCGTGGTGGCCTTGTTTTGCATGGCCAAATGTGACAAGGTCCACAAAGTCGTTTATTGTTCTGGGTGAGAGGCAGAAAGGTCGTGCCAGCGGAATGACGAGGCCCGTGGAAATGGCTGGGGATAGTCATGTTCGGGCCTTGACTGGTAAGAATTGTCCTTTTCTGATCGTTCATGGCCACCCTCAGGTGAGCTTTCGTTCTCCTCCCCTCGGGCCATTGCTTGAGCTGTAGTCATGAATACCAAGCACTCGATGCTTAGCTAGCTACACTTTCTGCTGAGCTGATGAGTGTTTGAAGAAGGAGGAGTGAAGATCTGAGCACGTTTGTCAAGTGTGCCAAAAAACATGATCAGCGGTTCTACCCCGGCCAGTGTGACCCGGCCAGATCGGCCGCCCAGCCAGCCAGCCAGCAGCAAATTTGGCGAAATCGTCCCCGACGAAGTCGGCCTCACTTCACATTCACTCTTGTCCGCAAACAGCCACAGACAGACAAAGTAAGGGTGCAGAATGAGGAGAGTTCGCATTTCATAGGGCGAGGCGAAAATGCCCAATAATAACAACTTTATTCTCTCTTTCCTCTTCTCTTTATAGGAGGCCAGAAGGAAAAGTTTTCTGGAAATTTTCTCCACTCACAAAAGGATTATTTACACGCGCGCTTCTCACTCTCTGTCTGCCCCTTTTGTTTCCTCGCTCTGCGAACGCCTTTGTCCGTTATGCATCGAATGGCCATCATCGCTGTAAAAATGCCACTCTAATGAATGAAATGAAGAGATGTCTCTGCCTCTTAATCGCCTACTTTGCAGCGTTGTCGTCGGCGAGCGATTAAAAGGACGAAGGCATCGGATGTACAACTCACTCCTCGTATAACTAGAGCACAAAAGCCCGCGTGTTTGTTGTGTGTGTGTGTGTTTTTTTTTTCTTCCGCGCGCTCTTGTACATGGAGGGTGAAAGCAATTCAACCATTTCACATGCATGCTACTATCTGCCTTGTAGTTACACCGCCTCTTTTCTCGAATATTGGCGAAAAGGCGTGCTAGCGGGGCGATTTGTCGTAAAGGATGGGCGCAAGCCTCACATTACTTTGACGTGATGGTCCCTTCGAGGAACAACCAGCCCAGAATGATATTGTCTCTGTTATATGCAGAAGCAGCTCCTCTCTGAGAGAGAGAGAGAGAGAAAAAAGAAAGAGAGACAGAGCTCGAGGAGGGGGGAGCCAAATTTCCCCCGCGAATAATGGCCGAATATTTACAATTGCCTGTATTTAGTGCCATAAACATGGGGACGTGTCTGTGGCGCGGGACTACAGGGACGCAAATGGCTTTTCTTCCTCCTCTCTTTTGCATAAGACCTCGGTACAATGTGTGCGCGTCGGTCCCAGAGCTGGGGAAAGAGGGGCGAAAAAAAGGAACGAGAGGCAAGGGAAAGATTGGAATCGACGGCTTCTTCTCTGTGCCGGAGGAGCAGAACCCAAGCGGCAGAAAAGTGTCCTTATTTTGGCAAAGAAGAAAGGAGATTTAGAAAATTCTGTGCAGTTGTGGAGCAGGAAAGTAGCCGGCCAGGGGAGGTGGAGGCCAATTGGTATTAATATCGCGTTCATGACTATTTTCCGCAATATCTTTGCATGCCATCACACCAACTTTCAGCAGCCGTAAGTACTTGGTTACTCAGCGGTGAAGCCATATGCTTTCTTCTGGGGCTCTCCGGATGAGTGGAAGAAGAGAGAGCGCTTGTGTGAACTTTCAGCTACAAATCAGTCCAAAATCACTGCACAGGACTGAAATATCTCTACTTCCTGTACGTCCGTAAGTCCGTAGACCCAGAGCCGGAGAGCTGGAGCACAACTGTGGTGCATCTGCGGAGGAAGAGTGAGCGTCTGGTGGAGATAATGTCTTTCTTGAAACAGACATAATTGAAACCTGGACAGGGTTGGCAATATTGCACTGGCGCCCCCTGCCTCAACGTACACTGGATGTGCTACATGGCAAGAGAATGAGGGCCTGACTTTCTTCTTGGAAACTTTTGGCTTCCCCACCAGGGTGAAATTGTTGCTGACCAAAGCTGCCATGTGTACACGCCGTTTTCACACTAAGACTCCCTCCCCGTCAGTAAAACTTGTCGGGTCCTCATCAGGGAGGATTCCGGAGAGTGACCCGAGTGTCCTGGATTAGCCCAGTGCTGCAGCAGAGAAGAGCTCAGTCAAGAAAGACCGTGCGCATCAAGTTAATTAAAGAAAATTAAGCTTTGCTCCGCTCACCGGATGGTTGTTGAGAAGTGGAGCTTCCGTAGCTTTCACGTGGCCAAGATGGTTCGTCTGAGGTTTGGCACCTAATTGCTCTCAGTCACTTTCAGCTGTGATAAAGGTAGTTTGTTTTTGACACCCGCTACAGCCAGTCTGGCGAGTGTCTGGAAAGTCAGCCCGTACTCGAGGCGCCTGGAAGGGCACTCCACACTTGTACTTGAGGTGACTTTCCAGCCACCCCGTGCGTGTGTTTCAGTGACTTTCTGGTCACCCCGCATGTGTGCTCAAGTGATTTTCCAGCCACCCTGGATTTAAGTGTGCTTCAAAGTGACCTTAGGTCACGCAACGTGCATGCCCAAAGTGACCTTTCAGCCGTCTCGTGTGTGTGTGTGTGCTTGAGTAACTTTCGGGTCACCCTGTGTGCATGCCCAAGTGACCTCCCAGCCACCCCGTAGTAGTGGTTGTGCTTAAGCGACACTTTGGTCACCCTGTGCGCATACTCGATTGACCTTCCAGCCACCTCGTGTGTATGTGTGTGTGCTTAAGTAACTTTCGGGTCACCCTGTGTGCATGCCCAAAGTGACCTCCCAGCCACCCCGTAGTAGTGGTTGTGCTCATGTGACTTTCTGCTCCACCTGTGCGTATGCTCAATTGACCTTCCAGCCACCCGCTAGTTGTGCTTAAGTGACTTTTTCAGCCACCCCGGATGTGAGTGTGCCTGAGCGACCTTCCAAGCACTCCGTACGTGTGCATAAGTGACTTTCCAGCCACCCCGTACTTGTCCCCCTCCCCCTGCCTTTCCACGAAGATAGAGATGGATGCTTTCATGTCGCTCATGTCTCCAAAAATCAATTCCAGCATTTCTGTCGACTACTTTTCTTTCCTCTTGGAAATGTAAAAACTCGTAATAATAAAACTCTTCTGCTTTCTCTTCCTTGGGAGGAAGGGAGAGAGAGAATGGCGGAGGGAGGCTAATCAAGCTGTCAGAATCGCCATACTAAAAGTGACGAACGGCCGAGACATTGGGAGGCTTAACCGCCATATTAATGGCTGCAGCAAAATCATAACTTTCTCCCTCTGAGACGGCTCCCACTACATCAGGAAAGAGAAAAAAAGGGCGGCGGGGGGAGGAAGTTAATCTCGGGGAGAGGAGGACGACAACGGGGACGACGACGGGGACGACGACGACGAGGACGACGACGACGACGACGACGACGACGGCCGTCGAGAAGGAGGAGTGGCGAAAGAACCCACTGTGGCGTAACCCTCACAGATAGCAGCAATAATATGGAGGTGGTACAAAAAGACGAAGAAGGAGCAGAACCCGACTCGCTTTGAGAGACCAATTTATGGCTACTTGAGCCTTACATAAGGAGAATGCCTAAGTGGATGTGCTTCTTCAGCAGCCCCAAGGTGCAGGAGGAAGCTGCTCATTTTCAAGCTCGCCCTCGCTCACGCCTGCAGTCCCGGGTTGGCCATCACCAGGACTGTCAGCGCTCGTTTTGAATGACCGCTCCTGTGACAGGATTTCGTGTAAGGCGATTTGACACGCGCTGAAAAGAGAGAGCTGACATAAAGGGGGGGGGGGAAGACGAGGTAGAGCCCATTTTCACTCGGCGCTCACTCGTGGATGAAGGCAGGAGGAGGAAGAAGAAGGAATGAAAGTCCTTATACACATTTGTAGTTATGATTTTTCTCCAATCTTATAATGCTTATGCTGCTTTTTGTCTGGGACCAGAAGTGTCCCTTTGATGCCAGCTGGAGAGAGAAAAGAGGCCATTTTCTCCCCTAAAACCGGCTACTATTAACCGCTTCACGTGCTCTGGGAAAAAAAAAGTAAGGGGGAAGAATCTTTGCAAGCGTCGGGAAATATCTCCTCTTACAGCTTTCCCCCCCCCTTCTTTCCCTCCTGAAAACGAATGAACAGCTACAAAAGCAAGTTGTCACACGTATGGAGCTCACTGAGAGAGAGAGGGAGTGGAAGACTGTGTGCTGCAGCAGAGCAATGTCGCTTGGGATGAAAATGGGCGCCGTAAAGATGACGAGTGGCCCCAGTCCTCGCCTCCCAATGACTCTGGAGAGACCAGTCCATCACCCGTTATGGCCACCTTCAGCCAACTTACTTTGACGGGAGAAACGCTCTCTCTCTCCGCCGCATTGCTCGTTCAAGGAAAGGAGGAGAAAGAGGAGTCAAAGGGTTTGTGATGTCGAGAGAGAACAGTGGTAGCAGTGGAACCATTGTCATTTTAGCTTTTAAAACCGTAGCCTACTTGAAACCACGACTTCTCAGACGTGTAAGAGGAAGATCTTTTTTTTTTACCGATGGTTCCTCCCCCCCCCCCTGCTCTAATCCACTAGAAACTTCATAGGCACTTGCGTTAGTCTGAGATTGCCTTACTCAGGTACGTACGAGTAGGGGGGGAGGGGAGGAGGGGGGGTACAAGGTTAATGGGCACGTTACGATACACTTCCTCCCCGCTTCTAAGCAGGGGGACATTTGCATGGCGCGCGTGTATAGTTAGAAGCAATATATCTGTATATCACATATATATCGTCCCAAATGGCAGGGCAGGGGGATAACGGTCTCTCCTTCTCGCTCGTTGGGTATGAACAGTAGGCAAAAGCAGCAGCTGCTGCTATAACTAACAATATATCCAGTGAGGCTGGTTGAAAGGAGAGAAAGAGCCAGTTTTCCCACTCATACACTCCTTCTCTGAAGGATAAATCAAGGGAGTAAAGCCTAATTAGTCTGCGGCATAAATATGAGCGATGTCGCCTTCTGGGAGCCATTGAGAGGCGTTGTTGCTGGCGTGCAAACAGTCGCGGGGAGATTCTTTTTCTCCTCGTCGCCCACGTTGCTGACGCCGCGGTGGTCGTCGCCGTCGTGGCCGGAGCTGCCGTTGCTTCTTCTTCTTCCTCTTCTTCTTCTTCTTCTTCTTCTTCTTCTGGCGCGGAAAGCAATTTGCCGTTTTCGCCGTGAAACATATCGGTGCGGTAATGAAGAGAAACGATAATGTCTTTAGATATTTCTCTATCGTCGCCCGAGCCAAATGGGAGTGGAGAGGCTGTGAAACTTCGGCAGGCGCAGAATACGACTTTTTGATGAAAAGTGCGCATTTGTATATTAGGCTTGCAAAAGGTCATGAGTTGAATCGCTGCAGCCTGCACATCTCAGCTGTGCCACTTGTGAATGAACGACAGCAGGGGGAAAGTTTTGCCATCAAAGTCTCTTTTGACATTAAGGGGGGGGGGGGAAGCATTGGCCAGATAAATCTCAGGGAAAAAAGAAGGCGCCATCTCCCTCACTTATAATGGAGCGAGGGTCGGCTGCATGTTATGCTCATACAAATGGAGCAAACCCATGTACACGTACAGTACGTGGCAGCCGAGGAACTTCTTCGCTGCTGCCTCTTTTCTGTCCTGGGTCATAAAATTAAAACCCATTCTAACTACTCGGAGCAGTGGTAGCAGCCGCCGCCGACGGCGACGACGAAGGCGACGGCGACGACGGCTCACAGGGATCTGTTTGCATAAAAATCGGTCTTTTACAGCCACCGGTGCTCTTGTCTTCTCCAGCTATCTTTTTCGTTACGGAAGAAGAAGGGGAGAAAAGCGAGCAACGGGGGCAATAAAAACTTTGAGAGAAACAAGTGATGTTTGCGAGCCAACAGATGGACGAACCCCGACGTAATGGACCCGACGGCCGTGCTGCGGGACGCCTCTCCTCGTGACTGCGCATCAATGGCTCATTCCATCATGGAACTTGATGAATAATGCAAGGTTGCCACGTGGAATCGTGTTCGATAGGGATCTTCTTCTTCTTCTTTTTTAAACAGCTGTCGCGTGTACTCACAATATGAATTTGGGGACTGTTTTGCCGGTCACAAACAGTAACAAAGCGGCGAGGAAGATGAACTTGTGCAGGTCCTTTCGCACCCCACTGTTGGCTAAGAGGGTCGCCAAGTGCAGCTGAGATATCAACGAGGAGTTGCTTGTGATCCCGTCCAGACATCGAGCTGCATTGAAGAATTAACCTGCTACAAGGATTTCTGGCCGAGCCCGGACACAGACAAGTTGTCCCGCGGCACCAGCTGAAGCCAGTAATGCTTCTGCGGCCATGGGTGACGGTCTGACGTGTCTGAATTTGAAGTTTCATACACCAAAGAGAATCTAGTGAGCAAAAAAGTACTAAATAACATTTTTAATTGCTTACTGCCACTTGTATATTGGGCAACTGGCAATACTATAGGCTACTACGATGTTAGTTGGAAGTACACAATGAGAGGTGCGTCAACTGACAGTGTGGAAAAGGAAAGAGGAAAGATTGCTTGGGTTTTTCTTAAATAAAAAGAAGTTGAACCTCAAACGTGAATCTGCGTGACCGCTGCTGCCCACTTTTCATAAGTTCTGCGTGGGTCTTGAAGATGTTCCATCCACAGTCTGTTCACAGTCCTTTACGCTGTAAATAGAGGTGAATTTAACAGGTAGGGAGTCAGCAGGTGTAACAACGGGTATAGTTACATCGCCAAGATCTGGATCAAGGGGTTGTATGGGTGACGTGAATACTTGGCGTAGTTTGTACAAGTAATTCCATGTCTATGAATCAGTCTGCATATGCAATCCTGGGGCCATTCCCACAGCAAGGGCTAAGTCCATTGCATATGTTTCTTCAATTTTATTACGCACTCGTAGGAGCCTCTCATACCTGTACAGAGTATAGGTGGGCAATCAACAAAGTTCACATTGCACTCCAAGATTCCCCACTTGCAGGAACTAAATGCTAACCTGGAAATCCGGGTCCATTCAATATTGCCAGGCAGCCCCACATTTGCCACTGGTACACCCAATTCATCAAAACTGTTCACTTCCTATTCCTCATCTTGAGAGTCATCGGCATCAGAAGGTACAAATGGCACTTGATGTGCAGCCTTTGCCACACTTTAAGTGTGGCATATCATAAAAAATCAAATTTACAAACTCAAAGCGTCACACTTGTTTTCGTCTCATTCTTCAACTTGAGTGCCAACTGCATCACAAGGTAGAAATGTTGTATGACATAGAATTTTCTGCCGTGTTTGGCCACATCAGCTGTATCATACAAAATTTTGATGCATAAAAAGAATGAGATATCCCGCTAGGACATGTAGAGGCACTTCAAGCCCTTTCGAGGTGACAAATTCCAGAATGGATACTTTTATTTTCCTTGCAACTGTCATTCTTGGGCTTTGCACAACGACTGCAAGTAAGTTGCCTTCAGTAGCCTCACTCACAGTAAACAGGTAGACCATGTGTCAATTTTGCCAGTGTCTTGAAAAGTTTGAGCAAATGGGAATTCCATATTGCTCTTAGTGATGGACTCAGGGCAAACAGAGACTATTTCCACCATAGCACATCTGGTATAACTAATGGCATTGGTCAGACTTGACTTCCTTTCATCTTCACATGCTGAAGAAAAGATGTGACAACAGGCCATGACAAGGGGCAGTTGAAATTGGGACAAAATGAAAAAAGAATGATATGAGGAAGTCTATAGACACTGAGCTGGCTATAGAGTTGCAAATCCCTCACAGTACTGATCCAAGTTTTCTGCATTAGGTAGGGGTATCATTTCAGTGTATTGAAATGGTTATAGGTGCCTTAAATCCATGTTTGTGTGAAGATGGGTGGTCAACCGGAAATGATGTTGCATTTTGCTACAAACTATTCGAGGAACAGGTAGACTGGTTGACGGCTGTCCAGTCATGCAGACATCATGGAGGAAAGTTGGCAGAGCCAAGGACTACTTTTGAACACTCCTTCATCAACGTCCTGAATAATTGCTGGTGAGATCCATGGACGATTATCCTTCTTGTGCTATTGCTTGAATAATTGTCTGCACACACAGTCCCGAGGTATGGATAGGTGTTCATAGTCTTCGGGAGAACAGGTGGCACTTTCCACTTTTTTAAAACATTTCATGAGCTAAACATCATTCTCTTTCCTTAGATATGAGTACTTCAGTGAGTGCTCACCAGGATGTGCAGGAAACGTAGTTTCTGGCTTCGCGGTTTTCTCTGATGACTGTGTTACCATTGAAAAATATCGAGGATTTCTCTTTACTAGAAGTTGTGACGAAGAGAAACCTTATGTCTGTCAGCGGTAGAACTTGTGTGTAAGTGCAAGAAAGTAGTCCCAAAGCTGATAGCATAGATTAAAACTGATTCATCTTCAACATGATGGGCACAAAGCGGTTTGCACCAGGAATTCTGCTCGTTCTGTTCAGGGATCTGGATTCTACAGACAATCTGGCTCTCGTCCATTTCTATTGGAGCTAATGTAAATAAGCTGTACAAAAGTGCTGAAATAAAAAATGCTGCAATCCTACTGTTGCATTTCAAGTGTAGTGTGTGTCTCTTCTTGTCCATTCTCTAGTCAGAGTTGCTTCACAGTCACACTCTGAGTAAGTACAGAGGAAGTTTCACCGTGGAAGTGAGCATATTAGGGAACATATATAATAGGATGCCAACGTGGAAATCAAGATCCAATCAATCTTGACTGCGGTAATTATGCAGTCAAATTTACCCACCCTTCCAACTCTGCATGTTAGAGCTTTCATGAACAAACTGGCTGGGCAGCCCAACATCTGTCAGTGATGCACTCAAAGTTTCACAATTGTTTACTTCCCATTCGTCACCTTGAGTGTCATCAGCATCAGAAGGTACAAATGGTGCATGATTTACATCTGTTGTACATCATGCACCTGGTCACCTGGATGTCACAAAAAATCAAATCTACACAGCCTTGCAAGCGTCACACTTGCTTACTAGGCCAGTTCAAAAATGTCAACTTTGGATTTTCATGGTGGAAAATTGGCATTGGACACTGGCGTAGCTGGTACAAGCCTCATTTTACTGGAAAAAAATGAGTTACTACCTGCACTTTTAATTAGAAGTTTTTCTGCGGTAACACAGAACATAGAGCTGCCTGAAATTGTTACTCAAAAAATGCAATGTTATGGGAGTATCTCTGATTGATGTGACATCATAGGAGGTAATAGTTGGGAATGTCCAGTACTATCAAAAAAAATTCAGCCCAATCAGAGATACTTCTATAACATAGCGTTTTAGCACAAACAGAATCAACACTTATGTATAGACAGAGCATAGCTAACTCCAAATATGATTTGTTGCAAAGGTGTCAGTGATACCTATGCATATTTCTAGGTCTTATGAGGATACTGCGTCCAGCATGAAGTGGCTTTTTGTTCCTGTGACAGTCATTCTCAGGCTTTGCGTGACCCCTGCAAGTAAGTTGGCCTGGGCAATCTCCATAAGAGGTAACATGTTGACTTGTGTGTGACTTTGTCAGAACTTTCACAGATCCTGATCCTGCTGTAAGGGAGTGTGAGTGACACTGACTAGTTGGTGACTTATCATGGCTTTTGGAAAAAGCCTCAAGGTAAACTGAGACCACTTCTACCAAAGCACAAGGTGTATGACTAATTCCATCACTCAGACTTGACTTTGTTTTGACTTGACAGGCGGAAACAAAGATGTGAAAACAAACCAAGATAATAGGCACTTGAAGTTTGGACTTGTAAACGTGTACTCTGCGGCGGTCTTGCTCTCAACTAGCCTCTTCACCTCTCATGCACGCCCCCCCCCCCCCCGCGTACGCCGCGGGTCTGTCGCTGCATACGGTTACTAGGGACCAAATGAACTAAGAATCCTATAAGCAATATAGGTTTTACCTTGAGATATTGAATTCGGCGTCACACATCTTTCACCTCCCTATTCAAGGTTTACTCTATTGCAGCAGTTGGAGGTAACTTTTACATGCGTTGAAATTTTTACAGGTACTTCACCTTTAGAGTGTGCAGATGGGTGGTGCACCAATAGTAATGTCTCTCACTGGTACAAGTATTTTGATGAACGTGTAGACTTGTCAACAGCAGTCCAGTCATGCAGATATCATTGAGGAAAGATGGCAGAGTCAAAAACTGATCAAAAAGACAACATTGTCTTCGGCTTGTCCAGTGTCTGATGAGATCCATGGGTGACTGTCCTATCTGTGCACGTGTTTGACGAATTTTGTCTCTAACATAGTTGTGATTACAGCACCTGATTGGGCATTCATAATCTTAGAGATAGTTCGGGTAGGATTGTTCACTTTTTTGGACATTACGAGTGCTTGACAGCACTCTCTCGCCACAGATTTGAGTATCTCAATGAGTGTCCTCCAACTGGTGGAGATATCAGTGTTGACATCTGTCCTAACGATCTTGATTGCGACTGTATTCTACTTGAGTCATGTCGATATAGATTCATACATTGTGACAATCCATACATTGTGACTATAGGTCACCTTATGTTTGCCAGAAGTAAGACTTATGTGACAGAAAAAAAGAAGTAGCCTCAAAGTTGTTGAGATGATTCGAAACCGAGTCATCTTCAAGGTGAAGGTCCCAATTTTGCATTTAGAATTCTTCACTTTCTTCAGAGATAGAGACAATCCACTCCCATCCATTTCAGTTGCAGCCAACAAAAGAAATCGCTGAAATAAAAAGTGCACCCAAATCTAACTTGTTTTGTGTTTGGTGTGCAGCATGTGACTCAAACCATCCATGCTCTAGTCCGGGTTCCTTCGCAGTCATGTGCGGATTAAGTAGAGAGAGTTGTTTCCCCGCAGAAGCGTGTGTTTCAACGAACTCTGCTGCTGCTGGAGGTACAATCCACCAGGTGCTCCCATCTGAAGCTCATGAGTGCAGGCTACGGTCGTACTATGCATGCAGTGTCCGGTTCACATGCAACTCACATACATGGAATGGGTGAGTACCGGCTTCCTTGGAAGGTGCCCCGCGAGGCATTTTTCTTGTCAAATACGGAAGAGCTGTCCGGAAAGTTATGCGGCCAACAATATTAGTTCAGTAGTAGTATTGCATCTGGAAGTGTAGTCTGGACACTCACACTAGTTGAGTCATGTACACAATACGAGAAGGCCCATTGGATGATTTCCTTCAAAGCTCGGATTTATGATTTGTTCCTGGAGTGCATTAGTCCATGTGACGTGCGAATCACATGTATTCCTGGGATACATTAGCACAAGTAATGGCACATCACATAAACATGCAAGTCATGTAAACGATATGACATTCCCATATGCACCATGGGTATAAAAGATCAGACCCTGGGACCCAAGAACAGAAGCAGAAGACACATCGGTCAGAGGGTACACCGATGAGGTGAGGAGAAGCACCATAGTGAGTGAACCAGACCTAGTGCACAGCCAAGGTGGAGATAAACTGTACCACCACCGTTCGATTGGGCCCCTTTAATTTCATGCGGTCTCCTCATGGACTTGCATTCTGACAGCCTCCTGTCAATTCGAGCGTTTGTACCTTGTGCGTACAGGGTGGCAATTGTCATTAAAAGGCGCACACATGTGTCGTACTTTCCTGTGGAGCTGCAAGAGTCATCAGGGCCTCATTGTTTTGAGACAAGAGCCTCACATTGGTTAGTCCGCAGACTACTGTGCGTATCTGTTCGTTGCATTTATGAAGGTCTTCCCATGTTGGTAAGGACTTCATGGAGCTACCGGTAGGAGAAATGGGCTTCCCCCTTCCTATCAGCAATGACTCCATCGCAAAAAGGAGTGTTTTCTTTGTGATTACACGTGTTCTTCAAGCGGACTTAACTTGGTAAGGCCCCTGAGAAAGTGTGTGCTGGGTGGGGGGGGGGGTGACTAAGACATCCGAAAATGGT
>JAAUXU010110615.1_pt1 | contig 16193 bp, 9 predicted proteins | sample 7278151 | NCBI WGS metagenome assembly JAAUXU01 (sample SAMN14350113, study PRJNA611818) | marine sediment metagenome | isolation source: surface marine sediment (1.8m) | place: French Polynesia: Moorea | collected 2018-08 | reverse complement strand
GCCATGACGGCCAAATGGGTGACCTAAATGTTGCTGTCCGAAATCTTCAGTCACTTTCTACCACACGGCAGCAGTTCGTGGAATCAAACGTCACAGCACTGTCACCGTTGGTCGTGCACTCGCCCGTGATGGGGATGGCTCGGTCTGAGGACGTGGAGGAGGACGCCGACGAGGGGCACGCTCTCAATGTCCCATCCCAGTCCGCTCCAGCAGGGGACGAACGAACAGACCCGTTCACCGCCTATGAGTACACGGTCGCTGCCCTCTTGGACCGCGCGCTGCGCCACTGGCCGGGATCCCTTCTGCGCCAGTACCCGGCGCATGTCGAGAGGTTGGTGTCGCTCCTGCGCCGCGAGTTTCCCAGCCTGGTGCCACCAGAAGCTCTCTTCATTTTGGAGTCCCCAACGCAGTTGCTCGAGAGCACAAGACACGCCAGAGTTGGCGTGGCAGCCGTCGACGTCGCCAGGGGCAAGAAGAAGCAAAAGCTGACCTTGACTATGACCCTCAACGGCGAGAAGAGAACTGTTGCGTGCACGACAAAGGGCACCTCTGAGAGAGATGAGATCTTCTTCCTAGCCGAAGACACCAACAAGAACGTCCTGCAGGTGAGCGTGTGGAAGAGCGAGTACAAATTTCTGGGCAGTGGCAGCGTCGACATTTCCGACGGTGGAGACGAGTTTGACTGCGAGTTGGCCATGGACAACCGGAAGGTGGGGAACGTGAAGCTCTGCATCGAGACGGTCAACAAGCACTCACAGTTTGCTGCCGCAAAGGTGCGCAGAGTACTCAACGAGACACTTTCCGGCGGACTGAGGAGCTTGTTCATGGGATATCCCAAGATCGACTCAGTTTTGCGACAACTCCATGACGTGGACGACACCAAGGACGATGTGCTCGCCATCGAAATTGAACAGCAAAGTCACTTCTCCATGGACGGGGAGACGCCTGTGGTGCTGGTGAATGATGAGGAAGCAGTTTGTGCCGCCGTGATGGATGAGGATAAAGTTTTGTTCTTGCTGTCAGCGAAGAACTTAACTGAGACGAAAGTGTCTCTGCAGCTCCGCAGGTAGGCAGCTCATCATTGAGGCCTATAGGCACTGATTTAAGGCATTTATCATGCTTTGTTACACAGGATCCAATCCTCTCCCGGGGGAATGAGGAGATTGAACGATCCCTTTCTGGGGGTTCCAGAGACAGGGCAGAGGAGAAACTCGCTGGGAGAAAACTTGCTCGAGGCAATGACGTCGTTTCTGAGCATGGGCAACGATGACGGCAGTGGCGGCACAAGCGGCATTGATGGCACCAGTGGAGACGTCTCCTCATCCGTCAGAAGAAGAGTGGTGTTCTCGGAGGAGGTCCCCGTGTGCGACATCCCCATCAGGGCAGGAAGGACGATCGCCCACAGGGGCGTGTACTGGAGGCTCAAGTGGCGGGTGCAGCAGGACAGTGACCAGGAGGTCGGGGACCCCGACCAGAAGGAGAGACCGAAATCATCGCTGGACATGCGCGCACTCTACTGCTTGCTGTTTCGCGGGTGTCTGCAGAAAATGTCTCTGGCTGAGCGTTTGTCGTGGGCAGGCGAGTTGCTCCCGGCCTCGGCGGAAGAGACCATCTCGCTGGCCTGGCCGTTCTGTCACGGAGAAGATCAGCAGCTGGCACGGTCTCTGGCGCTCTTCGAGGCGCACTCCCTGACAAACTTCAACAGCCAAGTCCTGGACGAAGCGGTGAAGATCATTACAGAGACAGCCAAGGACCAGCTTGAACAGGTGGCCGGTATGGAGGAATACTTGTCCAGCTGTGCAGTGACCCTGGCGGAGTGTAACGCTGACAAGGCTCTAGACGGGATCTTGCTCAATCAGATCCATTACACTGTAATCTCCTTAGACCGACTAAGAAAAGCACTCAGGGAGGATTTCTTCACAAGGTACCTTTTGAGGAAGTACGAGATGGCGGCGAGAAAGAGACTGTCCAAGAGATTCGGCTCTCCGAACCTGGAAGAGATACGATCGCAAATTCAAGATTTCGCCTTGCCCACGTTGGGGATCATCGACAACAACTTTGCCGGCTTCTCCGTCAGCTCCACAATGACATGGCGAGCCTGTCTAGCTGGACTGTTGCTCGACCAGACCGTACCCATCGTGCGAGCGCTGGTGGTGACCGGTAACATAGACGCGATCCTTGCCTTTAACGTGTTCAGAGACATGAGAAAGATACAGGAAATGGCTCCCGAGAACGTTTGGGGCGAGCGCTTCTTCACCGCGTTCGAGCCGTGCCTGCCGTTGTGGGCAGAGACTATGAGGTTGAAGGCGCAGGTGCAAGTAACGAAGGTGCTGGAGCTGGAAAGAGAGCGGCACAGACAACAAGATTGGGAAAACTTTTACGACGAGAGGGAAACTTGGCTGGACAGCGCGCTGAACTTGGACGCCATTTTTGCGTCGTGTGAAGTCACTTGGATCAATTTGCGCTGGCCCAACTTCAAAAAGAATCTGGAGTTCGGGGTCAATTTGCTCGGACAGCTGGAGGCGTTATTCAAGTTCTTCGTCAAGTCGTTCCATGACATCGTCATGGAAGACGAGGACTTTGATCGCGTCGAGTTGGTCATCATTCTCAACAGCATCTCTCATTCTTCGCGCTACATGAAGGACATGTTCGCCAACATGAACCAATTCTTGCTCGAGTGTCACGGAGAACCTGACCGGAAAGAACCCGCGGTCAAAGAAAAGATACAGGAATTCACCAAGATATGCGACGAGTGCGGCTCGATCGCCAACGCTTACTCTGAAGACTTCGTCAAGGAGTTCTGCAAGGGAGAGAAGCGCAATGTGAAAAAATACGTGGCCGAGAACAACATCTTTGACGAAGAGAACCCGGACACGTGCTTCCTCGGCTACCTCAACTTGCTCCTGGCTTTCTTCCACGAGCACCTGGACATGAGTTCAGAGGAGCAGACACAGCGCTTTAATCGAATGATCCAGAACGGCCTGTTCAGCCTGGTTGCGGACGAGATTGAGGAATATTATCACTCAACCACTCATAAGGTACTGCTCAAGTTGGACTTCAAGAATCGCCAGATGTTCGAGGCGATTGACGAGATCGTCAAGTTCAGAAACAGACTGGGGCTCCCCCAAGACGTTCGATTAGAGGAGATGAGGCACAAGATCTTCCTCCAGTCGTCACCATCCTCAGTGTTGATAGGGATGCATCAGAAGGACGTGTTAGAGGCCATGGAGGGGTGTCGCGAGGAGCCTGAGCAGATCGTGGCCACGCTGGTGTACCAAGGTGGGGTGGCGTACGCGGCGAAGGAGATTCGGGTCTACGTCGCACTTCTCAGCCTAAGTAGGGTGAGACCAAGGGGGGATAAGAAGACCAGCTTCCCCAGCGTCACGGTGCGAGTACTGCCCTCGGGAACTCCTGCCAAGGCAACAACCAAGGTGTTCGACGAGACTGACAGCGTGTTATTCGACCTCGACGACGAAGGAGAGAAAGGAGAAGGAGGGACAGACGGAGGACACGGTGACGATGTCAACTTGGGCAAGCACAAGTTTGCCTTCACGGTGTCAAAGGAATCGCTGCAAGATGAATTTACGTGTCTGTCCATTGAACTGTTTGATCACTCATTCATGAAGACCCACAAAGTGTTCCGCGGTCTCATCCTCGTCCCCCATGAAGACTTGCCCCGGCTCCAGGGCTTGGATCGGCCCCAAGACGTCGTCAGCGAACTGCTGAAGCAAGAGAGGAGAGAGGCCGTCTTTGTAAAAGTGCCCAAGAGATGTGGTCAGTCACCATTTTTCAAGGAGCTGTCTGAGCGCTTAGATTCAGAGGCTGCGATCTATGTGGATCGAGTGGAGAGACAGATATCTGGCTCGAGGATCGTCCACTCCCCCAGCAAGTTGGTGGAGGCCAGGGGCGGCGGCGAGAAGAAGAAGGGGAGGAAGTTATTTGGTGTCTTGTAGTCGATCCCTCCAAAACTTGTCATGATTATCATTGATTGTTATTGTATCCGTGCGGAGAAACGTGCTGCTGTTAGCTAAGTGACTTAACTTTGTTATATATGTGTTCACGCTGATGCATGAGTGAATGAACCGGATCTATTAGGAGTGAATGAGCAGCATTATCTGACTCTGGAGGTTGCACCTCCAGCTAGATCAAAGTGAAGGCCAAGGCCGACTGCTCTCGAGCACCACAGCGTTCGTACTTCTGCACGTGTTGGCGCTCCTTGCTACGTCACTGTACGAGAAACAGTCGGAGAAGAAGTTGCAAAACTTCATGGTCATGGCCCAACCTCTTGGAGTCCGAAGTAAGACAAAACGATGGAGAAAGTGAGGTGCATTCATACCAGGAACTCAGGCAGAGAGATTATCCACAGCTCACTGTGCGGGGAGAGCATTCGTGGTGCAACAGTGCATGCTGACGTACGAGTCCACCACTGTAGGGGACACTCAGAGGGCCAAATATGAGGAGTTCCAATGCGCATACTTACGCATATGTATCTACTTACGCAAGTTAGAGAGCTTGCACAGTGTTATAAGAATCCCACTCTACCGCTCAGTGGATCTCCAGGATAGCTTTCTTGATCTCTGGGATCGACTGGATTGTTTTGCTACGGGAATATTGACTCGAGATTATCCTAAGTTATGGATATTTGCTGAGGGAACCGAAATATGGAAATGAAATATCGAAATATGGAAAGACAGAATGAATCAGTCTGGAGCCGAAGGCGAACGTAGCAGCTACGAACGAGTTAAGGTGCTCAAAGGTGTCGCAATATAGATTTTTTAGGCTTTTTTTTGAGAGAGAGAGATTTCGTGGCAAAAAGATGGAATACTTGAGGCTACTTCAAACAGGTGAAATGCAGAAGATAGCCCGATAACAGAAAACCCTCGAGGGAGGCGCAACCTCTAAAGTTTGAAAGTGGTGAGCTAGATTTAAGTTGAAAAAGAGCCCAATGCAGCCTTAAGCAATAATAACTTATGGTCCAAATCTTTCTATGTTGGCTCCTTGCCCCAAATCCATGACTTTGACGCTCTCATCAAGCTCATTTGTAAGTGTTGTTTCATTTGTGAGCGGGATTATCCTTTGCACGTGCCAGAAAAGAACCTGGGAGGAAGACAGATTTTTACTACTTGCAGTAGACTTTTTTATTAACAAAAATCAGATATTATTACATGTATAAAGCAAGTACACATCCGACAACATTTGAGACACGACCAGGAAGTGCAACATTGTTTTTCTAGAGACAAAATTGACATCCACCGTCCGCTCCGTACCAACGCAGGTCTGATCCGGGCGAGGAAACCGACCGAGGTCGCCCCTCACATCCTTCTCAGATTTGCTCAAAAGTAACATATTATACAAGTTCACTCATACAATAGAACACGCTAGGCTGCAAAGGTGTGTCCGATCAGTTACACTAACCGACAAATTCAAGCTCAGCAACACCTGGTGGCTCCTGAAGCTTGCTTTCTATTGCCAATGGGGGCAACAGCCTCAAGGAGCTCGCTTCTCTGATAGCTTGTGCAGAAAGCATCGTTGTAAACACGTACGTTATCTCACACTTACTCAAAGCAGTGCGCTACACACATACCACTTGAGCACTCTACCGTGGCATTCGGCTGACTAGAGGCAGCAAAAAAAGAGGTTCTACGCGTTGTTGACACAATACCGTTCCAAATTGAGTCATCATCCTTCACTCAGTCTTTGAAAAGCAGCGGTTTCATGAACACAATTAGTTGACGAAGCTCATGAGAAGCATAGGGATGACAATGGCGACCACGGCCGACCTCGGGTGGTGTCTGGTGGCCTCGTTGCACAGGTCGGTGTGACAGTAGCAGTGCCCCTCGAGGCGGTCGCAAGTGTCGTTAAGGCCCGGAGTCAGGAAGCAGCCCCGGTGGAGGGCACGATCGGCTGAAGCAGAATGCAATTTCAATCAGGTTGCACGTGGTGCACGCGCGAGCAGAGGCGGAGTGCGTGTGGGTGTGCGCGCTTCTCTCTCTCTCTCTCTCTCTACATAAAACATTAATCTTTCAAAGAGACAGAGAAACACTCTACAGGATGGCTCTCATTTCCTGTTACACAAATAACCATGAAATAATGTTACTCCTAAGTACACTTGAGCGTCACAGACATTACGTAAGCATACAATATAATTCATCCGAAATGGCCGCTATTAGTCTGAATGACAGCCCCTAATATCAACGCACATTGGTGAGATCACCTCTGGTGACAGCCTCAGCCGAGGCTGTCCGAAACCTGATCAATCTTAGTCGAAATAGGGAGGGGGATAGAGGTAGATAATGGCTTTTAACGGAGAACTTCTGGCGTAGTTTAAGGGACGTTGAAGAGGTGTAGACGAGTGGCCTTTGGAGGAAAAGGTGTTTTAAGTTGTCCTCCATTAACTTTAATGGAGTTAGCAATATTGAGTTAGGGGCTCCAGTTACTGTTTCACCCCGTATTCGTCGAAAAGCTGAGTGATTCTTCATAGGTCCTTCCATTTGTGTCTAGTGCTTCAAACGAGCTTTAAATACACATTTTTTTATGAGACAAATGTATTTAGCGTTTTGTAGATAGCCTGAGGACCTCTGCAAGACGCCTCGGCAGGACTTAAATTTTCGATAAAGTCTAAAAGCTGAGTGAGGGCAGGCTAAAACACTCTTTTCTTAAGATCGTTTGACCGCACCTCTCCATTATGTCAATATTACTGTCTACGACGCCCCTGAGGAAAGTCGACCTTTATATGTCAGAAAATGAATAGACGCACTGTGTGCATACGCAGTCTTAAAGGAGCTAAGTGTTATATAAGTGCGCATGTCATAGGAGCTGAGTACAAGTGCATGTTAAATGCATGAAAGGTAGACGTCCTCAATAACCAGGACGCGGCCGACTGCGGCGGAAAGCAGGGACGAGTGAAAACTTTCGTGGGGTCCGTGTTCCTGGGCCGTTACGTAACCTCTGGCAGGTCGTTGGAGAGGAGAAAGCCAAGTCGATTTCCCCGCCGTGAGGTCGTGCGTGCCCGCCAAAGCTGTGGGCAATCTGTGCAGGCGACTGCACTGGCACACGACGCACCTCTCACGCTCCCTCCCCCAATGTCCCGCACTCACTTTTGGGGTCGAACCTCTTGACGCATCCAGTGTGCATGCCGCAGTCCTCCTTCACGGACAAGTCGACGGCGGTGTAGCAGTCGAGACCGGAAGCTACAGGAAGAAGGAGGGGGGGGGAGAAAAAACCGTCATATTTGATGGAAAATCATTGAGCGGAAACGAAGCTTACCTGTCTGAGGCAGCAGCAGTGAGCAAGCACACAGAAGCGCGATCAACGGGACCCTCTTCATGTTGGACAGAGATGACGACGACGTTATTCTTCTTCCTCCACTTGTTCTTCTTCACCTTTCGGCCTCTAAGACTGGCGCTCACTTTTTGGGCTTGTCTTCAGCCTCTTCCTTCGCACTTTCATCGTAGCCCCGGCGGACACGACCTGAGACTCGTCCTCCTCCTCCAGTGCACTTGAATCGTTTTAAACGACTCCAAACTGACAGCCTACGAGCTACTACTGATGTACTAAGCTACAGACTAGGGCGTGTAAGTGGTGCTGCTTCTGCTCGTGCTGCTGCCTCCGCCGCTTGCGTACGGACCGACGTTGGCATGCGCGCGTCGCTCGCCAGCCGCGGCCACGGTGGCGAAGAGCGACGCAATGAAACAAAAGCAGACGGAGGCTCCAGAGCTCGGGTGAGCGTTTGCTCTTCCTCACCCAGTTTGTCTGCTTGCAGCAGGACAGGAGGACTTAGAAAGTACTGGAGAGAGGAGGGGAAGGGGCTGCGCCACACGTGAAAATCGATAACAGCTTTCTTGTCTCCTTTTGTGCCTCGACTACGGACTGCCCATTCTCTCCGCTCCACGCCTGCCCGTTTGCGTACGGGAGCTCCTCCCCCACGATGACGTCCTTCTACGCCTCGCTTACGTAGTCAATCTGTTGGCTGTCTTGACTCGCGTCATAATAGCTGGGCGGGCGGGCGGGCAGATGCTTCTCGTGGTCGTGGACGAGAATCACGTCTGGGACTAGTACAGGATCCCCCTCGGGCAAGTCGAAGCACTTGATCAACGAGGAGGACAGCGCCGTCGTCACAGACGGACGGACGTTCTTTTTGCAACGATGTCCTCCATGCACTGCTTTTGCTCCTGGAAGCATTTTCCGGTCGACACAACTTAGCTGACGCACCCTGTACGGCGTAGAACGCTGACATGACGTACTGCGTGCACAATAGTAGGAAGGACATGTATGTAGGCGCTGTATTTATCACTCTTATCAATGTGTGTTAGGACGTTTCAGTGCTTCCTCTGGGGACTCAGCGACCCCGAAGACTTCCATGTGTTGTCTGGAAAAACCTTGTTGGTCTTGGAGGAGGACTGTTGTATCTTGTTAAAGAAGTCCTCAACAATGATGGAGGAGTCTTCATCCGACGCGTCGAATTTCTGATACAGTGGGTCGATCGCACCAGCAGTCCTGTTGCTGCTGCCTTCGATCTCGGGCAAGGTGTCACGGTCTTCGTCTTCCTCCTCCTCCTCGCTGACCTCTTTCATCTTGTCCGCACTGAACGACCCGGGGACGTCGTCGAACGCGTTGAGGACGACTCGAGAAGTCTGAAAGAGATTCGTATCTTTGTCTGTACTAGCTGGATGGATGCGACGGCCTCAGTGATGCTCGACGTGATAGCTTCACCTACCCGGAGATGCCTTTTGAGCAGCGAGTGCATCTGGAAGTCTGCGTCGTCCTCGCCGAATGGACTCTCTATGGACTTGGCCACCTTGAGCCAACCCACGAAGAGGACGAGCTTGAAGACGATGAAGAGCGGAAAGTACAGGTCGATTTCATCGCTCTCGCGCCCGATGTTCTGAGACCCAATCAGAGTGAGGGCAAAGTATGCATAAACAGCAGTCGTCACAACCTGCGCAGGATGACTGATGAGGAATGTACATGGTCTAAGACATAATTAAGCCCGAAATTATTCATAATCTTCCCTCGACAACGCTGCTGACATCATAAGTGCTTTTCCTTCAAAATTGCCAGCTTCTCTGACGAAAATGCGACCAAAAGAAGAGGAGCAAAGGTTAAAACATGATATATGTGTCACAAAGCAAAATTGTACATCTAAATTTCATAGCTCTGCCAACTTCTTCTGTCACCTTCACGTCTAGAACACAGAACACCTTTCCTGCTCATGGTGGGCTTTGGATGCTGACACAGTGATTGACTAAGATGCTCCTTACATGTTGAAGTCACTAATCTTGGTACAAGGTAAAAATAGTCAGGATTAAAAAGGCCAGCTCTGAAATTTCCAGCAAGCAGCTGAAATGAGCACCCAAAGCTAAGCAATCTACCCAGAAAAAAACAACAACCCTAACTTACTTGCATTTCACGATGTAACTTTTTTCTTAAAATTAATTTACACGGTGAGATGCTGAAAGTGCTACTAGTTGCCAGGTAGGCCCAGTCTGATGTCAGAGGCATTGAGTCACGCTCTTTTTGGATATGTCTTGCCAGAAGAATTCTCAGATCTACAGTTGGATCTGGTGATGCTAAATCTGCCTATCTGGCAGCTCTGTTCGTCAGAGTTACCCTCCCTCCTCGTGGACTCGACTGGTGTGCACCTGTTATAGACCTCCCCTCATACATTGCAATAACTATGGAAGCCAGCGAAAATGCAAAAAGAGCTCGGTCGCGCGGCCGAGCGTGTGCAGCTCCTACCAGTTTATAGACGAGAGGAATGGCCACGTGCACGTGACTCTCCACCGCTTCCAGGTCTCCACGGAATCGAATGATTTCTCGAATGATCTCCTTATTGTCGCTCGGTATGTGCTTCCTCTGCTTGGCGCTATTCGGGAACGAAGACAGGGTCTTTGCTACAGACAGAGCACACGTTCATGAATGCTCACTATTTGACGACGTTGGCTGCCCACGCCAGTGGCAGCCACCAGTTGGAGGCCAGCAGGAAGTCGTTGCCTCCTTCTTTATCGGAGAAGTCTGACAAGTTGAGTGTCGAGGCCTCGTCCTCTCGCAGCAGGCCTGAATCATTCATTACCAGTCATCGGTCGGGCCAAGATCTGAGGGCGATTCACTTAAGAAATCAGGCCTCTTCGCACCACACACTGAACATACGATAAAGTCAAGAGGAGCCATTGAAACTAGACAGTCGTTCAACTTCCACTGGAGGCTGTCAGCAAACGCATCGACCACACCAATTACATAAATTACTCATATTTTGGGCTCACACTCAGCTCTGTGTCAGGAGACCGGATTTTTAGGTGAATTGTCTTCATATCCCAGCTCTAGTCATCACTCACGTCCAGTTGTTGGTGCATGCAGCTCGCGTGAGTGCGGCCTTACCTAGGTCGACGAGGCTGTAGACGCTGGGCAAGTGTCTCTTCAGATTGGAGCTGAATCTCCTGATGCAGAGGACGTAGGAGAGAAGAGCATAGCGGACAATGGTTCGTCGAATCAGCAGAGATTCTTCGTCGTCGGTCACAACGAGACCTGAGCATGACATTAGTGGGTCACTAACTCTCCGGACAGCAACGTCCGGTTCGGTGGAACATGCAGATTGATCGCTCCGTATGCAACAAAGTACATTTCAAGTCATAGTCGTAACATAGAGCGGGCTCAAAACTCAGCTAAGAAAAAGGCCGACCTTGTCAAGGAGGAGCTGCTTCGTGATGATTACTGAAGTCATGGACTGGTTACTTCTCGTCAATTTCGTAGTCAAGTGAAGATGATAAAGGAGTTTTATCCCCTGCTCAGTAGCTTCTATGCAGAACTGAATGTACTCTATGGGTATCTTCCTACAGAGTGAGCTGAAGATGACTTGAGATGGCTGAGTCGCCACGGTTACTCAGCGCACGACCGCGATTGAAGCAAGTTACCACGGGTGTCCGGGTGTCCGAAGAGGCAGCAAAAACATGCTCCAGAATGCTTATCAGTCTGGGATGCAAGGCCCACAAAAATGTACAAAACAGGTAAAAGTGCGTGAAGAAGTGGAGAAGTAGTAAAGGAGATGAAATTCCTGGAGCACTTGGAGGAAGAATGCAGAAGAATCGGGGGCCCGAGGGGTCAGAAATTTTTCGTCATGTTTCGTGCCCTCTCAGTAGCCTCTTTGCACACCCAGAAACCCGGATCTCGTTGTCCTTACTTTGTGTAAGCTTAAATGTGCTCACGGTTGCACTCAGTGCAGGGCTGACACTCTGATTGTCGACTAATGCGTTTACCCGTGAGGACGATGGCCAGATTATCGGGCCAAGGCAACAGCATGTATTGGTCCCACCAGCGCTTGGCCACCAGAGACACGTAGAATCCCAGGAGAAAGGTCAAATCTCGGCCAAAGCTTGCCAGGTTCCTGTCGAAATAAGCCACCACCCTGGCGAAGTCTTCCTGCTGCCTCTCGTCCAGCAGGAAGCGGTAACTAAAGTTGATGGCGTAGTACAGGAGCAGATACAGCAGCAGCTCCACCACCACCAGCTTCAGCAGGTAAATGATCTTGACAAAGCTGGAGAATCGTTTGGCCATCACCTCCCAGTCATTATCGTCACGATCGACCTTACTGGAGACTTTGGTCCTGAAGGCCTTGTTCTCGGGGTTGAAGTGCTCGTCGAACACGTGCGACATTTTCGCGCTCGTCACTGTCTTCGCAGCCGCCTCCGCCACCACCACCACCGCTATGACTCCTCCTGCACCTTGATATCGACTCTCTGCGGTCTCCTCATTAATAATTAAAAATTTTTGAGCTTTGGGGACCTTTCACAATGCTATGAGTGCATTGTGAAAGGCTGTGCCAGCACATGTATGTATGAACATATGTAAAGAACATGTACAAGAGTGCGCTCTGTACGTTGAGAGAGCTTAAGAAAATCGAAGTGATATTTCAACATGCGTTTGATCACAATTACAAATGCACACCTTACTGAGCAAAGATCAAGTAAGACTTCAGAATGCAACAACTTTATATCACAGCTCATACCAACACTTCCTCCTGTCACTTCTCATCCCTATTCTTCTTGGCACTGCTGCCTCTCAAGATCAGGTTCCAGATGGAGACCTTGTTCTTGCCCTTGGCTTTCTTCTCCCTGACGCTCCTGAATACTGCTGCCTGCTCCACGTTCGCGGCCACATCGTCGTTGGCGCCTCCGTCGCCGGCAGCCCCGCGCAACACGTCCAGGAGCTTCTGCTGTTGTTGGCCCATCGACGTAGCCGCCTCCGACGGCACGAACGCTTGCTGCAGATCGCGCATCATCTTCTTGCGGATGGTCTTCTTCATGGAGAGGTGTTTCACCTGAAACGTGTAAGACCCAGCGTGCCTACACACGAGAGCGAGGTGAGAGAGGTACTTGTAAGGGATCACCTCTCGTTCGCTGAGAGTTCTTCCCAAAGGTCTCCTCGGCGGAGGGGGGGTTAGAGTCCTACAGGATTCTTCCTCGTGGTCGTGGCAGGTTGGAGAAGAGTTGTTCGAGCTGTTACAGACGAAATTGCCCGGACTCTTCTGGTAGAATTTGTCGTAGATCCGCGGCCGGTCGCATGGAGAAGATCTAACGTAGTAATGCAGACAGTCAATACACAAGGAAATGTTCAGGACTAACTGTCCGCAGAGTGGATCTACGAGATCCGGGCTACGCGCGACTAGGTCCGCCTCAGGGGGGCGGACACGGAGTCCCCTGTCGCTGACGTCCCTTACCCGTGCGGCACGAGTACCGCAAGCAGTACACGTAAGTCACGTACCTGTCGCACCATCGAAGCAACAGTTCTCTGTTCTGACTTGACCAATTGACGTGCTGTGACGGCAACACCTTGTGCCTGCCCGCGTTGCTGGGACCCTCCGCGGAGAAGAGGGTCCAGGCTTGGGGAACGCCCTTTTCCATAGAAGGTGCAACTGCTGTAAGTCATAGCAGATCGTTAGTTCATCTCTCAAGGCATTGACAAGACTGCATTGCATAGAAGACAATGGGGTGGTGGTGGTCACGGCGGGGTGGGCGGACATGACGACGCCCGTGAGGGTCTCTGAACAAGAGCCGAGGAGCTTCACTTATTTCCCCCTGATGAGTCAACGTCGCCTCTTGAAAAGACTGATTGTTCCGGACTGGACCGATGACGTGAGAGACGACATTCAAAAGTTTCATCAGTTTATCAATGAATCTAAACGTGCAATTTCGTACGCATTGACTTTTGACCCGCAAAAAGCGCGCCAAAAAGTGGCACAGCTCTGCGGGGTGCAAAAAGAGTAGAAAAAAGGGGTAGAAAATCAAGAAGAAAAGTTTTTCCATCGAAAATCAATGAAGAAAACAGTCGATTTTTCAAAGAAAAATAGCTTCTGCGTCTCAAAATTGTTATAGGAGCAGCAGGTTTCTATTTTTTCGTCAGCTTGATCAGTTCGTCAGGTGTTCACTGACTTCATGGTCGGTTCCATGCTCAGCTTTGGGATCGTCTCTTTCATAAGAGACCCTCCGGAGCGTGACGGGTCCAGTCCGTGCAGAGATCAATCAGCCTCGACTTCTGTACAGTTACTTTCGACTCAAGCAGCGCGGTGATGGATGAAGTCGAGGCAACAACTTGCAGTTTGTCTTACGCCCACTCCAAAAGTCTGATGGTCCGGACATCACAAATTCACAGTGCCAGAGGTGCCAGATCCAGAGTGCTTACCTGAATGTGCAGGAATCGATTGCTACTTGATGGACCCAGAGTGAGAAACACCGCTCACTTGCGCAGTTGCTCAGTACCCAAAGAGGGGGGAGGGGGAAAAGTTCCCGTACATCTAGACCTACTACCTGTGTGCATGTGTGCAACCAACCATACCCATCGTTCCTGCCCGCCTCGAGCTCCTCTCTGCTTGAATGCCCACCTGTTCAGAATGTCACCGGCCGACCGGGTGTGCGCATGCACGAGCGGCACCGCTGATGCATCAAGCAGGAAAGTTGCCCATAGAGAGAATTGATGTTCTGGTGCAGTTTCTCCCTGGTCGTGGACTGCGCAGACCCGCAGGCTGCCAAAGTGCGCCAGCATCGTGCTCTATGCGCTGCACGTACAATGCATCATGAAGACGTGCGTGTCGGGGTGCCGCGGGGTGGCGCCCGACTGCCTCGCCACCGGGGCCCGGGTGGGCCTAGCGGGAGGGAGGGAGGGAGGGGGGGTCTTCTACACTCTGTCCGTGCTAGGTAGTGACTGACTCTGGTGATTGAGCTACTTCGAGGCCATTCATGCAGAACGAATGACCCCTGAATACACTCATGAAGTGGGGGCACGATGGAAGACTACAAAGAGGCAGACATGAATAAAATATAGTACATACATCCCCTGCTCTTGAAGTAAGTTCCACATTAACGCGATGAAGCATTTTTCATCCTGAAGCCATAGAACGAACTTGAGTAGTTAAAAGGAGCGCAGTTGCATCGACATGACGTACCTCCTGTTGTTGATTCCTGCGTTTCTGGAGTTGTGCGCGGGCTACGACATCAGGCCGAAAGTCATCTTGCCCAACGTCGTCGTTTTACAGCCGGGGCAGACGGAGCTGGAGTTGACTTGCAGGGCGCAGTCGCACACAGAGGTCTCTCTCGACTGGACGGTGGAGCCATTTCTCGACGAGGGTAGGCATTAGATGAACACTCACCTGCGAGCATTGTACACGCCACACACGAACATGTACGGCGCTCCAGACGCCCACTGAAAGTATTGCCTTCACAGACTGCATCGAGCAGAGCATCCACAAGCCTGGAGATGACGTGCCGACAGCCTCCCAATCCTCGTTCTTCACGCTATCGTCCGTACTGCGTCTCCGCTTCCACACCGACAACAACACCTGCGCGAGCGACCTGCGCGATGCCAACGCCACTGTGGTCGGCGGCGCATGTTCGGCGCAAAACGCCGCAAGTCGCTCCGAAGAGACGTTCCGCTTGCTCACGGCGCCCTCTCCACAACTTTCACTGATTGCCGCCAGTGCGCCTCCGAGCTCGTACAGCTGGTGGGTGAACTCCGTGGAGCATCGGCGGCGATTCCGCAGGGAGACCCAGAAGGCCCTGGGCTTTGTGGTGGGCATGATTCCGCCCATCGCCATCGCGGCGTACGTAGCGTTCTACCTCTCCTGCTTCAGGAACTCAATCAATCAAGATGCCAACATGTTTGGAATAGAGAATGTGTAGCAGAAGTGTTGTGTGCATCAGCGCTCGTGATGGCTCCAAGCTAAAGCCAAGCCAAGCTTTTACTACTACATGAGAAAAATAGACCCAAAGGAGCCCCTGGCGAACAATAGACAGGGTTTTCCAAAAGCCGTGGACGGGTTTCATGGACTCTGGACTTAAAAGGCCTACAATAATCGGTAAGGGCTCTTTGGGAAGCAGAAAAACAGATTTTAGTGGTGTCACACAGCCAAGGTCTCTGACGATATCTGGAACCCTGGTACTGGTGTCGTCTAAGAACTCCTCAAGAACAGTGTGGAGACGAAAAGTGTTGACTGGCTTGTTTGGGAATTTCATTGATCTGGTAGCGTGTACGCTGGGGCAAGCGGAAAGGGGTTGTTGCTTACGGGACACCAACGCCGTCGGACGTGCCTTTGGACAATGAAACCTTGGTGCGACGGTTGTGCGACTATCTGACGGACTCGGACTCGGTGAAGGACTGTGTGTGTGCCGACGGCCGGACTATGAAGGTCAGAGAGTTATTGCTATGACTGTGCGCTGGTAGCCATTAGCCCCCAGATCGTCGATGGTATGTGCTATGTCTCATACGTTGAGGATGCTCCATTACATTGAGAATTACATTACAAGCAACGCTTCAGATCCCTCAAGCTTGCAGTCATTCCATCCAGAGCTAACTGATGCTTTCAGATCCCGGGTCCGGACCCTCGTTCTCCAGCCCCGTGGCCCAATTTCAGAGTGCAGTTTTAACCGCTTTAGATCGGTCGCTTTTCGTCAAGACAGTGTCAGAACGAAAGTGAATGTATGTATGAGATGATCGCGTGTGCTGGTGAAAGGGAGATGAGTACGGGGTCTGAGTTTGTTGACGCTTTTGAACGGCTGCTTACGAACGCTTGACCCGAACGGACCCCACCTCGTGTGCGTGATCCTCTTCAAGTGCAACTTCCCTGTCATCGCCAGCGAGGCTCTCTACTACTACGACGAGACCCTCTACGGACGTTGTCTTAGTACTATGAAGGTCAGAAGTGTGTC
>JAAUXU010087968.1_pt1 | contig 16221 bp, 18 predicted proteins | sample 7278151 | NCBI WGS metagenome assembly JAAUXU01 (sample SAMN14350113, study PRJNA611818) | marine sediment metagenome | isolation source: surface marine sediment (1.8m) | place: French Polynesia: Moorea | collected 2018-08 | reverse complement strand
GCAACCTCTCAACCCGGACACGGGGTTTTTGCATGCTTGCTCATAACGCCGGAGGGCCTGGGGAGTGAATCCCGATGGAAATGGTGGGCCAGGGGGTCACGATTCTTCGGTGAAAATTCCAGCCAATTTCATCCATGTTTACCCCCTGAAAAAGCCAAATTTCAGTCCTGTTTGGCATGCCCCCCCTCTCCAGGTGGCTTCCTTTTGAGCACTCTAGCACCATAATGGGCTGCCTTGACATTGAACCCTTGTACTCAATATTGTGTCCCAGTATCACAGCTACACGTTCCACATCCAAATTGTATCTCAACACGTTTCAGTACAGCACAGGAGGTGCCGTCATGCACGATGCAATTACTTACGGCCAGGACTGTATATTGGCGTGTATTTTATATCTAATCTGCACTTGCATAGTGGGTATGTTCACAGCATCATATCTTGGTTTTTTATTCTTGTTAAAGCGCAGAGGTTTAGGTCATTTTTATGTCATTTTGTTAAATGTCTAAAAAAAAAATCTGCATTGCGACTTTTTCTTTTCGTTCGCGTTAGGAATAATCGTCTGACCAAACAAAGTTGTGTACCAGACATGTCAGAATTTACAAGTCCCTTCATGTTAGCTGAAAACGATGTCACGCCCATAAAAGGGTGCGGATTCTTTGCGTCTCAAATGCCCTGGGGCCATTTCTTTCTTTTTTTTACTTCACACCAGACACAAGGTCGGGCATGAGTGCTGAAAACACATTAACTCAAGCTCACATTAAGTTTAAGTCCTTGTATTGTGTGAATGTGAAATGCCCATACGTGTACACATACAGTAGCTTTGAGCGGCAGCAACGTGGCGATTTCGGTGTTTTCTCTGCGGATTTGCATGCATATCTCCCTATTTCCTACGCCTCGAGACTTCTTCTCGCTTCTTCCTCCTGTAGTAAGCCCCCACAGCCCTGGGGGATGAGCCACGTCTGTAACAACAACAAGAAGAAATGATCTCTTGAGGTCTTCCAAGACCTCCAAAATAGCATTTCCTTTATCTTAGGCTTTATCATGCAGGCAGAAGGGTATAGAACGAGGAGGGGAAGGGAGTTAAGAGCTTGGTATATACCAGAAGTAAAAGGCTTTTACAAGGCTTAGTTCGTTTTACTCGTCCAAGTTGTTTTTGATGAATAACAGTCATTTCAGTAATGATAATGAGAGCGGGGGGGGGCTTCATGCGACTTCGGCTGAGAGTACGATGGGCTTAGAAAAAAGCTCAAGCCCCCCCGTCTTTACTGAACGTTTATAAAATAGTAGGCCTACCAGGTGGGCATGTGACTTTTTGGAAAGAAAACCTGGCAAACCCTGGTATCAATCAACGTCACAATAGCACAGAAGTCCCAATTCTTTTCTTTTCAGGCATTCCCACACAGCTGTAGTCTAATAGGGACTCCGACCCCAAAGCCTCAAGTCTCGGGACTTAATAATTTTGAAATCCTCTCATGACTCCTGAGGATTAGAGGGGAGCCTAGTCAATTTTTGTTTGGTCGCGTTGAACTGACCTCGCGTCGACAACGGCGGCAGCCGCCTGCTTGGGTTGGCCATTGTACCTGCCGCCGATGACGAAAGGCCTGCCTATCTCGGCTGCCGGCTGCGGAGGCTCATACTTCCCACCAATCACGATCGGGGTGCGCACCTAAAATTTAGAGGGGACACGTAATGATATCTTTTCTCTGAGCAAGGTTGATACGACCCGAATGGTTCTAAGCGCACGCATGGGGGAACACTCACCTTTGGAGGCTCGTCGAAATTGTACCCACAGACCGGAATGTGGTTCCTGACTTGGCAGAAGTCCTGGGCTCTGCAGGTAGAGTTGGTCAAGCAGGGGTTGATGCAGAAGAAGTCGATGCAGGCTCGTTCAAGCGCGCAGTCATCGTCGATCAGACACTCGCCCTGCAAAAGGGAAAGTCAACATCGGCGTCGGTCAGGCGTCCGATGGAATTCCTCACCTGTTGGCAGCCGGCGTAGGCGTCCCCGAAGGTCCCCTTGGGGCACTCACAGGTGTATTGGTCGCCGTTCCTGTGGCAGATGGCCATCATGCCACACGGATTCGGATCGCAGGGGTCGCGCTTCTCCACGCAGTGAAAGTTCAAGCACTCGTGGTTGTACGGGCAATCTCGGTCAACCTGTGCGACATTTCATAAGATCTTTCTTAGCAGTACGCCGATAACACGGTTGCCTCCAATATATTCTCTCGACGCCATGTTTTATGTAGTGCTTCAAAGTCCTGGATTCGATGGACTTGTCCACGCCCAGCTGTCATATCTAGGACGACGGCCATCAGGCCTTCAACGTCCAAGCCGTCTACAATGGGAGCGAAGGCGACTCCGGTTTCCAGAGTCATCAAGGACCACTGAGATGCGCAATCAATAGTGTTTTTTGTCACTCGTGTCACGTGCAATTCGTGTCCTAACCAATGAAAGTCTCGGACTTTCTCGCACTCGGTGCGACTTCAATAACTTCATTGATGTGCTATACACAAGGGGACCAAACGACGTGAAGTCCAGAATGTTTGGAAGAGTTCTGGAAAGTCGCCCATCCCGGACCGGGTCAAGTTGAGCAGGTGGACACATTTTTTCAACCTATTTTGCTCACGGATGGGGTCTAAAACTCACGCCCCGGGTTGACCTTGGGAGTCTCGGTGCTGACAAACACGTGCATAGGAGGGGAAAAGTAGACGCTTTTCCGTTTCGATGCTACTGAGAACGACCCCAGCTTCGTCTAACCACTGAAATGTTGATGTGGCCAATTGACGGCAAAAATTACTTAAAATAGAAAAAAAACTAAATAAAGCTAATAAACATTGTCCTTTGCATCACAGCCCCAGATAAAGCTGCTCGATCTTGCCAACTATGTATGCATATTTGCCTAGTTTTACCTTCTCTTATCCTGACTTGCACACCTGAGTTCTTCATGACTTTTTGAATTTAGCGATGAAGAGCCGTCATAACTCACCTTTTCACACTGCAGATGCATACGGTGACTTCTAGAACTGTCAATGGTAAAGATGTTCTCGTCTGCATATCTTTCTTTTTGACAGCATCTTTTTCATCCACGACATGAGCTACTTGGACTGAATCAACCTCCGCTCTCTCGTGGCCTCAGTCAAGAGCTGTTGCTTTTTCCAAACAATAGAGTCATAGCCCAGTTCCATGAGAATGTGCCTGATCTTGTGGTCCAAGACACGGAGACATCAAGCATGCTACCTGAATGAGGTCTCAGTGTTGGAAGTCAACCTGGCCAAGAGCTGCTCAATGAAGCCCTTGAAAGTCACGGGATGGCCATTCCTGGGCTGGGGCTTCCTCTTGATGCCTTCACCAGCTCTTTTGGCAGCAGCCACATGCTGAACAGTGCATAAACAATGCAGGCAATAGTACATTGAGCCAATTGGGCATCCAACATTGATTGAGACCTTTCACATTTTTGTCTTTTGGCCGGGCAGTTTTTGACTGATTCTCGATTATTCCAACGGAGAGGGAAGTGTAACGGGTTACCTCTCCAGACTTGGTGACAAAACCACAGATAAAGCAGCTGATTTGAATTTTCGGACCGGCCACTTTTTGTCTCGCACTCTACATGAATTAATGACATAATGGTGCCCATAAATTGCACTGCGGTGCTTACGGTGGATCTAGACCTTGAAAAATCATCCTCAAATCCATTTCATGATTGGATACCTGGTATTTTTCTTTGAAAGAATGTTGAAGAGAAGAAATTTTGTAACATTTGGCGTCTGTCAGACCAAATCTGCAATGTCCTCTTTTGAGAAGTTCCCTTAATCTTTTTGAAAATATCTCCTCCGGCTTGGGGGGTCAGCGATTGGAAGGTGTACGTGTTCCATACTTGACAGCAGGGGGAAGGAATGTGTGTCTGTGATCTCGGCCATGCCAAGGAATGATCCCAAATGAAGAGGAATTAAAAGGAAGCTACTAGTGAGAATCCAAATCGAATTGGGGTAAGGTGATTGTCAAATGCTCATCTCCTTTCCTCTGAGATACTTCAGGAAGACATAGACATGCAACAGGCCAGCCGCACAGCAGAGAGCAGTATTCACAGTTCCTGCGCAGTTTCCCGTACAGTGCATGTCTGTGCAAGGCCTATCCTTGCCATGCCTGGTTGCATACCGGTATATTGGATATTGGAACTTACCCTGCATTCGTAGTCGCACCCCTGGATAGTATCCCCCAGGGGAATCTTGTTCTCCTCGCATTTGCAGATAGGATTGCCGCTGAGAGGGTGCACGGAGCAGAAGGCCCCAGGGCCGCAGGGCGAAGGGTTGCAGGGGTCGGGCTTCTCCACACACCTGAGGTGCACACAAATCTTGGTCGTGCATGTGAGGGTTTTTTACTCACACGGTTGTACCTGCGTTACACCTTCTGTGCGAATACGTACCTGTAGTTGGTACAAATGAAGTTCTCTCCGCAATCGTAGTCCCTCTGGCACTCGTAATCGCAGCCGATGATGGTGTCGATCCTGGCAATCTTGTTCGCCTCGCACCTGCGAAACGAAAAATAGGTCGGGCAATCAGCTGTATGACACTTTGCCCACTTTGCTTACTTGCATATGGCATTGCCCCTAACATCCACCATGCAGAAGGCGCCTGGGCCGCAGGGCGACGGCTGACAGGGGTCGGGCTTCTCCACGCATCTTTGCTGTTGGCAGATAAAGCCCTGGCCACAGTCGTAGTCCGTGGTGCACTCTGGGCCGCAGCCAGTGACGGTGTCGGGCTTGGGGATCAGTCCAGGCAAGCACTCGCAGATGGCGTTGTCGAATGGCCCCATGCGGCAAGTGGCGCCTGGACCACAAGGACTGGGATGGCAAGGATCTGGTTTGGGCACACATTTGTATGCCTCGCAAATGAAGTCTCTGCCGTAGTGTCCGACACACTCGGCGTCGGTGGTGCACTCGTGTCCACACCCAGTGATAGTGTCCGGCTTGGGGACAAACCCAGGCAGGCACCGACATTGAGGATTGCCGTCCCGAGTGGTGACACAGGTGGTGCGGGGACCACAAGGGCTGGGATCACACGGATCGGGGCGCTCCACACACTTTTGATTGCGACAGACCAGACCATAGTCACAGTCAGGGTCAGTGTAACACTCCGGACCGCAACCCGTTATGGTGTCTGGCTTGGGTACCAGTCCAGGCTCGCACTGGCAAACAGGGTTTCCCGTCCTACTTTCCACGCATCTAGTGCCCGGACCACAGGGAGATGGGTTGCACGGATCAGGCTTGGGGACACACTTGTTTCTCAGGCATACGTGTCCATATTGGCAATCAGGGTCGACATGACACTCAACATCACAGCCCTCAATGGTGTCCGATCTGGGAATGAGACCTGGCTTGCACCTGCAAACAGGATTTCCATCTTTATTGACCATACACGTGGTTCCGGGACCACAGGGAGAAGGATTACAAGGATCAGTTGGCCTGGGAGTGGTCCGTGGCGGTGGAGGGTAGATTGGAGCTGGGCCGGCACAAGTGTTAGCACAACCATCGAAACAGCAAAGTCCATGACCGGGGCAGTCAGTGTCTGGGTGTCCAGGACTCCAGCAAGTGTCCTGCTGCCTCCCCAGGCACTCATGATGAGTCCTTGGCGGTGCCTGGGGACAGCTTGTTCGGGAACGCGAAACGCCTGGATGGACTGGATACTGTTGGGCAGTGCGTTTTGGGTAGTGGTTAACACGCTTCTTGTTCTGTTTCTCAATTTTTGGCAGTGCCACAGCATGGACCACAGTTGACTTATGTTGACCCTTCTGAGGATACTCCCGGTGAGGAGGAGGAGGAGGAGGAGGAACACTGGGGTCTGGAAGAGGAGAAGGGTAGGGAACAAATGGAGGAGGAGGGCGATGCTCTTCCTTCACTGGATAGGTCGGCGGCTCCTTCTTTTGTGGATAAGCGACCACCGGCTTCTTGGTCACCGCCGGCTTGGGCAACTTGAGCGGCGCCAAGGCCACTGGAGCGCCCAAGCAAGTGTCGGCGCAGCCATCGAAACAACAGAGTCCGTGACCCGGGCAGTCAGTGTCCCGGACTCCGGGCGACCAGCAGGTGGAGACGGCTTGGCCGCAGTGAGCGGCTGGCTTCTCCGTCACTGGTGGGCACGTGGAAGGCTGCCCCTTGGGTTGGGCCCAGTGCTGGGGCTCCCCAAGGCTACTGCTGGCAGTGTAGCAAAGGAGGACGAGGAACAGGCGCATCCTGGAATGAGCAAACATACTTATATTCAACATGTCCAAGTTCAGGCACACACGTGTTTTCTCTCTGCATGCACCTGAGTGTGACTCCATGTTAAGTGCAGAGAGTGGACTACAGTAATTTGTGTGCGTGCGATGCAGCCGCTTAATCAGAAACGGGTCAAAGGGACTCATGTATCTGCACTGTTCTTTGGAATCCTGTCCTGTGATCTCGCTTTTTGAGCTGTCCCAACTGCAGATGTTGGAGGTTCTCTTCAAGCAACGAATTGCATGAGCGGGCTCGGCCTCGAATGGTAGTTGTTGCTTTAACTTTTATTACTAATAACTTTTATGGGTGATGCCAGAGTGTGCCAGCAGCTTGTGCCTGTGCTGTCGTTTTGACCTTGTTGAGACTGATGGTGACAAGAGTATGCTACGCATAAATGCATCCTATGTGATATGAACGTATTTCGACCGAGTCCAACGTGAGCGTGACTGTACAGTGTGAGTGAACAAGAAAAAGACAAGAGCTTTTGTGGTGCATCCTATGACACCAATTGCCAGAATTGCTGGAAAGATTCACTCGACCGGACACTTGGACTTACGCAACACACCTATGGATTCACTCTCTACAGTATTAGCTTTGTCTCAGGTCTGATGGGCGTTGACTCAACCATGTTATTGAAAACACCGAACTGTGTGGGGGCGGCTGGCAGAAGAGAAGAAAGATAAAAGACTTTGCATATGAGCAAAAGAACAAAGATCACTCTACCAGACAAGAATCTGCGTTGGTGAACCGTAAAGTCTCGATTTAACGAAAACTTCATGGTAAAGAAAGAAGAATATCAATGTCGATTTAGCGGTGAGCATATTTCCAGAGTAAGTAGGAGTCTCCACATGACAAAAAAAGACTACTCTTATGAATGGCGGATGGAGCTGATGACAAAAACGTAGGAACTGATGATCGCCCAGAGTTATTTTGAGTAGGGCAAGCCTCAATTTCAGGTCTTAGTTGGGCAATATGGCCAAATCGGCACCTCACTGTGCTTCTTCAACCCGCTCACAGTCAGAAGCGTATCACTGAGGTCTGGAACAACACAGGCCTTGCCATGCCTAACCTAACTGTACAGTATGACATAATGTGTGCCCGCAGAAAGTACGGGTTCCACTGGCATGATTGTGTGAGTCACAATGAATGAGCTCATTGATCGGGTGATTCGAGACACCCGGACACACGACACGCCAGTGATAGCGTTTTGTGCAACCTAACGCTGTTAACATTAAAACATGAGCGTGAGTGTGCACAAACGTAACTACAGCTCCTGGAATGCTTGTAGCGCAGCAACAGTCGTATGCTCAAGAATTTTTGGCTCTTACATAACGCTCTGGCTTGTGTGGTTGTGTGGGCACACCAGTCACCAAAAAGGCAGATGCGTCGCACACACCTGAAATTAAAAATGTAATTTTCCTTTTGCTCGGCGCAAAAAAACCGCCAAAGTGTGGGAAATGCACGTGGGTGTGAGGGCAACGGGTGACGCAACCAAGGAGCAATTTTCACGGCTGCCTTTTAATTGTCGACACTCTCGAAGCTCTGACTAGAGTTTGACGGTCTCCTCGGCGTCCAGAGGTGGGACAAGCATAGGGGGTGGGGGGAAAATCGTCGACCAGAGTAGTGGAAATATACGGGAAGTCTCAGTCGCTCACTTGTCTTAGATTAAGCCTATTTATTTCAGGGGCCGGCACCGACAACACATCCACACTTGTTCTTATCAGAGAAGGATTTATGATTTTGCAAATCATAGAAGAAACATCCAGAAATTCTGAAACTCATTCATGGCCAACTATCAAAAGGAACGTCCAAAAGTAGTGAAGGGTTTATCTCTCAGGACTGGGACACAGGACTATGGCAAGACCGGAGAATGTTTGATTCTTACGTTACTATGATTTTCTCCTCGCGTTCAACGTGGAGAAGTCGAGCCTACCTTTCCAGGTGTCGACCTCTGCTCGGTGGAACGTCTTGGACGCGATTGAAATTACTGCGAGTGCCCAAAAAGCAGCCTAAAGAGAAGAAGAAAAGTGAGTTGGCGGCGGGAACAAAGGTGGCATCAAGGGCCGGCATTTTAGGCAAGTTCATCAAACTATTAAAAAAGTTCAACTTTTTGTGTTTTTTTCATTTTTTGAGGAGATGAACAGCGCTGGTATCAGTTTTGACCGAATATTAACTAAGTTGTCACCTAAAATGTTGGCATCTCGAAGCTGCGTGTGGGCGAGCTGTTGTCTCGAGTCATGTGTACCGAACGCTGACTCAATTTTCGTGTAAGAAATAAACTATGCATCATCATAATACCAGGTCATAGTTTGCGGAGTGAAACCCATACCTGGCTGGGTGGTTAAGGTTTCAATGTCTCCTGTGTTGACTGTCCCTCAGGGGTAAGAAGACACTTTGGTTGCGTTCACCCGGACACAACTTAGGCCGTCTATGAGCAGCCAACAGAGTTGCCCAGTTGTTGTGCAACCCATTCTTTTGGGGATTGTGGCAAAGATGAGCGTGATTCATCATTGCCATCGTCGTCAACGTCATCAAGGAGAGCCTCAAGAGCCTCATATTGTTTAATTTATTGACCTGGACGCCCAAAGTATGATTTTCCCCGAGTGAAAAAATGTTGGGTTAGCGCTATTTTGGGGCAAATGACGACACCCCAAAGAGAGGAGGAGGAGGAGGAGGAGGAGGAGCAGATGACTCATTGTTGGTGCGATACCACCTAATGACTCTCCGGCCTGGACTATAAGAAACAACGGTCACTTTTCAGCCCTGAAGACTCGTCTTCACTTGGGGAAAAAAATTCCCCCAAAATTTTCGTCCGAAAACAATGCGTGTGCTCCAAAATGCTGTGAATTTGAAGAAAGGGTTCTTCGCCTTGTCATCAAGGTGTCATCACCACTATTCCAAGCAGCACAAAGAGGTCATGGAATGCTGGATGTTTGGACTGGAAATCGTATTAAATGCAAAAGAAAAGAGAGTGACATCTTTTATAATGTTTACAACAGAAAGGATGACGTATTAATTACTTTGTTGCCACAACAATGTTGCAGCGTCCATTGACTGAAAAGTCCTGACCGTCGTCGCGCACGCGCTGGTGCTTGCAAGCATCGCCCACGCTCAAATTCTTGAGGTGAAAAAAAAAATAACCAAATCTTCTTCCAGAACACACCTGCAGGAGGATTTTGGGCATCTGGAGTACGCATCAAATGAGCAACAACGTGAAAAGTGGGCTGAAACCTGAACCTTCTATCTAACTTTTGTTATTGTGCTGTTATCGTCAGAATTGGTAAAGCTGCTGCTTCTTCATCCCTCACATGTGACTGTACAGGGTGGCCAAGAGGTTCCGTTTAACTGAATACCCAAGATTGAAGTTATTTGTGACCTTCTTTGGCCTTGACGACACGATCCTGACGCCCTCAGCCTCCTACATTCACTCACTCGAAGGCGTCAAACTCCATCACCACGGAGCCGCCGGTGCCTTCAAGGCCTCCGGGGCCTCCAAGCCACCGGGTGGCCTTCACATGTGTGGCATACGCATAGGAAACGAGTAATGTCAATAATGAGTATCTCTTCAAGAGATCCTGTCAAGTAGAAGCCTTTGAAGAAAAAAGAAAAGTTTGCGTCACCCTGTAGCGAGAAGCTGGTGGGTCGTCCCCCGGCCGCCCCCCCCCCCCGTGTTGACCCGAAACTTCCGTAAATCAACATCGTGCGATCGGACAAAATCTAGCGTGACGAGGTTTGAACGCAACTCTACAGCTCGTTTTTGAAGTTTCATAGTGTTTTTCCCGCTGGACCTGAAAGCTGAAATCCACCGAGTCTCTTCTCTACTTCCGGCAAGTGCCGGGAAGACTAAAGGCCTCCTCGTTCCATTGGCACGAGACTCCAAGCTCTTCGCGCAGATATGAAGATCTGCGCAGACTTGGAGGGTGCGCTGCAGTTAGCTTTAGTGGGTGTTCTATAAAGCGCTGCCCTGTTGTTCACTCCATAGGGGTGCTCGTTCCATTCTGGGGTCGTTCATTCACCCTGGGATTCGGCTCTTATATTGATCACGATTTGCTGTTGGACATAAACGACCACATGGTAAAGTGACACTGATGTTCTCCTCGTACCAATGTGCACGGTCAGCCAAAAGTTGGCAAGGAACAGAACACACCCATTCTGTCAGTGTTGACTTAACAGTTCTAGAAATTTAATTATGCAAGCCATGCCTGCTGAACGAATTTGCGACACGTAAGATGTCTTCTACCTCAGGCAAAGTTTTCATTTTATGTAATGGTGTAGGGTTGGGGAATTATGTAAGGATTTTTGCGTAAAATCAGCATTCAGACTAATGAAGAAGTTGTCATTAGAATTTCAAATTTGAGGGGATTCATTTTGGCTTGTTACAGTAATTACTTGTACCAATTCTGATGGACCTGGTACGCTACAGGGGGATCCACAGACACAGAGTTTAAAAAGTATGGAAGAGCTAAGGGTAGTCTTCTGGGTGGACCTGCTGCAGTTGGACGTGTTAAACACACATTTGCACACTGACTGGGTCAGTAACAGGATCATTGGCATGCAGGGGATTGACCTTGGGAGTCCCGATGACATAAACACGGACTCTTTCTTCAAGAAATCGACTTTTGATGATATCCGTGATGTTCTGAACGTGGATTCTGAGCCTGATTGACCAAGTTGTGGTCCCAGACTGACTGAAGCCCCAAAAGTGACTCACCTTGTAGATTAAGGACAAAAGGCACTCCTACTGCACGGATCTACGCACGAAGCAGCAAAGAAACCAAACGTACGACAAAATCTTTAAGTGCATATCAACGACGCATGCTTTATTACTGTACTATATGCAAAAAACGATGAAATCTTTCGAGCATCGTGCGTCAAGAAAAAGTTTTTATATATTTTCTGACCCAAAACGATCATACATCATTCTCAACATGTGATGTGGTCGTCTAACACTACTGTAATAAAGATTTTGGAATGAGGGGACTACAATGGAATGCGTATCTACATTTGAAGCCTCTTTCATCAATTGCATAACACTTAACTAAACTTGCACAATTTGGTTCGAAAGGTCGAAGGGAAAGCCTTAGTTCTCGTTTCACAATCCATGGTTATTTGTGGAGGGGTCTAAGTTGTTAATCTCGTCATTATTCATGTGGAGGAAAGCCTTGGTTTCATGTCTTGCAACTTCTTTAAGGGCACGTTTGCACTCTTACAACTTTGCTGTTGCAAACAAGCCTCAACAAACTGAGAAGGAATTGAGAGAAAGACACGGAGAGAATACTCTAGTGAACAACACTAAACTTGTACAAAAAGCTGTAAAGAATTTTTACACATCTGTACACTGATTCGATCAAATTCAAACGTACAATACGTTGTGTTCCATTATTCAATTCCATTGTAATGTCAAGAGGTCAGTGGAAATATGGGATATGTGCAATTTTGCTAGTTTTATCTGACCGTGATGTCGATATGAACGACGTATGCGACGTGTACGTGGGCACGAGGGTTCGTCCTGACAAGATTCGTCCAAGAGGTATTCGTCTGGGGCCAAGTGGTGCACGAGCCATTGGGGTCGGAAATCTTTTTGTCCCGGTCCGTGGGGGCTGCTTGAACTTTGCTGACTGGAGCTGTTTGGACTGTATGCACAAGGACTACCAGACCCCGCTGCTGAGATCAGTGAAGTCAAGCCTCGTTAAATCCAGAAGGATCTAAGCGAGGCTTAAGCAGGCGTGAGGGAGGGTGTTCAAGAAGCGCGGCCAAACCACGAGATGGATGTGGACCAAATTTGGCATGAAGCTACCGTTTTACCCTAGGAAGATGATGGAAGTGGTCAAATTTGACCGTACGGGGCCCCCAGAGGGTCCCCGGTAACCTTGAAAGGAGAATTCTCTATTTGGGGCAGAAGGAAGCTAGCAATTACAAAAAGTCATTAAAGCAAAGTTATTTAGCGCCCCCATCCCCCTAATGGAGGTCAGATTCGACCTTGGAGGTCATTTAGGTTGCCAATTGAGGATGAAGAATATGTGGTTGTGAGATATGTTGCACCTCAATCGGCGACCTCTTAGGATCTCCATGGGCACAGACAGCGTCAAGTGGGTGGATTGGGCAAAGTGCATGGACTATGCAAAGCACACGGCCTCACATCGAATAGTTTAGTTTCATATCAACCCATGCACTAGCGGAAACCTCAGCCAGTGCATAAAACAATTATTCACCCAACCAATTGAATACACCGACCCAATGCGCTCTGACCACCCTTCCCCTGACCAGTAAGGTGACGGCCAATTTCCACCGGACGATTATCTACGGACGAATTTTCTATGGACGAATTTTGTACGGACGAGCAGTCATTCTTCCGTATGCGAAGATTGAACAAATACGTGGTAGTATTGATAGCTTTTTCCCACTCGGTTCTCGTTCTGTCTGATTGAGTCAGTAATGTCTGAACGAGCACGCTCTCAACTGGTGCGTCGTCGTCAAGTTCTCCCTCAACGAGAGCAGCAGGGCAAACAACAGCAAGAGCGTCTCTTCCTGGCCCGGCAGGAGTCTCGCTGCTGCCCTATTCATAGCGTCTCCCTCGTTGACTACCCTGATCTTCCATCCCATGCTAAAGCCGTTGAAGCTCTGATAGTAGACGATGTCCTTGGTGTCCGGGGCCACCGTCCAGTTGACCCAGCCGTACTCACCGGCACGGCCGGGCTCGCAGGCCAGGCGCAGGCTGTCCCGATAGCTCTGAAACACGATCAATGTCATGTCATCCGCGCCATAGATACATAATATACATACGCCATAATACACGTAAGTAAGCCTAACCGATCTTGCTTGGCATTACACGGATATTGCGGATCTTAAATCCAATCCCACCGCTGATCTCTGCTGGAGCCAGCATATCAGAATCATCATACTGAAGCAAGGACGCAAGTTGTCGGACGAGCACGCAGGCTGAGTGTCTTTGCCAAGGAACCATTCGAAAAGGTGCTGCTGACAAGAGAGTAGGGCCGGACGGACCTGAGTGTTCCGTCCGGCCGTTGGCATGACGGACGTGTCCCTCGTGACGATGTGCAACATCGGGAAGACCTGCGTTTTCCAGACAGTCCAAGGGGACTTTATACTCCAGCATGGAGTCACTCAAGGCCACCGTCATTGCAGCGACAGATGCATTCACCAGTCTTTGTTATCAAGTCGTGTTGAGGCCATCATTGCTCAAAGCGGTGGACACATATAACAAGAATTACTCCTATTGCGTTGCACCGCTTACGTTATATATTCAGTTTTCTGCATGTATTACATCTTGTGTTAGTACTAGAGACCGAGAAAGTATTTGAATTTGCTACAGACTGTTCGTGCTTGTGCACCGCCCATTCCAAATGATAACGTTAAAGCAGAACGAGCCCATGAATGCCATAGAAGAAGCACCAAAGGCACATACTGCCAAACTTTTCTCAACAATATGGGAGAGGTGTCGTTCTGACACCAACGATCGAGGAATGACTAAGGAAGGAGGCATACATTTCCTTGGCACTGTCTGTCACGCCAAGCATTGTCTCAACCGTGGCACTGGGGCATCACAGTTGGGATCATCTGTAGCTCATGTCAGTCCGATATCCTTGATATATTGAACACACGCCGTACCAGTGAACCTCTTGGTAAAAGAAAACGTTCCTGCGGGAGTCCATCATTTTTTACTACATAAGTTACTCTTGACATAGCGCTCTTCTAAGATTGGCAACTTTCGATCCTGTGGACTTTATCCGATTGTTGGCAGCCCCAGCCAATGCTGATGAGATTTCTCGAGGAAAATAAGAATCAATTTCCATTTCTTCAAAGCTCATGAAGTGACCATGAACACAGTGCAGTTGCAGCTGTAATGTCAGTTGGTCATTGCAGTGCATCCTACGGTGAAGCGGTTAAAGAGCAAGTTTTGGATTATACAGAGACTCTACTGGCTGCCTGGCGCTTTACTGTCACTCCAGGCAATGCAGAGCCGATTTATGACAAAGGCTCAATCGCTGGACCCTCGTGCACGGTACATTAACACATTGTATGTCTCTCTTACCGTACTGAATCCCTTGATAGGGTAAACTTTTGGCTGCTGCCCATGAGTCTGCTATATGGAGAGTCTACTGTACTTTGAATGCTTATGTGCGTGGGTGGGTGCTTGTGGCCTCTCACACTACCTCAAAGCTTTCGCTTTCGGTTGCCTTGTCGGCGCCGTCAGTGGTCACAAACTCGCATAAGGGCCCTATGCCCACGGGGGTCTCGCTGCCGCCTTCTACGCCCGCATATATGGTCTCCTGGAAGAGAAACACACATATGTCCATGTCACTGGCAGACACCCTCATTGTATCCCTTTTCCTCACCAGTTTCCTTTCCAAGTTGTTCTTTTTGCCGTAGCCGCCCTCCGGGTGGTCCGTGATGTAGAACGGGTGGTAGGACTCTGAGCGCTCGGGTTTGTCGCCACCCTGGGGAGGTCTCTGTAGTAACGAGAAATGGGGCAAGAAAGTTGAATCAGTGACTCACCTGCACCCTGAAGTAGTACGTCTTCCCCCTCTCCACGTAAATGACTGGCATGAGGAGGTCGTTGATCCACCAGACGACGCTGCCGTCCATCGGGGGGTTGCCCGTAATGGCGCCGTACCCTTTTGAGCCTCCGGGAGGACCCAGACGCGCGTTTAGGAGCTCACGTCTGGCCAAAAGTACCAACAAAACATTTCCTAGGGTTAACGTGCCTTAAAATATTGTCTCTCCGCACCTTCTGATGGCTCCCTTTTGCCACGCCTCTTCAGGGTCCGGTTCCACGAACTGCCGTTGGTTGCTGGCGTCTGGGCAGGAGTTCTCGTACTGACAACAAATATACCGTAGAATACGCTTAAAAGGATCATTTTTGGAATTGTGTATTGGATTCGTTAAAGCTCGTGATTCCCAAATCGGTAGGGTATGAAGTGAAGGTAAAAAAAAGTCGAGTCCGGTTTCTTTTCTTGAAAAACAGGTCCCAATGCTTGTCTGAGTGAGTTTCTGGCCACATTAACAGTGCCTTAAAAGTCATTCAGAAGATTGGGATGGCTGAATCAACGGGGGCAGCAAAGCCCTTGCTCACAAGGCCAATTTAAATTTTCATACGAGGTGGACAAAAGACAGATTTTAAAGTGTGCCTCTTGCATCACTTTTTTTGCGCGAAGTTTTGCCGTGTTGATCCACTGATCCGTTGGGTGTTATAAAGTGAAATTGCTGTCCTTGTTTATAACCGTCTTTAGTCTCGCGATTTCTCGATGAAAAGTTGCATTTCCGCTTCTTGAGAACTTTTTTTCCCAAATACTCACGATACTCTACAAGGTGTCCGATAAGTTGTTGTGCTTATTTTTGGCCGCCCAGAAAATGCTGGTGGCGGTGCTCTGGACTAAGTTGGACTAGGTGTGACTTAAGATAAATTGATATTTAATATTATAATTTGATATCAAACTTGAGCTCAGACATCTTGCTTTAACTCTGTACGATCACGACATCTCCACACCATAGAGCAAATTAAAGTGTAAACCATACTCAATAATTAGAATTTGTCACCATGCCCATTAAGCTTGCAGAAATAGACTAAAAAGGACCTCAAAAATATGCACAAGTTGTCCAACACCAAGTAGTAACATTCCCTGCAGAAAGCTGAGTAAAAAAAGCTGTACACTTGTAACGTTCCGCCACCACTTCGTCCTTGATTTTCCCATCGTAGCAATGACCCAGTCAGCCTCGTTTGTGTCCTTGCGATCCATGTTTTCTGTCAGCTGCACAGAGCCCAGGGTGGCCCCCGTGGCCACCCTGGAATGAGACATGAGGACAAGAATCTGTTGCATAACGGCAGCGGCAAGACAGACAGTGTGTCCATGGCTGGGGAGTTGGTGTCCTGTCCAGGCACCAGTGCAGCAACGGCAAGACATGGTGTCTCCGTGGCTGGGGAGTTGGTGTCCTGTTCAGGCACCAGTGCAG
>JAAUXU010116165.1_pt1 | contig 16230 bp, 18 predicted proteins | sample 7278151 | NCBI WGS metagenome assembly JAAUXU01 (sample SAMN14350113, study PRJNA611818) | marine sediment metagenome | isolation source: surface marine sediment (1.8m) | place: French Polynesia: Moorea | collected 2018-08 | reverse complement strand
CTTTCCGGCATCTCCCTTTAAGAGTTTTGACACTAGTTTGGCACTGCCAGACAGACGTGGCTTTCCACAGATTTTCCGCACTTACGAGGTCCTTTTCAGTTATTTTCTCTCTCAGTCAACGACCGCTGCAACTACAGCAGAAGCTACATCAAGGAGCTCAGCGGCTGCACAACTGCGCTATTTTCCGCGCAGATTTCAAGTAAACAATTTTAGCAATTGAAGTGCTGTAGTTTCATCTATCATCGCAATTTCGTTGCCACGTTGAGCCCAGCCTAAAATAGTCAATCCTCAGAGCCAGTTTATTGTACTCTTTCTTAACTACTTCCCCCCCCCCCAAATTTCTACCGCAACGGAATAACCCTAATGAAAATACAAAAAGGGCACTTTAACTCGTTCTCTCCTAAAATCCGAGGTCTCATAAATGATTGTAGCGTGTTTATATAAGAATGCAAGATTATAATGTAATGTTGCTGCCATGAACTGGGGATCAGTCTGAATGATATCTGCTGGGAAACTCTTTAGACAGAGGTCGCTGAGACAGTGATTACAGCCTCGTGCACCGCTTCGATGAGTTCATGCGTGACCTCGAAGGCTTCTGGTCTCTTCTCCATCCTCGAGCCGAGCTGGTTCCACCTCCACCAGTGCTCGAAATGGCTGCCACCACCGGCCAAACACATTTGGAGTCCTGATGTCTGATACGGAAGACAAGAATGTCTCCGTCAGAGCAGAACAACATTGTCGGATCTCCGGCCTCCATCTAAGCCCCTCCTTCCGCCAGCCAAAGCCTGACCGAACGAAACTCTTGATGTTTTAAGAAGTACGACCCAAAACATCAACATTCAACACATTTAAAACGGAAAAGATACGAAAAAGAATGACATCGGCGTCTGAACCACACAGCAGCCTGTGCAATCGTTGTTCTCCAGGAGATCAGGCAACGATGAAGCTGATTCTCACTTCCCACATGAGGTTTTTTTCGTTGGTGTTGGCAACCCCTGAGCGTTCCAGATGTGTTCGAGGCCTCTTCTGCAAGAACAATCACGGCGGGTCAATTTGGAGTTGAAGAGTCCTCCTCAGTCTCTCATGTGGCCCACTTAGGACGATGTAAATGGAGGAGCTCTGATATTTCAATTCTAGCCAGGGCTCTTCAGGCAGGGTTGCCAGGGCTGGCAGAGCAAAAAGGACCACATAGTATTTTGGCCGGTGGAGACCAGTTTTCGTCACTTTTTGTGCCACTTTTTGGCAGTTATTCCAAGCCATAACGATCGCCCGCAAAATGTCAACCTGGAAAGAAATGTGAAGCAGTTCAGAAATGGACGACACGAATCAAATAGTTTTTTAGTTCACTTCAATATTACCAGAAATGCTTAGCAAACCCCCCTGGAATGCCTGCAACCACTCAACTGAGACGAAACTATTTTGACCTTAGAAAAAGGTCTTTGGAGCAAAAATCGTACGCGAAATCTATGAGGAGAGTGCGATCTGCAAAGTGGCAACCCTGTTTCTCGAGAGAGAGAGAGAGAAGTTGCCTTAACCCAAAGAATGCGGTTTCTGTGGTTCGAAGACCAAAGCCAGCCACGTCAGGCCTCTTTCTCCCTCCCTCTGATACACAAATGCATCATTGCGTTTACCGTAAAAAGTTGTTAAAGGCCACTTCTGAAAATATATCTCTGGCCAACATCAAAAGAAGCCCCTTCCCTGCTCATCATTATTCCGACTGCCCTATCCCTGGGCTGGTGCTCGTTCCAAGCCCTGTCTGTGTGTCTGTCAGCGTCTGCACTGCCCATGTTACTGTGACTGTCTGTCTGTGTGTCTGTCAGCGTCTGCACTGCCCATGCTACTGTGCTTGGCAGAGGTAAATAGATATTTCAAGCAGCTGGGGTGATTTTTCATCCCCCAAAGTGACAGTTAAGTAAGCCCCAAATAAAAACATATCTTGCGGTCTCCGCGGGCGGAAAAAATAAAGCTTTGCTCGGTCTTTTGTTCGGTCCTCCTTAACAAGGCTTGATGAGACGATTAATTGAGGAAGGATAAAAACTGCTAACAACAGCGAGGGAAATGTGTTAAAAATGACCTCTGTGGCATCCCCGTCTCTCTCCTGATGACGTCGTCCAAGATGAAAAGCAAGCAAACGACTCCAGTGGACGCAAGTGTCTGATGGAGCCGCCGGCCTGGACCAGGCAATTAGCCTCTAATTTCGCGCACGCAATTAAGCCGCGAAATTAGGGAGAGACAGACAGGGCTGCTAATTTGACAGCGAAAATTAGTGGCTCGTCCGAGACGCTTTTGCAGGGAGTTCGATGGAGCAGAGGCCGGTCCAGGTGGTCAACGCGGAGCTGAGGGGGGCGGAGGGGAAGGGGGGGAGGAAGGATCGTTAGCCAAAATGTGCAAAATTCCCTCGAGGAGCTCTGCCAACTCGCATAGATCAGTTGTGCTCAAACTGCGCATGTCAGAATCAGCTGAGTTGACCTCCGATGCAGTCACAGAAGTGACAGGGGTTCTCGCGTCAGACAGGGATGATTGGCAAAAAGGCTGAAGTCGTCGTCTACGTAGCAAAACTCCGAGGTGGAAGAAGCATTGGTCAAGTTCCACAGGTGTCAGGTGGTCAAGAGGGAGGGAAGAGGTCAGTGCTCAGCTCTGTGGATAAAAGCCACGATCAATGGAGAAAAGCTCAGCTGGGGACAGCGCGTGTGTGTGACTTTGTGCGTGTCTGTGCGTGTCTGTGCGTGTCTGTGTGGAAGCCTGTCTGTCTGTCTGTCTGTCTGCCTTCTTGTGATGTTCACAAATCACGAATCTTTGGGGCTGTAAAATTTTCCTTTTTTGTTCTTTCTCAAAGGGTTTTTTTGCGCGATCCATTTCCTAAATAACCCATTGTAAACTCATCTTGAGAAGAAGAAGAAGAAAGTGTGTTTTTTGGCGTGGGATCCCGAGTAGGAAATAATGTCAGAGTGGCCAGAAAATTTTCTCAGCTCTCTTGAGAGCTATTTTCAATCATTATTTCGCAAGATCCAGCGCAAACTTTGGTGTTTTTATTTTTTGTCTGAATGAGTCACGCTCTCGCGCAGACAAATTAACGACAAAAAAGAAGAAAAAACTTTACGACGATCTGTTTACAGTTGCTACGTGTCGTGTCCGAGAGGGACTAAGTGACTTCCCAACTTTTTGTTTGCTTTACTTTTTTTTCTGGGCCTTAAAACGTTGGTACGTGATCTGACACGATCCTGAGGCACCGCTTACACTGGCAGAATCTGTCTGGCTCCAGTGGCTGGTGGGACGGGGCTGAGATTGCCTGGGTAAACGCGTCCTAACTTTGTTGATTCTGAGACACAACTTAGGCAGTCAATAAAGTTTTTGTGTAGTTGGAACGGGAAAAAAAGTGTCTGCTTCAGCATCGAATTTTTACAATGTTCCTTTCCCAATAAAAGTTTTGAAAAAGTGTGAACGGAAATCATGGATTTTTCACCCCGGGGTCTGGCCAATGTAACATATGAGAGCCTATTTGATCCTGACACGCACCTTCCCCTGAATTTTCTTGCTCATTTCCTCTTTTTTAGTGTTCGCACACAAATACACACATTGACGAGCCAGTTATGTTGTGAGACATAGAGTAGAGAGGTCGGTCACTCCCCTCGGCCACTCCCTGTCCACCTGCCCCTCCTCCCCCCTCCTCCCCCCTCTCTCGCTCCTGGGGCATCAACTCTACTTTTGTCTGGTGGAGACGCAGGGTGACGGAGTGACGACTCCTCGACATTTTAGGTGATCATCCAAAAATATCTCCGGAACTCTCAGTACAGACAGAAAACTGCCTCGTCTGAAAAAGATTCACCTAAAATAGCGTCGCTGACTCCAGCATGGTTGACGACGTTGGCACGTAATTCATGTGCAGCAGCAACAACAACAGCAAATGTTGAGTGTAAAATTAAGTCACGTCAATTCACACAGCGCAGTTCAAGCATCCACTGCATGATGGCCATTTCTGCCTCAGGCCATCTGACTGGGCCGAACGGGCATGGACTGGCAGACACAGAAGTGAAACCGAGCCTGGCAGCTCCCTCACGAGCACCCTCAGCAAAAGTGGACCAAGAAAAAAGTGTTGATCAAAACTTAACACTGACCTGTTTATGTCTGGGAATCAAGGTTCATTTCCCGAAAACTCTAACACTTGACCTACAGTGATGAAATTATGTGACCCAAAGAAAATCCTCACCTAAAATCTCGAACTCCAGTAATGAGACGTCGTTAGGACTGCAGGCATATGTTAATAAGAGTCTTTTTCTTACGAATCTAACAAATGGGAAACCATTTCCCACAATTTGATTAATTTGACGGCAAAGAACACGGATAAAAAGTGCCTTCCTCCACTCTGCACCTGTCTTCTCGTGAATTCACAGTGGAAAAAACGGGTGATTTTTGGGGCAAGTGGAGACCAACTCGAGTCACCCATTTGTCCTCTGAACTCAATCGTCCCAAGTGTTTTGCTTGACATCTTCAGACTTGGAGATGGGCTGAGCTGAGGCTCCAAAGATGTCTGAGGCTGGAAAATAGAGATTGCCAGATGAACACAAGCCTATTTGACCAGACAAACAAATGATTTAGGGCAGCTTCTTCTGGCAATGATGGGACGGCTTCGTCATCATCACTCCTGCTCATCTGCTTCTGCAGTGCGAGCAAAAGGTCCGCTTTGCACTGGCAGAATCGCTCCGCAAGGTCAGCGCTGCCAGCCCAGTCAGTCTGCCTCAATCAGTGCAGGAGCGGCCAATCTTAAGTCAGGCTTGACATGAACCGACCGCCCAAGCGAGCGAGCGAGCGAGCGAGCGACCGGCCCGACTCTACCTCTAATGTTGGGCGCCGTAAAACGTGGAAATAAAGACCATTAGTGATGTGAACGCTTTTAAGCTCGTCGCTGACAGCGGAATCGTTTGTCTGAGCGAGCAAATGGGGGGAGGGAGAGAAAAATCGACGTGATCTCTAATGATAGCGCAGGTGCCTGGCTAAAAAGACAGACAGAAAAAGACAGTGAAAATTTTGTGTGACTTTTTACCAGAACTTTCAGACTTCTTAATTCAGTGGGCAAAAATTGCGCTGCGCTTTTAACTTAAACACACACACACACACACACACACACACACACACACACACACACACACACACACACACCCAGGGGGAGAAAGAACCACACAGCACAAAAAGAACATGATGCATACCTGTGCAACACGGTCAGGACTTGTTCCACGTGTCCCACGGGTCGGTGTGCGGCTGCGGCGACGCGCCAGGGAGGTGGTGCCACACACCCGTTCGCCACTTGGCGAACCAGCGGCGGTCCACGCAGACTGCAGCCAATCACGTCAATCTCTCCGTGGTCAGCAACATCTGAAAGTCCCCAATGCAGAGACGGCGGTGACCTCCGAGTTGATCTTGATGCAGTTGCAAAGGATCTGAACGCTGCGTTGCTTCACAGAGGTCCTTTCCAGTTGGGAGCGCTGCTCTGGGTGGGGGCAAAGGTATTTCAAAAGCGCTTTGTGCGAGCTACATCGACCTCTCAAGTCCTCGAACTTGACACCCGCGATGAAGTCGGCGCTACAATCGCTGTTCCACACACTCCGCGCGCTATTCATGCCGTCCACGTGCTTGGCGCCGTCCATGCGCAACCACGCACGCACTTTACGCAGTTCTTTGCAGAACTGTGTGTATCGCACTGCTGTAAAGTAGGGCTTTATTTGCCGACTTTGATCCAAGTCAATTTGATGTGTGCGAGGCCTTATGAGGACCGGGATGGGACGGAGGAGGGGGGAGGCCCGAGAGCAATTGAAGTTCTGACAGATTTTTGCTGTTTGGTCAATTTCGGTTGGGTACAATGTTGACAGAAACATGAAGTCAAAAGCCAGGGTGAAGTTGCTGATGTTCACAGTAATGATCTTCTCCTGCTTCACCTCTTTTGTCGCCTACATCACCTGGAGCTGGACAAGATTCCCCGGCTCATGCTACAGGCCAGCCACTGGCCGGGCCAGCCAGACCAGGCCTGAGGCTTCATCCCCAGTCAGCAGATGATCCATTCTTCATAACCCCTCCTTCATCTGATCGACATCAACACACTTAAGTGAAGTTAGTTGACTCTTGAACCCAGGCAGGAGGGCACTTCAAGCTGACACTGGTTGCTTCACAACTCCCTGCCTCATTTGCTGACTCATGGCAGGAACAATGATGACCTGTGAAGCTCCCTACCTCCTCCAGGCCCAACTCCATAGCAACATCCTTCCTGATTCCAACAAGCTTTGGCTTTCCCATCACCTGGGAACCGTAGCCCATGGACATGGCACATGGAAGAGACCATCATCCTTGCAGATGCTGATTAGAGAATTGTGCAAAAGGCAAAGGCAAACCATCACCCTGGATGCAAAACACAGATGAGGGTGGTTTTCATTGAATGGGACAAGAATCCATTATCCTATTCCAGACAAGCTCCCATACTGCAGGGACTTGGGCTTAACACACCTCAGGCCACCACAGAATGCCAGTGTAATAGCGCAGCGAGATCGGGGAGGGGGGGGACACATCGTCAGGGGTACCCAGCAGCAGTACCTGGAGGACCTGCTCCTTGGAGAACATCTTAACAGTCCTCCTCTTGTACCCAGAGTTGTAGTTCCCCAGTAAAATACTCTGTCATGGCCACTTGTAAAGCTTGTTGCCAAAGATATGCTGATGATAGTTGTTCAACCTTGAGTAAACCGACCACAAACTCACGGCCTTGAAGCCACAATCTGCCTTCAGATGATGGAAGTATGTTTGTCTCTACAAAAAAGTACAAAATTTGACTGTATTACCATTGAGTGAGACACCTTGAAAGAGACACTCCACCTAGAACTCAAATAGCATTCTTTTAACTTTAAGAGTACATCCACTGGGCACGAGAGAGGTGAACAGACCCAACCACGATCTGAAACCTAAGATTTTTGTGAGCTACAGAGCCAAGATTGACTGGAAGCGAGAGGATTCAAGCAATGCTTACTGTATGATTCTTGATCTCTATACTTAGAACAAGACTTCAGACTGGTCTGGGATAATCATAGTAATAGCACAGTGTCTGTGTCGTCATGATGTGTGGATTCTGCTGGTCACAGTCCAAGGGGGGCACAAGGGACACAGGATAGAGGTTGAGAGCATCCTTCTAGTCCACAAGGCACTTAGCACAGTTCACTTAGCTTAGTTCAGTTGCATGTCTGTACAAGTCAGAAGTCAGTAAGCAACAAAAACCACAACAAAATCCCCCCACCAGTAGTACCCAAGCGACCAGCAGTCTGTACAGTTCACCTGATCATCTCACACATGCATGCGTACATACACACCCGTACTGACAAATTCCCCCTCCACTCACACCCACGGGACCTTAGGCAGGAGTGCACACACAGACAAAACAAAACAATGAGCAGCTCTTGGTCTTCTTTCTTCTTGATCTTCATTCTTCCCAGTCAGTTCTTTTAGATTTCACCCAATTCACTGCCTCTCAATTTCCCCATCACTGCACCGCCATAGCCAGTTCAATCTCACTGCCAGGTTGTACTGTTCTGGCCTATTTCTCTTGAATGGAGCATGGAGATGGTGTTTAGGCCCCCATAAGTATTGACACAAGATGTGTTCTGGACACACCTAACGCAAGAAGTTGCATGCATTGAGAAGATCCATCCCCAGCAGTTGATGATAGCTTGGTAGGACCTTAGGGTGAGCTGGTCTCTGTCTGGGAAGGAAACCCCACACTGCACCCCACCTGCAACTGCCGCAAGGCAGAAGTCAGGGATGTCGATTTCTGCAAATGGAGCCCTCTCTGGACAAAGCTCTCAAACCGGTTCAGTGGCAGGAGCTGCAAAACTTTGAGGCCAAACATCTGAACCAGCAAGAAGGAAAGATGGACCTCTCACCAAAGGTTATGATCTTTAAGTTGCTTAAATAACAGGCCTCTTCTGACCATGTCGGCAGGGTTCAAAGTGGGGGAATGTGCCTCCAGTTACAGACAATAGATTTGACCCACCCTGTTGGCTGCAAACATCTTGAGATCTCTAGTCTCATTCTTTAGCCAGCACAGAACATTCAAGGAACCTGTCCAGTAATGAACACTATCCATGCTGAACTCTCTGTCAAGATTGGAATTCATGCGCCCCACAAGATCTACAGCAATAACAGCAGCAGTACCCCAGCGACCACCAGTCTGTACAGTTCACCCGATCATCTCGCGCATATATACATACGTACGCACCCGTACCGACAATGTTGTATAGCCATGGTCACTGGGTTCAATGTGACCCGGACTTGTCATGATCAGGGTGGTTGCTGCGTTGTTATCACTTTGCTTGCTTGTTGCACTGCTGCCGCCTTGCGTGCTTATTGCAAAGTGCCATTTGTTTGTGTGTGTGGGGGGGGGGGGGTGGTATTTGGGGGTGTGATCAATCATCAAAAAATTTGCTGTCAACGCAAGTGCTCAAGATCACCCCACATCTTAGTCATTGTCACAGTTACCCACACCATTGCCCTCATCCTCACCCCCGTCTTTACCATCACCCTCACCAGTGCTACAATCGCTCTCGGAGTCACCTGGAAAGTCACCCCAAAAGTCGATGACATGACACGTGACTGGGCAAATCGAAGAATATGTGGTCAATGAAAGTTCACGCAGTCCACGCACTTCGTACAGTCCACATACTTGTCGCAGTCAACGCGCTTCGCGCAGTCTACGTGCTTTGCGCAGTCCACGCGGGGTTCGCGCTGTCCAGTGGTGTTCAATCTTGATGGAAAGCCAAAGATGCCACTCTGTCCTTTGTAATCTGAACAGATGCACGCATGCACGCGCTATTCTGCCTTCACCCTCAAAATGTACTAGCCTGTACAGCAATGACATATTCGAGGTGACCATGAAGGGCTGCACAGCGGGCGCAGATGTGGGCCATGAAAATGTCGTCGCACTCCTTTATGACGACGGTCTTCAGAGCATTCCAACTTCCTTGTGGTGTCCTCCACGCTGCTTTGGCCGCAAGTACGGACCGCAATGCAAAATTTTTGGGTGGATTAAGATACGTATATTACGACTGTATTTATTATAACAACGGCTGGATTTCTATTACCTCATGTTTTGCCACCATAATGTCCTCAAGTAGCAGAACTTTGCAGTTAGAATTTCTGTTGTGGATTGGTCAGGTGCCAAATGAAGCGAGACTCGGGAACATAAATAACTTATACTACATGGTCTTGCGGCGGCCCTGTCTTCCGTGATGGTTCCTGCTTGGACGATGTCTAGTTGTCCTCGTACGTCTCGTCTTCTGTTGCCCTTTTTATGCCCTCGTCTTCCTTATGACGAGAAAATGGGTGACCCTTGAGCAGAAGCTCATGAAAGTAAGGTTTTGCAGAAGAGTCTCTCTTCCATGGAGACGAGAACCATTTCTGTAGTTCAATCCAGTCAAGGTAATGAATGAATGTCCTCACTTAAGCGCGCGCCCTTGTATAACCTCACTAGCGCCCACGCGCTACCCACTTTGTTTGCGTATGAACAATGGCGAAAGTGCTATGTGTGTGCGTCTGTGGGTCTCCATCTCCCACCTCGACGACTTTCACCACGCGCTGTGCGAGTGAGGGACGACAGGCAGATGGACGGACCGACGGACGATCAAGCGGACGGACAGACACACCTCGGGCACGACCCTGGCGCAGAAGCCCCATAGACACACGGACAGGCAGACGTAGACGTTCGGCAGATCTCACTCCCCCTTCTCCAATTCTCTGACGACCACCCCACAAGGCGGGCGCGCACACTAAGTGCAGTGGGTGTAGCAACGGGAAGCCAGTGGATGCTATCAGAGCAGAAGAGGGAGCCAGAAGAGGGAGCTCACCCGGGGCTAAGCACTTGCGGCGCACCTGCGAGGTGTCCGGGCACCACCACCTCCCGGGTGGAGCCGGAGGGCTGGTAGCACCCCAGCAAATTTCACTAAAACAGAGAGAAAGAAAGAACTGCCCCGCATGCACGTAAACAAACAAACATGGCGCTTTATATAGTTATGCTGTGGGCAGCATAAAAGCGCTAGAACGCTCTAAACTGCACATCAACTGCCTCGATCAACATTCGAGCCCTCAGGAGTGTTGCCTGCGTGCTGAACTGTCCACGTTCCATTTGAGAGTGAACACGAGTTCATATGTCTGACTCGCCCAAGTTGTTAGGCGTAAAAGCTAAGTATAGTTACTGAATGAGCTGCTCAGACAAGTCGCAATATTTCGTCTGAAGCGTTAAAACTTGACTGAGCCAAGGAGGACAGCCAGAGACTAGGTGAAAGTTGTCCAGCAAACCCGGCGTGTTTTCAATCTCTTGGGACTGTTTCCAGCATCCTCTTGTCTCCTGTGGGCTGATCTCAGGGTCGCTGTCAGGCGTGGTCCTCATGTCCAATCTTGTTGCATAGTTCTGTTAAGTCCTGATTGTCTTCTGACTAGACCCTCTCATCGGATCACTAGGTTGAGTGATCATTGACCGCAATTACCGGTAACAGTGATGCATTCACATGCGTCAGAGCGAAACATGAAATATTTACCTCTTTCCCTTGACTCCAAGTTGCGGTTGAATGCTTACGTTGCTGGTCTACCCAACACTTTTAAGGCCTGCACCAATCAAAATTCACCTAATTTAGTCTGTGCCAAGCTAACTTCACCTAACTTAGTTTCCACCAATGTAATTTAGACTGCTTCAATGAAACTCAAACTGATCTGATTGAATCTATTCCCTCATTATTCCCTCTTCCTTTTTCCAGGATAGGGCTGAGCTCTTGTTTACACTGGGCAGCCAGATAAAGAGGAGATTGCTCAAAGGTCTAGATAATGAAGTCAAAAACCCTCTCACCTTTCAACAGATTTGTGTTCCTGTTGCATAACGCTTGCACTCCAAGCTGAAGTGGCTAAAGAAGAACATGGGCGACCTGCTCAAGGTATCGCGCCCTTCACTATCAAACTTGGGCATTCAATGTTCAATTCCACAATGGCTTTGAGTAGGGAATTGGGCTCTTTGCACAAAAATCGCAATGCAACTAGTTCTCGATCTTCGATAGTAAGGTGCTTGCCGAAAGTCATTGCAGTGGGGTGAAATGGGCTCCCCACGCTGCACTGACAGCTTCTGAGGTGGGATCTTCACGTGGAATTGGTGATGCAGACAGTGCTTGACAAGACCCAGCATCTTGGGCCACTGTGTGATTGCCCATTTTGGTGCTAGAGCACCCAAAGTGCTGCAACCTGAGGTGGGCGCCACACCAAAATGCACTCTTCTTCCCCTGTTTCAGTGGCTTTTCCATGATGCAAGTGGCCGCAGCTTTCTCGGGGTGTCACCACACACCTTCCTGTGCCTCATGCCCAAGATGGCACCCTCCGGACCATCCCCAGCCATGCCACAACACAAAACGCCCATGTCTATGCACATGAACATGATCGTGGTCAAACGAGGAGCAACAGACACTCGGCAGCAGAAGCAACAGACAGAGCTGTCTGCCTGTCACTTTTGTGCTCCTTGCCCAAGAACGGATCTTTAATGTCACTTTGTTGGCTTTGGGTACATCAGTGTCATGACAATGCTCAGTCGGTTCTGCCAAAACTTCATTCCTGTCATCAGTGATCATTGTGGACCTGCACCTGAACTTGACACTGCTCCTACACCTCCACTTTGATGTTCCAACAGCAGACTTTTTGTGGTGCAGCATATATTTATGGCCTTTTCTAAAAACATACCTTGCCACCCTTAGAACTCTTGTACAGTTCCATACTTTTTCTGTCTGTCTACTGTATGACATTCAGACTAAGTCAAAGAACTCAATTTTTTTGAAGAAATGAACAGGGAGTCTGAGTTCGGCAAGATCCACTTGCCTACTGAAGCAGAAGTGAGAAGTAGGGCCAACTAGGGCTGGGTCGAGCTTGGGCTTGGCTCGGCTCAACACAGGTTGAGCTTTTGAGCTTTTGCAAGCCGAGTCAAGTCGAGCCCCAAATCTCTCGGACATCGAGTGACATTTTGTCACTATAGGTAGGATGTCACTATACCCTGGTTTCACCGCATATGATTCGTGACGCTGCTGCCAAGGGCGGTTCGTAGATTGCTGAAAGGTGCACCTTGCGTGCTCTTGTTCTCAATCTTGGGTACTGAGATGTCCGGCGGCTGAACTCTCTGCGGGACTGAAATGTCCGGGAACCGGTTGTCCCATCCTGAATCCACATCCTCATTGCCGTACTTGGCCAAAAAGGCAGTCACAGGCAGTCCAGCACCTCCTCTGGGAGGCTCCGAGAAGGACCTCTGTGGTCCATTTGCCCAGTGTCCCTTTCCTCTCAGGTTTCTCGCAGTTGCTTGAGGGATTCTTTTACATTTAGTAAATTTCTGCGAAGGGTCAATCATTCTTAATGAAGTCGCTGAAGACGCACCTTTTGCGTCATGATCATATGCAACAGTCCTATGTGGCTTTTTAGGTGGTTCTCTGTCATCCGGGATCCCGTAGCTCAACTCATATCTCACTTCCACTACACAGGGACACCTGACCCGGAGGTGCTGAGGTGCGGCAGCGGAGGGACAGGCTAAAAGTAACTGGCACTTACTTTTAAACTAACTAGCAGTACTTTTGTAACTTTGTTTACTATTCTTATGTGGAGTGGCAGCATGACTACTCCATGAAATTTTGGTCAGCAGTAAAAGTGCTCTAATACCGAGAATCGGCTGCCACGTCAAAGTGTGATTTAGGGAAAGGGGAGGAATAGCACAAGTGAGTCTAATTTTCCCTAAACTCAACCTTTCTGACCTGACCTCAACCAAACTCTGATTAGCTAAACTTATCTAACTTGAAGCTCCAGGAAAGAAAATGTTGGTATCGGATTTGCTTAGAGCGAGGTTGTGTCTACAGAAAAGGAAAAGGAGTTGCCATGCATACTAACTATATACGGTCATTTGCGTCAAGAATCCATTTATGGCCCACTGGAAATTTTGCTGGTCGAGGGAGTTTGACATCCCCAGGGTGTAGCAGAGCAGAGACCAAGCGCTGTCTAACTTCCCGGAGCAGCAAACATCGGATTTTCAGTTTACACATCTATTTTTGGGGCTTGAAAAATATCTGGGAAATGGTCACAGAGAAACAAAGGAACATTAGAGCCCAAGATAGGATACTAAGTATATATTGCACGGTCGTATAGTAGCACTTTATTTTCAGAGTTTTGACCTTGGCAGATCCCTTGGCTAATGACCAGTGGCGCCATCTTCTAGACTATCAGGGCAGGAAAAAATGTTGTGCTGTGCTGCAAGAGAAATGGGGGAAAGTGCATTTTCATGAAACTGAAGCTGGCAATAGCGACAACTCGGACTGTCGACGATGTTGTTGGGGAGCTTGCGCCTGAAAAGCAAATGGTGAGAGAGCAATGAAGATGTCCAAACATCTGAGCAGCAACACACGATCCAAAAGCAGTGGAGACAGAGGAACGAACAAAGAGAAGGAGGAAGGAACAAAAATCTGCGACATAACTTTTCAAAATTGTACCAAAAATGGTCTGTCTTTCCAGAATATAAGAGTCAAAACTACAAACATCCACCTGGGCAAGGCCTACACGCCCTCGTCACCATTTTAAAGCTCTCGGGCCTTGACGACCCTCGCTCCCTCGACCCCAAAATGTCTCCTTGACCAGCCCTGACAATGTTGGGTCATTAACAGACTTGCCACATCTCATTGGTTCAGCAAAGGTTACTGGAAAACGAAAAGGAAAAACAGTGGGTGACGAGAAATTCTTCGAGCTTATGAACGACCACAACTTGACTCATTGCATCTTGGAGAAAAAGAATGAGTGCTTGCCTGAGACTGGACGTACATATTTTGGCACTATAGTTAGGTTGAAGCCTGAGTACGAAGTCACAGAGGCATTTAAAAGCATTTCTGCCTCCAGCGATTCTGTTGTGGATGGATGCCTTTCTGCTGTGACTTTAACAATGTGGCAGCCCTGCGACTTGATCAGGCCAACGTAGAGAGATACTTTCCAGTGGTTGGAGTGTTGGAGAGTCTCGACAGGACTCCCGCTGTATTGGAGCATGCAATTCCAGAATATTTTGCCGGAAGTCTGGAGACATTTTGGGCCATGCCAGGTTATTAGTCATCCACATTTTTGGGTTATCTATCTGGCCTTTCCTTGCCTTGTGCTTGTGACCACAAACAAGTGGACTCAATATGACGACATTTCACCAAATTCGGTGAAAATGTCACTGAATATTTCAAACACGCAGTACTGACTCGTACACTTGGCAAGGAGGAAAGTATCAGACTTTGATCAGCCAGTCCAACTTTGTTCAACCTCTACTTAGTTGGCAAACAGCTGTGGCTGTGCGTAGACGTAACGCTGAAAATTGGCCAAGCAGTTACAGTCTCAGTCCTGTTTCCGTTGGTGGGGGCGTGGTTGGGGGCCTTGAAGGGCCTTAAAGGGCCTTAAAGGGCCTTAAAAAGACCACAGCTCGGCTGCACTATGGTCCTTAAGCTGTTGCTTTGAGTCAGCGGCACCTCCCAGGCCTCTGCTGAATCCTGTCTTTGTGAAGTGAAGGTTGGCCAAGTTGCGAACGGTCAGACTCTGACCAGCACAGGTCCCCTCCAACCAAGATTACGGAAGATTGAGGACTTGGTGAAGCGCTGCCACAGCACGTGAGACACCCTGTCAATAGTTTTCGTTCTGTTCAGATAACCAGAAGTTCTCCAATCCTTCACACGCCAAGGAATACGAGCTACCTTCAGTAGAGGCCTTCAAAATGTTGACCCAACACTGGGCTATGGAATATGACTTTTACAACTTCATCGCAGCAAGACTTGATGGGCGGTACAGAGAATTGGTTGGACAAGATTGGTCGAGTTGGCAATAGATTTCACCTTGAGAAACAGTCGTTTTTACCCCTGGTTGAATAAAGAAGGCAGGTTTGCCACGAAGTTGGCATGGGCAGAGCCGTCTTTTCTCTCCATCTGAGTTTGCCGACTGCTTGGGCAGTGGCACAACTTCCACTGCTCTGGGTGATGGTTTTTCCCGGTCTCCTTGGTCCTCTTGGTGGCGCTCCTCCCAAACAAACGGTCACACACGTTGGCAGAGGTGGTGGCGTTGCGGTCCATGAACTTGGATGCGGAACATCCAGATGTGGGCACAATGTTGGGTGCAGAGGTTCAATGTCAAGACTGCCCATTTTGGTGCTAGAGTGCTCAAAAGGAAGACATTTGGCAGGCATACTGAAGAGGCTGGAAATGTGGCTTCTGGATGGGGCCAAAGTTGATGAAGTTGCTTCCTCGCTGGAAGATATCGTCACAAAAAGTGTTACTTACTTTTTTTTTGAAGAACTAATCTTACCACACCAACTTTCAAGTATGCGGACTCCATTTTTTTTCTATGTAGCAGAAAGCTCCGTTTGTCCCTGTTCCTGCAAAAGTGCCACATCTTTGCTTTGGAGCTGCTGAAGTGAAATATGCATTTTCCCACTAGTGTCAATGCAGAACGTTATGGTAAATTCTATATTTTCATGGGTTGGTTCATGAACCTTTCTTACACAGAAGTCAATGACTGACGTTACCTTGACCACGGCTCAGTCATGACCCGTGAAAGCCAGACTAAGTCAAGTCTACAAGAGTCACTCAGGATGAATTGATCGCTCACTTTGACCCATTTTTCACTGACGACCGCTTTTCCAACCTCAGTTGAATAGCGGCGCCGTGACCGAATGGGTGGCCTCGGTGCAGGACGTTGATAGAGACGCAAAAGAATCCCCATCATTGTGGGATCATTGGCAGAGAAACAATGTTTTGCTTCTGTTGGCAGGGTGGGTGTGTCTGGGCGGGAGTGTCTGGGCGGGAGTGTCTGGGCGGGAGTGTCTGGGCGGGAGTGTCTGGGCGGGTGGGTGTGTCTGCCAGCACCACAAGATTACAAAAGGTTGGTTAGTACTAGGCTATTTCAGAAAGGTACCTTTTGGGAAAATGATTTTGTTTGATCCAGGTTTTGGGCCTTTGGCCAAAGATTTAAAATTTTCCTAAAGACATTCTTTGATAAGGACGATGTGGTAGGGAGACTTTTAACTAAAAGTCTTGTAGCATAACATACAGTTAGTTAAAACATGCAGTATGTCTTATGATGTGCAGTATCTTGTCTTATGATGTGCAGTATCTTGTCTTATGATGTGCAGTATCTTGTCTTATGATGTGCAGTATCTTGTCTTATGATGTGCAGTATCTT
>JAAUXU010003940.1_pt1 | contig 16232 bp, 16 predicted proteins | sample 7278151 | NCBI WGS metagenome assembly JAAUXU01 (sample SAMN14350113, study PRJNA611818) | marine sediment metagenome | isolation source: surface marine sediment (1.8m) | place: French Polynesia: Moorea | collected 2018-08 | reverse complement strand
TAATTTCACTAAAGAAAGACTCTCATCAAAGTGCTTTTCATGTCAGAAGTCAAGAATTGGAATATATCAGTCAGAATGTTAGCATGCTTAGCATTTTTTCGCACCTCTCATTACACCTAAGACAGAGAATGTTAGGGCTGAGTTGAGCTACGGTGACCAACGGAGTTGAGCTCTAGTGATGAGGGGGATGAGTTGAAATGAGTAGTTCTAGTGTGCTCAGTGCTATGTGTGTAGTGAGCAGATGATCTGAGTCTTCTGAGTCTCCCTGCTTGAAGTCTTCTGGTTGTTGTTGTTCTGTGGAAGTCTTCCAGGCCCATGTGGACAGATGATCTGAATCTCCTGCCTGAAGTCTTCTGGTTGTTGTTGGACTGTCCAAGTCTGCCAGGGCCAGGTAGACTGATGTGGAAGTGTCCCAATTCCAAGCGACCAGAACAAAATTCCAAGGAAAATTAGTAGAGGTCAGCTGTCAAGTGTTAAAAAGATTCATCCCTGACCCACCCTCCCACACTGGAATACCTAATATTAGTTATCAGAAGGTTAGTAAGCAAGGATTAGCTTTCTGCGTAACACAGATTAGTCTTCTACCTGATAGCACAGATTAGTTTTCTACTGGAGCCCAGCAAGTGTTTTGAGGAGACATTTTGTCTTGCTGAGTGTCATACCTCGATACTATGCCGGAGATCCTTTCTGACAACCTTTTGTATTTCTTAGCTTCTTCTTCAATCCCTCCTGACCATGCATGGGCTGAGATCAGCCAGTTGATGTTCGCATCTTCCCTGAGCCCTGCCAAAAGACACCAGATGGAAGGGTGTTTGCAAAGAAAGTGCAAGTTCAAACTGTTGTGCCATCCCTCACAACAATTAGTCATTCTGCTATCGCCTTGGACAGCAGCAGCATGGTGATTCCAAAGCTGGATCAGATAGCAGGCACCACTCTCTTCTAAACTGCTAATGAAGGATGCATCGGAATAAGCCAGGAGGTCACCTTACTTGTCCTCATTTGGAAACAAATTGGAAACAAGCTGAGTTCCATGAACAGCCCATTGGTGTCCCATGGAGGGGCAAGGACAGAGCAGTAAGACTTTTCATGAAGACTTTGAAGTCTGAATCATTTTCATTGTGATGCTTCAAATCAAGCAGCCCTACCTTTCAAATAAGACATTGGTTGAGGTGGAAGTAACAGCCTTGAAGCTGAGACTGGCGACAGAACTAGCAGGAGTTCAGTGCAGCCATTGCAAAGTCCAACAAAATTATACATGGAACAGCAGTGGGAAGGAGATGTTGGGTTAGAAAATTCAGGTATTTGTTATAGGTTACTTCCTGTTTGTTGGGGAGGATATAAGCAAGAGCAAGGTGGGAGAGCATACAAGCAAGGTGGATAGCTGGTAGTAACCCAACAATGCAAGGTGTACAGTTGATAGTACATGTCGGGAACCCCACCAAAGGTACCATCTGTGAATGGCTTAAGTGGGAAATCCAGGTGCAGCAAGGGGGGGGGGCAGCAGTGCAGTTGTCGCAAGTGTCTGTGACCATTTACTTTGTACCTAGTGGAAGCAATGAGGCACGCACTAAGGCACGCACTGGGGCATGCACTGAGGCATGCACTGGGGCACGCACTGAGGCATGCACTGAGACAGAAGCGAGGCAGGAGGGAGTGAGGCAGGAGGGAGTGAGGCAGGAGGGAGTGAGGCAGGAGGGAGCTGGGAAGAAAGAGAAGGAAGCGCGAGCTATCACTTCCAGCACAGGGGCAGGTGGGCAGACCCTATAGGAAATTTTTCCATGGTTTCCACCTTAGCATCACAGTACATCAGCAGTGCATACATCGTCCTGATATGAATTACCATAAGATTAGGGAACTGTAATTCTCGATTTCCCGCACAATATAAAACAGACAGGTTTTGTGCATTCAAATCACATACAGCTCGACGTCCATTGCGACCACACCATCACCTATCACCTCTACTACTACCACTACCACTTCAAGTGCAAGCACCACTACAAGCACTGCTCCCACTACCATGGCTTGTCAATTGTCTGCTTCTGAGGCCTCGACATCCTCTCTTGTGCATTCTTCTCAATAGAGAGGATCATACAAGAGAGATGAAAGGGCAAGGGGTGGACTTTGAGGAGTCTGGAGAGGGAAGTCCTTAGGGACAAAACATGCACGATGTCCTTCTTGCAGTCCAGGTGTGTCTTACGATCTTCCCTGGTGCGATGGGCTTCTGAATGATCAGCAGCAGCGTTCCTGTGTCGCAACTCTCCACTACCACCAAGATCTGGACTGTCTTCTCTAGCTAATGCAGATGACGGCCATCTGAACTACTGCTGGGGACAACCTGAACACTGGATAGCCTCGAGATTTCCCAACTGTCATTGATGAGTTTTGTTCACCCTGTCACTCTCTTTCTTCACAGAAAGTAGCAACCTCTCAAACTGGACATGGGGTTTTTGAGTGCTTGCACATGGCACCGGAGGACCCGAGGAATGAAACCATGTGGAAATGTTGGACCTGGGGGCTGGGACCGTCCCATGAAAATTTTAGGCCATTTCATCCACTTTTACCCTCTCAAAAAGTCAAACTTCAGTCCTGTTTGGCATGGCCACCCATCTAGTTGTCTTCCTTTTGAGCACCCTGGCACCAAAATGGGCAGCCTTGACTTTGAACCTGTGCACTCAACATTGCATCCCAGTTTCACATCCACATGTTCCACCTCAACACATTTCAGTACAGCATATGAGGCGCCATCATGCTCAGTGCAATTACTTATGGCAAGGACTGTACTGTTCACCCTCACTGGTTTCACCACGTACACAGCACTATGTGATCTCATCACAGATTGCTTCTGCCATCACATTGAGCAAACTGAATGAAGTGATGCCAATTTCATGGTACAGTAGGCGCCGCTTATAGTGACACCAGATGTAGTGACAATTTGCATATAGTGACAAATTAGGAAATCCCTGTTTTTTTACTTGAGAAAATCTGCCAGATGCACTGACATTTCCAACACGTATAGTGACATTTTGGGGGGCAAACACTTATTTTTTTCTTATTTTCTTCCAAGTTTACTGTGCAGAGAAAAAGCTTTTTTCAACACATACTTTATTTCTTTTTTTTAAAAAAATTGACAGAGATGTCTTTGCCCAGAATTATCTTCTTGACTTCATTATCAATGTCATGTAGGAGGGCAACATTAGGCTCCAGTCGTTTCATCAGTGCCCTCTCCAGGACCTTTGCAGCCTGAATGACTTCTGTACAAGTGGGAGTGGGCATGTCCTCATTCTCTTCCTCCTCTTCTGACAGACTTGTATCTGCATTCATCTCCCACTGAATGTCTTTAATGATGTCATCTTCAGTCTCATCAGTGTGTGCAGTTTGGACAGTGGCATCCAGGGCAATGTACTCATGCCACGCATCCTTGCCGATGCCAAATGACATTGTTCTCAACATCTTCTGGTTCTTCCTCCTCATTTGCAGGGGTTTCTTTCAGCTTCTTTCAGCTTCTTCCAGCTCTTTTGAATCCCTGTCTCTTTGACCTCCTTTCAGGCTTTGTCCACCAGATAAAGGCCATCAAGGAAATTGATTTTGGAAGCCAACTCTCTGGCTGTAGTTGAAAATGAGGAACTCTCAATTTCTCGCAAGAGTCGGTTGCAGATTTTCATCCTGTACTTTGTCTTGAAGGCCTGAATCACACCTTGATTGCATGACTGCAGGATGGAGCTAGTATTCGAAGGCATAAACTCAACCCTGAGACAAGAAAGAGCATGTACGGATGTATGACAGGAGGCATTGTCCATGATCAGAAGTGCCTTCTCATTCTTTCTCCTCAATTCATTGTCCCACTCAATCAGGAACTCAGAGAAGATCTCGTGGTTCATCCAAGCAGACTTCTGTCCTCGGTATTGTACTCGCAACAATCTGACTCCCTTGAAGCACCTTGGCTTTTTTGCCTTCCCAACAACCAGTGGCCGGTGTTTTTTACCTGAGGAAATGCGGCAGAAAATGGATGCGTTAAAGTTGATTTGTTGCCTGTTTAATACACATTCCACCTTTATTATCTGTTAGCGCATGAGTCCTAGCCAGGCAGGTGCATTCTACTTTACATTGTGACCTCAGATACACACTATACACGACACCATCATCCCCTTCATCCAATAGCATACCTGACATTGACACACTTAGAAGGAGTGTGACCCTCACTTTGCTCTTCTTCCCACCAACAGCTTTCTCTGATGCAAACATACATGGCATCTGGGGTTGCTCTTATGTAAAGGCCAGTCTCATTGCAATTCCAAATAGCATCAGGGTCATAGTCCTTGCTTATTTCAGGCCAGTTTTCCTTGATCTACTCCTCACATCCATGATGATCTGCATCAGCAGCCTCACCATACGGAGTGCAGAAGACCACGCCATTTCTCTTCTTGAAACGGGTAAGCCACCCATCACTGGCCTTCCACTCGCTGTTTCCAAGTTTGGCAGTAAAATCTTCAGCCTTGCTCCTCAGCAGTGGCCCACGGAGTGGGGCCTTTTTCTCTCAGCACTGCATGATGAATTTCAGGAGAGCTCTCTCCACTTCTGACACCTTTCCCTCACGCTGCCTTTTGGACTTGCTCCGCCCTGCTTCAATCTTCTTACGATCCTTGAGAAGAGCAATCAAGATGGGCCTCTTCAAGCCTAGCTGCCTTGCCATCTCCCCTTGTGTCAGACCCTGAAAAAGATACCTGTCATGGCATTTATGCACAACCACTATGGTATTTATCAATTACCTTGGACACGGAGTCATATCTCTTTAAAATGGCCATCTTCTCCTTGTTTGATCGGCATTTTATTGACTTCTTTTTCTCGTCCATGTCAATGCTGGTGCTGGGTACAGCCACAAGGTACAACAGCTTTTTGTTTACTTTTCTTGACACACTGGTCAGTTGGTCACAAGACCAGGGTTGCCAGGTTTGGTTAAAATATCATGGGCGGCACCAGATATAGTGACAACTCGCTTATAGTGACAGTTTTGGCTCATCCCAATGGTGTCACTATAAGCAGCATCTACTGTACAAGCAATCTGTGATATCACTGACCAATCTGTTATTAGAACCATGCAATCTTATGTATGATCCTCATGAATGAAATAAGCAGCTGATGCATTGGCAGACACTCAAGATGTGTGTGACCTTTTGTCAGCCTGATCCATCAGCCTGACACTTTGTCCTCAAGATCAAGTAGTGTCAGTCAACCTTAAGACCATCATCTGTCTCTGTAATGACTGGGCTTGTACTGTTTATTTTGAAAGATCATGCGAAAAGCCAACAAGGAGTGTCAAAGGGGACTCCATTACAATCAGCCTGATCTTTTAACGTTAAGGGTCTGTCAGTCCGACAAATCATTCTCAACATGAAATAGTGTCAGTGAACCTTAACACTGCTAGCTGGTGCTTGGTAGGGCCTAATATTGGACCTGCTCAGATTCTCACAATTTTTAAAATGGTCTGGAGGGAAAGCCTGCTGTTGGCTTTCAACTTCATATCGCCATTTCGGATAGCTGCATCGTTTGGACATTCATCAGTACATCATGGACTGGAGAAGGTCTCTCATGGAGAGATCCCTTGCTGTCAGAAAAGAAAATCTAGAAAACTGGAACGTCTCCAAAGGTAAAAAACCAACTGTGATTCAGTAAAAATGACTCTTGCCAGTCTCGTTTCTGTTGCAGTTCTTCATCAAAATTGCTCTTTGCAAATGCCTCTTCCACGAAAATTATTATTCTCTGCGAATTATTGGCAGATTCTCAATCTACCAGAGGCTACAGCATGGATTTACAGGGATAAGACATGATAAGTAGGACCTCTGATAAAATACAGGGGGTCCGGCATCACTTGAGATTAAATGCTAGATTGAAAAGGGTCATTATCTCTGTCTGTACGTGAAATATCACCCACCTTTCTTGACCGCAATTTTTCTGAATATCTCTGCTAAGTATTTATTCATCCATCCTATTTACCTGGTGACTCTCTAAAACCCCTGTGAAACCTGGGCAGGGGTGCTGAAACCTGACTTTCTGTAGATGCGGCAATGACCAATTTCGAAGATCATTACCCCTGCCTGTTTTAATCACTCACAGCTCGGCAACCAGAAAGTGTTGCTCAACATTAAAGGTAGAAAAACAAACACGAAAATTGCCCATTTTGCAATAAGCCATAAGAATTTTAATTCGGAATTAAAAAAAACTCCGAGCAAATTTTGATTTTACTTTGCTGCAGGCATTTTGTTGCATCCTGACTGCAGCGCTATAAAACACACTCCGACTCTTGCAATTTACAAGCGCAATCTTCTACAATGACGATCAGAAAGAATCAGCATTCTGGGCAAAGAAAACATCTTTTATGTTTTTTTTGCTGCCATTAATTTTGGAATTCGTTTTGAATTTTTTGAGTTCCAAAACAGGCACTTTTTGCCTCGTGAAAAATCGTCATTTGATGCCTTATTTTGGTGCCTTTAATATTGTGCTACACTTTCTGGTGGCTGAGCAGAAGGGGCTTAAATCAGGGGGGGAGGAGTCTCTTCCTGCCTACACCGAACTATATTATACCGTACTTGCGCGATTTGATGCTATACAGTCCTGGCCATAAGTAATTGCATCAGGCATAACAGCACCACCTATGCTGTACTGAAACGTGTTGAGGTGGAATTTTGGTGTGGAACATGTAGATGTGATACTGGGATGCAATGTTGAGTACACAGGTTCAATGTTGAGGCTGCCCATTTTGGTGATGGAATGCTCAAAAGGAAGCCACCTGGAGAGGGGCCATGCCCAACAGAAGAGAAATTTCACTTTTTCAAGGGGGTAAACATGAATGAAATAGGCTGAAATTTTTGCAGAAGAATCCTGATCCCCTGGACCAACATTTCGACCAGGATTCACTCCCCAGGCTCTCCAGTGCTATGAGCAAGCATGCAAAACCTCTGTGTCCGGGTTGAGAGGTTGCTACAATCTGTGAAGCAGCAAAAAGAGAGTGACAGGAGTGAGAGTGACACTTTGACAGGAAGGCAAAACTCATCGACGACAATTAGGAAATCTCGATCTGGACTGCCACATTCTTTACTGGTGAGGGTGATTCAGGCTGCCTTCTCTCTCTACTGCTGAGTCTGATCAGTTCCCCAAAGCTCTGGAGTCCGGACTGCCTTCTCTCGCTACTGCCGATGACGGTCATCAGGACTACCTTCTCTCGCTACATCAGAGTCTGATCAAGACTGCCTTCTGTCGCTACTTCAGAGTCTGATTAGGACTGTCTTCTCTCGCTACTGCTGGGGACGATCTGTCGATGACAGTGAATTTGCTGTAGCTTCTATTGGAGAGGGGGTTCAATTCGCGCGAGTGCGACATACACATTTGCTGACTCATTTGAAGTTTTCAGGCCATTTTTTTTGGTTGTCTAACTTGTGTAACTTAGATTTTGTATATTCCAAGAGTCTCCTGGTCTCGAATCCAGGCCCTACCTTGTACATTATTTCTTATGAGAATCTTGCGGTAAAACATTCCCATTCTTTGAAATAACGAAGCTTTGCAAGGGACGCTGCTTTTCTAAGTTTTGCATTCATAAACAAAGTCATCATCAGAAATTAAACCATCCCCCTGCGGGTGAGATTCCTCCTTCACCCTCCAATAATACGCAGGAGTTTCCATTTGCGGGATGCCTTTAAAAAACAGTGAAAGCTGGATAATAACGCCTCTCCCGTATCACCAGAGAAAATTGACTTATTAGCCAACTTGACCAATTACACACTTTCCATGCACGTCCTAAGCATTTTCTCTCACACTTTTTAAGAGAATTTACTCACCTCATTCTGCAATACAGTTTAATTCACCAGGTTGTATCACTTTTTTGGGAAAGGAACGTCCCCATTGTAGGCTATTCAAGTCTCGTATGACAGAAGGAGTATTACAAATGACCCTTTTCACTCTTTGCTCCAGCTTATTTAACGTGGAAAAATAAAAAAATCGAGGCCTTCCCCTAGCTCAGGTACAGCCAGCCATCTGTATAAAAAGAAACGCTGTAAAATAAAAATCTATTTTACATGTGTGACGTCTTCCTCCTACTTGAGCCTTGCAGAATTTGCAAGGAAAATCACTTGCAGTCTTCATTTTCTTTTACTTATTAACTTATGGTAAATGACACTAACATGACTCATGGGTAGTCTGAAATTAGAGTTTGACCAAAAAATTGCCCAAGAAATTGACCAAAAGATCCTGAAACTAGACAGTCTGGAGAACTCAAAACAGACTTCATTAAAATCCTGGGACATCACCCCACAAAATTAACATTTTAAATTGACATTTGAAGCTTGAAAGTTAGACTTAGTACTTGTTAGAGGTTGTTGAGTTAAATTTATGACCTTCAGTGTCCTCCAATGTCAGATCTGATATCATCTACAACCTATTTTGGGGGTGCTTTACATTTTTTATTTTATGAACTTTTTCAGTTTGAGGCCTCCTTCTGCCTGAAAATGGCTATTTCTACTGTGAGACTCATTTTTTACCCCAATTTTACACTTTGACCTCAATGTGTCTTCTCTACTAACCTCCATGATCAGAATTAACCCCCTTTATAACCTTCCCTGAGTGAGAAAACAGCTCCATGCCAAATTTGATCCTAATCCTAATTTAGTCCTAATCTCTGACTGTCAATAAAGGTAACAAGTTTTTTAAAACTCAATGGAGAGGACTTTTTTCTGCTGAGCCTGCCACCTGCTTCTCCTCAGTCAGCTACTTGGTCCTGTATATAAGAGCATAGGTATTCCCTTTTTTTCAAGTAGTCAGTTCCGTCAATTGAGTTTGCCAACATGCCCTGCTACAAGAGATCCCATGGCCAAAATCTTATGGCAATCTGCATCCTCTGCCTCAGGAGAGGAGAAAGACAGCTCAGCACTATGCAGAGGAAACTCTTTCCAGAGAATGTCTTCAATGATTACTGTGAATGTCAGGATGTACTCCCAGGATCAGTTTGTGGTAACTGCAGGAGGATCCTTTCCTATCTCTCTGGATTGAGCCCTCACCCACTTCCTCCTGATCTGCAGTATGACATCATGGTAGCTGATCTGAAGTCTCTCAGAAAAGTCACAGGGGCAAAAACAGATTGCAAATGTGAGTTCTGCTGGATTTGCAGAAGCAAGGACTTGTGAAAAGGAGATCATCCTCACAGCAAGTATGCTTCTGGGCTGGCACCTAGAGGATTTGGGCATCGAAGACTGCATTCTTTGCCTACTTCATCCCCTGTAATTATTTGTTTCTTTTGTCACTCTGAAGTTGGAAGGGGGAAGCCACATAATTGCAACAAGGCAGCAAAAATGAAAAATCTGCAGAAGATTTTGTCTCCTAACACCAAGGAGCAAGTTGCAAGCAGCACCATAAAGAATAAGGTGGAGGTCACAGATTCAAGAGCTTTAATTAAGCCTCCCACACCATGAGGGTTGTCATCTACTTCAAGTTACTGCTACTGGGTCCACTGCCAAACAATCTCTTCAGTTTGATCAGCTCAAGTGTGACAGAATTTTGAACTTGAGATGAGTTTGAGCCTTAGTAACAAACAGATTGTCCAAGCTGCTGCCACACTTCAAGAGGACCTTGGCAAGAGAAAGGCAATTGCACCTAACCTTAAGTCATGATGCAGAAGTCCTTGACATACTCCCACCCCCTGAACTGCACTTGCTGCTTGGTACAACAAACAAGATTTTTGATGAACTGAACTCAGCCTGGGGAGATGACAAAGGATGCAAATGGGCCTACAAGCAGTGTATTGTCAGGGTAGAGTACAGGGGTGGGAGCATGGAAGGAAACCAGTGTCAAATGGTGTTAAAGAAGGCTGCTACGATGTGCCAGGGACTGCCAGAACATCTCAAGAAGTTTGGGTTGGCACTGGATCAATTTTTGCAGGTGGTCGAGGGTTGTTTCAGTCAGGTTCTTCATAAGGACTATAAGGAAAGCATCTCAAAGTTCAAGCAGGCCTATCATGACCTTGGTGTTGCTGTCACCTCTATAATCCACATTGTTTTTGAGCATGTGATACAGTTTTGTGACAGGACCTCCTCTGGACTTGGAAGTACAGTGAGCAGGCATCAGAAGCTGTCCATCATGACTTCTCAAAAACCTGAAAGACGTATAAGGTTCCATTCCAGCATAAGATGTATCCAGAGCAAATTCTTCAAGCTACGGTCAACTATAATAGCTTTCACCTCTAGAAAGTCAACTCAAACATATGTTCAGAAAATGATTGATGTCTTTCTGTCTTGCCTTTGATGTGTCCTTGCTCCTCAAGCTGTTGGCAATATAACTTCATCTAAGTTCTCAGAACCATCTTGATACCCAGACTTTTTGTGGTAGGATGATGTCCCAGGATTTTATTGAAGCCTGTTTTGAGTTGTCCAGACCCTCTAGTTTCAGGATCTATTGGTCATTTTTATGGGCAATTTTTTTGGTCAAACTCAAATTTCAGACCACCCGTGGACTGAATTTGCAGAGAAAATCAGAACATGACGATTTTCATGCAACGAGTAATCTGGCCTATTACTTGATGACGCAACACCTGGCTTTCCCCGTGCACCCACCACACAGCCTGTCTCACGAAAATGGAAATAGCGTGCGAGTTTATCGTGCACCAAAGTGTGTGTTACAGAGCTGACTCTGTAAATCCATGCTCAAAACGAACTTCATGCAGCGCTCACTGGGACCTAAGGGAGTCGCCGGGGAGGGTGCGAATCTTCTTTCTCTACTCAGGAGCTGTATTTACCGACTCAGACGGAGGAGTGCCAATCATCTGTCAGTTTTGGTGGCCGGATGAGGGAGAGAAACGTCGACATGTCGAAGTCGTGTGGGCGCGGGAATTCCAGAACTTCAACTCCGACTTCAGGCCACCAGGAGGAGAAGTAAGTGGTACTGACATCTTCGGGTCATGCGATGCAAGGATCTTTTCTTGGCAGAGTTTCAACTACATGGCAGCGACCGCCGCCTGCCCGCTCAGTTCGGAGTATGATATCCTGCCAGATGTGGTCACCCTGGTGTATGAAAATCCCTGCGCCCGTCCTAACGTCGCCCTGTCCCTGAAACAGGTTGCGACGAGAAGAAGAGTCAAGAGGACAGGTGGCCTCGCCATGTGCGTCAAGAACCTTATCTTCCTCAGCCAAAGGGTCGTGGAGCGCCTGGTTGAGTGGATAGAGCTCCAGAAAATGATCGGCGTGGAGAAGATCTTCTTCTACGTCCTGTACTTGCACCCACAGGCCATGGAAACTCTTCGGGTCGGTATCAGAGACAACCAGCATTCATCGTTGGCCACTTCCGACCTGTCCTGCTCTCCCTGAACAGATATACGAGCAAGAAGGATATGTTGAGATGCGTATGTCGTCGGTGCCCGGTGCAAACTCCAATCTGCCTCTGTGGGTTGCGTCTGTCCTCTCCAAGAACATCGCTCTCAGCAAGAGGCTGGAGAGAGTGTCCCAGTTGGATTGCTTCTACAGGTAGGAGAGCGTTTTTGCAACCACGACGGTACAGGCTGCCAGACCTTAAACTAACTCATGCCAAAAAGGCACATGAATGAATTCACTTACATCGGAGTTATCGACACCGATGAGACTTTCATGCCCCGCTCGGCGTCAAACATCACGTCCATACTGGAGGTTCTACAGAATCAGTACAGCAGCGTCTCCTCCTTTGAACTGAAGCAAGCATACTTTCCCCCGGATTACGGATTCAAACAAAGGTTTAAAATATCTGATTCTGAGTTTTTAGAACAGTGGTCTCCATCATTGACGGGCGTCCCGAACGCTGTCTTCGTCCTCGTCTTACAGATGTAGCGGAAGCCGAGGCAGCAACCATTGGGAACAAGGACTAAGGCTGCCCATACTCGGCTCACTTTACCGGTCTGAAGTGTCCGAGGACACCTGGAAATCTATGCACAGCACTGCCTTGGTCGAGCTCTTCGACTCCCACAGACCACTGACATGTCTGGGCAATAAAGAGTGCAAGAGTGTGATGGTGGACGAAGAAAATATCGTAGTTAATCATTATAGGTGACTTTTACAACCTCACCTCCCTCCCTCCTGTTCTACCAAATGCCCAGATAAAATATCGTACTCATAGCGCAGTTAGAGATGGTGTTTTGGGGAACACTTTCGAAGCAAATTTGGCAAAAAACGATGAGATTTAGCTCTGTTGGAGAAAAGTCTCCGTACAGAGCGGGCAGTGGAGCAGAACTGTAGCAGAAGTTAGACAAGAATGGGAAATGATGCAGAGTCAGAGAAAGTATCAAAACGAGCAACGAGAGCGTCCGTGAGTCAGCTTTTGCACCGTGGCTCTGAAAGGACTTGGTCGCAAACACGCAGCTTTGGCTAGTGCAGAGACCTGCAACAGTTTACGTAAGATAAGTGCATTCTCTACTTCAAGCTTGTGGAGCTGAATGCGCTCTCATTTGTTGCACTCGACCGCTGCAAAGATTGCAATGACTGGCCTTTCACTTGCTTCAAAGTTGAGCGCCAAATGCGACACTTCGGAGGTGTTAATGTTGTCTTCGCGATCGCTCGGTGAGAGCATGGGTAGGGGGAAAAAGGGGGCGAAAAAGTTCGGCTTTACAGTAGAGTTCAGTACAGTAAAAATTCCAAAATCTTTTCCGTCACTCGAACAACAGAAAACTTCGAAAAATCTAACATTACCAAGTAGGGTGCAAGCCTACGTACCCAGATGCAGTTACCCTCGTAAGCAACCAAAGTTTTGGGCATCTGCAGCAAAAAAGTAGCTGATATTACACGTAGGCAGTTCGAAAGCCTCGACTTTTGCTGTGTAAAATCCTCCCCGGAGTTTTTCTGCTTGCTTTGCAAAATCTAGTGCCTCTTATCAGGATTAGGACATAAAATATGGCTAAAAGTTTTCCATTTGATTGCTTTCTCCACAAACTTAAAGGGTGACTCTGTGTCCCCACTGCATTTCTTTGTTCCCGGGATGCCCGTGTGCACGTGGCAGCTACTGCACCTTGCGGGTCAGCCTCTTGGGAAGTCGTTCTGTCCTCACTGAATGCATTTTTCCACTGAGGAATACCGTATAAACGCGCACACGTGCAGAAAGACCTAACTTCAGCTTTCTTTTTCGCACTTTTCCAGGGAGGAGTGTAAGTATCTGTGCAACAAGACCGACATACTGGACACGTCTGTTTGCCCATACGCTGAGGAACTGTTCAAGCGCATCCTTTCAGTCGTGAACAAGACAACTTCTTGGGTTTAATCGGCAGCGTCCTTGGTGCTGTCCGTTGTCTTCCAGTCCACATTTTGTTCAGAGCGTTTGAAGTTGGTTGCTGTAAAATAAAAGCTTTATCCCTTGCCGCCAAGCACAATTTTCAAAACCAAAAAAGACGTGCGTACTTTCTGTTAGTAGTTCTGCGAGTCATGCTGAGGTTGTTAGACAAGCAACTGCAGCTCAGCTAATGGTGCATGGGCCCATGAGTCCATGAGCAGACCAAGGGAGCTATTTTAAGAAAGACGCTTTCCGTCTGCATGCTTTCAAATTCAACTCGACGACGTCAGTTAGCGTTTACTATTCACGAGGGGAAAGGCACTTTGGAATCCTACCATTACGTTCGTGTGCATTGATCTGGCCCTTGTGGCGCCCGCCAAAGCGATGTTGAGGCCTAAAATGTGTGCATTTGAGCAGTATTTGCATGACTAAGATTAGAACTCGCTCATGTCGAAGAAATGAGCTGCTTACCCACCAACTATACAGCTCGGCCATTGCCAAGACAAGTCTCCACACTGAGTTTATCTCTTGAAAAATATAATCTCGCGAGGGCTTCCCTTTGGATGGGTGGAACCTTTGTTTCACATGATGATTGGTTTGAAGAATCGACCCTAGCTTTATTAAAACCTGATCCCCTCAGATCTTAGTTAACTCTAGTCACTTATCCCACGCCATCACTTTACCACGCGAGATGAGCAGTTTAACTTTTTTTTTTAAAAAAAACCTCTTATCTCAAAAAGTTTTTCCATTCCATCATTACAGTGCCGCTCATACTGCTGGGTCTACCTGAAAGTACTTGTGCTGATCGGAAAAGTGTTCCCACCGAAATTCTGCAGTCAATAGCAATGAAGCAGAAATACTGTCTGTTACAGAATGCCGACATAAACGACACAGCCGCCAGCATTACCTCCTCATATATAATACCGGGGTTTCCACATGAAATTGTGTCCTCAGGCCAGGAGAAACCAGACAAAGTATATTTGCTGCAGTGTTCCAAAAATACGGCATTATACTTGACACTATTTTGGAGACTAGGTGGGTGCAGCAGAAATTTGTCAGACTTCCTCAGCGGGAACGTTCCTCTGGGTGTCATCCTCAGGCTGCTGTCACACCTGCGGTATTTTACCGATGACAATGTATGACACTTACGGGTAGAGCTATTTCTACCTATCAGTTTTCCTCTGTTCAGTCGCACATGAATCCAGCGTTCAAAAAGGAAAACTTGGGTAAACTTACACACGCAGCTGACAAAAAGTCAATAATAGATAACTTGCTGAGGGGGATTTTTTGGTCCTGACTAGGTTGATCCTGTTTTAATGCTAAGTGATTGCCAAGTTAGATCCACAAATGGATGAAAATTGCTGCCAGCTTTTTAAGCATATTTGGACACAGCTGACCCACTTTCATTTGTGTCTGTAAGTTGGCAGTAGCTAGATGCATTTTGTGGTTCTGTAAGACTTGCAAGTATGAGTCTTGGCAGCTTGGATGACTTGATGTCTTGCAGCACTGTTTGGATAGTGTCTTGTGGAGTCTCAAGTGGGGCTTTTGCTTGACTGTTCTGCCATACCTGTGCATCATGTGTACATCCTGCCCACTTGGCCCCCAAATTTCTGATGAGGTGCCTGCTGTCTCTGATGACTTGGACATTGATGGAGAAGAACTGTTTCCTGCACCAAAAACCCCGAGGGTGCACTCCAGCAGGTAGGTCAGCCTGTACAGGTGCATTCTCAAGCCTGATGTGTGTACCATCAATGCCAAGGGGGCAGTTTGGAATGCCAAATCTATTAAAGAAGTCATCAACAGACATGCACAACTTAGTTGGATGTGGGAGCTTAATAAGGATGAGGGACTTCCTGCAAAGAGCCAATGACACCCTCCTTTGTGTCATGCAGGCACACCACACCAATGAAGTAGCCAGCTGCCCTGAGGCAACAGCCTGATGTGTAATATGAAAGGGGTCACACACACCTGCTGAAGTGGGGACAGTGCAGGCCTCTATTGCTGGGAAACTGGAGGTCTTCATTAGGGAAGTTGACAATCTTGAGAATGTTCTCCTTTGAAAAGCAGAAGTGTTGATGAAACTCTGTGTCCTTGTACATGACTAGGGGATTTTGACAGTCCCAGAGCTGCTTTGCTTTATACATTGGAAGATCCAGGGAAACCCACAGCTCATCCCTCTCTAACCTCTATTCATAGTCCATCAAAAGTTCATCAATCAACATGGTTAGGCTGCCCCACTTGTACAAGGTACTTGTTGCACTTGAGATACCCTGAGCTGACCATGCATGTGCATTGTCGCCATATTGCATCATTGCATGCAGGGCTGCTAGGTACTACTACTGCTAATTTAGAAATAATGTGAGACTGGAGGGTTTGTTTCATTTACTTTTGATCGAATTGGAAGCAATTTGGATACAGCTTCATGCAAATGAGGACCCAAAAATGCGCATCTGCACGTACCATAATGTTACCACCATTTCACTGAAACAGATATAATTTGGAATGAGCTACCTTACATTTCGGGATCAAAAAATCCGCCTCTGGTTTCGATTCGATGGTTTGAAGCTACCCTTAGGTAGATCTACTAATAAAATTGACTGTTTCATCCCCTCTGTTTTACCCTGGAGGTTTTGTGATATTAGGTAACAATAGCTCTCCCCATAAGCGTCAAGGATCGTCATTGTGAAGAGAACCCTGCCTTGTAAAAGTAACTCTTCATCAGACGATGGAGGCCCAAAAGCAACACAGAAGAATAACGGAATTTCAGAAGAAACTTCCAAAATTACTCTGGTCGTTTTGGTCTCTGCTCTACATGTGGCGTTGTTGTCACTCCTCAATGCTGCAAATGCAGACCGGGCAAGAAAACCGTTTCCCTGAGAGGGAATAACATTCATATATAGCAGCCCAGTTTGCTTCTGTCATTTCGTTAATAAAGATATTTTGATAAGAAAAGAAATAAAGAATTAAAG
>JAAUXU010002238.1_pt1 | contig 16235 bp, 17 predicted proteins | sample 7278151 | NCBI WGS metagenome assembly JAAUXU01 (sample SAMN14350113, study PRJNA611818) | marine sediment metagenome | isolation source: surface marine sediment (1.8m) | place: French Polynesia: Moorea | collected 2018-08 | reverse complement strand
TGTTTGAAAAATATGGTTTCGGTGGTATAAGCCTCTCTGTTTCTTAATTTTATATCCCTGCCTATCATGTTGAGCTCTTTTTCAACGGCGCGGGGGATCCCTGCCAAAGTGTCCTCCTTCGCCTTATGGCCCGCATTTCTCGCCCCGGGTAGCAAGTTTCGCCGAAGAGCCTCTACAAGTTCCTCCGCTCCCCGCAAGAAAAATATCGTTCTTATTGACGGGGTCCGCACGCCGTTCCTCCAGTCCTTCACCGACTACAAGAAGCTTTGGCCGCACGACCTCCAGCGCGCAGCCTTGGTCAGCCTCATCAAGAGAACCGGCGTGCCAAGGGAGGAAATCGACTTTGTCTGCTGCGGGACGGTCATACAAGAGGTTAAGACCAGCAACGTCGCCCGCGAGGCCGCGCTCGGGGCGGGAATATCCGACAGAACTCCCGCGCACACGGTCACAATGGCATGCATTTCGTCAAACGCGGTGAGAAAACTGTTTGCAAAAAATGGCTTGATTAATTTTATGAATGCTTTTTACGTCAGGCAATTTCCACTTGCTTGGGATTCATGAACGACCGCGTGTATGATCTTTGTATTGCTGGTGGTGTCGAATTCATGTCGGATGTACCTATTCGGCATTCAAGGTGCCTGAAAATTAATTAGTTTTCTTACTCCTTCTTACTTTCCCTTTTGCAGGAAGATGCGTGAGCTCATGCTGAAGGCGAACAGGACAAAGAGCAAAATGCAGATGGTGAAGATTGTTGGCCAGATGCGGCCTCAGCATTTTACTCCGGAGCTACCAGCCATTACCGAATTTTCCACCAACGAGATCATGGGCCACTCGGCGGATCGTCTGGCGGCGGCATTTAACGTCACAAGGAAGGAGCAAGACGACTTCGCGAGAAGGTGCGATCGCTTTAAAGCAAAATTCATAAAGACTTCAATTGTCTTCCTGTAGGTCTCACATGCTTGCGAAACAAGCACAGGAAAATGGAAACTTAAGTGATGTGGAGCCGATTAAAGTACCAAACGTTGACAAAATGGTGTCTGAAGACAATGGTATTCGCGTATCTACACCCGAGCAAATGGCAAAGTTGAAACCAGCGTTTATTAAACCCCATGTGAGTGCTGTTTTCATGTACATTTTTTCATTGAATTCATTGCTTTCCACTTACAGGGCACCATTACTGCCGCCAATTCTTCCTTTCTGACAGATGGAGCGTCGGCATGTCTAATTGCAACAGAAGACGCTGCCGAAAAGCTCGGCTTGAAACCCAAGGCATATTTCAAGTCTTACACCTTTGTTGCTCAAGATCCAAAAGACCAGTTGCTATTAGGGCCAGCCTACGCAACGCCCAAGGTGCTTAAGATGGAAGGTCTAGGACTGGATGACATTGACGTTTTCGAATACCACGAGGCGTTTGCCGGTCAGATCCTCGCTAATCTCCGGGCAATGGAATCCGACTGGTGTGCCCAAAATGTCATGGGAATCAAGGAAAAAGTAGGAACAATACACATGGACAAGTTCAACAAGTGGGGCGGTTCCGTTTCTATAGGACATCCTTTTGGAGCGACTGGGGTAAAACCATTCCTTCACATAGAATGAACACTTTAAGACGCCAGACTTTTTGCTTAGGTTCGTCTAACCATGCACACGGCAAATCGACTAATTGCGGAGGACGGGCAATACGGGCTGTTGGCTGCGTGCGCCGCCGGAGGACTCGGATGCGCAATGGTATTGGAAAGACATCCGGATGCAACGTAAGCGTAGCGCAGCCCTAATGCTACTTGCGTAGAGTTGTCCAAACCAAAAACAAAAGATGAAATAATTTTACTGTCGTAGGCATGAAATATAATTGCACACATCTATCGATCGCATTCAACAGCGCGCTTCACACCAGGTTGTCTCAATTATTCAAATCAATTTCTGTGCTTCTCCGTATTCTTGAATGCCTTCCTTCTCCAGCCCTCTCAAATCCTGAAACCGGGAGCTTCTCTCTCTGATAGACCGGCCTTCTTGACAACGTGCGCCAATTTGAGGTAGACGTCTGTGCCGAATCCCGGGAGGGACTTCAGCGTGAGAGACCCTCCTAGGTATTCGGCGTAAGCGCGGCACACTGGAAGACCGAATCCGTACCTGCCAACATAAATTATATTAATACGATCGTCGAGGTACCCATCTCTTGTCTTAAACATACCCGTGCATTGGTCCCGAGGACGATCTGTTCGCCACCTCCATCATGTTCCCCATGACCTGCCCGTCCATCATCTGCGCCGTGCTCTCCTCCGCCGTGGTAAAGTTGTACTGCATGACCTTGTCAATCTTGTCGTGGGGAATTCCGCCACCGCGGTCAGAGATCCTGATGTTGAAGTCCCTGTCGTTGTTGACAATGGTGATCCTGATGCGGGGCAGGGCGTGGCCCTGGATCCCCTCGTGCGACTCAACTGTGGCGCGGAGGGCGTTCTTCAGCAGCTCGGGAAGGATGTAGTCCTGCCAAAAAAAAGTGCATTCTTTACAACTTCCCCTTACAAAAAACTTCTTTCACGTACCAAGGGCATTTCTGGATAGGTGAAGGTTGCGCTGACATGGCCCTCAATGTCGAATTCTGGAGCATGGCCATACCTGCAAGAAGAAGTGCAGCATTAAAAAACGAACATGCATTGCAAATTTCAATTATGTTTCACCTTTCCCGACTGAGCTCCTGAACCATGTGGATCTTCTGCTCTATGACGGACCTCAGCCTCATCCTCAACTTGAATATCCCTAGGTGATCCGGCTGAAATAAAAATGAAACATTTTTCACATTAGGCCACTCCTTAACTTTACGAAATACGAAGTTAGATCGTAGTACGTTCGCTTTTACTCAATTTATAGTACGTAGGCACGCGGCGATGCAGTGAACTTTCTTCGCCTTGGAGCTTTCTCCCCCTTTATCCAAGGCGAGAAATCTAGACTTGTGTGCCAACACTTGTCCCCCCCCCTCCTAAATGAAAGGGAGGGGGGAGCTGAAGGCCAAAAGTTCCGCCGATTCAAGGACAACTGCCGCGTTTTCCTCAACATGCTTTCGTACCTCGACTAAGCTAGGGCGACTGTACTGAACGTACAGTGCCTCTACTGCGCTTGGATAAAAAAATTTCCTACGTACTTTTTCGTCCCTGAGAGCGATCTGGTGGGAGGCAAGCATCCGGATTCCCAGTCGTGACGTCAAGTTCTTGTCCAAGTAGCGGCGGATCAAGTCTTCATCCTGACGTAGGAGAGAAGAAACGAAATATAAGGGGGGGCTAAGTTCATTCCGATAATTAAGCGTACCTTGATGTGTTTCCTGCACTCCTTGAATCCTTGCGCCAGTTGAGACACCACGTCTTTGTGATCGATCAAAAGTTGCTTCAGAACCTAATGTACGGGAAATGGAAATGGAGTTCAATTAAAAAAGTTATAGCAATCGGGCTACTGTTGACAGCTCACTAAGGTGAAATTGTCCGCGTCTTCGACCGACTCTATCTGTGGGGAGTTGTTGAGTATGTTGAATGCCCTGATGTAGAGTTCGTGCACGCCGAGGATGGTGGGGTTGCAGCCGACGATGAAGGGAAGCTGCCTGATGCCGGCGATCCTGTGCGCCACCCTGACGGGCAGCTCGCGCCGGAGGTACTTTGCGTTGGTGACCACCTTGGCGTCCACGTCCTTACCATTGCTCACGTTGATGTGCAGCATGGAGTCGGCAGTCATACGGATTGAGTTTATGGCGGCAGCGTCGTCGATGGCGACCTGGTTGTAGAACGATGCCACCGTCCTGTTCCTCTCCCTCTGCGCCGACGGCGCCATGGGGTCCTTCTTGTGGTCGGGCTGCTGCGCCAGGTTGCGCCGGTGCATCTTGATTGGCGCCCCCATGGGCGGCAGCTTCCTTGGGCTTCCGGCGGGAGCGCTGGCGCTGGCGGAGGCGTCCTCGGAAGAGGAGCCCTTGTTGCTGCCATCCTCCTACGACGCAATTCATGAGAAGGTACGATGAGGTAAAAGATAGGCCTGTTTTTAATTACGCTCATACACAGGTGTGATGCCAAAGTATGAGGGAAGGAGAAAAACACCTTTTTCACGCCAAAAGACTTGTCGCTGTTATTTAATCCCTGGTAGACGCCCTCTCGCCGTATCAGTCTATCCAGTGAAAATCGCCTCAATGCAATCAGCCAATGTATTAGTGGCATGATTGTGCACTAGAATTCACCGTAAATTAAACCAGGGCTTTTCCCTCCAGAACTTTCTTCTTTCTTAGTTTTGCTGCAGTTGGCAATACTATTTTGTTATTGTGAGTGAGAAATGCAGGAGCCGATTCCCTCTCCTTCGGATGCTCTCTATCGGTATGCTCGCCATCAATTATCGAAAATTTCCCGAGAATGCTTTATGAATCAGTGAGTGACTGGTGGGGGGGCAACTTCAGAGGAAATAGCAATAGGAGAATGCTGTTGTTCCTCACCGGTATGAAAGCCTTGCTGCCCCTGGCGGTGGAGGAGGAGGCCTGGCGGGAGGAGGCCACACGGTGCAACGAAGACGAAGGGGAGGCGGCGGAGGAAGTCGAGGCCAGGGCGGCCAGGGAGAGGTCCGAGGTCAGGGCCAGGCGGAGGCCCACAGAGGCGGAGAGAGGCAGGGACATGGCGTAGAAGGATCCAAGTCCAAGACCGGAGGATGCAGACAGATGTGTGAGAGACGTAGGGTGGGCCTCTTCAAAGTATGTTAATGCCTCCCTTTCAGACGTCCTCCCAGACCGTACCGATGGATGGCCCCGCGAGACTGATGTGAGATGTGCCGGGGACTGCGAGGGGAGGAGATCCCAACTCACTCTGATTTTCCCCACACGAGGCCAGACACGAGGACACAAAGTCACAAAGGAGGCCGCCGAAGGATGGGGAGCGCACTCTCTATCTTCACTTCTTGAGTAGGGCAGCCACTCCGTTCCCTCTTCGTTCGCCTCCTTTCTTCTTTCTTTCTTTTCCCTTTTTATCCCGTCTGCTTTCCTTCTTCTGTTGCCAAGCCAAGGCCAGGCCAAGAGAGAGCGCGGGCTTTCCAAGAGGAAGTCCCAGGGGGGGGCAGGCCCTGGAATGGAACAAGGAGGGAGGAGAAAGCAAGGGAGGACCACTCTCAGGCTAAAGACGTGCGATATACGGACGGTTAGAGGAAGAGGAGGACACCTCGAGGGCAAGATGGAGCGCCCAAGGCATGCACCCAAAAAGTGCATAAGAGTCACGCCGCATGCTCGTCTGGCGTGAAACGAAACGGAGGATCTCGAAATGGAATTCCTACAAAAAAGAAGCCGCAGATGGAATCATCTTCGTAGTCCGATGGCTGCTTTGATTTTATACCTGTTCAGCACTATCTCCTTCTGACATACTTGGCTGAAATCCAAGATGAGATATTCCCCTTCCCCCAGCTCCAGCGGAAAGACAATATGACAAATTGACAATCGTTCGGGAAAGACTATGTAGGGGCAAAAAAAACCTTACACAAGCTTGCTGCTTCCATCGTACGTCGTCTTTTTGGCCTTGACAACAGGAGGCAGACACCGAGAATGGAATTCGCAAGCCCACGTCATTTGCAAAAGGAGGGGGAAAATTACCGCCGGGGAAAGGGCGGGAAAACATGCTTCAGCATTTCCCGAGAGGAGGAAAGAGATTGAAAGAAAGCAGCATGGGTACCTTTTGCTGGGAACCTGCCAAAATGCCGCCGTCAGCAACGGATTGTTGTTTTCGGAACCGACGAGCTCAATAATTTTGCTGGCTTTTCCCCCTCGCTGTACGAAAAGCTAAGGAAAGCAATTAAACGGTTAATTATTCGAAACTCGGCTTCGGCGAGGGATCCACAATGCGCTGGAACCCCTGGCTGTTCCGGCTGCCAGCATGGGTGTTCCTCACGGCAGCCCTCTACAAGCTTACTGAGAGCGTTCGGTGGGGCCTGATCGGTCCTAGCCACGGCCACCACTACCGCAAGAGCCAGCAGCCATTCCCTGACTTTGACTACTACGATGAAAACGGCGACGACTACAAGTCCCTTCTCGGCATGCAGGAGGCGCTGGAGGACTTCCGCTCGGACCCTGTGATCCGGAGCCAGCGGTGCGACGCCTGCAGGCTGGTGGCGAGACGGTTCGACGCGGCGTTCAAGCTGGCGGAGGAGAACGTGCTGCCGTACCATGAAGACAGGGGGGGAGGGTCCAAGGCTGAGCTGGACGGAACGGAGGTGGCGGAGGTGGTGGCAGAGGTATGCAGGAGGAGGAGGCTGGAACACGTCGTGCCGGTCGTCTGGAAGGGGAGGCCCAGGATAGCAGCGAAGGGGCTCGAAACTTGGTAGGTACTTTGTAGCTTACCATTGCTGTTGTTGCTGTTGTTGTTACTGCTGCTGTGGTTTAAAAGCTTCATCGTTTGTTACATGTTTTTTGCTAGTTATTGCTATACCTTTCCAAAATAAGGATTTTCCTTCTCTTTAAAATTTCAGGCGTCGACTTCAACGCATGCCCAGTATCACCACCGCCCTCTCCTCCACCGGCTCCTCCTCCTCCTCCTCCGGCGTGGACTGGCCCCAACGCGTGCGCAACCACTGCCGCTTCCTGGCCGAGAAGCTGGAGGGCGACATCGTGTACGACATGTGGCTTCGCACCTCGGCCGGGCCCGGCGCGGACCCGTTCGAGTCCTTCCTCTGCTACGGGGAGGGGGTCTTCGGCGATTGCAACGAGTGGATATCCCCGGGGGAGCCCTGGCCGGCGGGGGACGGAGACGAGGAGGACGGGGAGGAGGAGGAGGAAGAGGAAGACCAAGACGACGTCGACGGAAGGGGGATGAGGGCTGCAAAGTACGGGATCGAGAAGAGGAGGAGGAAAGAGGAGGAGGAGGAGGGGCCGGGCTTCCTACTGGGGCTGGAGGAGAGAGTGGAGGCGGCGGCAGAGGAGGCGGCGGAGAGGGCCAGGAGGATGGGACTGTAATGAAGAAATGCTTCGAAGATCAATCAAGGAAAACAACAGATGTTGCATACTTGTAATTTTGTAATTTTATTCTTTTCGACCAGATCTATCCAGAAGCTGTCTTCGCGTGGAGAAGGCTTTTAATCTCCTCATTGCACTTCATTTGCCAGACAAGAGCATTGTCAATAGATCGGAGTGCTTGAGAGTGCTCTCACCCGTCCACTCCTCCTCTGGATTTGCTCAAGGGAACGGATGACCAGCATACCAGATGGGCAAGAGGGGGGAGGGAAGGGATAACCATAGGGTGACTTTCCCTCCAGTAAGTTCCCCTCCCCAAGGCCATTTTCATACCACCCAATAGGAGGATCACTGACGCCAAAAAAATCCAGTTTTTCAACATTCCCCGAGGGGAAAATTCTCATACCGTTAAAACATTTCGAAAGTTCCCCCTCCCTGTCGTATGAAGTTGTCCCCCTCCCTGAAGCCATAGTTTTTTCTTCACCCTGTCACGATTTTTTGTCCCCCTCCTCCCTACGATTTTTTCGGTGCCTACTTATGATGATCAGGGGTTAAGCATCGAGCTTCCTCGCTGTTCACATCCATCTGTATTCTCTGTATTCTTGTTTCAAAATTTCCTATTCGAGTGTGCCTGCATAAAGTCCTTAGATAATGCCAGCGAAAAAAATGCCAAATGCAAATTGTGCCCAAATATATCTATTCCGTCGCACCCGTTTCCAACTATAGAATTGTATGCCTGTTACCGGGAAGAGCCTCATTCGTATTTCGTACTGGTACAAGGAGGCGATTTCGTCGGTTACACCTTCAGCTAAGAGGTGCCCTGTACTTGGCTTGTCATCACTTGGTTTGCCAATCAACCCAATTTGTCTTGTTCGGCTCCTTTGTATTTGTACAAGAAAGATCCTACGTGCCTACAGTAGAAGAGGGAATAAAGAGGAGAGTCGGCAAGGGTTGCTCATGACCAAACACTGGCGGGAAAGGGGGGCAAAAAGATACTGGGCCTGCCTACTGCCCCCCGAGGGAGGGAGGGAGGGCCCTGGCTGGAAAGGGGGATCCTCATGCTCCGGGGCGGAGGAGAGAGAGCTTCTTGCCCTTTCCTTAGGCTTGCCAAAATGGAAGAGTGGGGTAAGCATTAGAAAGGGGGGGTTGGTGCCGAAGGATAGGAGGAGGAGGAGGAATTGGCCCTGGTGTGAAGAGGGGGAAAGCCCCCTTACTCCACTTCCCCGTCCTCCTCCAACAGGGCTTCAATGCCAGACCAAGGAGGAGGAGGAAGCAGAGAGGCAGGAAAGGACTTTCTCCTCGCCTCAGCGCGCGTCCGACCGCCCCCGCCTCCACCATCGACGGAGGCTGCAGCAAGCAAGGCCAGAAAGGGAGGAGAGGGGAATAGAGAGGGAGAAGGGCTCCTTTTCCTTCAACGCACGCACCATCGCCGCTTCTACAGTACATATCACGTTAAAAGTGCCCAACATTAACGAGAAGGGGAAATATTTTTGGAGGGAAATCGGTCTAGAATTCTTGCGAAGGGTCTGGTTCGCTTTTGAGGTCTAACTGGATCGTGGTTAACAGGTTGCCTCTAGTGCCATGAGTTGAGTAGGAGAGACCTCTCCTTCATCCAGTGTATTGCCTGCCAAGGAGAGTCACGTGAGTCCGTCAAAGAGAAGGAAGACGAGGAGGAGAAGGAGTCCGCCGCTGTCGCCTTCGCCGCCATGGCCATCGCTAACGAAAACTTTGACGTCGGCGGCACCGGCGGGGCCATATTCGCTGGGCCCGCAGGAGCGGCACCGGGAACCAGGTGAGACGAAAAAACAATTTCCCAAAATTCATGTACGACATCGATTCCATTCCCTCCAGGGCCCCCAAGCCTGGCAACGAGGCGATGGGCGACCAGTACCGTCCCCCGCCCGGCGTGTCCGGCTTCAAGCAGCCCGACTTCGATGACGACGACCGCATCGACCCCGCCGCGCTCAAGGCAGGAAAGTCAAGCTGGCTCTCCCGGTTCTTCCCTGACCCGGTGCAGCAGGGCCTGGCGCTGGCGAAAGGGTTCTACTTCTTCTTCTTCGCCGCCTTCGGTTCGCTCTTCCCTCTGATGGCCGTCTACTTCAAGCAGCTAGGGATGAACGCGGCGCAGTGCGGCTTCCTCACCGGGATCAGGCCCATCGTAGAGTACATCGCAACGCCGTTCTGGAACTCGATGGCGCACAAGTGAGTGAACGACGAGATATTCATTGCCATTGGCGCTGTTTCTGTTGGCGTTAATTTTTAGTGCTGTGCTGTTGTTGTTGCTTTTTTGTAGCTATTGTAACTATTTTCCTTGTTGCTGCTACTATTTTTATTGATTTTGTTGCTGTCCCTAATACTATTCTCGTGCTGCCATCGTTTTTGCTACTGCTGCTGTTGCTGCTTCTCCTGATGCTATTTCCCTGTTGCTATTGTTGCTATTCCACTACAATTTGCTGCTGCTACTACTACTCCTGTACATTTGTTTTCAGTTGCTGCTACTGTTTCTGTGCCTTGATATTCCTGCCTTCTTGCAGCTCTACCAATAGTAATTTCTCCCTCGATCCACCATGCAGGTTCCAGAAGGGCAAGATCATGCTTCTGGTGGCCGTCCTCTCCTGGATCCTGTTCACCCTTCCGATCGGCTTCGTGCGCCCCCCGGTCGTATCATGCAAGTACTACAACGGGTCTCAGTACCTGCTCAAGCTGCCCCAGGACAGCTGGGGCGGGGACACCATCATCGCCCCAGTTGGAAGGCGGAGGAGGAGCGCCGCAACGGAGGAAAATTATTTCCCTGCCCGCCTAGACGCAGACACGGTGGAGGAGCTGCCCAGGGCGCTGCCGCTCTCTTCGGCGGGGAGGGACATTCACCATGCCAGGTTTGTCAACCAATGATTTGAGCCAAATTATACAGGTTTTAAAAACTATTTATTCTCTCCTTTGAAAACTAGGTCGAAGCGGGGAGTTGGCGACCATACTTGGGCCCCGGGCTACACTGTCGGCACTTCCCCTCAGAGCATCCACTTCGTGTCCGGTTACAACGAGCAGAAACACAACGAGTGGGTGACGCCCACATTCAGCAACGAGGTCTTTGAGCGCGCAGGGGTGCAGAAGGTCTTCTTCCTCATCCTGCTCCTGGTCGTCATCGGCGAGTTCTTCTCCTCCCCCGCGGTGGCGCTAGCCGATTCCGCCGTGCTGACCCTGCTGGGCGAGCAGCACCAGGACAAGTACGGCAGCCAGCGCGTGTTCGGCTCCCTCGGCTGGGGACTGACCATGTTCGTGATGGGCATCGTGCTGGACCACTCTCTCCTGCCGGACGTGGGTCGAAGGTGCGACGTCAGCGAGGCGCAGAAGGACTACCACGTCTGCTTCTACGTCTTCTCCTTCCTCATGCTCTGCGCATTCCTGGTCGCCACGCAGATCCCCTTCCGATACTCTGTCGTGGCCACCAACTCCATGCCCATGGACAACATGCAGCAACAGCAGCAGCAGACCAATGGACAGCAGAAGAAGCCCGGGCAGGGCGGTCTCAAGGAGGCCGGAGAGAAGGCCAAGGTCTTTGCACAGCAGCTCCGCTCGGTGCCAGAGTTCAACGCCGTCTTCCGCGCCATGGCAAACCTCAGGCTCCTCGTATTCTACCTCGTCGCTTGGGTCATGGGCATCGGAATGGGGCTCATCTTCACATTCCTCTTCTGGCATCTACAGGTCAGCAGCCTTCTTTCTTTCTTTTTTATTCGCCTCCATTATTTTGGGAACTTGTTTTACAGGACTTTGGCGGCGGCCCCACCCTCTTCGGCATCGCCTCCGTCATCAACCACATCTCCGAGATGGCGGCCTACGTATATAGCTTCAAGATCATTGCAAAGTTCGGCCACATCAAGGTCCTCGCCGCCGGCCTTCTGTGCAACTGCCTGCGCTTCCTGTACATCTCGTACATCACTTGGCCTTGGTTCGTCCTCCCCTTCGAGTTCGTTCAGGGCATCACCCACGCCGCCGTCTGGGCAGCATGCTGCTCATTTCTGCAGCACAACACCACCCCCGAGCTCCGTCCCTCCGCACAGGGGGTGCTGCAGGGGGTGCACCACGGATTCGGCAAGTTCTGCGGCGCCGTCTTCGGCGGGATGATGATCAAGAGCAAGGGCACCGTCATGGTGTTTCGCGTCTACGGTCTCTGCAGCCTCGTCTTCCTCGTCCTATTCGTGGCGGTCAACTTTGCGCAGCACGACGAGGGATCCGGGTCCGCGTCAGAGGGAGACATGGACATGGGCGGGCCCATGGGTCCGCATGGGGTCCCAACGGCGCCAATGCCGAGGGCGCTCTCCAGCTCAAAACTGGAGGACCAAGATCAGGAGCAGGAGGAGATGGCGGCTCAGGCAGGGCCCAACCTGGGAGTGCCAGGTGGGGAAAAGAATAAAGTTGGTCTTCTTAATAACAGTGCACTTCCTTCTATTTCCCATTTCACCATCACTCTTGTTCCATTCCTCTCACCCAGACCATGAGATCACAGATGCTGCAGCAGGTGCTTAGCAATGAAAATACTTTAAAGTCGGCTATGCTTAGCTTGACCACTTACTGTATTAGATTGTAAATCGAGTGTACAACTACTTTAAACTGAGGATTTTAGAACAGAAAATACGAATTAGAGGTGGATCGAGCCAAGACTCAGGCTCAAAGGCTCGAGGCTAAAAGTCCAGGCTCAGGCTCGGTTCGGGCTCAAAGCCTAGGGTCTTGAGCCTGGACTTTTTTCCTTTTTTCCTGTCTTTTTTAAAAAATGTAGATTTTTGAACGAAAATTTTGCGTTCATTAACATTTTCCCCCTTTTTTCATAAAAATAATTTTATGTCTTTATTGCCGACATTCAGGTTCGATTCAGGCTCGAAATTTTTAGGTTCGGCTCTGCTCGGACTCGGAAATCTGTAGGCTCGAAAATTTCAGGCTCGATCCACCTCTAATACGAATGATACTGGAACAAAATACTGCAGATTACAAACTGTAGAAATATTTTTACAGGCCCGGTTGGAAATTATGTAGTACTTAACGTCGATTATTGTACAATGAAGTCCTGCTGCAGCCACAAGGAACGGTTCATTAAACTGAATAAAAATACTGCATACGGATTATGCAAACCAGGAAAATGTTCCTAAAACTGAAGGGGACGGAAAACTACGGTATAGTCCAAAAATAGAGCATCCCGCAGAAACACTGGTAGAGCGTAAAAGTTAGCATGGTACAGAGCAAGAATGTTCGAGGAAACTAGGTGTGACTGTCGTACATAGCAGGCCAGATTCTCAAAATCATCATAATAAGAATTTTCACGCTTTCATTTTAAACTTTTTCCAGGAGCGGCGGCTGCGGCTGCCAGCAACCCCTTCGCGGCTGACGCGGCCGCCTACTCCGCCACAGGATCACGGATCCAGGACCCTGCGGCGGCTGCGCAGGGACAGGGGCAGTACTACGGCAGGGGATACACCCAGGCGCAGAGCGGGTACTCATCCAGCGGGTTCGGTAAGGAAAATTTGTAGGAGCGCAAAAATTACTGCAATGCAGCGTAATTTTTTTCTTGCAGGTTTGCAGTAAACGGGAAGCATGTATGGAGAGAGGGAACGGACGATTGGGAAACATGGAAGAAACCCGCGCACGTACAGTTTAGGATAGCTGTTTTAAACGCATCGACGCAAACCCTGTCCCCCACATTCCCCACTTCTCCCCGGTTTTTCTCTGATCCAAGAATGTCCTGGCATACGTTGTTCGCCAGCAAAACCGGCTGTTTTTCGTGGATTTAAATTTGAAACACTTTCCTTTGCCTGGAGATTCATTGATTTAACAAAAATGGCAAAATACCTCGCAGGTCAAATTATGCCCTACAGACAAGGCTTTTGAACTATTGCCCCTGCCCTCTCCTCCGAAAAAAACATAACTCTGCATCCTACACACTACCAATTATAGCTGTTGAATTTCAATAAGAACTTAAAGCTCGTTGATGCACCAAATTTCACCTTCTCCTCATCCTCAATCCTCGACACAAATTCCCTCCCTTTTGCACCAAACTACTCTTCCCCATCCATCATTCCAGGCACATTTTTGCCCTGAAAATGAAAATTGCCTTAGGCAAATGTGATATCCGTTGCCTGTCTGATGGTCCCACACCTGTACGTAGTAGATATGAGCTTGCTCGACGCACCAGCACCAACCGCAGCTATCACAGCGCACATGCTACTATATCATTCGGCACTCTATTATCACAAAGGCTACGAAACTATGCATCTGTCAAAAAGAGTTACTTTCACTATTGGGTAAATTATTGCACACGTAAGAGGACAATTGACCAACCATCTTTCCGAAAAAATCTATCCTTGTCGAAAATCTTCCACTGTCTTCTTTCTCGCTGCTCGACGTATTTGCAACTGTTTCAAGGCATCGTCAGCTTTCCAGACACGATCTCAAAACCGCCGATGAGAGGGCCCGGGGCTATCCCTAGCACGAGGCCGAATCGAGACTTCGGTGTTGTTGATCTCTGTACTTGTCTATACCTTCAAGTTTCCTCCCTTCCCTTGAATTCTTCAGCAGAGCACATACATTATTCGATCTGAGGAACTAAGTATCCCCAACCGCTGTTTCACCTATTCCTTTCCTCTAAGAAGACCCAACCAAATCTTACGTGTATAAACTGAGACAGTACTTCATGAACAGTCTTCGACGGAAAAGACTTTTGCCAACCAGTACAACAAGGGAAGGAACGAGTTATACCGAATCCATGTTTGCTTGTGTGTAAGAGTTTGAGCCCACAGTCTCAAATGAGGCTGCAGAGACGATGTAAGTGTCCGTTCGTTAGTCCTGCTTACGCGTTGCACACAATTGCCGTATATACATCTCCCGCTTAACCACCCCGCATCAACCAGCCCCCTACCGTATAAAAGCCGTAGCTATACGTAGAATTGAAGAGAGATATGTCGGTCAGAGGAAAAATAATTAAGCCCATGCCTGTTGATAATGAACACTGAGCAGTCACGTCAATGAACTCTGCAGCCGTCGCAAATTATGACGTCAAAAAACGTATTAATACCAACGACTTTGTTACGCAGGGCAAAAAAAGACAATGCTATGGAAAGAACGAAATACATGAACCAGTTTTGCCATTGTCCCAGTCCTTTCCTCACTCTTTAGACATTTTAGTTTGGTCCAGCTTGACAATTCCTTCCATTCTTCAGTCCTCTTCTAAAAGAAAATGGTTGCAAAACTCTTTCGTTGTGTCGGACTTTACAGTGGTCGTCGAGAGGGAGGAGAATTGAATTCCCACCTCTTTCAGTTCGCCCGAGCGATGAAAAGTCTAATCCCCCATGGAATTCGCCGTTGAAAAAGTGGCACAGGAAACGTTTCTCCTTTTTTGGACAGGTAAAAAGGTGACGAATTCGCGAATCTGAACAGCTTTTTCTGGCAGAATCTCGAGAAATTTCACAAGTCTTTTTTCTTTGTCTTTTCCTTTGATCACAATCGGGAGGCAACTTTCAACCGACAATCACTACTCTTGGATGCTCTCCTCCGTGATCTGGAAATCCCAATTTCCATTGTCCTCTAGATCCCGAAAAGAATAGAAGATGGGAAAATATTTGTCGCCCTCTCTCTCTTCCATCATGGTCTCACAGCGGGAGTGTTGGGGGTGCGGCCACCTTTTCCTCCTCCACCACCGCAGTCTCCCTTCTTATCCTTCCTTCCTTATCCTGGACACCCAGACCAGACAGAGTTAAGAAGATGAGGCGCCAGAGAAGAAATGGGGGAAGGAAGGGAGCATTGCTTGCTTTACATTGTACAACTCTGGAGGCCGGCAGGAGTACCAAGATCACCAACAACAAGATCAAGAAGAAGAGGCTCTGGGACTCTGGCTGTTCTTCAGGTGGCTCAAGCGGAAATCAATTTTCAGCGAAAGCTTTTTTGAGCGAGGATTTATTGAATAAGCAGAAGCCTGAGCGTAGTTAAGAGCTCTCATATGTTCTTCCTCTCCTTTGAGAAATGACACCACCTCGGCAAATTCCTCCCCTCCCTCCCGTCGGAAACCGCCTTTTCCTTTTCTTTGCAACGACCGGTCGAGTGTTCCGTCGCTGCCCAGGTGGAGACTGGAGGAGAGAACTAAGGAAGGGAGGAACAGGAGGAGGGAAGAGGGTGCTTAATCAGCAAAAAACGGCGGCCAACGGTCGAACAAGAAAAAGTCCTCTCAGGAAAAGGGAAAGAGGGAAAGAGTAGGAAGAGCATACGTCGTTCCCATATGCTTGCGCCATCATAAAAGGCCACCCAAGGGCTGAATCTTGATATTTGAATGGTGATGTTCAAATGATGACTTAATTTCCTCCGCCATGGTATTTTCCCCAACCCCCATTAATGCAAGAATGAAATCTCATTATATCGCCATTTGCCGGTAGTTGTATTTATGGTGTCGGAAGCCCCCAGCACAGGTGAGGAAGGAGGGAGAGCCCGCTCAACATCTGAATGGAAAGGGAAGGAGGGAGGATTTTGGGCGCCCATTCCGCTCTCCTCTTCCTTCTCCTGCTTCCACCTTTGCTCCGGCCTCCGGTTGTGAAGGAGGAGGAGGAGGAGCGGGCTGTTGCTCAAGAGTGCGTGGCCGTTTGGGCAGCAAAGGAGGAAAAGAGGCGGCCCAAATACAAAACAGAAGAAGGAAGAGACGCAAGGGTTTGAAGACGTCAACAACATGCGAAAAGGGGGAAGAAGAAAAAGTGTGCGATTCGCGAAAAGCTCTGTGAAGTGAACATGATTTTGCCATAATTTTGTGAAAGCACAGTTGGGGGATCATCTCCCCTTCCTTCTTTCAAGATGGGTGTGTCGGAGGACGGGTACGAGAAGTTCACCCACCTTCACGCCGTATTCCTCGCCTCCTCCATCGTCACATACCTGGCAGATCTCACCTTGGGTAAGATACCCCCAGATATTCCCCATAACCAGTATTATTATTCATTTCCATGTTCCTCTCAGACGTTATCCTGGCCTTCACGTACCTCTTCGACGGCTACTACGCGTACGCGTTCGTGACTGCCGTGCTGGTGCTCCTCCCGACCGCGGTGGTGCAGGTCTTCTCGGCGCGCTGGCACGTCATGGACGAGGTGTTCGACCGCGGCGTGGCCGCCGTCCACGCCCTCCTCCTGGGCCTCCTCCACCGATATCTCTCCGTGATATCCCTGGGCGTTGAGGCCATGCGCTCGGGGCACGCAGTAGACTACCAGCGCTTCCACCAGCAGCAGAGCGACGTTTGCATGCTCAGGCTCTTCGACTCCTTTTTAGA
>JAAUXU010000538.1_pt1 | contig 16251 bp, 12 predicted proteins | sample 7278151 | NCBI WGS metagenome assembly JAAUXU01 (sample SAMN14350113, study PRJNA611818) | marine sediment metagenome | isolation source: surface marine sediment (1.8m) | place: French Polynesia: Moorea | collected 2018-08 | reverse complement strand
TTTTTTTTTTTTTTTTTTTTTTTTTTTTTTTTTTTTTTTTTTTTTTTTTTTTTTTTTTTTTTTTTTTTTTTTTTTTGTTTTTTTTTTTTTGTTTTTTTTTTTTTTTTTTTTGTTTGTTTTTTTTTTTTTTTTGTGTGTGTGGTGGTGGGGGGGGGGGCCGGGGGGCCCCCCCCCCCCCCCCCAGCGTTCACACTGGGCAGATGGGTCAACGTACCCACGCACTCACTGATGAGCAACAATGGGTCTTCACTCACGTCACGTACGATAGATACACTTGGACCTTTACAGGGTGGCCACGGCAAATTGGGCTGGTCTGAGGGGTTTTTCTTCTTCTCACGCGTGTGAGGAAGGAGGGGGGTAGAATTTCGCAACGTCTGCGAATCTGGATAAATGTCAGCTTTGCAAAAAGTCAGGTGGGCCTTTTGGAGTCGACACTGGACACAGCAATGGACTTAAAGAGCACTTGAAAGAGGCATGAGGATCAGGCGGTCGCCCCGCGGTGGCCTCCACGGCGGCGGCGACGGCGGTGGGGCCGCCGGCCGTATGAAGCCGCCGGTCATCGGGGCCACCAGCCACAGTCACAACAGCGGTGGCGGCGGTGGCGGTGGCGGCGGCTACAGACACACGCTGGCGACCGCAGAGGTGGCGTCTTCTTTCTCCCACTCGTCCATCGGGGGCGGCGGCTACAGGATGACGGAGCCGGGCAAGACTTACAGCGTGGCTTTCATCCTGCTGGGTAAGGACCTCAAGTGCAGGGTGTGGATTGATTCTGACTTTTGCCTGATGCAACAAAGCCCAAATGCTTGGATTTTTTTCTCGAGGGTGTGAGACTTTCTCGTCCTCCTCTGTTCAATTAACTTTCCGAAAAAGCTAAAAGTGTGATTTTTGGCCTCAAAAGATGGCTCGAATTGACCAGTCTTGACCTTGACAACCTTTGTTTGTGTGAGAGAGAGAAAGTAAAGAAAATTGCGCCATGGGGAAATTTAACGTTTGACCTCTGGTGAAGAAAGTTTGTCAGGGAATCGAAAACAGCCCAGGAAAGTTTTCTCTTATACAGGAGAAAAATTGACATCAAAATGAGCGTTTTCTTTGTGGCTCTCACACCCTTTTCCGGTTGGGAGAGAGAGAAGAGATTATAAAAGGTCTAGAGCTGGAAATTATGGATTCTCCACCTTTCTTTCTGCTCTTTTCTGCTGGCCTCTCTGCAACATCATCACTTCCCCAACTTTTCCCCCTGCTACTTTCGATATTTGTACGGCAACAACGTGTGCGTGATCACCAAGTTCTGCCAGGGAGGAGGAGGAAGAATCGAACTCGGCAACGTTAAAGCACTATAAATAGGCTTTCGTGCAAAAAGGTCATTCCAGACAATGCGTACGTACGCATACTTGGTGAAGCAGGCAGGACGTCACTTTCGACCATGAAAGCATCGCACTTTCCATGTTGTGATTCCAGCCCTGTCCTTGTTCTCCTTGACCTGCCTCCTCTGCTGCATCCGCCGGTTCTTCGAGAAGAGGCGGGAAGTGGGCGGGTCAAAGTCCTCCAAGGGAGGGGTCGACCTCAAGGTGGGGCGTGGCTTGAACTGAACTGACGTAAACCTCATATGTACTGATTTTCCAGACTGTGCAACTGCTGGGCAGGTCATACCGAGACAAGGTGAGCATTTCTGGCGAATACTCCTCATGCATGTGTTTTTAAATAAGTTTGAGCTGTTGCCAGGCTTATGCCTGTTAAAGAGAACTCATGTGCAAGATAAAAAAGGGACTTCAGACATCAGATTGATCATAATTCCTTTAATAAGTATGATGGGCAATCCCATAACACGCCAAAATAGGGATATATTGGAGGAGATGCCTATATTAGAGGCAGAACTGCAGGATGCAAAGGCTGCTTATACAAGGGGCAAGAAATGTGCTACTCAATGTATTCAGTTCCATAGCAACATGTAGCTGCGAGCGAGTTGGTCGTGAATAATGTTTAAACCTCCAAAAGCAACTTCCATTTAATTCTTCTCAGTTAAATTTAAATACAAGCATTGAACCAGTTTCACAGAGGAAAGGCTGAGTACGTGGGGAACATGAACGCTTGGTCCATGGGAACTTTTGAGCTTGTTAGCAATGTTGTTTAGCAAGATCAGTGAGTGTTCAGTGAATGGGGCTGTCAGTTTGTGTATTTCATCCTCTGTGAACACCTCAACATGTCCTAAAACTGTGTTTTTTAACGTGAACTGGACATCTCTCGTCTAGTGCTTATACGTAGTGTGCCTTGCTCTAGAAATCAGCTGACACGAAGTAAACAGAAGTTATTTGGAAAGCTATAAAGATCGACTTTTTGATGTAAGAGAAAAATACGGTGTGTTATTCGTTTGTTATGTCGTTTGCATTTTCTAGGCCTCTGCTTGCACGTCTAGTGTTTGAACGCCACTGCCGAAGGACTCCTTGACGTCCCTAGGCCGCGAGGACATGAAGGTGCTCCAGGGCAGTAGAATTCAAAGGAGGAGGGGACGACACTAAGTCCACACACACAGCAGTAACTTTATTGGCCCACACCATGGTTTCCCGAATGAATTGCCTTATTTTTTTTAGAGACACTGGCTGATGGTGAGATAACCCCTAATGAGTGGGACAAATTTCGTGTTCTCCCCCAATAGAAAATAGACGGACATATTGCAAAAAAGAGGATTGATCGGGCAAACATGGGGAAATGTTCAGAAAGCCATTGCGTTAACGTATGTACACGTGCCATATACAGTGGAAACAATGTAAGGAGGACATCAGACACGTCCAGTGATAAGGATCAACACGAAGAAAATTAAACCTATATTCATTGATGCAGCTTGTAATTTGACGTAAGACTTTCGTCAATGCTGCCGTGTCTACTAACTCTTGGGCAGATGATGCACAACCACTTTATACCACATTCACAGAGAGCAAGTAAGAGAGAGCGGGATATAAAGTCAGAGTGAGCACACCAGGCCAAGTCAGCCTGCTAATGGCTTGGCCGCCCACCCAGCCCAGGTCGGCTTACTAGTGGCCTGGCTGCCCAGCCAGACAAAGCCAGCCTAGACAGCCCAGGTCGCCAGTCCACCTGCTCAGTGATGGATGCATGGGCGGTGCGACAGTTTTCTGTCCACCGAGACGAAGATTTTCGAAAAATTTCCAAAGCATGCAGCATTAGCAAAATCTTGACGTCAAACTACAAATTATGGCTTCGTAAATTGCCTTAATTGCCCCTGGATGGACCTGATGACCCCCAGGCAGTTTAATTTCCTGCCCTCGTGCCATCAAGCCCATCATGGGTCAAAAAAGTGCTAATTTACAAGGAGGAGGGAATACATAATTACGACGCAAGATTTTCACTTTCTGGTCTCAAAAGGGTTCAGAACTTCTTGTAAACGGCTCCACTCTTTTGGTGAGTCCTTGAGAGTCTCGTCAGCACTTGCTGGGTTAACTGACAGTGGTCTTTTTGGGCATTGGTCTTTCCCTTTTTTGCTCTGTTTTTTTTTGTTGTTGTTCTGAGGGGGGACGGAAGGACTTAACACGTCCGCCCTGGGAAATATACTGTATTTCCCAGGGATGCTGTAGTAAAGTGATTCCTTAAAACCCCGGTCTAGAGACGAAAACTCTACAGTAAAGCAAGAATCTGGGGCCCTATTATAAAATAAAATCTCATCTGGCCACGAAATCTGTGACATAGCAGTCGCAACCCTTTTTTACTCTCCTGAAACTCATGGAAGAAAATGTCCCTGAACACGTTTGTGGCTCAAATCTGACCTGCCCACAAAAAGTGGCCCATATTCAGCTACAAACTTCCTTAGGGACGTCTCCTCCAGTAATATTGTAAAGGGGAGAAAGGACTGTGCATACTTGGCCAAGAATCATGGGGACAGCATGTGTGTCGCAGGGTGGATCAACAACGCCCAGACCCATGTTAGGGCAGGAAGTTTAAAAGTTACAGCATAGGAGATATTCTCCTACTTGCGCTAGCTCTTGGTCGTTCAACCTAGCACGATGAAGTCCTGAATAGAAGCATTGCCAGATGCTCTTTTGAAGGCCAGATTTCAGAATCTTGGCCCTTTTTTTGAAGCTGAACTTTTACTGCAATGCCCAATTCGAATCCATCTTTTCTCCTCCCGTTTAGCTCGTTATGGAAACAATAATCTGGCAACCCTAGTATATACTAACCTCACATTGTCAATGGCCAAGAGGATGATGTTGAGAATAAAAGGCATGTCACGTGTTATATACAGAATGTTATTACTTTCTGTGTGTTTATCACATAGAACTGTAGTGTCAACGTCCTTGTAACAAATTGCACGTGGTGCATATTTTCGCAGTCTAACAGTAAGCGCTCTTGATCAGCGACCGTATCTGAACAGCTGCATGTAAAGTGACATTAATAATATGACATTAATAATACGACATCAATATAAAATATTATTCTCTGTCTCTGCCCATAGATCCAGCCAGACACAGATGAGCTGCTGAAGAACGAGGAGACCGAGCAACAGTCTAATTCCAAGAGCAATAAGAAGAAGCATTTGGGGAGAATTAATTATAAGGTTAATTTCAGAGTTTAAGTGTCTAGTTTAAATACTCTTATCCTCAAAATTGGCAGGTGTCGTACGACTTCGCCGCCAGCGTCCTAGTGGTGGAGATCATCAAGGCGGAGAACCTAGCGGCCATGGACCTCGGAGGGACCTCGGACCCTTACGTCAAAGTCTACCTGATGCCAGACCGAAAGAGAAAGCAGGAGACCCGAGTCCACCGGAAGACGCTCAACCCGGTCTTCAACGAGTCCTTCAAGTTCGAGGTGACAAAAATGGAAACGTGTCTTCATCCGGCGCGTCCACGTTCGTGTCTCACAGATGTCCTACGGTGAGGTCATGGGCAAGACTCTGGTGTTGGCCGTCTACGACTTCGACCGCTTCAGCAAGCACGACTCCATCGGCGAGATCCGCTTGCCAGTTTGCCAACTTGACCTGGCCGCTGATCAAGAGAAGTGGAAGGACCTGCAGAGCATCCAGGGCGACGGAGTGGTGAGGAGCAGATTTGCTCAGGTTAAAAAAAAAGGGGCCCATCTTTCTAGGCCCCTGTCTAAGGCCTCTCCGTCGGGCCTTAGACTGCAGTAGTCAGACATGTCATACTCAGGAATGTATCACTTAGCAGTGTGTGATAGTTGTACATTGGGCACTGTAATAACACTTAGAAACTTTTGATCGTTTTGCAGCAATACGTTGCAACGTGTCATCCTTATGAAGTACAATAATATATAGTAACGTGTGATATTTTATGCTTACAACGCTCGTGCGTACATACCTACAGCATGTAAGTAGCCTTGGAGTCTTCTTCTTCACCAAATTTAACACGCTCAATGAAAATTGCGCATGCGAAGTTGCACAATAACACACGTATTGCACATGTGTCTTGACGCCTCCCTGGACCTCGGAAACCAGCGAAAACCTCCCAAAATGGCCTTCTTGGGGCCCAAAATTGTTGAAAAGAAAATCAAGAAAAAATCGGTGCAGATAATAAAATTTCGTGAAACTAGAGACTTCCTATGCAACCTCTGTCAGCTAAATTGGCAAAAGCAATCTTCACCTGATGTTCCGAGGTCTAAATTAACATAAATATGACTCTCTAGATTTTTGCTTCGTTGCGCAATTCGTTGAAATTGCTGTATTCTTACGCAACTTCACTTCAGCTCGGCGACATCTGCTTCTCTCTGCGCTACGTGCCAAACTCGGGGAAGTTGACGATCGTGGTGCTGGAGGCCAAGAACCTCAAGAAGATGGACGTCGGTGGTTTGTCAGGTACAGAGCAAAGCACCAACTTTGCTGCCTTATATTCAATCCTTTTTAACCCTTTGTAGACCCCTACGTGAAGATAGCGCTGATGCAGAACGGCAAGCGCTTGCGCAAGAAGAAGACGTCCATCAAGAAGTGCACGCTCAACCCCTACTACAACGAGTCCTTCTCCTTCGAGGTGCCCTTCGAGCACATCCAGGTGAGCGCCAAAGTAGTTGTCCTGATCGCACAATCTCTCCCTGACGTCGTACGCCACCCAGAAAGTGCAACTGCTGGTGACCGTGGTCGACTACGACCGCGTCGGCGCCTCCGAACCCATTGGACAAGTGCTCCTTGGCTGTGACCAGAAGGGTGCCGAGCTAAAGCACTGGTCGGAGATGCTGGCCACGCCCCGGAGGCCCGTGGCCCAGTGGCACACCTTGAAGCCCATCAGAAGTAAGCAGCAGTTGGAAGTTGCAGTTGCGTTGAACGCCTTAAGAGACTTGGAGTGCGACCCTTTTTGGGAGAGCGAGAAGAGGAAGCTGTGTGCTTTTTTGTGAAGACCCTGTATGACTTTGATGCAATTGTCAATTGAATGAGAAACTTTCCCACTTTGTACCGGGTGTCGCACAAGTCATTGTGCACTGGGTGTGCGCATTTACGGGAAAAAGTGCTCAACGACTTTTGAAACACCCGGCAGGTTTTTTTCTTTCTGGTTTGGCCATTAGCCAAGAACTTTCCTTTGTTCTTGCTTCACTCGTTGAGTTCGAGCACTCGAACAGACTGAAATATGGCTCGTCCTCTTACGTGTACGTATTTATGCTGACAAGGACAGCGACAGAAATGTGCACTGGAGATACTTCTTTTTTTACACCCGTGGGCCTATCTAGGCCTGCCGCCAGGCCTGGATAGGCCTTGGTCATTTTTGCTCAAAATTCTACTTCTGTGTGCGGTCACTACAGGTCGAGGCCTGCTGGAATATCTGCAGGAGCACTTCCAAGAGAGCCCAGACCAACCAGAGACCACTGGCGTCAGTGGCAACAAAGATGAGGAGCTCACTGAGGCTACGAGTAAACATGACACTTGCATAAAACTATATTATGCTTTTTGACCCTTCCCCCCCCCTTGTGAAATGAAATCGTCCTAGTGGAACCCTCGTCACCAGAGAGTGGAAAAATGTGCTTTCACATAAAATATACATGTCGGTGCTAACAATTGTTTGTTCATTGTTGGTCAAGACACTCCCCACACAATAGAGAACTTTCACTCAAAACTTTAAGACAAAAAATACTTTCAAGAGGAATTCAGACATGAGAAAGTTTCAACCTTCTCCTGTTGCCAGCCAGCATTGAGAGAGACAGAGACAGCTTTTTTTAGTACACAAAAGTACTCTGAGTGACAGAAAAGCATCACTAACCAGAACATTCAAAATGCACTCTCATAAGTCACTGCTGATATGATGGGATCTCATAATGGTGTGTACATATTTGGCCTAAAAATAAGGCAAACGTAACGAAAAAAAACATATATTTTTCTGCTCTCAGCTCATCCCCAGTAACATTAACAACATCTCTTACATCTTAAATGTGTCTGATTTTTGCGACTTCTCGTCAGCTTTTTTATCTCTCCTTTCCCACCTACGGATTTAAAACAATATGTATTAAGGAGCTGACAAACTTTTTACTTGCTCCTTCAATAACCTGTGACCTCTTTGGTGCTTCCATCCCCTCGCTCCCTTCACCCAGACTGATCTCGACCAGCATGATCGTTTCTTCGACGTTGCCTGTTCACACTCAGCCAACAGCTATGAATCAGAGTTGCCATCAGTGACCTCTTCTTTGCAGTCTGAGGGAGCCCACGACAAAATCAACAGCGATTCCGGAGATCTGCAACCAGTGGAGGGCCCCGTACTGGTTGGCGCACTCGATCGTCATCGTCATCACACATTCATTCAACCTACCAAAAATGCATATAATAAGAGAAGTAATATATCAAATACAGAAGCTGCATTTTTCACTCCCTCCCTCCCTCCCCGCCCTGAACCTCTCCGACCCCTTTAAGCTGACGCAAGAAGAGATTTGTCTCGTTCAAGCGCATCTTTATATCTCTATAACTAAGCATTAACATCCCAGGACTGACTTTGTCAGACGTGTGCAAAGTCAAAAGAGGGGGGAAAATGGGAAAATGTGTACAAGAAATACATATTTGTCTGCCATATTAAACACGAGGTGTCGTCTTCTTTGCTTTTCTAACAACATTCTACAGTAGGATACAAAGGCCAAGATTGCGTCGGCCTCTGCGTGTGCGCGCGCGTGTGACAGTAGCGCTTGTCGCTCTCTCCGCGTGCTAGAGGGGTCGTGCGTGCGTGCACGACTGCATTGTGGAGAACAAGCAGATCTTACAGGGTGTCCAAGCAAACGTTGATGACGGGAGATCAGTGGACGTCGCATGTGCGTGCACCCATTTAAGACACTCCGTAGCCTCAGCAGCCTGACCGGGTGTGCCAATCGAGGTTAAGTCGGGCTCCTACCACTTTCGTATCGCGAGTCACCCTGTAACTGCAGCTCCTTCTAGTGGTCAAGCTAGTGATTGGCCGAATATTGTTGCCTTGGGTCGAATGTTTCCGTCGAATATTCAGCACGTGCCGAACTCGAATATTCGGATTGGCTCTATTGACACCTGATGCTTTTCGGGCAATGTGTGAAGCATTTAAAGAAATTCTGTAATGGTTGTTTGCTACTCAACCTATGTTGCTTATGCTAAGACTTATACAGGACATTATTTCACTTATGTCTGACAACTGCCAGAAACATAATAACTGATGAATATCAGTATGAATGAACATCAGTTCCCTTCCCTTTAAGGAAAACGTGAAAACGTAACATTCGATGCATTTGGGCTTAACGTTCAGTTGTCAGTACGAAATGGTCCGGCCGAAGTCGAATATTAGGCTTTGACTCATTCCTCAGTATTCGGTTTCACCCCAATTCGGATGAAGTCACGTTTTCGATCACTAGGTGAAGCTTACAAGAGGTCCAGGTCAGGTTGGTTCAGGTCAGGTCACCTTTAACGTGTCTCTCGCTTTGAGTCACCCCGTAGCTCCGGCACTGTCAAGTGTGACCTGACGCAGGAAAGCATAGGAGGGTAAAAATACTCCTTATTTAACAAGGAGAGCGCGCGCATGCCCGTGAGCGAGTGTGCGTGCAAAGCCATCGCTTTCCCCTGGGCAGTGAATGACCCGAGCTCATCTGGGCAAAAAGTTCGATAAAGTAAGGAATAAACTAAAAAGTTGCACCCATTCAAGCATAAAAGAAGCGGCAGATTGAGCCCAACATCATGTCAGCCAAGGTAGAGAGGAAGGAGGTGGACAAGTCCCAGCTGAAAGGGACTCCCATCATATGGATCATGGGTAAGGAGAACAAGCCCGTTGATAGCACCGAGAAAGAGCTACCGATCTTGCAGGCGGACCCGGCTCCGGCAAGGGCACCCAGTGCGAGAACGTCCAAGTCAAGTTCGCGTATGAGCACATCTCCTCTGGGGACGTTCTCAGGGCCGATGTCATGTCTGGGAGCACCAGGGGCCAACAGCTGTATAAATTGGTAAACAAGACTCAAGTCTTACTTTTTTAAAAAAATGTAGCTTATACTTTCCTTATATTCATCTTTTGACAGATGTCGTCTGGTCAGAAAGTTCCCGACCAGATCGTGGACGACTTGCTGGCCGAGACCATGGTGGCCAAGGTGGCCAAGGCCAAGGTAAGAAAAAGACGCAGATGTTGAACACAATGGTCACAACCGATGAGATGAACTTGCTACACTACACAAATTTCACTAGAAACTTTCGTTTTTGAGAGAACAAAAAGTGACTTTCCCACCCCTTGTGGTGCTTTGAACCTGGCTGGAAAGTCTTTGCTCGGAGTCACGAAACCTTTTTAACCTCTCCTTTGTACTGCGCGTCTCATAAACATATGCACCTTTATATAAATCCAGAAGGAGTGTGTGCATGTCTGCATCTTCTCCGAGACCTTTGGACCAACTGAGATGAAACTTTACACGGTTGGTGGCGTTGGTACGTAGAAGGCCCCCTACCCTCACCCCTGGACTGTGCACGAGATTAGACCCCTTCCTGTTAACAATGGACGAGGCCCATCCAGCCCCCTACAAAATAGGCCTGGGTATAGGCATAGCATGAAGTGCGCAGAAGCCCTGGAACTGCGTGATGACGGTTTGTACTCGAATGTCATTCGTGCCGCCCTGTATGTACAGGGGCGTCCAAAAGTAGTGGCTGCGCTTCAAGTGTGAGTCAGTAGACAAGGTGATGGAGTCCGTATTCACGAGTTCACCACACACTTCATCCATCGCTCGACTGACTTGTCTGAGGCCAGAGTTGCCAACGGTGTCGTCGTCACAGACGGTTCCGGTCTTGTTCTCCATCGCGCAAGTTCTGATCACAACCAAGTTTCGCCTCATAAATACAGAATCACGAAACCATGCTCAAGTGCTGTGAAGACCACTCGTTTTGGACGTCCCTGCACAACCCCTTGATGTAACCACATGTGTGTATGCATGAATCGTAGTCCTAGATCACAGAAGAAGGATAGATCGTGCTTCTTTTGCTGTCTTCCTCCTCCTCCCCCCCCCTTCGTCACCCTGCTTAAGCCGCAATTACAAGCTTCAATTCCAAGATCTGTTGTCAATACCTGGACTCCGCAGCCTCAGTTAAGTTACCTGATTGGTTATGCTCCTACCCCTCCTCAGTATCGTATTGCGCTCTATGTAACGAACATAATGCTGTACAGTACATAAAACGTGTGCTAATCTGCTTTTATCCACCTTCCTCTATCACACACACTCACACAAACACGCACGCACGCACGCACGCACACATGCACACTCGCTTATGGTGCGGGTTCATGACGTCATCAGGGAGGTCGTGGGACGTTTCAGGGCTTCCTCATCGACGGCTTCCCCCTGGACCTCAAGCAGGCGGCCGCGTTCGAGGCAGACATTGCCGCCCCGGTGGCCATCATCTATCTCGAGGCCAATGACGACATCTTGAAGGAGAGGCTCCTCTCGAGGTGAGGCGTTCACGGAGTGTTTGATTCACCTACGCATTTTCTGTCGTTCTTGCTCGCCAGGAATAACTTCGACGACACCGAGGAGAGCATCGCTAACAGGCTGTCCACCTTTAATGAGACCACCAAGCCCGTCCTAGAGAAATACAAGGACAAGGTTAGGAAGCTTCCGGCAAAAAAGTTTATTATTAGCTGAGATGTTTGTCAACAAAGTAGCTTGCTTGCCTAGGCTTGACTTTGATTGGCTTGCATTTCTTTTACTTGGGTTGTCCTGACTCGGTGTGTCTTGCTTAACTCGACTTGTCTCGTCTTGACCTGACCGAATCCAAGTGAATTTGACCTGACTTGTCTTAATTTGATGTAACTTGACACGGCTTGTTTTGTTTTGACTTGACACGACTTGTTTTGCTTTGACTTGACACAACTGGTTTCGTCTCGTATTGCCTGGATACCACTTGTTCCGTCTTATAATGACTTGACACGGCTTGTTTTGTCTTGTATGGACTTGGCTAGATCAGATTCGACTTGACTCGACGAGACTTGACTTGGCAGACCTCCTTTTCGCGCCGTTTTGTGTCCTGACTTGTCCTGTCTCGATCTCTCTTCACTCGACTTGACTTTTGACACAAACAAACCCGTTGTGTAAGGTGAAGTAAGACACTTTGTACCCAAACATTAGAGCTATTGACTTTTTTTCCCTCTGGGTGAAGCTCTCGAGTCTTTGCTGCTCTTAAACCTTCTGCCATGGTGTGCGTTGGTTGCGAAGTTGCGAATTTCCTTTATATGTTGGGAAGCGCGCCAGCATCCTTGGTATTTTGCTCATCTTCCTCGCCAAAAACTTTTCTTCCCGAGTAAGAAAGTAAAGAATACTGGAAAGGCATCAACTTTTCAGCGAAACCCGCATCTTCATTCTACCCTAGGTCAAGTCGGTGAACGCCGAGAGGTCCAAGGACGAGATCTTCGCCGACGTCAAGACCATCATGGAGAGTCTCTAATGTGAAATCTCTCTCGGCGAGACAAAGCGACAGCATCAAGATATATGTGTGCGTGCTGTAACCTTGGATATACGAGCAATGTACCGAAATACAGTTTAATGCAGGCTGAGATTCCGCAAAAATTCAGGCCTAGAACCTGGTGCCTCAAAAATTGGCGAGGAAGCGAGGTGGTTTCTCAAGTAGTGTAAGAAGACTTCGCCACACAAACAAAGATTGTTTCTTTGATGTCTCCACGAGATTTTCATAATGACGACATCCAAGAAGGCTTGATTTTTCCTGCAACTGTCTTAATTCACCATATGTTTGCTCAGCACTGCGTCCGAGGTCCATAGACCTCGGGCGGGCTGATAAGAAAAGAATTAGGCCCTTCTTAGGCCTGATGACATCTGTAAGAAAGTATTTCTCTCCTGATGAAACAGGCACACCCACCCCGCGTTAAGGAGGAGGAGGAGAGGGGGAGGGCGCTAATTGCACAAGTGTGTGCGCGTGGGTGATAGCACGCTCGCACGAACACACGATGAGCGCGCGAGGAGCGACTCGGACCTATCTATTTCTCATACACATACACACGACGTTGACGACGACGACGACGACGACGGCGGCGGCGACGCGGGCGCGGCCGCTTCCGCGGTGGGGAACGCGCGCGGCGAGGACGAGTGCGATTGCGCGCGTATCGATCAAGGCGTTGGCGATTAGTTTTTTTTTTTTTTTCGTTTTTTCCGCCGGCGCATGTCAGTTTTACACTCGTCGTTTAAGGAAGAATCACCGATTCCTGAGGAAAAAACCGAGGCTGGTCAATCAATCCGAGCTCATCGCGTTTTGTCAACTTTGTTATCTTCCCTTCCCCTCCTCTTCAGCTTCCGTGATGTGGGCGTGGCCGGCCTCGCCCCCTCGCCAGCCCATTTCTCACTGGCCATGATCGAGGCGGCAGCGGCAGCAGCAGCAGCAGCAGCTGGCAAAGGCAGAAGCAGCAGGTGGGAGGCGTGGCCTGAGGATGAAGATGTGGCACTGAGTTGTTGCGGGGCGGGGCAACAGCATCATGCTCGCAGGGAAAGTTGCAGCTGGGGACAATCTCGCCTATCTCGAAGTGCTTTTCCAGGCTCAGTGGGCGTGGCTGTCAAGGGACGGAAGAGGGAGGGGGAAGAGGCGGGGCAGCAGCTGCCGCACAGTGATGGAGAAGGTGACGTCAGACTAGTGGGCGTGGCTGTCAAGGGGCGGAAGAGGGAGGGGGAAGAGGCGGGGCAGCAGCTGCCGCACAGTGATGGCGGGGATGGGGTCAGACTAGTGGGCGTGGCTGTGAGGACAGGTCAGCAACTTCATGGCATTCTTGGAGGTGTGGAGCGGGAAGAGCCTTGTCTGAGAAGACAGCGCGATTTTTCTGCAAAGTCATTGGCTGTGAGAAGAAGGACAGACACCAGAAGGTCATTGAGAGACACTCGCCTCTTCTTGCTCATGCTGGCCCTGGTGGGAGTGGCAGGGGCGTGGCAGGAGGACGACCGAGACCCCGAGCAAGGTCTGGTGGCCATCTCGGGCTCGTTCTCCCACGTGGACGAGAAGGAGGACAAGAGCCAGGACAAAATGCTTGCTGACTCACCATTTTCAGACAAACTCTTCGAGATCTCACACCCGTAAGAAGATTGTGATGAATTTTTAACTGTGATATTTTCCTCCTGGGAATTTTTGGAATTTTTTCCCTTATCGTTGTCGTAGATATCGACGCGTGAACCCCAAGTTCATGCCGCCCCCGGCCAGTTTGCCGTCGAGCTCCTTCTTCTCCAAGACCGACAGCGAGATGGAGTGGGAGTACAACAGGTGGGTGTCAACCGAGGGGTTAGAGTGGGGTAAGGAGGAAAAGTCCTCCAGAGCAGACTTTACAGACAGAGCTTCTCTTTTCTTTCTTGTCTTCCACAGGTTCAAGTTCGTCCAGATCTACAGCAGTTTGAGCATGACCAACTTGATCGTGGAGTCCGACGGGGGCTCGGTCACCTCTTCGGACAGCCTCCTCGACGCAAACGGTGAGTGAGTTGAAGCTGACAGTTTGCACAAGAGCAGACAAAACAAACCCACTCTACATAGTTGACGTGACTCCTTCTCGGCTTGACAGCTGCCTGACTGCCTAAGTGGCATTTTCCTTGAAAAAAGGTGCCTTTTTTAAGGCCCTGAAGTGGTCGCAAAAACACTACTACTGTGCAGTGGAGGAAAGCCCGTTACCGGGGTGCCTCATGTCACATCACCGTGTCTTTGGAAAGCGCAAAAATCCAGCATCCTCTCCTTGGAGTTCAGGGCCGCGTTAGACAATTTCTTCAGGGAAAAGGGCTTCCTGGGTCCATTACAATATTTTAATCATCAAAAGACTCCTATGTCAGCCACGACTTTGGCCTCTACCTTCCGCCTAAACAATGTACAGCAGTCCTTGGGCATTCCATTGGCAGAGGACTGAAGTCCTCTGCCAATGACTTCACATTGCTGTGAGGACGTTGCTCAGCACTCAGCAACATCACCCTGTTCACGGTACAACCACTCTGTCACCTTGGCTCAGCCATCTTGGACATTAAGTATGCTATGGATCAACACTATTACAGACACTACGACTGCAGAAGGGGCCTTTCAGGCCTCCTCCTGGTGACGCTGACTTCTTAACTCGTAGGCCCACCTGTCGAGGTCCTAAATGAGTGCCCCATCCAATATGATTCACCCTGTATCTAATGTAGTAGGAATGCACATTAGCCGAGGTTAAACTTGACAGAGTTGACATGGGAGTTGTCACCGAATGATGGACATGCAGCCAAATGCAAGTTCTCTACAGTTTAAGTTTTATTAACACACGGTTGGCTGCAATTTTACAATGAAGTGGCAATAAATCAGACGAACAACAGGGTTGCCACTCAGGATTAAACAAATTAAGCCTAAATCGAAGAGCAGCCAGCCGAATTGAGTGAGACTTCATATAAGTCGTGTCTAAACAGCCGACGAGAATCATATGCATATTTTCTGCCCGAACAGCGCGGCACAAATGTTTCAACAGCAACACGGATGTGGCCGTGCCGGCACTGATAAAGCTGGACAGCGGGATGATGAAGTGCACTTAGTAGAGCGTGCAAAGGGGCGACAGGAAACACTGTCCGAGCAACCGACTTGCGTTGGCTTCAGAAGAGCCCTATGAATTGCAACTGAATGGCAACCCTGTACGTATCTCCTGTACTGCAATCACCTTCACTCATCATTCAGGGGATGAATGCAAAGACCCTTCAAAGCAAGTACTAAAAACTATCTTCCGTTCAGCTTCATTCGACGACAGAGTTCTAATACAACATGAAGTAACTGACCCATAACTTTCAATAATCATCGCAAAACAAAGATTTAAAAGGTCAGACTTTTTTCTGACTGACTTTAGTAGCTGAGATTGTTACACAAATCCCAGGGGGCAAGGACAAAGCACTTTTTTCCACTCTCATCGTTGTTAATATGACATAACAAATTTTTCTTGTCCATTTTTCCATCAACTCATGGAATTTTAGACCGCTACGAAGAAGTCAGGGTTGCCACATATGTTGGTGATTAGAGAGAGGTTTCTACCTGAGAGACTTTCGGTGCTTGTGCCCACCCTGTAGCACCTTTGTTGCAGATGATGAATGAAGAAGTGAAAAACAAAGTCCTCTGAGATCCCCCCCCATGATGCAGGCAGGCCTTTTGAGGCCCCTGGACTTGGTACAAAGGCACAACCGCACCTATTGACAGGTGTGGGATTTTTCTTTATTCTATTCTTCCTTGGAGAGTACGAAAAGAAGCTTTGCTTTTGCTACACAATTTTTGCACACAGACTGTTCATTTCTAACACAAAGTTTTCCAGCCCAGACTGACTTTTGAGCCCGTTTCTGTTTATGTTGGATAGCGAGAAAAATCGATCGGAAGCTGCAAAAAAAAGTTCACTGCCCGAATTCGCTAGACGAAGAACGAGGAAAACTTACCGGAAAAAGGGCGTTTGCGCAATTACCCATTTGTCAAAGTGAAGGCGGGACAACGTGCAATAAAAGTGGCAACACTTCTCCCTATTAGATAAATGGGTTCTCTCCGCAGAGTTGCCATTCATGTAGGACTCCTCAGTCTCACCCAAAAGTTGATTCACTCAGTCGGCTTTGAATGTGCCGGGTGCTTTCCCTTTCCTCGAACCCACATTTCTGCATGCAAAAATTGAGGCCGTGACCTCGAAAATTTGTGTGCTCTCTCTCTTGCGCCCCCGAGGCCTGTGGGCCCACTTTGCCCTTCGGACACCAGCTGGCCCCCCCCCCCCCCCCCCCCCCCGGGGCGCGCCCCCCCGCCGCGCCGCCGCGGGGCGGCGGCGGCGCCGGGGGGGCCCCCCCCCCCGCGCGGGGGGGGGCGGGCCGGGGGGGGGGGGG
>JAAUXU010069337.1_pt1 | contig 16253 bp, 25 predicted proteins | sample 7278151 | NCBI WGS metagenome assembly JAAUXU01 (sample SAMN14350113, study PRJNA611818) | marine sediment metagenome | isolation source: surface marine sediment (1.8m) | place: French Polynesia: Moorea | collected 2018-08 | reverse complement strand
GTACATAAAAGACGTGTTGTCTCTGAGTTATCCCTCTGAGGGAAGGGGGCGCTGTAACTCGCTGAAGGGAAGGAGGGGAAGGGCCACTCTAGGTATAGTTACTCTGTGGTCAGGCTCAGGCAGGCTCTGACTGTTCTCCTCTGCTCGGATCAGATCATCGGACACTGGGCCAAGGAGAAAACAACAGACTTCTTCCTCGACCACAATCAGACCTCAGCCATTCGCTCTCCCAGGGATTTTGGGGCGGACAGAAAGAGGTATTAGCGTAACGTCAGTGAGAGTCAGACCAGACCAGACATGGCCGCTCCAGTTGTCAGAACGCAACTTTTCCCCATTATTGCGCGTGTTTTGGAGATCGATGTTTGTGTCTGGGATAAATAAATAAGAGACCTAGTTTGCTCGAGGGCAACTGCGTCGTCTTCCCGGGGATTTTCCTATCCTCGAATAATCAATAGTTGTTCTGTTGGCTCAGATGGCACATACAAGCTGCAGACATACACATGCGTGTACGTCCTTAAGGAATGACTTTTCTGTAATCCATTACAAACTTAGTGGGTAAGCGTAATAGGCAGAAATTTGTCGAAATTGCTAGTTACCCAAGGAATTGGTGGCAACCACTGGCAACAAAGTTAGCTGGCTGCAAGGATTGGGGGCACTGCTATGTTGCTGGTGAGTGCTTCCATCGCCAGGTGGTTGCGAAGACCAATATCCCATACACCCTTTCTTTTACAACTCACAAGTTTTTGAACAGTGCGAACTTGTCTACGCGCCTCCTCGTGCATTTTTATGGTTTGTCGATATGGTTTATATGATGCTAAACGGTAGTAATGACGTAACTTACTATCGATGGATAAATAAATTTCACCTGAGTAAATTGCAATTGTAGGTATTACCTTTCCTAAAAAGTCATAAAATACTTTCATTATGATAGTTCGAGAATGTCAAATTTGTTTTTTCGGGGTAGGAAATTAGCTGTAGGACTAATGTAAATTGCCGCTAAGAATTGATCTTAATATTCTTGGGCGAAGTCGAAAAAATTGTCATTTTCAAAAAAGTTCCTTTTCGAATTAGCACACCTTTCATCTAATGTTTGAAGACATTTATACACGGTGGACCAAAAGAACCACCCCAAGCTTGGTGCTCATTTCTTACTTGATTTTTGTCCTGAAAACAAGATTCTATTGGCTAAGGGCTCTAGGCTCGTGGCTTGAAATATTTACAAAAGCTAAAAGCTAAGAGCTTTTGTAGATTTTACACAGTCTGAGAAATAGTGTCCTATTCGGGGGAAGTTTCTTTCACTGTGTATGCAAGGTGTACAAGAATGACTTCTCTTAGAAACGATTAGAGTTTTATCTGACTTGATAATATCACCAACGGATTTTTTTTATCAGATCATCCAAAACATTTTTGTCTGAAAGGGGTCAAAAAAAACCTGATTTTGATGCATCTTGTACACAAGTGTGCATAGGTCTCACCACGAAAGACCACAGAAGAGAAGTACGTGTAGGTCATCAAAAGAAGGGTGGTCGTTACGTTTCAAGAGTTGTAATAAGGATGCCATCATTGTTCAGGGTGGTCAGAAATGACACCTCACCAGATCATCATGCGCTGTATCGAACGCTCGCTTGAGTCCTTGCGTCACGTGGACTACACGGACCTGTATTCTGGATCTTGTACTTGCAGGAGTGAGCAAGTGGAGGTTGTCGGCCAATATGCCTTCCCCGACGAGGACGTGCCCCTACGAGAAGCTGTCCGAAACACTGGAGCGTGAGAAGCTGCGTGCACATGAGCGGATGCGCGGGTACAGCTTAGCCATAGAGGATCCGGCAGTGGCCATGCTGCAGGTGACAGTCGAAGAATGACTGCTTTGTGCAGGCTTATGACAAGGTCCTCTTGGTTTCTATCAAGGTCTCTGCACGTGACAGCTTAGAGACTCTCCTTCGCAACGCTGAGGAGGACTTTGAGTGCATCATGCACCTCATCAAAGCCATCAGAGACAAAAAGGCCAAGGAGAGCTTACAACAACATGCGGCAGCAGCACCTGCGGGAGATCAGCCGAGAAATTGGGCGGAATCTTTACCATCAAAAGCTCACACAAGCCACGGGGGTAATAAGAGCTCCATCGTCGGGGCGGTGGCAGGACCCGAGGGGGACTCAGGTGTCGTGCTCAAGAGGTATGCATGCATGCCAAGGTGGCATGAGCAATTGTACCGATATAGGTAGACCATAGCGCAGAGTGTCACGAAATTGGTTCCTCACCAACATTTTTGCCAAAGCAGCCAGCTTTGTCTGTCCTTCTATCCATCGTCTCTGATAAATTTGGTCATTATTTTATAGGGCCCGGTTTTGGCCCTTGATTTTGGCAGCCCTGACTTTGAGAAACGGAAACAGCTCATACGTGCTTGTAGGACTTAAATCTTTGAGGGGAAGTCAATAGGGGAAATCAATTTCGTCGCACCCTGATTCATGAACCCTGTACTCGGCGTCAATACCACATATACGCACGATGCGATCGCGAGGCTGCATAGGACGTTTCATCCTATTGTGACCGTGACAAAACATTAAGAGGTCATTCTGTTCCTGGAAACTTATTCGTGTTGCCGTAAGTATTCTTTCAATTGACCAGCTCTCGTAATTACATTATGGCCACCTCATAATAAGGTTGGAAAATAATCTGCTACGTCAGATTAAAGTTGTAGACACAGTGTGTTACGTGACAGCACTGTTCGTGGAATGTACTTCTCCTGTGCAGCGCTGCATTATCCCTTTATGATATGCTTCATTCTTCGGTTTACTGTGAGCTTTATGACTTTCAGTGAACAGTGCAAACAACGTGCGAAGTTCTCCATTGCTGGCGAAGATGAGGGGGATGAAGATTCTCTGAATTTCTCCGCAAAGAGGTCAACTGCTCAAACATCAGCAATGGATGATGATGATGACCTTGAGTCCTTCAATCCTCTGGAGGAGGGCGAGCTGAAGTTCTCCAAGAACTTGGAGCCGGAGAACGAAGAGGAGAGGAGAGAGGTTGAAGGTAGCAAGCAGTGTTTATAAGAGTGTCACTCACTCGTTAACAAACTGCAGACTGATTCCTCTCACAGATTACGTGCCCAGTCGCCTGATGGGTCCGACATCGACATCCTCTTCATCCTCCGGTCGCTTCACGTCGACACCTGCAGTCATCGGAGCCAGAAGTGAGGAGTCCTCATCAGCGACTCTCGCCCGGTCAATGCCGGTGACTGTCCCGGTACCAGAGAAGGTCATAGAAGAGCCACAGCTCCCGCCAGAAGTGGACAAGGTGACTGACTGCTAATGGCCAAGTAATAAGGTTGTCTCTTAGCCTATGGTGCATAATTTCTTTCAGGAGGATGCTGCCAACCCTGATGATATTCACAACAACATCCAGTTGATCGCCAAGAGCTTGGCCACTGAGGCTTTGGGAGAGTTGCCCAGGCCGCCAAAGCAGTTCTTCGATCGCGCAGACTGACTGAACAGTACAGAATCCTTGTCAGAAGAGAAGATTAAACATATTTTACATATCCCTTAATGAGTCCACAGAATAAAGTTGCAGCTTTTACTTGAGGATTCGTCAAACGAGGCAACTTTCGAATGCGTCATTGACCGTACTGAAGCTTGCTTAATTCATCTATTACTTTTTCAAATCTGCGTCGTTTTCCTTAAGTTTTGTTGCGTCACAGAACTATTGTAAGAAATGGGCAGACATAACTCAGTGTTGAAAATACATGCAGTTAAGACACGCTCGAGTGGATGTACTTTTTTCTCTAACAGCTCCAAGCCATTCTTTATCACATCTCGATGCATCATGAGTGATACTTTAGGTTAGTCGTTAGTTAGGTTACATGCATGTGAACCAGGGATAGGTCGAGCCGGCAACTGAGTCGCGGGCCACGGGAAGGACCAGAAATAGATTACAGAGCACAGAAACCAGAGGCCTTTGCTATTTCTAATCGCTATGAGAGTAATGGTGCTTCTCCAACGTTGACAGGCAGCTGAAGCACTCGACTTCTAGCTCTGTGCCAAGTACCCAACCTCTCATCCCCATCGACAGCTACCCCCTTTAGTAGAAATGAGGTTGAGCCAGAGCCCGAAAACCCGATACCCCGGACCCTTGTTTTACCAGCCTGAATTCGCCCAAGCCAGATTTCTGAACTTTGCGCTCAACCCGACCCATTCCCTCAGACCCGAACTTGGGCCAGCGAGCTGTTGTAGGTACTAGTTTAACCGTTCACCACGTACTTGGAGTTGAAGAAGTCGGCCGAATCGACCTCGACCTGTGATTTTTGCTTTAAACACCAATCCTCCCACCCGGGTCGAGCGTAGGCCAGGGACCCACGGTCTGGTGGAAGCACCACAGAGTCTGTGGTTGAGGGTGAACACGAATTTGATCTGAACTTTACATTTACCCGTGGGGAATACAAAATGCCATGAAAGCTGTCAAGACCACGCTTATCTTCTTTAGCCGACGTTTGGTGACGCGATTTAAACCGACCCGAAAGGTTTCCCAAATGAGCCCGGCCCGACGAGAACTGGATCGTCTGACCCGAACCTTTCAACCCGAGTACATCACTGAGTTCCATCAGCTGAAGAACAGCAGCACAGTGGGGATATCAGACTGCAACAGCACTGCTCCAGCCCTGACCCAACAAGAAAGTGGTGTAGCTGGTGCGTTGTGATCAACTCTAGCTGTAAGGACGCCATTGCCTTCCTCGCGTTTCTGTCCTCAGTGGTCTCTGTCCCCCCTCTCTCCTCAAAATGCGCGTCTCAGCGCCCCTGCGGGGCAAGTCCTTCGGTAACCTCATGACGACCGTGCGAGGTACCGCTGTCTATCGCTTGTCACCCTTCGAGCTAAGGGCCTTCGCCGGATTCTTCAGCCGCGGCCTGCCCAACATGCTGTGGAGGTTCAGGAACGCCTCGGCTAAAGTCGTACCCCGTAAGTTGCTCAGGTCTGACCCAATAACTCGCCAGAAGAGCGCGATGAGGACGAATCTCCTCAGTTGTAGCTCAGGTTAGCTTGACACTAAGTGATGAACTGGAGAGGAAGCTTTTACTTCACGATTTGGTGAGAGGTCCACCTTCTGTGGACTCTAGGAAGTACAGGAACGACTATGGCTATTGCCCGTGACCAAAGATTACTTTGCTACCCTAGAATGAGAACTGGAAGAGAATGTCCGAGTTGCAGATCATTCTCGGCCGGATTATTGCCGGTGAGGCTTACTATGCGGTGCTGGAGCCAGTCAACGTTGCCCAATATGTCATCCCTATAGTATCCCTGACTTAAGCTACTGATCGAGTCCCAAGAGTGAGAACTAATAGTGAGAGAAAACATCATTTTCTCACCCCGGCAAGTACTTGTACAACTGATAGCACTGCTTAATGTGTCATCTGGGAGGAAGAAGTCCGGTGACACTACGATAGTCGGAAAATGGTTGAAAAAAGTTAATAGAGACTTTGGGCTATGATGTAGATCAAAACAAAAGAAATCTGGCCCATGAAGGTAGTGATGGAGGAGAACTAATGTAACAAAGCCCTTCTTTAGCCTGATTTTGTCATCGTAAGGAACTTGTCGACTGTGCGCTGCTTCAGGGACAAGGTCAGATTCTATATCCTTCAAAATGCTACAAACTTTTTGAAATGAAACTTTTCCGACATTTGTATTTCTGGTGATGGATAAAACGTGGCATTTTGAGTGGAGTCTGACATGGACGAGATGTCTGATCCAAATCAGGGATCCATGGATCTGAGATACCCATTGACTTTAATCGTTTGTACGTATTTGAAGAGCAGTAGACTAACGCGACCAGGAAGGTTGGTCATTGTATTCGTTAGACAGGGTATTCACAAGTCAAACATTCTTTATCTCTCCCTGGACTATATTCAGTGCGTCATAACCTGTTAGAAGGCAAGGAAGACCCAATCATGATGACTGATATTAAAGGGAGAGCACCTTTCATGATTTGACACAACTGATCAACCAAGCCTTGAATTAAAGCTCACATTTGTCTTTTTCAGCTCTCGCTCTGGGGTACATGGTGTACGTAGTCGTCGATAAGGAGCACGATCGCCTGCAGAGAAAACAGCCGGGAGAGTTTGATGACGAGACATGAAATGGAGAAATCCCCGTTATTATTAGTCAGGATGTAGCAAAGATGTGTGTGTAGCCAATAAATGCGCGTTTTTCATGATATGCTGCTCTCAGTTGATGACTGTTGCAAGGTCAAGGTAAAACATCCGATGCGTATGTATACCTGCTCCGTCCTAAAAGCGTCACCCTTATGCGTCGAAGTGCACACAATGTGCAAAAAGACAAATAGGCCATGATCATGTCACCCAAAAATGAAGCCAAACAGCAAAGTCGGAGGATTTCCTTGTTCTGAAGGACTTTTCTGTTTAGCTAGAGGCAATTCAAAAAGAATTTAGCTGACATCGCCAATAGAGGATTGTTTTTTCTTTATGTGTGCAAGGACTGGTGCTGCATGTCCTGAGGACGACGAGCAGATAAGTAAAGTACGCGAGCACAAGCAGTCTCGTGCTCAATGATGGGTAATCATAATTGTTGGGTTTGCTTCGCGTTGCGTGGCCTTTCCTTTACACTTCGATTATCTTGTCAAGGACGTTCATTGGGATTACATCTTGACAGATCACTGCTCACGGGTGATTTTCCTTTTTCAGCTGTTTAGATCGTTGCTGTCATAGGTTTTACAGTACCGTCACGGACAGGTAACGATTAAAACCCATGGCTCCAAAGTTTCGGGGGTGATTCAAACGTCCTGTGACTTAGGTTTGTTGTCCGCTCTATTTCATCACTGACTCAGGACCACATAGAACTGTCGTTTTGTGCAATCAAAGCCTCTTAAGGGGAAAATGATAAAGGCAACTGGTCTGCAGTTGCAACCAATGCTTCAGACGTATTAAGGCAATACGAGAGCTCTCTGGTTATGGGGAGAACTGTTTAGAACTCAGCACATCAGCATTTTGGATTATTCATCGACACAGAAGATGAAGCAAGTTGAATTTGAATTTGTGCCATAGACTCAATGCTTAAGCGCTAGTATGACCTCGACTTGGTAAGTCAGCCCACTCAGGTGGCCATGATTACTGTGACAGTGGTCCTATAATGCCAATCCTTTCTCAATTCAAAGTTGCAGTTGTGGTTTATGCAGCTGGCTACGCAGTTCGAATGACTATGAGGTCACTGGAATGGGAAGTTTGTGCAGGTGCTCTGACGTTAATCATATGGAGGAGTAAAACTGAAATCCTGACTAGACTACACTAACTGTCCGCACTATACTAAAACCTCTGAACAATCTATCTTTTCTTGCCTTATGACGAGGACCTCTCCCTATGAATGTATGAGGTTGGCTGTTAGACAAAATAGGGACGAATAAGCAAGATGTCACTGGAATTGGAGACCTCTCCTTGGCATTGGCAAGCATTCTTCAATACCGTAAACATCCTCATCGGCACACGAGCGACGAACAAGTTGATGTTCACGGCGACGACGACGTTCCGACCCACATCTAATCCTGCCGTCTCGGCCCTCCTGCACGCCTGCCGAGCCCATCACTTTCATTTCCTTCCAACGGACGTCAGCTGTCGAATGTCAGTGAGAAAGAAAAAGGGAGGTGCTGATTTTTGTTTCAGTCAACGCTTCTGCGTCGAAAACGCCAATAAAAAGGCATTTGGGGTGGCCGAGATCAAGTTACCCGTGGCCATCGAGCTCAGGCTCCCCGAGTGGGCTCCTGACTCGCCCGGGAGTCGCCGGAAATGCCAAGTAAGTAGATAGCAGTTGTCGCTGAGAGCCGCAGCAACACACGCACACGTCGCACTCGTCTTCAGACATGTCTTCTGAGGAGGAGGCCCCGCCTTGCTTTTCCTCCTTGGAAGAGGAGATCGCTTACTGGAAAAAATGCGCCAAGGAGACACGAGAGGAGTTGGAGGAATTCCAGGAGGGCTCCCGGGAACTGGAGGCAGAGTTAGAGATGCAGCTGGAACAGGCGGAGAGCAGGCTCAAGGATCAACGATCTGTCGCCAACAGACTGCAAATGGAGAACGACCAGATGAGGGACAAGCTGGAACAGTGCCAGAGGGAATTTCATTGCAGGGTGAGTCAAGCTTTTACGCTGTTCGACTTGACCATGGTTACGTACTGTGAAAAATAGGGAGCGGGATCATAGGCAGGTTAGAGGGTAGAGAAGAAAGCGGCAGGTGGAAATGGTGCCCTGTAGAACAGGGCAAAACGTTTCTATTGCCTCGTCCTCGTAGGTATCTGAGCTACAGTCAGAGCTAGGCGACATCACGGCCATGAGGGATTCTCTCACCAAGTACGTGAGGGATCTGGAGCAGCAGAATGACGACCTTGAAAGGGCGAAGAGGTTAGTCATCGTCGACTCCTCATACCAAGCTTGCATAGGGCTATTCTGACTGAAATGATACTATTGCAGAAGTACCTTGGCTTCCGTGGAAGACTTTGAGTCTCGTTTGAATGCAGCCATCGAGCGCAATGCCTTCTTGGAGTCTGAACTGGACGAGAAAGAGTCCCTCAAGGCGGCGGTTCAGCGGATGAAAGACGAGACAAGAGACCTGAAAGCAGAGCTTCGCCTCCTTGCTCCAAGGCATCCCAACCTCTCATCGCTGGACTCCTCCTCTGTCGATTTGCCAGACAACGACCGCAGCAACAGCTTTGCTTTGCGGCAGAAGCGTGCCAGCGCGGACTCCAACAAGCTTGCGGCTGACTGCGAAACAAAGTCGGAGAGAGGAGGGCAGTTGGAGCTGGAGACGCCGCCGTCATCGTCTAAATCTTCCCCTGTTGTAGCCAACGGCACCGCTATTGGTCAACCTCTAACGCCGTCAGCGAGGATTTCTGCTCTCAACATTGTGGGAGACCTCCTCAGAAAAGTAAGTGAACAATTATGTGAATCCAGTACTGCGCCTTGTACATGACGAACAAGTACCGGTGCGTCTAGTGCACAATCGTCATGTCTTTCTTTCTTTCACTCCAGGTCGGTGCCTTAGAGTTGAAACTTGTCTCCTGTCGCAACATTGTGAAAGAAAACAGCACCATAGTGAAGGAGAACAGTTCTTCTGCCAACGGTTCTCCCACCATAGACCGCTCAAGGCGGATTCCACGGGGAGCCTCCACACCAGTCATAAAGAAGATTGTCGATTCTGCTTGAATGATCAATGAAGACAGGTTTTTTTTTAACCAAGAGAGGAATTTTGGAGGGTGCCTGGTAACATGGCTCCTTTGAAATTATTTTTCTTTAGTTCTGACCGGCTGTTCTCGCCACAGAGCGCATGAATTGTCGTCTTAGTTGGTGGAGCAAATATCAAGTATGTACATTTGAAGTGATCGTATCTATTTCCTCCTTGTAAAACAAGCGTAGAGCATCTATTCGCCTACTTGCATCACAGCCTCAGGGGATACGGTGATCATTAGAACGTCAAAGCCAACTTTTGCAACAATTCCTGCACGTAGTCGATCTGTTGGGCGTCGAGCTTGGCCTCGCGACTTTTGTACACGGTTGGGCAGTCGAGTGAGAAGCAACAAGAGTTGTCGACCGAGAACCCACAGCACTCTCTGCAGATTCTCCTGAGGTCAGACAAAGTCCGGTCCCAGCGCCTCACCTTGTCAGTGAGGATGAGTGTCGTCCGCTGAGGGTCTTGCTGGCAGCGCCAACACAGCGCCACCTCGTCGTGGTGTTGCGGGCCGCACAGCGCGGAGCACGCGGCACACTGGCGTGAGGCGAAGTATTGCAGGATCACGTTTTGCCCCTTACTGGGACCGGCAGCCTCTTGAGGTGCCGACAAGCGAGGACGGAAAATTTTCGGCATTTCTTTGTACCTGTGAAGAAAGATCCCTGTTCCTGATCACTGCTTGAAGAGACTCGCGGTGCCAAACATACCATGTCAAGACGTCGACACCGACGAGTGATAGACATCGGTTGAGAGGCGGCCCGATAACCTTTGTGATGTAGTAGTGTGAATTAGGCCTTAGCAGAGATCCTTCAGCTGAATGCATGACCTCGTCCGGAGACCGGACTGCCTGGATGAGTGGGTGTCCAGGAACTCCAAACACGACGATGTAGGGCACGCGCTGTCCAGTGCGTGGAATTGCCCGACGATCAAGAAGCATCGCACGTCTAAGATTGGACACGCTTCAGTTAGAGAGAGATTACAATGTCACGAGCTATACTTACTTTGTAAGTTCCATGGCAGGAACGATAGCGCTGGGGCGATATCCCCTGAGGCCGCGAAACTCACGGGCAAACGTTAGGTTTTGCAGTGAGGCCCGATCACACATGATCTTCTGGAATTGGCGCTGCACAAAGAGTTTCACTCTGGAAACGTCTCTCGTCTCAAAGAGAATGCGCAAAGACTTCTCCAAGATCTGGAAGGGAAGCGGCATAAAGTTATTTCTTTCTCCTAGGGAAATTCAGCCCGTAGAGTACTACCTTTACAACAGCCGGGCAGCCGTCTCTTCTGACAGTCTCGATACCTTTGGCGTCATAAACGGGATCCTTCTGGTCTTTGGTCTCATACATGTAACCCACGTACCTCTTCTTTGTCTGCAGGATGCATGGCAAGTAAACCTGCAATGAGGAGAACACTTTCATTGCAGATTTACAAACAATACAGTGTATATATGAAGTGTTCACGAGACCAATGGACAAACTTTCATGAGAAGTATGCCATCCAATCGCATGTAGACAGCATGAAGTATTGCACGAGTAGGGTTGAAGTAGGACAGTGTTCTTATGCAAATTGAAAACTATCTCTTCCAGCCACTGAGGTGCAGGGGGGAGAGCTTCACCACATCAGACACCTATCAGACATGTACCTAAGCTTCTCCCAAGGGCGTGTGGTCCGTTTTCGACTACCAGACGGATTTAATGCTGTAGAGCAGCGGTTTCAACCTTCATGATTTAGTCGCTGATGAAGTCGTTGGAACCAAAAACTTTTACCAGGAAAAAGGACCTCTTGAGCATGAACGATAAGAGCCTGGGAAGTACGTACCTGAGAGGACGTCACAGCCAAGGGAGACCGCAATCGACGAAACAAGTAGCAATAAGCTTTAATTTACACCGATAATGAGACACACCTTTTCGAACTTCAGCTTGACAGGCGGCGGATTGTCTCTAGTTACTGCATCAGCGATGTCCTGTCCAATGGTGAATGCTTCGTCCTTGGACTTTCCAGGGAGCAGTACAAAGACGGAGTCAGTGTCACCGTAGACGACCTTGGCTCCCCACTCCTTTCGGCTCTCGATCATTTTGATGGCTCGTTCTAAGGTCTCCCGACCTTTGCTCACGACGCTGTCGCCCACCTGGATCAACGGCGAGTAGCGACAGGTGAGGTTAGCGTGACACTTACACAACTTCGCTTAGTGATCATGAGAACGCACCTCTATGCACGGCATCCGCCCTGAAAAGTTAGCGGAGGTATAACCATACGTGACGTTGGCGATGAGCTTGAGTCCCAACTGCCTGGCGTGCAAGATCCTCTGAAGGGACTTGTCGTCTTTGTACAGCTTCATTGATTTTTTGACCATGAGCCTGGTGTCCAGGATCTCTTGCAACATCTGAGGAAGCACTCCGCGACGAACTGATGGCTTCAGGAAGGCCACTCCGCCAGGCGAGAAGGTCAAATGATCCGTCAGCTCCATCAGGCGACGCGGTGAAATCTAAAGATGAGTAAAACATGGCAATGACAAGAGCGGACCACTAGGACCACGAATGAGTAACCTTCAGCTGAGTGCATCCAAATTGGAACGGCTCGTTTGCTTTCCGCATGTTCTGCACCTTGCCGAGACAAGTGGAGTAACAGTAGTTGTATGCCATGATGATTGAAGGATAGAGACTCTGGAAGTCTAGAATTGCAACTGGATCGGCGTAGAAACGCGACTTCGGCTCCATTACTAACGGAATGTACTCGGGGGCCTTCATTCTGGCTCGTTGCTGCAACCAATGTTAATTCATTCAAGCATCACTTGCTTCTTGTGTACGTACTACAAGATGGAGTAAGCACCTGAATGCTCGGTGACACTGGTATGAGGTTCCTCTGCTTGGCTTGCCTGAGCATGATAGACTCGACCCGAAACTGCGATCCCCTAGACAGCACCTCAAAGAAGAGGATCCCAAAGAGTTTTGCCAACTCGCACGTCCTACCCACTAGATCCAGCTGCTCTAACAACCGGAGGGTCCCGTGAGTGCGCGTCAACCAATAGTCAATCACGCGCCACCTAAGGAGTAGCAATGCCTTGTACGTGTAGGTGGCACGGCAGAACTATTGATAACTTAGAATGACGTGACCAATACCTCTGAGTGATCTTGGTCCACCACTGAGTCAGAATATGAGGTTTGAAATGCGGCACCCGCTGGTGGAGCACATGAAACATCATGTTTTCGAAGGTATACGAATAGAACGCGACCTCGTGACGGAGAAGGCGCCACACGTTGAGCACTATGCGTCCGGCGATCTGCAGCTCAGAAGTGTGGTCGGCGCCATACCTGAAAAAGTGATGAAAAAGAATGTTGTCTCATTTCTTTCTTTGTTTTACATGCTACTTTAACTTGCCAGTTTTCCTCCTCGCTCATCTTACTCTCCCTCCTGGCCGAGGGAATCTTGGAGAGCAGAGGCGCCGCGTTGATTCCCAGAACAGATGCTCTCTCAATGAGATACCCCCATGAGGACTGCTGTACCTCGTAGCCCACCAATATGTCGGGGTCGTGTTCCTATAAGTGCAATGATTTAAGCTCGCTCGCCCTTGGCTATTACGCATAACTCCCTCCTGACCTGGACGGTTTGAAAGAGCGCATACATCATTGCTCCCTCCGACTCAAAGTATCTTACGTTGTCACGAGTCACGCCGCTGGCGAGGAAGGACGATCTCTTCCCACCAGTATCAACTTCATCTGGTGAAGGCTCCACGACAAAGATTTCTGTTAAATACATCATTGGATCAGTCATGTTAGTCTTCATTTATTTTGGTTAAAATGCCGTACTACCTTCAACTTTTTCGGGCGTAGGACTCGTCTGTGGCACGTCGTTAAGAACCACGACAAATACGGCCTCGACTGCGTCGATCTCCGGATCACACAGGAGATTGGGTCGCGCAGTCGCGTACAACTCCAAGGACATTGTGGTAAGGAAGTGGTGCTGAAAGTGCAACCCTTGTGTACCTGCCCTAGCACTTGTCAACTTTGCCCTACCATTTTAACAGCCTTGGCCTCTTGCAAATTCTCCAAGGACATTTTGAAGCCATGAACATTCCGCTGGGACGGTCCCTCCAAGGGAGACGATGGCGTCTCGTGACGGAGAGCCTTCGACTTCAAACGAGTCCTCAGACTTTGATCATGATTCGGGGTCACTGATCTTGTAGTAAGGACACCCTTCAACAAAGAATCCTAAAAGAAAGAACCATCACTACGACCAGTTTCAGTAGTTCTGTACCAGTAAAGGTACACAAAATGATGTCTTTAGAAAATGCTCACTTCTCTCTTCTTTTCATCCTTGTAATAACTATCGACCACCCTTCTTCTCTTGATTACTTCAGGTGATGCATTCATAAAACTCCTGTCATCATCGTCCAGGATAGTAAAAGATTCGCCTTCACTAAAATGCTGCAATCCTCCTTCGTCTGGAGTATCCATTGGAAGACTGCTGATAGAAAAATGCTCGCTTAATTCCATCAAGTCCTTTTTGTCATCACGAGAACCTGGATGAAACGAATTATGATATGAGGTGAACACGATCAGAATGGGAATAAGTAGACTCTGAGATTAGGCCTACATAGGATCTCATACCTTGTCAATGCATTACATATGCTCGAATACGATGGCAAAGTTACTCACTTCGATTTAGCAACCAATCCTTGACCTCACTTTTGCAGGGAGCCTTTTTGATGCTCTCCAGCACATACTGCTTGTTGGCAAACGGTGATGTTGCAGATGCGAAGTGATCAGTTTCCTTGTCCTTCGGAAGGAAATTGCACTCAAGATCAGGCAGCTGGTCCATCTTCCAACTGAGCTTAAGCTTCTCCAAGCCGAGGTCGATCCCTAGGAGACCAAACACCAATAACGTACCGCGGTAGTTCATGATAAAGTTTGCAGGTACCTTTATCTGGAACGTCCCGCTTGTCGCTGCAGAAAACTTCTTGGTGTCTGCAGGTGGGAAAACCGAGCTGATCCAGTGACTGAGTCACCTCGATTCGGGTCGGCGGTAAAAACGAAGTTAGCACAGTAGATGGAAAGTCATTATCTTCCTCCTTCGTTGTGCTTTGGTCCAATGAAGATAGAATTGTTGGGTACTCATAGAAGCTCTTCAATCTCCAGGTGCTGCTTTCTGCAAGATGAACATGCTTGTCAGGATCCCACGCGACCGTTTTACTTACTTAGGATAAAATAACTTATAATAATAGATACCCAGCTGCGAGGACTCGATAATGCCGTCATTATCGCTTTCACTCGAAGACCTTGTTCTCGTCGCTCTATCGTTGAAATGATCAGCTTCAGCTAAGATATCTCCGGCAGGACTGGAATAAACTTCAGCGAAGTCATTGTCAGGTGCCTCCAACATTTCTGAAGAGCTAATAGTAGGCACTTCTTCCCTTGGCGACTGATCAGAGGTGTCCTGTTCAGTCGTCGGTGATGACATCCTCGTGGATGACATCCTCGTGATTACGACTGAACACTTCTTGCACTTATACCACTCCCTCCAATAGTCGTCGGTACGAACAGGAATAACCTTGACCGTACACTCCTTGCACTCAAACCTCTTTTTCAAGGCACCTTCATGGCTCTCAGTCGAGTTCAAGTCCAGCTTATCTAAAATCACTCTGCACTCTGAATCACAGACGGCTCTGTCCACCACGGCCGTGCCACCGAACTGGTTAGGTCTCTGAGTCCGGCCGTGACGAGGAGGAACATTGTCCTCTTCAGATCTCTGCCCCTCCTTTGGTCGTTGATGGGAGCTAAAGTTTCGAGACTGCTGAAGTCTCGTTTTTGTCTTTTTAAGCGTAGTTCTTTTGCTAGGTGCATGAGAACGGAGCATCGCTGTCGTGTCTTGGAATCTCCGCTCATGTCCCGTTTTTGCACAGTCCCTGAAAAAAGTATAAGCCACAGTGTTAGAAAAACATTGAAATCAGAAAGTCGGCATCATTATTTTGCCGTGTATTCTGATCCAGTTCGCAAAGTATTTGCATATCCTTTACAGCCTTTTCGTTCGTCATCATGCTTTCCACACGCAACAAATAAGGCACAGCCTCAATATCGAAAAAGTTCCTGTTCTTTCATTTGTCTCTCTTCGATTAGAGTTATGCAGTATTTAGGAGTCCATAAAGTAGGGTTGTTTGTTGCTCCGCTCTGTGAGCACCTCAACGCCCTTGTCTGTGACCACCATGGTTTGCTCAAACTGGGCTGACAGCTTGCCATCCTGAGTCACGGCAGTCCAGTTGTCGGGCCAAGTCTGATCTTGCCAAACGCCTAAACCGGAGGATCAATCGAGAATGTTACTTTCTACCACCCATTACAAGAATCGAATGTCGTACCTTCGGATATCATAGGTTCAATGGTGAAGGCGTGGCCACGTTTCATCACGCCCACGGCTTTGTTCTTAGCGTAATGGGGCACGTTGGGAGCGCAATGGAACAACTTATGTATGCCTGATGAGAAGAAAACCTTTCTGATATAGCCTTGATGAAATATAAAATGTAACAATGGTCATTGTCGTGACCATCATTCTTACCATGCCCACAGTAGCTCCTGACAACGGAGAACCCCCCGGCCTGCGCGTGCTTCTGGATGACATTCCCCACGTCCCTGTACTTGACGCCTGGTTTGACGCACTCGATTGCCTTCTGAAGGCTTTCGTAGGTGTTGGCAACCAGATTCCTGTGCAAACGTAAGCAACCGTGGTATGAAGTCAGGGTACATGCAATACTTTTAAGACGCAGTACTGACGTAGAGCTTAAAGATTATCATAATGGCTCGCCTTATTACCTGGCTTTTTCACTTGGAGTCCCCACGAAAAGCGTCTCGTTCAGATCGCCATGGTAGCTTCTGTGGTAGATGGTGACATCAATATTGACAATATCCCCATCTTGCAGAGGACGCATGTCTGGGATGCCGTGGCAGATAACTTCATTCACAGATGTGCAGCAGCTCTTTGGGAACTGCAACCGACGACAGCCAAGATCAGGAAAAAGTTTTATAAGACCTGGAGTCAGACATACCTGATAG
>JAAUXU010024349.1_pt1 | contig 16253 bp, 19 predicted proteins | sample 7278151 | NCBI WGS metagenome assembly JAAUXU01 (sample SAMN14350113, study PRJNA611818) | marine sediment metagenome | isolation source: surface marine sediment (1.8m) | place: French Polynesia: Moorea | collected 2018-08 | reverse complement strand
GTAGAGCACGCTCTATGTATGCACGGTGCAAGCACTAACTTACTACGACTTACTTAAGTGCGTGCAGCACTGAACACATACGGTGTCCCTGCTTGTACTAGCAGAAACCCCGTATTAGCTCTCTCCATCATATGTGCACTGTACTCGCACTGTTTGTACCTAGGGAGCAGCCGCCGCCACAAAAAGGCACATATGTGGTACCAAATACATTAAAGCATTTGCGTGCACGTGACTGCTGTGTTCATCACTCACTTCTTCATCATAAAAGAAAGCCAGTGCAAGAAATGCTCTCGCGACAACTTGATACATGCAACATTTATACGTATCTCAGACTGTTGCGTCTCATCTCTTGCTAGCGAGACGCTGCAAAGCCTCTGGCAGGGATGACCCACGAGCCCAGGCGAGGAAGTCTCGGTGGACCTCCTATTTCCCCCACGCTCGTGGGCCAAGACTTGGTCCTCTTGGAAGAGGAGGACGAGGAGAAGAAGAGCAGGGTGGCCACGTTGTACAACCACCTGAACAACCTGTGCACGACCATGGCTTCGCCGCCACATTCGCCGCCAACGACGTCGTCGCCGCAGCCGGCGCCGGCGTCATCCCAGGACGTGGTGGACGACTACAGCCTCTTTCTCAACGAGAACGCCCATCTCAGCTTCGAGAATCCCAACTTCAGTGTAAGTCTGCAGCACTGCTCACAACGTGTAGGAAGACCGTGCACTGCACGTGCGATACAAGTGCGTACACGGGAAGTGATCTTCGTCACGTCCTCCACGCTCTGACCGTGCCAACTACTATGCCACGTTTTTACGTACTAAGTCTGATTCACCAGAGCCCAATTCGTGGCTGTGTCGCCCAGCCTAACAATGATACTCACCTACGAATGCTGTGCCTACTGCATAGCAGTCAGACACGAGCAGAAGCATGTTACGAAGTAGTTAAGGCCCTAGGCCCAGACTGGGCCTTTTTCATTAGACACAGAGCAGATATTAGAGTTTATTGGCACAGTCCATACGTACAGTTCTGCATGTGCGGTACGTTGAGCGGTTGTACGTCCAGACAGCTGGTGCCAGGACGGTCCGGACGGCACATTTCCAGTCATGTGCGTGGGCGCACGCACTCGCTGGCGCATTCCAATGCATATTTACCTTCTGGGACGGGCCTGGGCAGGAGCAAGGAGGCGTGGCAACGTAGGCGGACTGCACGTGCCTGGTGCATGTGCTTAAAGAGTTCGTAACAGCTTTGGAACTGCCAACGACGTCTTCTCCCGCGGATGGCACCTAAAAGACTTGAGACAGACTCTCCAGACTGGGGGGGAGGGGGCTCTCACCGCATTTCAGGGTGGGGTGAAATTAGGGACCCCCTCCCTTCATCAATGAACACCCCCCCCCCTTCCGAAAAAAAACCCTGAATTTATTTAGTAGGGATAGAATGCATGAAGTTGTCAGGGTTGATGGTGTTACCTCACCCCATCCCTCCAACCTTGCGGAATCGTACTATTCTTGTCAGGGAAAAAAACCGAATAAAGGGCTGCTAAAAGGCATCCGTGCTACGAGCATGGATTGGCTGCACGTGTTTCCACTTAGCATATGACGTATAATTGAGCATGCCCAGCCCACCCAACCAATTGATTACTTCTGCGCAGCTCGACGCCATGGCGGCGCTGGACCCCGCCCGCCTGGACGACCACCTCAACTCTAACGTGTTACCCGTCAGCGTCTTCGAGGAGTTGCGTCAGTCTGCAGCGGCCGCGGCGGCAGCAAAGGCGGCAGCAGCGAAATCGAAATCTTCCGAAAATTCTTCTTCGTCTTCAGACGAATCGAACAAGCCCAATCGCAAGGCCTACGCAGCCATCGACATCTCCGCCATGGGCGTGGACGTGGCCCTCGGGCCCACCACTGAACTCGACAACAAACTGGTCGAGGAGAAGTTGGAGAAGAAAAGCGAAAGAAAGAAGCTGGAAGAAGGAGAGATCGAGTCTGACAAGCTGGTGGAGAGTGACCGGGAAAAGGGAGACAAGTCTGACGGGGAGCAGGACACAAAAGAGGGCGTGGACGACAACGAGGAGAACTCCAAGTTGAGCTCGCAGGTGGTGGTCAGGAGGAGTAAGAAGAAGAAAGACGGGACGGAAGCACTTCCACCCGGATGGGAGCGGCACGAGGACAATGAGGGGCCTTACTACTGGCAAGTCAAGACCGGGAACATCCAGCGACAGCGGCCTGAGCCTGAAAGTCGTGGGGAATCTGCCGCAGCTGCTGTGGTCAGGGACGTGAGGTCCTCCAAGATTTTCGACGACGACTTCGATCCGCTAGCAATGGCGGCGGCCGCCGCAGCCGCGGTGGCGCCCAGGAGGAACGTGATGTCCAAGAGCTGCACCTCTGGATCCATTGCTGAAATGGCTGCTGCTGCAGCTGCCAACCACACAGTTCCAGTCATGGGCGGCCACAGCGACGCCGTGCTGACCCCGCCGACGACGCTGTCTTCCAGAGGTGGCCAAGAGTGGAAGCGTCGAAGCATGCCGCCGGCCAAGAATGAAGCCACCGAGGACCAGAACAAGCCAATCCAGGTAAATAGGCGACATCTCTTTTTTGTCACTGTGCAGTCACTGATTGTGTCGGCAGGTTCGCGTTCGCTCTCTCGGATGCATAGAGCTCCGTGAGGATGAGCTGACCCCCGAGAACAGCAGCAAGGCGGTCAACCGCTGCATTGTCCAACTGGCCAATGAAGTGGACGCCGCCCCTGAGGGTAAAGCTGCTTCTTCCACATCCTCAGTGGATAAGTGGGGCGAAGGTGGAGACCTGGTGATGGAACTACACGAGGGAACGCTCAAATTGGTTCATCCAGACAGCGGCGTCCTCGTCCACGCACAGCCCATCCACTCCATTCGGGTGTGGGGCGTGGGCAGAGACAACGGGCAAGATTTTGCTTACGTGGCGCGGGACCGACGCAGCCGGAGACACCTCTGCCACGTGTACCGTTGCGACGCGCCGGCCAGGTACGTACGCACCGAGGTCGTAGACTGTGTAGCGTAGGTACTGAAGGTACTGAGTATGTACTATGGTATGTCTCCGTGTGGACAAAGAGTCAGCAGTGGTGATGCCCATTCTGATTTCTTTTCTTCAACTCACCAGAACGATCGCCAATGCTCTAAGAGACATCTGCAAAAAGATCCTCATCGAACGAAGTCTCGCTCAGAGCTCCTCCAAACTGCTAAAGCACCATCAACATCTGCCGTCACAGCAACAGCAACAGCCAAAGAAGATGACCAGACCGACCAGCTTGGGCGCCAAACTGCAGACCAAGGCATTGGCTCCGACGTCGGCACCACTTGCGCCAGCCTGCTTGATAGCGCCGCCCGATTCATTCCCTACGCCGATGGAAGAGCCTCGCAAGGTTCTACGCGCCCTGTACGTGGGCTCGATTCAGGTGGACAAGCCTTGCGGGATCGATGTCGTCCGAGCAGCCATCGACAAGCTCATGGAGGAGCTGCCAAGAGCACAATGGCGGGCCGCAAGCGTGGCCGTGGCGCCGTCCACAGTGACTGTGGCTTTCTCAGACGGGAGCGAAGCTCTGGACTGCAGGGTGAACACGCAGTAGATGCAGCAAATCACGCATCCTTAACTGCTCTAATCACGTTTATCGTTCAGGTTCGATTTCTGTCGTTCCTGGGCATGGGGTCCGGCGTGCAGCAGGCGGCGTTCATCATGCACACGGCGCAGGACACCTTTGTCGCTCACGTCTTCCACTGCGAGCCGACTGCGGGGCCCCTCTGCAAAACCATTGAGGCGGCCTGCAAGCTCAGGTACTAGAGCTGACGGCACGTGAAATGCCTGCTGCCACTGCCTAGCTCAACCCTCCTTGATCACATGAGTACATTTCATATGCACACATACGTCTGTAGATACCAAAAATGTCTGGATGCCAGACCACAGCAGCGACCCCCGCCCGGTGCCAACGCTGACAGCAACACCAACTCGAGCAGATTCAGCGCGCTGAAGACGATGCTGGCCAGACCCTGGGCTGCCGCGGCCAGGATCAAGAGTCCGCCGACGATGACCTCGTCCTGACTCAACCCGCTCCACCCCATGTTCATCGATTCAGACAATGGTAACAAATCACTTTTACGATGCGTGGTCTGGTCCCACCATCAGTACCACTACTGCACATATGATGAGCATCCGTAACACTGGTGTGCGTCCCTCCTACACAGAGATGCTTCATTTATGAAGACGTTCTGCTCTTTTCTTTCTTAGTACAGTTAGGTCGCATTAATAGCAAATAATTCGGTGACACTTTCTTACGAACGACAAGAAGACTTCTTAGGTAGGTTTAGTGATTTTAGGGGAAACTTTGACGCACGTCAGTGTTCCGAGAATGGCCGTGAGTGATTCCAATCCGTTGTGTGCGATCACAGCATTAGGTAGTAACCTTGGCGGTGGGGCGATGAAGAAGTCACTGTCCACTCCGACTCTTGGCGCGATACTTGGCGTCAGTGGCGCTTGCTCTGGAGCAGCGAAGGAGCCCTCTCCGCCGCTGGGGTCGACGACGGCGAAGAAGCCGATGCTCTCCTCGTACCAAGAAGACGACGACAGTGAAGAAGAAGGATCCATCTAGAAGAACTGTAGCGCACATAGCCAGGAGGTCGTCATTGCTTCTTAAGTCTCGCAGGATTCGTGTAGCAGTTGCGATTAGTCGATTCAGGTAGTGCATCCCAAGTACTACGAGTCCATGGCAACAAGAAGAAAGTCAACATATTTTGCCAGCTTCTTAGTTTTGTGTTATCAGTATCTACCCTCAGAGAGTATCACCAACTGTTGATTGTTATACATGTAGTGTGTACATACAGGCATTGGAGGAAGGCGCATGTTTAAGCTGATTTAGTAAAAAAGTTTGCAAAGATCAAGACATCGACGTCTCAGCACACTGACGCAAATGTGCAACGCTACACAAACTCTGTGTATTGGATGTGTAAGAGTTTCATGATGACCTGTTGAGAAATACAAGTCACCTTAACCACTCGCCAAAGACAGTACAATGGACTTTTTCGGGATAATATGAGACTACATTTACATCGTCTTCCTTAATCAGTTCCAATGCAACGTTCGAATACCAGGAAACGCACCAAGACTAATCTCGATGAGGTTGCATCAGAAGGCAACGAAAAGTTGCCAACATGTTCAGTGCGGATGAGGAGATCCTCCATGCCACTCTTGTTGCCCTGCGCACCAGGCAGTTTTGCTCCTGAGGTTGTCGACTTCTTGAAGGTCCACAAGGCAACAGTGTACTGCGTGAAGAAGTTGGATGAAGGGAAAGAGGATCCTGCCACTCCATTGACCATTGCCAAATGATAGATGTGTCAAGCACCAGGCAGTAAAACTTTTTTCTATCCCCACAAACATTTCCACGATGGTGAACGAGTCATCCTCCACCCAAGTTATGGAGACGAGAAGCTATCATGACAAAGCAGGACCAAGCAGGAATGTAGAAGAAGTCATTGGTACAGTTCTTTATGACGAACATATTGAAGATATTGACAACCTGCAGGAGGAGGATTGTGACATTGATGGTGTAACTTGGAGTTCTTCATCTCCAGGTGCATGACACCAACTGCAAACTTTAATAATCAACCGTCAAGACGGGGAAGTAAACTTTCAACACCAGGATCTCGGAGTTTTTTGAACATGGGTACCTATATGGGGAAAACTTAGAATACTCTCAGCGAATTGTTTTGGTGCTGTGGCCTGAACAGAGGAGGCATCAGGAATTGTGAACCAAGCCTCAGGCTTCATTCCAATTGATGCAGACCCTACTTCTGCCCGACTGTTGGGTAAAGGCAAAGAAGTGCTAAGCTCCGGGTGAAGTGGAGATCTCTGTGGTCAATTACTAAGTAACATCTCGCTCTGATGTCTTACTTGGCAAAATGTTTGTCTTCACACCTGGACACTCCTCAGATGGAACAGCCCCATTCAGAAGACATCAGGTTTTTCTCCCCTTGCAAGACAGACAGACAGACACATACATACAGTGCTTGGCGTAAATAATGTCGCTTGGTACATATCGATGCAATACTCATGGTGAAATAATTGTAAGGTTGACTTTTGCTAAGGAGTGTGTGACTGAGAGTGTGGGACATGAGATCCTGCAGTTTCGTCAAGTTTTGACAGTTTGTTAAGGCACCAGAGCACTGACAATGTCATTAGTTGATATGACCCCCGTGCCGGATGCAACTGAATTTTGATGTTTTTCACCACCAAATGAGAGTAAAAGTGGCTGAAATTTTCTGGGGGACTCCTGCCCCCCCCAGGCCCCCATCTCCCCCCCCAGTGTGGCACCCAAAAAACACATCGTAGTACTAAATAAGCTGGAAAAGTTGAGAGACCTCCCTGTACATTCACAACACAACATGGCGACAAGCAGGTCCAAGACCTTATCGAAGACAGATCTCTTGTCCTGGGGCAATGATGCTATCATCCGTGCCTTCGAGAGGAATATCGCCACATCCGACATCACGCACATCTTCGATGTGATGCAACGTCAGGTGCAGAGGCTCCAAGCTCGGTGGCTTTCCAGCTTATTTAGTGCGACAATGTGTTTTTTGGGTGCCACACTGATGGGGTTGGGGTTTTTGGGGGGTTAAGCCCCTCTAGATGGGTGCCTGGGGGGCAGGAGAAGGGTAGGTGAAGGGGGAGCTCAGCTGAAAAAGGAACTGATATGTGTTGTGCACCCGGGGAATGCCCCATGCCCGACGCAGATGGGGTTATTTGCCCAGCAGGGGTAGGGGACAGGGTTCATCAGTACACAAATGCCTCAGCTTTTGTGACTCCTTTGTTCCTATGGACATTGGCCAGTTTTTCGAAAGCATGAGAGTCAGTCAAAAGTAATTGCATAACGAAAACTTTCTCTTTGTACTTGATCACCATATCCGGGTTACAAGGTTTTGAAAGTCTTTGGCATGCACACTCTTTGCCCGTGCACTACTACATGGTAAACTGAACCAATATTGACCAACTGAGTACACTTTGATGGGATCCTCCCCACTGATATAAGGAGGTAACAGATCACAGACACTCGTACAAAGTTGTTCCCTTCATAGTAATGAGTTGGTTCAACTCCATAACCAAACTGCTACAAGTAATCTGTTGCATGTCATGGGTATCACAAAATTCTTCTGCATTGCTTTGGGTAGAGCAATTTAGTTGAAAAATGAGTATGTCAATTTTTTTATGATCAATGTTCAGTAAGAGATCCAACGTGGCCAGCTATGATTGTGAGTGTGACAAGCTTACATTCGCGAAAATCAGCCCTGCAAAAACTGGAAATCCACCACGGACACACACACACACACACAGGGTACATAAAAATAGATGCGTATGTAGTCCCCCTGTATGTACTGAAGGTTAAGCTCCTTGCGCCGGTACTGAACAATAGTGCGTATACAGCTTTTCTCAATACCAATCATTTAGGGAGATGTTAATAATTCACTTTTTAGGGCTTCAGACTCACCAAATACCTCTGATTGGTGCAACCATGATCACGGAACAAAAATCCGCCTAAGATCAGTGCTGAACAGCTTCAATTAGGCATTGATTGAACTAAGAGTCATGAACTCTTTTAAGACCATACTCTGGCAAGAAGAGCGATGAAAGCAAATCCTAATTCTGGGAAAACTGTGGCTCATTCAATGATTTCGCACCACCCAGTTCCTCCTTATCGAGACTGATCACTTGTTGACAGCCGGATGCACATGTATAGCGCACACACGTACGCGCTGGCCAAAATTCCAGAATTGGCCACTTGCACACGTGACCTCTGTTCTGCACAAGCAGTCTTCATTAACTCCTGCACACATTTCCAGAATGAAGGACTTTCCGCATTCACATCACGTTGATGCTTGAACTGCTTAATCAAGGAGAGGGCCAAATCAGACTTGACTAAATCAGTCTTGACTAAATCAGTCTTGACTAAATCAGATTTGACTAAATCAGTCTTGACTAAATCAGTCTTGACTAAATCAGATTTGACTAAATCAGTCTTGACTAAATCAGTCTTGACTAAATCAGTCTTGACTAAATCAGACTAAGTGTTTGTTACTTCTGGAGTCCACTGGGTCTGGTTTCTGTATTGAATGTGGACTCCCCAGTATTGCTGTGTTAGTTGGCTTTCGAAGTAAAGTCATCATCTGACAAGGGAAAAGGAGAAAGAAAGTCAGCTCAAAAGTACACAAGTCTGGCACGTTGAAGCGTTTTTTCTTCTGCACCCCAGAATAAAGCAGCTGTTGCACAAAGTCTCTGCCTTCATGTGGTTACGTTACTGTATTACGTTCATACGTAATGTGCGCGTGTGAACACAGCAGTGCGGTATGGCAAACAAATTTCCGGAGTGGGCTGTAAAGTGTGGACCGTGACATTAAGTAGCTAAGTGTTCTTTTCTTTGCCATAATCAGCAGTTTTGTCCAAAAAGACAACAGCTTCCACTAGAGAATCATGGCAGTGGGGTACTTCAACCCCCTCCACACGTGCACGCACACTAGGATGTGTGTGGGTCATTTCAAATTTTCTGCCTTTATTGCCGCCAGGGCTGATCCCCTTAGTGAGCATGAGACCTGGTGTTCCTCTTACCGCAGTGCAGGCAACTTCCACTCACTCGTTCTGAGCGAAAACATCCTTGAGTCTGGAACATCTGCCAAGGTTACTTCTGTGGGTGTTTGTCAGATCAGCCTCGTTGGGAAGTCTTATTTACTGAAAATTGGCATGATGGACGAGAATGTAGAAAGTAACATTTCATGAAAAATTTGAGCAACCTCATTTTCTCACCTTGGAAATTCGTTTCGCCTTGTTGAGTGTGTAGTTTTGTGCAACTTCACGACGACCACAAGAGCAGAGCAACAGTGACAAGAGTAGCACGACTGAGACATTGCTGACCTGCTTGATCACTTTATTTTCTAAGCATACCAATTTGTGCATTAGCCTTATAGTAGGAAACTAGAACATGGGACCTTTTGGGCGGACAAGAGCGGACCGCTTGCTTGTTTGGTAACCAGAGCTGCCACGCAGAAATGATCTAGGATAATTCCATGCATTGTTGGTGGACTGATCTGTTGCAAAGGAGACTGTTTTGCCCCACTCTTGTCCGTGATCACTCGTTGTATCACACTTCTCAGCACCAGCGTTCCCAGTTGGTCAACTGGAGAGTGAACAAAAATTGACTATGGCCGACCATAGTAATAAATGGCACAGTCAACGACAAGTACAAGTTTGCTATTGCTCGTCTGTTCCGTCAGAGCAGCGTTCATATATCCTTCGGATGGCGTAATATCCAGCAACCATTGCGATCCCCGTGTAGGAGAAGATGAGAAAGGTGAAGGAGAGCACGTAGACGTCCTGCTGGCAGAAGTCGTCGCTCTCCAGGTAATGCTTGAAGTTGGGCTTGAAAATGCTGGCAAAATAACAATATGTAAGTCCGCGTTTTATCAACGCTCTCTCATTCTGTGTTGAACATGTTGAATGTTCACCTGAAGACCCACACACTGCCGAGGATGAGCCACGTGACGCTGAACAGTCCCATGGCGACGTCGACGACGAGGAAGATGACCCAGTCATAGACACGGAGGCAGCGGTTGAGTCTGTCGGCACAGCAAGGAAGGTGGCAGATCTTCTGCGACAGCTTGAGGAAGCAGATGATGACGATCGTCAGAGCAAACACTGCGAGCAGACATCAAGGAAACAGGGTAGCGTGGAGGCGGAAGCCACGATTTCAAGCAGTAGGACAGGGTGTACCAAAGATACAACGTCCCACTCGAATGGGGGCGGTTGCAGCTACTCTCCACACATGCTAAAGGACATAATGGATGTCCTATGCCCTCATCCTCAGCGCGTCACGCCTCATTCAGCTGTTAGAGGTGGCGTTTGGAGTCGCCACTTGCTACATCCAGACACATTGTTCCAGGTGGAGTGATCAGGTCTGGAGATGTAGCCGGATGCTGAGCTGCGTGGCAAGTGACAGAAGTGACGGTGCAGAAAAGTCTGTATTGTGAGCTGGTCGTCATTTTGCAAAATGTGGTTCAACTTTGTACAGGAAAATCTTTCAGATGTGAGTGAAAAACCAAATCCCCCCGAATCCTGCCAAAAGAATCACTTGAATCGACCATAACAATGGCTCTTAGAATGAGACGCATCTTTGGGACACCCTGTGCAGCATCTGCGTAGCTATGTGCGTGATAAACCTCCTCACCCATGAGAAAGATTGGGATCATGGGTTGTGCCGGACAGTCCTCCTTGCCTTGGTTGCCCGTCCTGAACATCTCTACGGCGACCACCTTGACAATGACGGTGACCATGATCTTGACGCACACCTTCCAGACCCATATCCAAGTCTGCCTCCGCCTCCTCCTCCGCCTGAGTTCTTTGGTCTCGTCGTCCTCATAGTCTGAAGACGCGTTTTCACTCTGCGCTTTTAAGGCACGCGCGGTCGGACTGTCAGGATACCCCTTTCCTCCCTCCCCCCAAAATGGCTATAGGCGACCCCCGCCTTAAGTGGATCTGTAAAGTCCGCAGAGAGAAAACCCGACCAGAGGCACTTCCAAGTGACGCCTCCTCGTCCGGAGCCCCCTTCACCACCTCGTACTCCTCCCGCATGATCCGAGGCATGTCCAGCTTCTGGAGAAGTGCAGGGACTCAACGACCCTGGCCAGACTCACTTTGAACTCTTCCTACTGCTGCTTTCACCTCAGCTGCGATTGCGAATGGGTCCTCTTCACATAGTCGGGCTGTAGTTATCGCCCTTAGTTGCGACACCAACTAGGTGATGACATCGCTTTGTTGTTATGCTGGAAATCGGACGCCCGTGATGGTGACTCATGGTCGAGCCCGCGTGGATCTGCCAAGTTCTCGTGGACGTCTTGCTGGTCTTGGTCAGCCAGAGCGCTCAGCCTCCGCTCCCTCGCATCAGTGCGACTTCTCGTGCGTGCGTCTTCACACTCGCACGTTCTGACAGATTTGCCACGGGCTTCTTTGTGCTTTCAATGTCGACTGCTGAGTGAAGGAACTTGCGTCACTGGACCAGACTTTTTTTTATCAGACATGCTGTTGTTGGCAAATGACGAGCTTATCTACAGCTCATGAATCACTATTTCAGCACTACAGTGACGCTGCGACGACGGATGTTTCAAAGCGTTTAGGCTGGCAAAATGGGCCTCGTTCGGGCCCACCATGTGCCAATAGAGCAACATGTACGTGGTCGCCCTTGGTTGCTTCGTCGAAATGCTTGTTATCAACTGTTGCAAGTGTGTGACGCCGCCAGCAAGTAAGTATGTGCACACACTACGTGCTACATATGCAAGCAATGCTGAACAGCTGTAGCAAGAACAGAAGTACGTAGGCAGTGTACATGGAACGCTGACTCCATTGACTCTGCTTTAACATGAGAATGCACTGGGGCTCGAGCGAGTTGTTGCACACTCGACCTGACCAGAGTAGTGATTGTCTCTCACCATCTTGGAGTTGCGTGATTTCTCCTCCTGTAATGACGCGGAAAGTTTCCGAGCGCGTCTCGGCACTCGTGCACCGGGTGTCTCGAAAGTGTCTGCTCTTTCGGGACACCCGGTGTACGAGTGCACATTTAAGAAAGCCACGTATGCAAGTGTTCCTCAAGCGCATCTCGATTCCTTTCTCCTCGGAAACCAACATGCTACAGGGTGTCCTCAACGTGTCTGTGCTGGGAGGCGAGTAGGCCCATGTATGTAGGCCTACGCATGACGTTTCATTGTCATCCTTGGATGTGAGGGCAATTTTCACCTTTTGCACTGAGCCAGTGACATAGCGTCACTTTCATCTCCTGCCGGCTTTATCACCAGTACGTACGTATTACGGTCGTTCTTCACGAAAATCCGTCCAAGGAAGCCAAGAGGCAGGGCATGTGAGATCTCTTGGACGCCGGAGGGGACAGCCACACCATCGCCAGCGACATCGTCATCGTCGTCACGTCCTGGAACGGGTACAACGCCAGCAAGGCCAATACATGTGGGGCGCATTGGAGCACCACAATGTCTGCTCTGTCAGCCACAGAAGAATCAAAGACTAATGTTGTGACACAGCGGGATGATTTGTCTATTGACTGCATCACTAGAGTCAGTAAATAATTGAGGCCATTCTTAAGAGTCATATTGTGCATTTGTTGAAAGCGTCAGTGCTGTGCAGGATGAGTCAGATCTTCGGTGATCGATGAAACCTTTAATTTCTTTCGAAGTGTTATCATTTAACACTTGGTGAGTTGGACACAAAATTGTGTCGATACTGGATATACAGGGCTGTGCACCTAAATCGATCACCTTTTCTGACCCCCCTTTTACGGAGCTTGCGTGATTGCTACTTAAATATTTCGGTAATACAAAATATTGCCCAAACAAACAACAACATTTTCTTCTTTTTTGGCACATTGACTGAACCATTTTTATGCCAACTACACCATGTCGGAGGAGGCACATCAAGGTTTAATCTTTGACCTTCTGCGACGGGGGGCAGAAACCAGCAGAAATAAAGCGCCTGATGGGTGCCTCATACTCAACTATATGCCAGGTTCGACAATGCCAGACTGAGGAGAGAAGGCCCAGGGACCACCCTGCGCCAGTGAGGACTGCACAAGTAGTGCACCAGATGTGCCAGAGGGTTGCCAAGAACCTGAGAATGACAGTGTCAGGGCTGGCGCAGGAGTTCAACATGACCTGGCATTCCATGCAGCACCTTTTGGCCGAGGATTTGGGAATGAAGTCCTACCAGAGGCTCAGGGCACACAAAATTATGCCTGGTGCAAAGGAATGCCGCCTGGAGCGCACCAGAGGGCTCCTTAATCGGCTCAAGCATGGGGATGCCGGCAAGTCAATAATTTTCACCAATGAAAAATATTTCACCTTGGTGCAGTATAGCAATGGCCAAAATGAACAAATTATACTGTGAAAAGGTGCCCAAGACTCTGCGCCAGATGAACTGCACCATGTTGGGCAAGTACAGCGTGCCACCGGCATCATGTATTTTTGGTGCAGTGAGCTCATGCCGGAAGATGGTGCCCCCAATCTGGGTGGAGAAGGGGATCAAGATTGACGCTGACACCTGTGTCAACATCCTGTGGCACAAAATTAAACCCTTGCTGGATGCCAACTTTGAGCCTAGTACTTTTCTCTGGCAGCAAGATGGCGCAACGGTGCATACTGCTCCCACGGCGCAAGAATTTCTGCATGAGGTTGGATGGGATTTATGGGCGAAGTCAGAGTGGCCACCTTCCAGCCCAGATTATGCACCACTGGATTATTCCATCTGGGACAGAGTGGCCGGCATGGCTTGCAGGGAAGATGTGCCAAACATCCATATCCATAAATGCTGGGTCAACAAGGTGTGGCGCAATCTTGGCGCCAACTACATCAGGAGGGTCTGCAGGGGATTCAGGCGCCACTTAGAGGCGGCTATCAATGCCAAGGGGGGCGCATCGAAAGGCAGCACAAATAAAAAATGAAGTTTATAAGATACCCTTTAATTTGTATGTATATGTGCCAGGTTGCATATCCAGTTGTTCTGGCACAATAGCGCCAAAGGCAAAAAAAAGTTAAAGTGATCGATTTAGGTGCGCAGCCCTGTAAATACATGACAACATGTAACAGCCACCATGACACTGTCACAACGTACCTTATCATTGTACCCATTCCCTTTTCTACCCGGTGGGATGTTGGGAACACACTGCCATAAGATCAGATACTCATTCCATCCACGGGAACGGACAAGTTGGCCTCGCATAGTCGGGAGTCTGAATGACTCTCGAAGTAAATAAGACCAAGCTAGCCATGTCGATATCCGGGGTTGCCTGTTTGGGCTGGATTGAACTGGTCATGTCAGACCTCGAGCTGGAGAAATGGGAGACTCAGATGATTTTGGTCCTCTATGGCCTTTTTGGTGTTCCCAATGAGTAAGGTTGTCTATCAGCAATGACTAATAGTGCCTTATGCTATCGCTAGTACAACCTTACTTCGGGTCAAAAGTAAATCAGAGGAGTCTTGCGACAGTGTATCATCCTGTGCATCAATGTAGTCGAAGCATCCGTAATGGCAAAAAGCAGTCACGCGCCTGTCACTGGTGTGCATGGGATGACCTGATGTCTTGTTCAACTCGTTGTTTACTGTAGTAATGTCACAATCAGCTGATGCATGACGCATCGTGCATGGTATCCATCGCCTCCGTTGCTCTCATGAAACAATTGACAGTTCAAAATTGTTGGCCTTTAAGGATCAACACAGTCAACCATAAGTTATACTCAGTTTTGCTGTATACCATGTCTTCATGCTACCTTATTTGATGATTTTTTGTGTGTACCCCTGAATATCTTGTTTGTGTGTTTCAGTAACCAACCGCTAGATGGCAAGTGTGTGTGTGAAAGTGTGTATTCCAATTCCTTTGTACCACGCAATCTGTTGGCCAACATCAGATGATCTACTGCACCCCTTTGCGAGAGCATCCCCAGCAACAACTAACTCTACCTGCTGATTGCAAGCGACAGACCAAGGGGGAAGTCATGAGATTGTCTGGCAGGAGACCCTGATCGCATTGAGGGAACCGCACCAAGGACAACCCTAGACACCAGCCATGAGCAGGGACCAGACCAGCATGTAGATGACTGGAGAGGTAGGTGCGATGATCGTCGCATCATAGGACTCCATGTGCGTAAGACAATAAATGAGTTAGACCAACAGAACTTGTTCTTGCAGGGTAGGAGTTAGGATTTGGTTGGAAGATGAGTGTGTCATTGCATGGCATAGGTAGGCCTTGGCCTCGCTAAGGACTCTGGGTAGCAAAGGGTGAGACCAGAGCTCTAGCAAGATGTTGTGAACCCCAGACTTCCTGTAGATTTAGTGAGAGTAACCTAGAGTAGGAGAGTGGATCTGATGACTACTGGTCCACATTATCATATAGGGGACTTGCATGGGAGATATTGGGTTGAGCAGGTGGGGATGAAGTATTGATCTGTTCGAGCCGACCTGGGCAACCCGGCAGTGTAGGTAAACGGGAGCGACATCGCAAAGGGACTGGCATGCCCGTCAGCGGGATGGGAAAGTGCAGCATCCAGGACTGGAACGATGCCCGTGCCAAAGGTTGCATAGGAGCAAGTAGATAGGGTAGGCAAAGAGGGAGCAACTATGCGACTTCCACTTCCACCATCCTCTGTTTGCGAATGAAACACCCCATACAGGCCTAGATGTCTGTACCCCCTCCTAACTGGGGCATGTCAGCAGTGTTGGAGAGTTCTGAGACATCACTGGGTCTGGCAAATAAATGCGCATGAACCTCCAGAAGAACAGGAATGTATTTACACATCCCCACTCAAGCGGCATCATATGGTCTCCCCATAGAACCAGTACGCACACCCCTACAATACATACGCTCTTTGTTTTGGTGTACATGTATCTATCTCATGGCAGTTGATGGCTGAAGCAGCCCCAACTGGTAGCAAGGGAGCCACCAGTCTAGGGGCTACTATAGCAGTGAGTGGGACATCGCCTGGGTGAGCAAGGGACCCACTTGACTTCTCGGATGATCACCTTGGGCTCAGGGACCTTAGATGGTTCCCCTCACTCCACATTCTCATCTCCACTACTGGAGTGATCGGAGCCGGAAGTCTTGGAGTAAGAGGCAGACGGGGAAGACATGTTAACTCCTCAAAAGCTGTTTATTGACCATGTTCCCTTGAGAGGGTGAAAGGGCAGGAGAGAGGTTGCATGTGCAGATGCTACAGTGTCATCATAGTATACACTGATACTGTCCAATTTTAGAAGTCAATGTCATCTTTTTCAAGGGAAAGTAATAATAGTCAAAATAAAACTTGCATTATATTTACTTACACTGCCTCAGTCATGAGAATGTACAGTGCTTGCGGTAAATAATGTCGCCTGGTACATATCGATGTCCTATGCTAAGGGGGATCATTGTAAGATCAAATTTAAACATTAAAAAACCTTGTGCCTCAGTAAATAACATAGGCCCAGCTCTTGCTCTCTTGCTACATTCACGTTCACCGCACAACATGGCGATACGTAGGTCAAAGACACTTTCAAAAACTGATCTCTCATGATGCAATGTTCATTTTTGCAGCGGAGACTTGAGAGGATCGTCGACAATGATGGCGGCTACATTGAAGGCCGCCGCCACAACTGTTGACTCTTGACTAGTCTTCTTGTGAATACACAATCTGCCTTGCCGGCCCTTTCAGCCCAGATTCTC
>JAAUXU010160434.1_pt1 | contig 16259 bp, 25 predicted proteins | sample 7278151 | NCBI WGS metagenome assembly JAAUXU01 (sample SAMN14350113, study PRJNA611818) | marine sediment metagenome | isolation source: surface marine sediment (1.8m) | place: French Polynesia: Moorea | collected 2018-08 | reverse complement strand
CCCCCCCCCCCCCCCCCCCCCCCCCCCCCCCCCCCCCCCCCCCCCCCCCCCCCCCCCCCCCCCCCCCCCCCCCCCCCCCCCCAACCACTCATTCGTGACGTTTGTGTTGTTCCGTCTGCGTTTGACCTCGATGGAGATAACAAAGGAGGAGGAGGACGACGGCGACGACTTCGCCAAGGTTCAGCCCGTGCACAAAGGCGCGAACGTGTCTGAAGATTTGTATACGTAGGTTTGGCTCGAGGGCATCATCAAAATGGATTATTGATCTCTCATTTGTCTGTTTTCTTTCATTCCTCCTTCGTTCCTTTCTTTCTCTCTTTACCTGACGATCCACGCAGGAGTCTCGTTCATTTCCCCCCGGATGACTCCCCCGCCCTCCTCGGAGGCTGTTTTCACCTTCTTGACCAAGTCCGGCTCTTCTGGAGTGCGCAAATCGTGAACTGCGGGGCGAAAAACAGGGTAAATCGACGTCAATTCAAAAGTCATGATTGAGTAAAGTTTTTCCTCTGGTTATTTTTGGCGTCTCTTGGGTTTGAAACTTTTCTTTAACTTTTGTGGAGAGAGAGTATAACATATACGCACTATCCCCGTAAGACCACTCCCCCCCCTCTCCCGGCGTCATGTATGAGACTCACTCATGAATATGATAATGTGGCTTCTTCTCTACAGCCCAGACACAGTTTGACCCCCCTGAAAGAGGGGTAAGCACCTCCCCGTAACACGCTGCCGTCACGTATGAGACTCACTGGGCTGTTGGTGGTAGTACTTGCAGGCCCAGCAGGCGATCTCGCCCAAGAAGCAGAGATGACGGTCGCAAAATTGGGCGGAAAATCCGCCAGAATTTGCGGGCCACAAGCACAAGAGCCAGAGAATCGACCTCGTGGACATGGCGGACTCGACTGAGCTCGCCAGTTCCTCAACTTTTGGAGGGGGGTGCAAAACCAAAAATTGTCGGTTTCACACAGTGAACAAGGAGGGATTACGAGGGCTCAGTTTCGGCCGACGACAACAGTTACTTCCCGTCTTCCACCAACCCCCTTCAGCTAATAATTGCGGGGTTGACGATTGTTGTCCTGACCATAGAAAAATCGGGCGAAAATCGGCCGGATTTGGGAATGGCTCACATTGTTCTTGCCGGGAAGATATTTTAGGACGATTGGGGCAATCAGTGCAGGGGAACCTCTGTTGGAGAATCCCTAGTGTTGGAATTCACTCTATAGGGATAATCTTCATAAGAATCCTCTGCGCAAGAATGATCCCTGCAAGAATCCTCGGTGAGAATCGTCCCCATAAGAATCCTGTGTGTAGCAATCATGTGCAGAAGAAAACCCTTAAGAAGAACCCTCCGTGCAAGAATAAGTATTAGGGGAGTTGGAGAAGATCCTTTTTTTTGAGAGGGGGGCTTAAAAAATATTATCTCAGTCTGGGGGGTTTTTTTGCCTTTGACCAAAATATTTAGATTTTACTACAACCATTTTTCCTTAAGGTCCATTTTCTACCTGCACTCTTAACTCAAAGTTTTATAACGTCCTGTATGTAGTGAACACTTCTTTTTTTTCAGCCATAACTTTTGACTGGATGGAGCTACAAAAATGATTTACCCCTCCGAGGAGGGCTAAGAAGCTCCTCTTCGACTGGACTGATATGAACATTTGTTCTAGAACCACTTACTTGTTCACAGTACGGTTAAATTTTTATGCTGTAAACCCTGCTTCACAACTTTGATCCCAGATTGTGGAAAAATGAGTGGTCCTGGAGGATAAGTGAATATCAGTTTAGCTTTAGAGGAGCTGCTTGGCTTTCCATGGAGGGGCCCAAACACTTCTGTAGCTCAATCCAGCTGAAAGAAGTGTCCCGAACACTTAATTCTACAACAATATGAAACTTGGAGTTAACAGTGCACATAGTAGGACATTTTTTTTTCTCTCCCAAAAATGAGACTTGCTTCAGCAATAGCGGTGTATGACGTCAATTTTTCCATACTGAAAACGTAAAATTGACATTTACTAAGTATATGTTGATAGGAACTGCTCATTGTTCCCCCAGCGCACCCTCAGTCTAGGAATAGCCATAAAGAGGTTCCACTGTAGCACATTTCGTCCGGAATTTTTGGCACATACTCACTGGATAGAAATCGTGCAAGACAAATTGTCAAAAGTGCGGACAAAAGTGTTTTTTTGGTTTTTGGTTTTTGGTCACATCGTTTATTCTACAGCAAAGACAGTGGCAGTTTCGTACAATGATCAGCTCATGACCGAAAGATTTCCCCTCCTCCAGTGAGTTTCTTCTGCCCCTCGAGCTGCTCCTTCTGCAAAGAGGTTCCACTGTTCTGTGCGAATCCGCAGGCCTTCGCAAAAAAAGTCTCCCCTTGTTTGACGTTGAAATCGCCAAAAAAAATCACTTGCAAAAAAAGTTGGGCAAATAGAAAGTTGTTCCTGGCGAAAATGCACGGGAGGCAGGAGACATTTTCAAGTCTCCTACATTCGCAGAAGCCTCCAGATCACTTTTCCTGTCTTTTTTGCTCCGCATAAGGGAAAAGACAAATAATCTATGCTTGCTCTGTGTCTTTGTACGGGCAATTTTTCAACCTTCTCCCTTATTTGAAGTGAGCGAGAAAGAAAAAAAAACCCGGGCTTTTTTTCACCTGGTTTGATGAGCACCTTTGGTGTCTGTTTGTTTTCCGAGACTTCTGTCAATCAAGGCCTGAAAAGATTGCACATTTTTGTTGTTAAGAAATTAGTTTAAATTTTGTCTGTTTAATCGCGTCTTGAAGGACGTTATGAATTCTTCTCTCTGTTTTGTTATGTATGAGTAGATATCGAACTTGTCTCTTAGACGTCGGGAGGGGGTGGTGGTGGTAGAGCTATGAGAGGGGTAAAAGCTTTTTTTTATTATTAAAGAGAAAAATTAGTCCACATTTTGTAATGCAAAAGAAACTCTTTCAACTCACCCCCCCCCCCCATTATTGCTCCCTCCCCTGCGCTCACGTATGAGTCATCACGGAGCGGGTGGAGGAGGAGGAGATGGAAGAAGGAAAAGGGATTAATATTTAATTTCGCGTTTCGTGGGGATTACAGAAGCAGCCATTCTATTCTACTCCATTCTGTTCCATTCTATTCTGCTTTATTCTGTTCCAGTCCGTGCCGTTCTTTGCTCTGGCAAGAATGAAAATGAAAGTGCGCAACTAAGGAAGTCCCATCAGTGCCGAGAATCGCTTCAGTTAGGCACAATTTTTTCTGTTTTTTCATCTCATCCCTGAAGATATTCTTAGACGTAACAGATAAAAAGCTGCTGCTGCTAGCCAAATTTTCAACAAACTGCATTTGGCGGGAAAAAGTAGCGTTTTCACCTGTTTTCTTTTGTCGCTACGTAGGATCGCGGGCTTATTTTTTTGGCACCAACTGTTATATCACAACACAATTCTTCTGGACATGACGTGTTGCTTCACATGAGAGCTTCAGTTATTTATTATTGATCGGTAAAAATATTCTTAGAGGGAAGATCCTGTTTTAAGAGATTACGTAAAAGTGTGTAGGAATTGTGGCGAGTCGAAGTTACCTGGATTATGAGGCTAACAACATTAGTTAAGTAATGATAGTTCAACAACATTGGCACATTAGGTGAACAAGTTGGCCGCCCTTCAACAAAGTGCTACCCATTGACCTCTCTTTTTTTCTAGGGCAAATGCAAGCACTGCGCCCGGACCTTTCAGTCCAAGTTGGTTGGGTTCGGCTCTTCCAAGGATGTCGTGGGCGTCAGCTGCTCCTGGTGCAAGGCCTGCTACCACTGCAAGGACGCCTGCCTGAGCGCCAAGGAGAGCCAAAAGACCTGCGACCTCGGCCAGCAGATGAAGCTTGTCGTGCCTCCATCTTGGTAAGGCCAAGTCGGACTGTGGCAACGCCATGGCCCAGGGTGCACCGGAATGACCCGACTTTCCTCTGTCCAGGATCGTGAAGCTGCCCAAGGAGGGGGCGTTCAAGTCCAGTCTGAAGAACAGCCCCAACAAGAACAAGCGCAAGCAGCAGCAGCTGGCTTCAGGCTGTCCGCAGCAGCCACAAGTGTCCAGGCCGTTCGTACTGAAGCCGGTGCCGTCGGATATCAGCCCCATCTTGGTCTTCCTCAACCCAAAGTCTGGAGGAAACCAGGGAGCGAAGCTCATGCAAAAGTTCCAGTGGCTTCTCAACCCGAGACAGGTGAGAATTCTCCAACCTTTGTGACATGCTGTTCCCCCATGACTTATGAACCATCAGAGTTGCCACAAAGTGTCCTTGATGAAGTCACAGCAGTACACGACTGAAATGTTGAGGTTGTGGGGCGGGTATTAAAGCACTTTCATTTCACGACAAATATTGCAACTTACAATTCTCCTTACCTTATTGTCGGTTATCATCACAGAGCTTGTTTTCTTATTCGGAAAGCTATGTTTCTGTTTGCTGACTGCGCTTATGTTATAAACTTTAAAAGATGTAGGACGTAGCTTAACTATTGTTCTTTCTATTTACCTACGAGGCCTTCATCTCAGTAATGGCAACAAAGTTCGGACGTCCACGGGGAATCGAATTTTTTCACCTAGTCCAAATACCTTAGTAACACTTATTCTTTTTTCAATCTTTTAAGTGTCAAAAATATGCTATATTTGTTGCCAGACTCCCTTTGAATCCACTCTGTTTGAATGGAATAAGGAAATGACCATTGTTTGTGTTCCCTCTGGCCCTGATGCTGCGACTACGAGGGCTCTTCTTTGGCACCGGATGCCATAGAAGCTATTGTACACAAGACGCAACACTTTTTATTCATGATTCTGGTCGCAGTTGAAGACAGATCTGCTCTGTATATTGTCCGAGGCCGAATGGGAGAGGCCTCGAGGGCGGTGAAGATGCCAGAGCACAGTACTGTGCTGAGCTGTGAGGCGCGAGGTTCTTGGCCAGATTTGGGGGCAGTCATGACCTGCGAGACAAGGCGTGACTTGGCCTCAGGCGACAGCTGACGTTGCACATGGAGGTCGTACTTTCGTCACCACCAGGTCCAAGAATGAGACAGTGACTTCCTATGCACTGCGGATTGCAGTGGTCAAGTAGTTGACTTTAAGAGGGTCCAACTTGGGGTTCAAGAGATTGGATGTTGACACCCCCACCCACTCCAGCATCAGCTGTCAATCAACGAGAATCTCATCTTGGACAGGAGCCCCAGTTGGGGTTCGTCCGGAGTCTCCGGGTCAACACACTTGGAAAAAAAAAATAAAACCTCATGCAGCTATTTTGAGCAGCTCTGGGTGTGTAACAATATGCTTCTAAAGCACTATTTCTGAGGTCGCCCGCGTGTAGAGACCTCGAAAATCGTCGAATGTGGCATATGGTCAATAAATGATTGTTGAAAAGTGACCTTCGTCGCGTCGACAAGGTCACATCTGGCCTCCGAGGCTACCTTGCGTGCAAAAATGAGGCTGAACAGCGTCTCCTTCCCTCTCGCCAGGTGTTCGACCTCACTAAGGGTGGTCCGCAGCCGGCGATCGAGCTCTTCCGTCGGGTGCCCAAGGTCAAGCTCCTGGCCTGCGGCGGCGACGGAACCGTCGGGTGGCTCCTGTCGGTCCTCGATCGGGTCAACATCGACCCGGCGCCTCCGGTCTCGGTCCTGCCGCTCGGGACAGGGAACGACCTCAGCAGATCGCTTGGTGAGGGAGAGATGTACATACACCCGCATGCATGGGTATTACACATACATGGGGAATTATTGGCACCCCTATCAAAATTCTACATTCATGCACAGAAGTCTGAAAATGTGACCTTGATGCAACTCCCCTTTCGTGAATGGTCACTTTTCCGCTTCATGCATCTATTGCTGTATCCTATTTTCTGAGAAACTTTAAAACGTTAGAAAAAATTACCTGTTCAGAATTATTGGCACCTGTTTGAGATGATGCTAATCTTATAGTAATAAGGAGTTACAACACTTTTCTCAGCATCACGTAAGTAAATCAGTGCTAGAGAAACATTCAATGGACGTTCATCTGTACAGAAGTAACGGTAGAAACATGCTCGTCATCACCATGATGAAGACCAAAGAGCTCAGCATGGGCATCAGAGAGTGCATTGTCACTCTGAAGGACTCAGAGGATGCTGGCAAAGACTGCAAGGCTGGCTTCAAGGCTCTTGGTGTTCCAGTGTCCACAGTTATCAACAAGCTTAAGAACCCGGAGGAACACTATACTTTGGCTCATCTCAAGAGCAGGAGCAGGAAGTCCAAGATCTTCCTGTAGTCGGGGTACAAGCTCGGGTAATTGGTTCACAACAACCCCAGGCTCATGTCCAAGGATAAAGATCTATCAGAATTAGAAAGGGAAACGGGGCAGTGTTAAAGGAAACTTAAGATCTCTCTAGCCCTGTTGTAGGGTAACTCTTATAGAGAAAAACTTTGTAACATGGACAACAACTGCACTAGAGTCACCCAAGTCGTGGAACAAGCCCATAGGCATGAGCTTGAGGCTGTTGCAGACCATCTGCATGAGCTTGTTCTCCAACTGCAGAAAGGAGTATTCTTGAGTATGTAAGCGTAGCTAATAAGCAGAATTGAGTGTAGAAAGGTATATACGTATTAAGGTGAAAATATACTTGTCATTGAGTGTGGGCATTTTGTGCTGTTAAAGGTTGGGGCGGCGGCTACATTGACGAACCGATCTCAAAGATCCTTAGCGACCTCCAAGAGGCCGAGGAGGTCAAGATGGACCGGTGGAAGCTGGAGGTCAAGAGGTAAATTGAACCCCCCCCCCTTAGCAAAAGAACGTTTTTCATGAGACACAACGTAATTCTGCCACTTTCTCTCTCAGAAATGATTCTTGCGAATCTACGGACAAGAAGGGGCAAGACAACTTACCCCTGAACGTGGTGAACAACTACTTCTCGCTGGGCGTCGACGCCCAGATCGCCCTCCAGTTTCACGAGGCGCGGGAGGCGAATCCGCAGAAGTTCAACTCCAGGATCAGGAACAAGATGTTTTACGGGCAGGCAGGAGGAAAGGTGAGGATTTTTTCCCGCTCACACAATATTTCCCGAGCTGAGTTTTGCCTGCAGGCGTCACAGAAAGTGCCAAAGTTGTTGTTGTTGGAACAAACTTAAAAAAAAGTATAAAGGAAATGAAGAAATTGAAGAAGCGCAGCAAACACGCAACACTTGTGACAATTGACAAGGAGTCAAAGGACCAACTTTGCCGAAGAAAGGTTTTTTTTTTTTGACTTGGAGCGGTTGTAACACGCCAAGGCCAAGACTTGACTTCCAGACCAATTTTGGCCTTTTCTCACTACTTCAAGCAAAGGTCAGAAATGGCCACAAGATCGGATTCGGTCCTTAGGGCAACCAAAAAGACACATTCCACAAAACTATCAGGTGTCCCTGGAGTCGCAGCCAAGATTGCGGGCTGATCGAGAAGTTAAAAGGAGGATTTGTTGTTTGTTGCCCTGACTCACACTGTGCAAAAGTTAAATGTGCGTGCTTCTGTTGCCTCCAGACCTTTGTTTTCTTTGGCATCTTCGCATTTTCTTTACTCCTTCCCGCCTTTTTTTTCTCAAAAAAATGTAGAATTATTTAAAAAACAAACTGAAAAACTCACTTTCAACACCATTGAGATAATCCTGACATGGGAGTCCTGTCTGACAGTGGTAAACCTGCTTGGTGGTTTTTGCCGAGAGTAACGCACAGGCTAAGCAGACTTTGCCCTGTCCATAAGATAACTTTGGGTCCTTTTTGCACTAAAAGCAAGTCTGGACACTTCTCAAGCAGTCCAATGATAATGTATGAAAACAGAGGTGTATAAAGAAAACTTCTTCCCGTAGGACCTGTTGCTGAGGAAGTGGAAGGACCTCTCTGACGACATTACGGTCGAGTGCGACGGCAAGGACATCACGCCCAAGCTCAAGAAACATCAGGTCAGTTCCACTACTCGGAGACTGCTGAAACTGCGGTCAGCTTCTCCTGAAGCCTGAGTTACTCTGGCAGACTCTTTCACCCGTGTCCCATAGGTCCACTCTGTACTGTTCGCCAACATCCCGTCATTCGGGTCCGGGACGAGGCCGTGGGACCCCACCAAGGGAGAGCAAAAGATCGACGACGGCCTCATCGAGGTCAGACTTTCGTTTTGCCCGCCATTTTTCGCGGCCGCTTCTACGATCGAACTCCTTGCAGGTGATTGGCCTCACCACGTACCAGATGCCCTTGCTGCAGGCGGGCAGCCACGGGACGTGCCTCACCCAGTGCAAGTCGGCTGTGATCAGGACGACCAAGACCATCCCAATGCAGGTGGATGGAGAGGCCAGCAGGATCAACCCGGCAGAGATCAAGTTGGAGTTCCTTAATCAGGTGGGGAGAAGTTCATGAGGTGTCTTGAAAATGAGTTTTTTTCTGCCTCAACGGGGGGTGGGGGCTTGAGTTGGCCACAAAGGGTGGGAGCCTCGAAGGTAGGCCTCAAGCCTGGGCCTAAGCTTAGACTAATAGCCCGACCTTCTTTTAAGTGCACGATCTTACAGTATGATGTAAGGCATACCCTGGGAGTTCTTCTCGCCTCCCTTTGGCCCAACTGGTAAGATTTTAGGAGCAGAGGCCTACTAGACTGAGGCCTCCTAGGCCTGATCTTTTCCATCAGAACGTCTCGCCCCCTCCGGCTGACGTGCCAATGGGGACGTCGTTGTGTCCCATAGAGGCATCCCCGTTATTGCACATTGACTTGGCCTCGACTTTGCCGGCAAATTGTTCTCCTCTGTGGTGTTCAACTGCTCCAAGGTCGGCTCCAAGAAAAACTGGCGACTTTCCTTCTTCATTACGCAGCAGCCCTGTACTTTCGTCGAGTGCCTTTCCACTCGCTCACTCAGCCCGCACGTACTTTCCACCCGTGGAGGACATTTGCCACCTTCAATGAGATTGTCGCAGTCTGTGTTGACCGAGGAGTCGTCGCACGTGTCGTGTCTCTCGTCAGAGTTGCTCCCCCCTCATTTTCTTTGCATGGACGAGACCTCCCGTGACCACAGCCGTGGCAACGCTTGTGGTGGCACCGGTATTGTCGTCGGGGTGGGATAGACCGGGGGGGGGGGGAGGCGGATGAATGGGGGCTCTCCAGATGTGATTCTTGGGGTTTCTAAGGGTTGTTAAGTATTTGGTTGAAAAAGCAATGGAATCTGATCCAGGTATTATTGTTCCACCGCTGTGACTGATCAGTGTTTGGAGAGCAGCCAAGAAGATGGCGAAAAAAGCGCTGAAATCACTTCTGTGGGTATTTTTTAGTCTAGGTCCTGAGTTTGGTCTGTCCCGGAATGACACATCGGCCATAAATAACCATGTCATAATAATATAACGTTAATTCAATGAAATAGAAAGCTCCAGCTTGGCACAATTTTTGCCTTGTTCGTGCATGTCTTTCTCTCTCTCAGGGCTGAAAGTTGCTGTGCTATCTTTGGTAGGATGAAGGTCATGACTTTCTTCCCACACGTGCATTTGTGTGTAATGCAACTTATTTACTGAAGTTTTTCTTAAGAAAGGGTTATTCTTCAAAGAAGACGACTGATAGCAATTTCGTCGTCAGTAAATGAGGTGTACGCAAAGTTGTCTCTGGCACCACTGACAGCTACTTTGAGGTGAGAAGTCCTTTTTCATGCTCCAATTTGGTCTCTCCCCTGCACTTAGGTGACGATCCTGCGCAAGCGCAAGGGGTGGAGCAAGACGTGCACGTTGTCCACGGACGAGGCAGACGAGGCCAGGACGTTGGACGTCTGCTCCATCGCCATGTCGGTGTACGAGGCCCACCACTACGAGAAGGAAAAGATGAAGGAGAAGGCCGAGGAAATTTGCCAGATCACGTGCTCGAGGAACACAGATCTTGAACAGGTTGGTTCCGGCAAAGTCTTTGCGGGGTCTTCCCTCAGAGCCAAATTGATAGTAACTTTCGCAACTCTTTCGGGGGACAAAATTTTCCGATGAGTCAATGGACAGCCCAAGTCTGAGGAAAATCTGCCCTGTTTGCCAAGCAGTAGTGGCAAAGTCTTTGCACATCCAGGATTTCTTGCTAGTTTGCTACTTTCTAAAAGTCCTGCAAAATGTGAGGAAAGCATCTTCGAACGAGGCTTTTATTGGGGGTTCCCTTAAGGAATCTGACGCCTTTTTATGCTTTAAATTTTTTTTATGTCAAACTCAACGAGAGTTGGTTGTAAAAAATGTGTGTGGGGATTTTTATCTTTCTTTCAAACTCGAGGAACGAACTGCTAGAAAATGTCAACGGATTTCTCCCCTCTTTTAGATGAGGAAGTTCATAGTGAAGAACCTGGGTGAGAAGAATTCCAACTGGACGTTCGCGGACTCCGTGACCGCGTGGAGGTTCTTCCGCATCGACCGCGCACAGGAGGGGATCCACTACGTGGCAGACATCTGCAACGAGGAAAAGCTCTTCATCGTCTTCGACCAGGAAGAGGAAGAAGAGGGTGAGACCCTTGCTAAGTGTGTGGAGTCTGTGGAGTCTGTGGAAGTCTCCTTTATGTGGGCAGGACTCAGGTGGTCGGCAACAATAGGAAGACTTAAAATGTTGGACCTGCAGCTGGTGTTCGACCACTTCATGGTCGGTCCCAACTCAGCCTCTAGCCCATCGGCCAGAGCTGTATGATCAACTCAGCACCAACTTTTCTGTATCACTTTTTACGACACACATTGTCCATTCGGGATTCATGTTGGTACTAAGGAGAAGTACTTTATCCCCACCCTCATGTTCAGTTCTGACAGCTTGAAGAGATCAGGACTCCTGAGGCACCCCTTATTGGGTATTAGTTGATAATTTGACATGATCAAGACGGACAATCTGATGTCAACCAAGATAAGTGCATTTCACAAAGTACCCTTATTCGGACACGCTGAGGTCACTGCAGCCCCGTTGCTGCCCTCGTTGCTGCCCCCGGGCGTAGAGGAGCAACACTTGCGGGAGACAACTTACACGTGATCCATTATTACTCTCGTTGTAGGCTTGACAGGACTTTGGATTCGCATGACTCAATATTGGGGATTAGTGAACTCACGGATGAAACCTTCTAGATTCTAGTTAACCAACTCATGCATCAAGGGAGATGATATCAGGGGTGGAGTACACATGTTGGGTCGAAGGGCCGACTTGGTAAGGCCGCGTCGGGCCAAATTTTGTCATGGCAGCTCTGGACAGCTGCTGGACCAGGGAACTTCACCTCCAGAACAAAACTGATGTCACAAATATCGACATCATCAACTGTAATGGAGGGTGGACGTATTCAGTATTTCCATTGGCAACTATGGAAGAAGGACAATGGCAGCCCTGTGCTGTGTGGACCTCGATTGCAGCTGTACAACACGATGGAGATGTCCACTCCATATATTACGTCACCTCTCTTGCTGCATCTTAGGAGGCATCTTTGATTATCGTGTTTAACTCGCTTAAAAGCAGCGCTGCTGTAATCAGGGTTGCCACTTGATCCGGGATAAGATGACTGAGGGAGCAAGCAGTTAGGTAGGTTGTGGGTGGCAACCCTAAGTTTCTTACCCATTTTTGGAGGAGATGAGCGCCATCTACTGGGTTTTTTGTTCGACACGGGCAAAATCAGCTGACTTCCAGCACTTCTCCCCGCCAAACCCTACCTCCATAGCAATGGAGGAGGTGAAAAAGATCCCACACGTATCAGTTGTCGCGATGTGCTATGAAAATCGATGTCCTGGCGGGAAAGAAAAAGGCGTGAAGTCACTCCAAGGTTGCCACAGAATGGGCACCAGGGAGCGGTGATACTGGCAGGGTTGGGAAATGTCCAAGCGTGACTGGAGCTTGAGTGCAGTGACATGGAGAAGTCTCTCATCAGACTCAGGTTTGCTTTGTGTCCGTCTAGTGACTCCACCACCTTTGACTCCTGTGGAGAAACAGCAGCCGCAGCCTCCGGAGCAGCCACCACAGCCTCCGGTACAGCAGCCACAGGTCGCTCCCCGAGCGTCGCTTCTCCCCGAGGAGGAACCGGGCGAGACCAAGGCGGAACTGGAGGAGGTCGAAAACAACAACAACTTGACCGAGCAACCAAAGCGGCAGAGTCCGGTCATCCAGCAGGTATTTAGCATGGTTACACTGTTATTATATTAACGCAACAGTTTTCTGAAAGTTGTTCTTTCTTTATAGCAAAGACTCAGGAACTTTTTTCTGCATTTATAAAGGGAAAAGTGTGGAAAATACTTCGTTTCACTTAAATGGTGAAAAGACTGCTCTTTCTGCAACTTTCACTGTAGATATAATTCTCGTGATGAAGCAAAGCTAATTGCTAATTTTGGGCCAATTTTTTCAACAAAAAACTGGAGAAGTTGAAAATTCATGGGCAATTATCAGAAAATCACTGTATTCAGTACGAAGAAGTGCCTTAATTCTCCCTCCCCCCTGGACTCGATGGCCCAGGGGAAGTTTGATCCATCTCGGGTCATTAAGGTGCTATTTTACAGGGAGACTATGTAATGGCAGCTACAAAATAACGACATATACGTAATTACAAGCAGTGTGCTACACATGATATTTATGTGTGTCTATGACGATAAATATTTGCCTGGCAGATGTTGGAAAAGACGACTGAGGGCATCTTGAAGGCTGCCAGACTGGGTGACTTGCGGATGCTGTCGGAGCTGCACTCCGCGGGGTACTCGCTGATGTCGATCGACGAGACCGGGAAGACGGCCCTCCACTACGCCGCGCGCTTCGGACACAAGGAGGCGGCGCGCTACCTGCTGGCGCACGCGCCGTCCGCCATCATCGATGTGGCCGACAACGAGAAGGGGCAGACGGCGCTGCATAAGGCGGCCGCATACAAGCGCCGCACCATCTGTTGCTACCTCGTGGCAGCCGGCGCCAGCCTCACTGCCAGGGACCGTCAGGGGCAGACGCCGGCCGCGCTCGCCGCGAATCTGGCCGAAGACGACGACCTGGCCGCCTACCTGGAGAGCCAGGAGGCGTTCCAGCGCCAGAGGGAGGAGGGCGTGGCGCTGGAGGAGGCCACAGAGACTCCAGTGTAGCAAGAGCAAGCAAACAGGAAAAAAAAAGTTTTCGTTGGAACAATGAATAATCCAGGCTGGCCCCTGATCCAGGACAGCCCGGACAAGGACGAAAGTTTCATTGAAGGAACTCTGTGATCTTCGATTCTTCTTGCCTTAGCAACTTCTATGAGTCCCTCCCTCCTTCAGAGCAAAGCAGCCATTTTTGCCCAATGACACATGTGGATATGAGAGTCTCTCGATCGTGATTGTTGCTTGGACCCCGTTCATACTGGCACAGTTTTCAGTTTTGGCCACAACGTAAAGAGCGCGGACTCCAACGAGTCCGCCAGTGTCTATGCGCCCTCAGTGGACCACGTGAATCTCTCGCGCGCTCTCTCTGAATTCCACGACATTCCCGTCACTTTGAAAAGAGAGGCAAGAGAGTACGGATGGAGCAACCGTCCCTACCCCTCTGTCCCCTACCCCCCTCCGAAACAAGCAACCCTTTGACGTAAGCATGAGCCAAAAAAGAAGAAAGAAATGAGTCATCCAGTCCGAACCAGAAGCAGGGTAACCAGAGCTTGGGGTCAAACTGTGTGGAAAAGGGTCGAACCAACAGCTTTGCCCCAAAAAGTTATTTTTTGAACGAGTTTGCTTTAAAAAAAAGACCATTTTCGAGGGATGCTCGACAGCTAGTCTTTAGAAAATTCTCACCTATATATATATATATCTATACTGTACTAAATATAGCCTCTTCCTCTTTCCCCCCTCCTCGTGAACATGAACAACTTGGACAATCTTTTTTTTAGGCCTGCGCCTTTGTTAATGTTATTCATCGAAGAGTTGAAGGGGGTCCATGTTGGAAAAGAGCCATACGTAACGGCAAAGGGAGGGGGGAAGACTCCCCTTCAGTCATATCCATCATGACTGAGTTGAGGCCTAAGATTCTACTCTGGATGTCAACAACAACAACCCCAAAGTCATGAGCACGTGATACACACATATTTTCTCCACTCAGTGCCAAAATTTCGTTACTGTCACATGCCTTTGACGGCGTTATTTATGTAACACACGCCCACTCAGACTGTTGAAGAAATAAAGAGTGTTGCACTCCCCTCCCCTCCCCCCCCACGCCCCTTCCACCCCCACAGATAAATAAAAGTTATTTGTTTCTACTTTTTGTTGTCGCTTTTTTAAGGCACTGGCGCTCGATGGCCAAGGCCAAGGAGTCCGTGCTGTCCTACCTGAGGTCGCAGAACCGTCCATACTCGGCCATCGATGTCGTGAACAACTTGCACAATGCGTTCGGGAAGTCCGATGTCCAGAGGGCGTTGGACAGCCTCGTGGCGGAAGGGAAGGTCAAGGAGAAGGTCAGTCAACCGATAGCACTTCACCCTTGAGCTCAGGTTTTGGCATTTCCATTGAAAACATTCTCTTCATGAGTCATCCAACCTTGTGTTGATCATGAGGATGCCTAAAGCGTAACTGAACTTTTGCCCCGGAGACATGTGTGATAACTTGTAGAATGTCTTTAAGTGTGGTTGGAAACACTTCCCAAAAATGTGTGGAAAAATATGAAGAAACAAACATGTTCAATATACTATTATTCCCTTATGCACTTACCATGTTAGGTGAACGGCAAGCAGAAAGCGTATGTGTTTGAGCAGTCCTCGCTGCCGGACGCCACGGACTCCGACCTGACTAACTTGGACGGACAGCTCAAGATCAAGGAGGACGAGGCCAACAAGCTGGGGTCGAAGGCCTTCAAGGCCGAGGCTCACCTCAAGGGTCTATCCTCGCTGCCCGTCACGAAGGAGGCACGTAACAATCAGAGACTGTGAAAGAGCCGTGGAATTCCGACTTTCATTTCCACTGAAATTCCAGGTGATTTCCCAGATTTCCGAGCTGGAATCGGAGGTGTCAGAACTGGAGCGTCGTCTGGAAGGACTCAAAGAGAGGGGAGGGGACGTTGACACCGTCAAGAAGCAGGTGGAGAAGGCCAAGACCAACAGGGACAACTTTGTCAAGGTAGGGGAGAAATATGGTGAAGATTTCCTTGAACGAAAAAGGTAATGCGAGACATCTCTAGATTTGGCGCCAGCGCCGGCGCATCTTCCTCAACGTGACCGACGCCATCCTGGAGAGCTACCCCAAGTCGAAGAAGAACCTCTTGGACGAGATCGGGATCGAGACCGAGGAGGACCTGGGAATCAAAATACCTGACATTTAAGGCTTTCATTGTGCGAGAAACGTACGTGAACAAAGAAACGCTGTGAGTAACTTTGCCTACCGGTATTATGGAGTAAAAATAAACGTCCGAAGCGTTCGCTAAATTCAGTTTCGCGAGACATTTTGGCACTTTCTTATATTATAATGGAGCTTTGTCTGTCTGTCCAAATCTCAGTAGAAGCAGTGACTCCCTGGGTCCGTCTTCACGCGCAAACATACAATAGCTGTGCACTGTGGAGGCAGAACCTATTAATACATCGACACTGAGGCCTGACTACATTCGCAGATACAATAGAACATACATATTAAGCTTCCTATCGATACTCGCCATTTCAACCAGTTCTATCAATGCGGAAACGCGTACTTCTGCTGCAAGGTCAACTTCAGCAGAAAGGAGAGGACTGAACTGGTTCTGAGTAGTGTTTGAAAAATACTATCACTGTGTGAGATTGACCTATGACGTCGAAAATCCGCTCATTTCACCTGTGCTCAAAGGGATGACAAATTGAGTTGATTCAAGACTTGACTCATGCGAACTTAAGTCACTTAACAACGTATTGTTTAAAGACATTTGGGCAAGCAGCTGCTTCATTTGCTGGTTGCAACGAGTCTCCTTGTCACCTCCACGTCATTGCAGTCGTTTTTGGACGAATATGGATTTTTTTTGGCTCACTGCGTCTAGAGATGACCTTTTTTTCACTCAGATCATCTCCATTGGTCGCTCCAAAATTTCCTGTCCATCGATGCCAACATCGCTTCATGACGACGTTCCACAAGTCAGTCGCCTTCGTCAGCCCCAACATGACGGACCCCAATCAGTCGAGGTCAAAGGTCTTGCCCGTCACGTGGAGGGAACTGTGAACCTTCGCGACAATAAAAGTTAATTCCGCCCAGGAGTCAATGGCATTACAATTACACTGTAAATTACCCAATAAACGTCTCTAATAACCTCCTCTCTTGGAGGGTACACAAGGACACAAGGACATTATGTTAACTTTAAGAGTGTGTGTCTGTGTGTGTGTGTGTGTGTGTGTGTGT
>JAAUXU010120143.1_pt1 | contig 16261 bp, 18 predicted proteins | sample 7278151 | NCBI WGS metagenome assembly JAAUXU01 (sample SAMN14350113, study PRJNA611818) | marine sediment metagenome | isolation source: surface marine sediment (1.8m) | place: French Polynesia: Moorea | collected 2018-08 | reverse complement strand
GGGAGAGAGGGAGGGAGGGAGGGACTCCTATGTGCGGACATCCCCGAAGAGGGTTTCACTGCACCAGCTTCATCAGGGACAGGCATTTCCTGGGCCTCGACTCTTGTTGACAGGGTGAACCCACCCACCCTATAACCGTCCCAGGGGACCCCGTCACCACCTTGTCCAGTTTCATAGAAATTAGTCTCCGAGTCGACAGAGCCACCGCAGATCCTTTAATTACCCACGGATCTGTGTCGCATGTCCTCCTCCTCCTCCTGACAGAGTCGACCGATCAACACACCACTCGAGTTTGCACAACAACTATTGAGCACTGTGCAAGAAAGCCCCTGCACGGCAGCGCTGGTAGTGTGCAGTGCAACGCCACGTCACTTTCCGTTCCTTCCATGCACTTGCCCCCGAGTCTCCGGGTCCTGATGGTCTGCAACGTGTCGCTCTCAGCCTTCGATTTTTGGAGGTAAAAAGAAGTTATTTTTCTAGTTTTCTTCTCCTCTGGTTAGCAGGTTCGTTTAGTGATTGGGTTTCTTGGCCGCCAGCAGCAGCGTGGACCAGTGGGGGGCCCCCACGGTTTTCGATGGAAAAGAAGTCAGTTCGGTTTGGGTTCGTCTGTCGGTCAGTCTCCGAAAGCCCTGGGGGTTGATCAGGTGTATTGTCCGAGACGCCCACAACAACAAATGGTCGACGACAGCTATGCACAAAGGCTAGGCTAATGGTCCCCTCCCTCCTTACTTCGTTAACTCCTACCCAGTGGTTATAGCAGAGAATTATGAGGGAGAAATTCTCCTTTTTCCTCTATGGTGCTTGCTACCGTTTGACCTCTGCGTATTGCCCAGGAGAAAAGAGATAAGACCTTGAAGAGCGCCGATTTATTTGGTAATTCGCACTTAATCGCATGCAGGAATGCACCTTGTGGTAATGGGACCGGCATTTTTCTTCACCACGTACAAGGCAACTTGTACAACAGACGATTGGGAGGAGGAGGAGAAGGGAAGGTCGTTGTTGGATCCGTCCGATCTCTTTTGTCTAACTGTTACTACATAGCCTTTCATGTGGTAATGGGGGGAGCCAGAGTGGACAACACAAAGCCACGTGCTGAAAACCCCGAGTTGACGTAACCCAAGCATGAATTCCTCTCCAAAAACTGAACCCACTTGCAGGTGTACTTGTTCTGGTACCTCCTCCTCCTCCTCGTGGAGGAGGTTCATTTGGACTTCCAGCTCCAATTTTTTGTCACTCACAAGATTGATGCCGGCCAATGTTGCGGCCTGCTAGGAATTTCCTTAATGCCCCTGCTCCTATTCGATCCTCTGACCTTACGTAGCCCTTCCTCGACGTAATACGTATGTACTACGACTGCTACTACCGCTTGAGCGCTTAGGAGGGGGCATTTTGTATTATTCCTTCAGGAGAGAGAGTCTCCCGCTGCGACGAAGATTACACTCTTCAGCGGCGGTGTCAGGCAGGCTGGCAAAGATACTAGAAGGAAAAAACGAGAACGAGACCAAGTGCGGTACTGCGGACAGTGCATATATGCACGCACAATATGAGCCAGGCAAATGCGACCAAAGCCTAATGGACCAGGGCTGGAGAGGGGGTAAAGCGGTCGTATATTTCCAAAAGCCGCTCCGGGCGCCGCCGCAGCTTTCTGGTAATGGCGTTGTAGGAGATGCCGCTGATTTTTCACCCTCGCACAGTACGACTGTGCCCGAAAACCCTGCCCATAAGTCTGTGCGTACGCACCAAGGTTTTTCTCACGAGATTTGGAAATAAAAGCAGCCGGATTCAACTGTTGAACGCGATCGAATCCCTCGATTCCACCCCCAATGGTTGCGTAATGCCCGCTGAGGGGCCTCCGACAGCTTTGCACGTGCCATCAACTTTATACCACGGCAGCTATTAGAATTGGAGATGGGGACTGCATGCTGATTCTGTTTCTTGGGTGGAGGACCAACCAAGTGGGGGCAGAGGAAATCCTATCAGTGTTAAAGTGTGTCTTTGCTCGATACCAAATTGAAAGGGGGGGAAAAAGGCGCCTCCCACGCTCTGGTGGGCAAGAGAAATGCCAGGAAATAAGCGGGGTTGAGTGACACTCGGGGTGCTCTTGTCAATTACGACGACGACAACACCGACGACGACCAGGGCGACGTGGGCACCCAGCACAGTCATGTGGCAGCCTCGATGCTTATCAAGCAAGTGACACATACAGAGAGATGACCTGTACAACACCGCGTGACCCGATGGCGGACACTGATTGAAATTTACGACAGAATGAGCGAAAAAGACACTGTGTAAAAAGAGACCCCCACGCTGTTCTGGACGTCTTGATCTGCCCTGGTCTGCCGAATCCAGCTCATTGCGAAATCCAGCTCATTGCACCTTTTTACCATACTTTGATAATGTCGCCTCACATGAATCTAGGGCGCCACGTTGATAAGGCAAAACTCTGGTAAGTCGTAGCCTCCAGGTACAGGAGGATCATTTATGGGGCAATGCAAATTGCTCCATTCACGGTGACTGCACGCCAAGGAGAACATTTGGACATGTAGCAGCCCAGGTCGGTGGCAGGTGACTGGGCGGCTATCACTCCCCGAGTACAATAACATGACGTACATGCGTGTCGTAAGTGAGTGCGCCCCGTAATCCGCCCTCATCCGCATCACCCCCGCAGACTTTGCCATCATTTCTCCCAAGTAATGGTCGATTGTGTGCACTACATACCCGTTAATCTCGATTCCACTCAATTTTTGTGAGCAGAAATAAGTCGGACTCGGTCTCCTCCTCGCCAGAGCAGAACGAAACGAGCCTCGTGATAGGTGGTCTCTCCTACGGATAGAGAGGATTTCTGTGACGTGTCTGACAGAAGTTGGACAATAGCGATTACTGTTGGGGCTCTAAGTCCCTTGTTATTCAGTGGTTTTGGCATCCACAATGCCCTCCCTGACAAATATTCGATGTCGTTCGTCGTGTCAGACTTAAAATCGCCGGGGTGTCCCTCCGGCCGGCCGGGAGGGGGGGGACGGCCAACGTGGATACGTGCTTGATCGACATTTTGTACAAAATTCCTTTCGGAGGTCGATCTCCACACCTACCGCAGCATTTTTTTATGCGGCTAGCAGCAGCATGATGGGAAAAGGCAATTTTCCGAACCATCGGATATTGGTTTTGCATTGCTGCGGAGCGCCATACAGTGACAACATTCATTATGCATGTATTACACATCTTGCAGTTACACAGTTCTCCCCTACTCGAGCTCTCCCCCCCCCCCCAGTAGTGATTGCGCACGTGCCCTGTTTGTGCCTCGTAAATAAGAAGAGACAGAGCACGATATCGTGTGCCTTTTCTCTGGCGTCCATCAACGGTAACTTACATTCATCTATTGAGCGAGATTGCAATGCTTTATCACGTCTTTCTGCATCCTCTTTTCTCATCCCACAGCCACCAAAGGCCACCAGACTGAGAGAAAACGATAATGCCATTGTTTCCCCCTGAGGAAGAGAAAAAAAAGAAACCCACACATTCAAACAAAGGTGGCGGCACAGACAAGGAAGGAAGGCTCATGCAGAATTCACGAATCCAATCTTCTCTTTCTCTCGTTTCTCCTGAGGGCGAATTCGCCATCCAATTCTGTCGAGGACCGAAATCGTGTTTACTTTCCATCACGAGAGAGGATGACTTCTCCTCAGCCTTCGTTTGGAGCAGTCCTGATGTACACCAATGCAGCAATGCAGCAGCAGAAAAGGGTTACATACCAGGCCAGAAAAAAGGAAAAATGCGTGCAATTGTAACTGTGGCCACCACCGAGCGAGTCGTGCTCTACTGTTGATGCAGTTCGCTCTATTCTCATGGAAAAACATTTCAAATATTCATTCGTCGTCTGGGCATTCTGCGAATGACAAGAGAGCAAACACAGAGATGAGGGGAAGATGAGAGAGTCAATGGGATAGGTAGACAGACGCATAGAGATGGATGGAGCTATCAAATTCCTGCATGTCAAATCTGAATATGATAACATAGAACTGCTAAAGGTCGAGAAGCCATTTCGACGATGGTTATGTGTGTGTACCTTATTGATGCAAAAATGAATATCGATTAACTTTAACGTTTCAAATCATTGAATTTCTGATAACCTCTCTCGACTTCATGCAAGGGGTATAGCAAATGTTGTCGTATCTTGTGCCAAGTCTGTAGCACTCCTCACTTTCTTCGCTGCCTCACTGAGTCGATTTTGGAACCACACCCGAATCACTTTGCCATAGAGGCCTAAAGCTCCGGCGAGGCGCTCGATGTCAGCCCGGATCGGACGCTGCTTGGCCAAATACGCACTTTCCAGCGCTGTCTTCTGGTCTTCGTCGATAAATGTGCGGGGTCGAAACGTCTCATCGATTTCTGCTGCTTCCTCCTGGCTCACGGTGGAACAGTTCCAAGGGTCTTTCGAGTTATTGTTGATGTTGTTGGAAGGCGTCACTTGGAAGGCGTCTTTCACGCTCTCGCCTTCCCAATGCTCCAGTCGTCCTCGCAGATGAGCAGCCAGTACATGGTACACAACATCCCCTCGTTCAATTGGCAGCCACACTTTTGACACCTGGATGAGAATGGAAACTTGGATGCTTCTGCGATAACAGCTACTACCGACCAACGATAATTTTGAACAAACTTCTAATTGCAATCTCAAGTCTCCAATTGGAAGACGTTACTTGAAGCGCTCGGAATGGTACTTGCGGCCATCGGGCATGGGCACGTACGTAGCGCGTCAGCAGCGCTTTTGGAGCGGTCTAGAGCAACTGTGACAGATGCCACCGGTATTGAAGCCACCGCGATGGTCATGCCTGGTGCAGAGGAAGAATATCCCTTTGTTGTTGTCCCAGAAGCAGTCGGCTCTGAACTCATTCTCCAGGGTGCAGTCGCATTGGGCGCACTTAACGCAGGCTTCATGACACAACAGCTCCGACTCTCAGTGGGCTCCTCTCCAGAATGGGGCTCTATGCACACGGGACAAATAACGCCGGTCATTTTCCTGTAGGCGATTGAAGGCAACTCGGGTGAGTATGCTGTACGTGTGCATGTGCAGCGCGTAGTCTCGGCTGCATGGCATGCCGGGTATATATTACACTGTACGGTCTACAGTGTAGAGTAAAAAGTGAGTGAACAGGGCATACTTCTGTTTTTGCATACATTGTACGCGGTGGGCTGTAGTACGTTTACAGCGCAGCTACTACTGACAGCGAGATCAGACGATTCCATGAGGAAAGCTCAGCATTTTCAGGCTAGACTTTCAGTTGCAGAGAGAAGAACACGAACTTCAGGCAAAGTATCATGTTGTCAATCACATGGATTCGCCTCCAACGTTGTCGAGCCCAAGGTACAACATCTATATCCAATTCGACACTTTGACTATTTTGGGCATAGTAAAAGTACAGAGCTTTGTGGAAGCCGAAAGTGTCACAAGACACCCACCCCCTCGAAAGCGCGAGATCCAGCGCTCTCGTGCATACAAGTCTGGTAGTGAACAGTGGTGTCAGTACAACATGACATGTAGAAAACTTGAGTGCAGGCAGAGGAAGCTCCAATCCAGAGTAAATCCCGATCTCGGCCCCAGAGCCAGTGACAGTTCATCCGTTTGTGGTATGGACGTAGTCCTCGATACCGACGTACCAGTACTCTTGACTCGTTATCTGCGGGAACCGAGTACAGTGGTGGGGCCCAAAAGAATCCTCTGGTTATACAGTTGCAGCGCATGTCCGATCATCAAATGTGATAATGCTCTGAGCGAGAGCCCAGTGACATTCATGCACAAGGTTCGGTGGTAGCGCTGGATTTCTTAGACGCTGTCCAGTGTTTTGCTGTGCGTATTCTCTTGGGAGAGTGCAATCATACATCAGTGTCAGTCAGTCACTCAGTCAGGTTGCGGTTTTTCGGTCAGGTTTCAAAGAAGGCACCCCGCGGCGACTGGGCTTAGGAGCTCCGGACCGTCTGACCAGAGACAGAACGCCGGAGCTGCGTACCGTATATACGAGATCACCGCAGCCAGAGGGGGAAAAATAGCAGTTTTAACTTTCTGATTGACCTCTTCAGGTGTTGAGAGAGAAGTGCGAGTGAAAAGAACGAGCTTTGCTCCAGCTTCAGACGAAGGACGACGAGTAGCACACGTCTGACTATTATTTTTGTCATCGGTTGTGCTATAAAGTTGGGACTTTTTTAAGTGCTAGCTTAAAAGTGCTAGCGATGCTCACAGAACATATGCGCAGCCTATGACTTATGAACGATGGGCGTCTGGTTGAGCGACTGCCGGTAAAAGGCGGAATAAATTTCCTGCGCGCTTTTATTTCACACATGGGCGCGTTGGCGCGCTCAACAGCTGAGTCCGTGTCCAAAAAGTTAATGTCTGGAGTGTGCTGGCGAGACGAAACGGGAGGAAAAAGGAGACCAAATGACCCGAAATTATTGGCCCCATCCGATACGCACATACGAGAGGCACGCGACTCAAGAGACGTGTCCTTTGTAGCATCTACGTTCCAACTTTTCCTTTCTGGCATCTTCTTGGTGTGGGAAAAATGGAGACGTGGCCAAACAAAGCTGACTAGCGAGAGATCCGTTTACACAGTCATGTTTTTTGTCATAGATCTGTGCTGAGCTGGCTGACTGACGCACGTTGAGCGCGGTCTACACGACGTCGTATACATAAGTGTATGAATATCGATCGCTTGCACACACACATGTTCTCTGACGACATTCTACCTAATAGCTGCAATTGTGTGGTCCTGCTTCTCAACCCAATAGACTGTGACGTCACAGGGCGTGAATATGCACAAAAGGAGGCTTGTTCTCCCTCCTTCTATTACCATTACTCTCCCCCACCCCCACCCTTCTCGAAGATGATGTCTGCGCCAGTGGCACCAGGTTGGTATTTCCACTCATTAGGAAAGTATGCAATGAAAACAAATTGACTTTTGGGGAAAAGAAGAAGAGCAGTAACAGACAACAGACGTCTTGCATTCATTCTGGCGGCAGACAGGACGTTACACCTACTACAGAAGTCCGTCCGTCCGTCCGTCCGTCCGTCGCACACGTACGTATGTATGTAGCATAGCTACTGAATTTCATGAATAACATCTGCATCAATAACGCAGATAAAATCTTGGCCTTTCATTGGCCATACTTTGCCTTTTTTTCCCTACTAGGTAACACCTATGATGGAGGCACGTGTTGCAGGCTGGCTAAGGCATTACTACTTTTCGTAGAAGGTATTATTTTTCATACAATAAACTATCGCACCGCACGACTGCTGCTCACTGCCACCGCCTAATACCTGTTGTACTCTCTATCTCTTTGTCCTGGCTCGAAGGAACACATGTACGGAGGTAGTCAGTTTTACTCCCTTGTAGTACAAGCCTTTACTGAGGTAAAGGCACTACCAGAAGCCGCGTACTGACAGATTTATGGACAATCTCAGCCTCAGTCGGCGAAATTGGAATCCCGACACCCGCAGTCCAAGGAGAGACTGCATAGACGCAAGCCTCTGTTCACACACATACAGCTAAGGCTCATTTTCTTCTTTCAAGAATTATTTTTCCTCCTCCCCTTTGCTCGTGCTGTGAACCCTTGGAGTTTTATATGGATATGGAATCGATCGTTTCGGCGCTTTTGTCGGAATCTGCTAAATCGATTTCGTAAGCGTCGACGTTGCCGTCGTCACGAAAGGAGCAGAAATGGGACGAGCGCCCATGATGGGGTGAAACTTTTTTACCCTTCCGCAAAATATTGGTGTGGAGCGAGCGGCCAAGACGTCGTCCTCGTACGTACGCACTGCACGGACCTGGTGGACGTGATGCGAGAGGAGTCCAACGTGCGCACCGCGGGATCGACAGTGGTTGCTGGGGACCAGAGATACAGCGCCACTCCTCAAGCGTTGGACTTGGACGATGATTGTGAATTGCTGATTCCTCCAACTTGTTTTTTTCGATTCCAGCGTTGTTTGTGGTGTGGAAAGGTCCCTCGCTGAGTCAGCGCGTGCTCGCTCTCTCGGAATATTGGCATAATTTCCCCCTCTCTTCTCTCTCTTTTTTGCGAAGGGCACCCATTTCTCATCGGTCGATCGGAGGGAGTCACTGAGAGGAGCAAGATGGATAGATTGCTTTGTTGCTGGCAGCAACAAGAAACTAAAAACGAATTACTACGTACCAACAGTGGCAGTGACATCATTAGAAAGCTGCTGCCGCCACTGCTTTTGTGCTCTGTGCCGTGTAGAATGGAGGGGGCGAAAATAAATAGGATAGGGATGAGCTCCCGTTGGCTTACTTATGTATTCCCCAGTGATTTCCTTCCGAAAACAGCCACAAAGGGAGGGGGGACAAAGAAGAAAGAGAGAGGTCCTCTGAGACAGATCGGATTTGCATCAGAAGCCTCGCTTTAACTCAAAGTATAAGCAGGAGAGGCTATTTCAGGTCGTGCGGAGGACGGAGGACGGAGGACGTACGCATTAGCCTGGGGTGGGTGCCAGCCAGCCGGCCGGCCCGGCCGGCCAACTTCTGAGCACAGGAGAATCGCGTTTGAAATGCGCCATGTAACGAGTCCGATTGGCACGTGACTCCGTCAGCTCTTGTGGGTGTGATACTGAGGCTTTTAATCTGAATTCAACGCATATGACGTAACACAGAGACAAAGCAAGCTATCGTCCAGCAACAGTACACAGTGAACGTAACAGAACTGAAGACTAGTTTTTCATCACAGCAACATGTTGTCCATCATAGGAAAGCAGAATCAGACGTCTCGCCGTTTTCTCCGGACTCTTCTGCTCCTTCGCCGTCCTCCCCTATATGAACAGTAGAATGTTATAGCGTACATTCAATGAAAGAAGAATGAGAGAGAAGCAAACTCACTCTGCTGCATCAGCGAAGAAGTATTGGAAGTAGGGGCAAAATCTTCTCTGTTGTGTACGAAAGTGGAGGACGAGTCTGCCTGATCAACGACAAAGTTTTCTCTGCTGTCGCTCCTGCTGCTATTGTTAGTTCCGAGATTGCCCACGGCGGAGGGAGTGGAGGAGGGGGGGAGACTCATAGGCAAAGGTTGCTCACTCATGCCTGTGAAAAGTAAAAAAAAAACTTGATAAAGGAGACGCCTTTTTAAGTATACTGTTACAGTGGATTTCGGAGCAAAAAACTCAACAACAACAACAGCAACAACCCTGGGACCGGGAGCATCATGGATAGGCCTGAACTCGTGTACGCGGCGCACGTTTAGTAGAACAGTAACTTGCGGATTTTTATGGCGGCTTAAAAACTGCCGCCGCTGTTGCGTTTACAGCGCTGGGAAGATCAAAATAATGACCCTTGAAATTCCGTCATGCGAGTTTGAAAGGCGCCTTTTCTCACTAGGGGCATCGCAAATGTTAGGACTCTGAGCGCGTCTCGTCACACTTGTGTACTATGTTTGCTGACGCGTCGTAAGCAGACGAACTGAGAGTTGCCTAATTTGCGTACGCATACGCAAGTGGGCCTCGACTGGCTCAAGGAGATGTGGCACCAACGGCGCTGCCCGTCTGCACAGGCCTGCCTGCCAGCACTTTTTCTCCAAATCAGTGCATGCTACGCTACAATAAGTACAAGTGCTGGCACAGAAGCCTAACATGCACACGTAAGAGGTCAAAGAGGGCCGTTGAAGCATGACTGGGAGAGAAAGAGAGCCTGAGAAGAAAAAAGACGATAGTGAGAAAAAGCCTGCGTGGCTTCCGGATCACCTGACAGCGATGGTGGCGGCGGTGGCGGCGGTGGCGGCGGCGGCGGCGGCGGCGGCGGCATGAACGGTGGATAAAAATCAAAGGGCGTCGGTCCACCTCCCGGAGGAGGAGGGTGGGGTCCCGGAGGAGGTGGCGGCAGTCCATAACCGTCGTAGTAGTAGAATCGGGGATCCTCGAGGCCGAATTTGCGGAGCTTTGGACCGCCAAGGAAGAACTTTCCTCGGCCACTCATCTGCTTCATGCGTCGCTCCTTGCTGCGCTTGTTTTGGAACCACACCTTTAAAGGCAGAAAAAGGAATATAGGAGGCAGTTGGATCTCTTTAAAGCTCACGTGCTTTGAGAGGAAGAAAAGGAGTTAGGAGGAAGAAGAATCTATTTCTGAAGATGAATGGTTCGCTCCTAACCCCGTCCCATATGTCACGAAGTGCGAAGATGAGATCTCTCTCGTCCATCTTGGCTCTCCGGAGAGGGACGCCCGCTGTTTATGTCACACTTTAGCTGTCACATCTTGAGTTTTCTGTCTACCTCTGACTAGCGACGAGAATGGAGATGTCACACTCACTCCAAGGCACTAAAAACCACAGCACGCGAATACCACGCTCACTGCATCCACTGATCCTGACTTACGACCGCAGCCTCCAAAACGAGTTGACACACACAACGGACAAAGATATTTTCTCCTCCCTGCGGCCTTTTGTGTCTCGCAATCATTTTTTCTGCCCCCTTCTCTCGTCTGAGGCTTGACTTCATTGCTCTCAGGTACTTCGTGCAGGCATGAATGTTTTCCTATGTACTGGGTGAAGCAGAGCCTCGTCTATTCTTTGTACGCACAAGATGTGTCTGCGTGCGTGCGTGCGTGTGTGAGAGGATCGTGGTCTCCCGCAGCGAGAGACAAGATGGAGTGAAGTCTCAAAGCCGGTTGCTTGTCCTCACAGTGGGAGCAATGACAGACGGGGTGGAAGAGAGCGAGAGAGAGAATGTACATGCCCACAGGATGGATGGGTTTAATCGAGCCGCCCTCTCTTCCTCCCTGCTGATGTAGACTGCCGTGAAACAAGAGAAGCTTCTGACCTCATCATGTCATCCATGAAACACTTGACAGGAACAAAGTAGGCAGATATCTCCTCGCTCTCTACCCTTTCTCTGTGAGCATCATCTCATTTTCCCATGATGAATGCTGGGTCGCCGCCAGAGGGAACCGCTCTGTCGCGCCTACATAAGTACCTCTACAGGCACATTTGTGTGCATGCGCTCGCATGCAGAGAAAAGGCATGATGAGGGAGGGCCCAGACCCAGGCAGGCAGGCAGGCAGGCAGGCAGGCAGGCAGGCAGTGCCTCCACAGGCAGTGCTTATTTGCCGTCGTTCTCGCCTTGGGAGACAGTTGATCTGGCCCAGGCACTGCTCATACTACACGAGACACTGTTATTCTTATCAGAGGGAATCATATCCTCTCCTCCTGCTGCATACACACACACGTGTACGCACTGAATGCAGTATGTACTGTATGTGTTTTTCTCCCCTCTTGAGCCATTCGCTCTTTCTCTCCCATGTTAGTTAAGCTGGTCAAACATGGAGCCACCCTTTCTCCCCACGCTCCTCTTGCTCTCGTCGTCCCCCTTTCCTTCTCCTCTGACGGACCAAATCTATACACATGCAATGTCTGGACAAGATGGGGAAGATCAGTAGCAGCAGGAGCAGCAGCTTAACGACCACCTACATGTACTACCTCTCTCCCCTCTCTATCCTGTCACGAATGACCCCTTCTCTGCTCTCAGCGCACGCGGAATATTTATTCATCGAACGAACCAGGAGATGGAGAAAAAAAATAAGCTCTGTGGCCACGAGCTGCTCTAGCAGGTGTGGTCGGTCTTGATCTTCATAGCTTTGGCCGGGTCGTACGTCGTGCGGGCGGGCGGGGGCAAGCACGTACTCACTCACTCACTCACTCACTCACTCACTCACTCACTCACTCACAAGCACATGTGACGCTTTCCACCCTCTGCTCCCATCTGAGTGGGAACGTCTGCAAATCGAGTCTGCGCGGAGATCTGCGCATGCATGCGCCGTAACTTGGTGGCTGCCGAATAATCACGTGGTGTTAAAGCCCACCCGCTGTCAGTCTCTCGCAGAAGAGATGTCAATCCCCGTGTGCTACAACCACATCATTTCCACGTTACCTCCGCCCGCTAATTGCTGTCACAGCGGCGGCAGCGCCAAGGTAGCGGCCCTGTCATAATTATGGCGAAAGATGGAGTGTAAAACTTCAATCCCAGGCGTCAATCAAACTGACACTCCTCCAAAGGAAGCACTTCCTCCGAGAAATGAATGGCTTCTGCGGTGAAGTTAAGCAGCTAGCTAAAGAACAACCAAACCATACCTGTATAACTCTCATGGGCAAGCCGGTCTCCTTCGCCAGCTGCTCCCTAATGTGCCTCGTCGGCTTCGGGGTCTGAGAGAACGCACTCTTAAGCACCTCCAGCTGTTTCGCCTTGATCGTCGTCCTGGGGCCACGACGCTTGTTCCCGCCGCTCCCGTCATCGAGCTCAGAGGTGCCGTTGCTGTTGTTGGTCAGGGTTCTCTTCTTGCGCTCTGGGTCGTCTATATTTTTGGGTGCGAAATAGGAGAAGAGCAATAAGGCGCACTCATACTGAGAGTGAGAATTTCTCGGCCAGTCTCATCAAGTACACTCGGTCAATTAGTCGACCGCAGTAATTGCCTGCTTTGTGAAATTGGCACCGATGGCACTGCTCTCACCTCCCTCGGAATCGTTGTGGTTTTCTCTGTCATGCGAGGAGCTTGAAGCGGTTTCACCTCCGCCTCCCGCAGAAGGTGGAGGCGGGGGCGCCGGTGGCTGTGGTGGGCCCTGATTGCCCGGGTTCCTGCACCATGACAGAAGTACAAACGATAGGACAGATCTCCAGTAAAGTTGACGCCGATTAATACTTCTTGCCACGTATTCTACGCTATTGTTGTTCACGTATGAGTACGTACAAGTATGAGCGTGCGTCATGGACGTTATCTGGCTACTTGCATATTGCGTTAGCAGTGAGAGGAAACCCTCTTGAAATCAATGGCAGGGGTGGACTGAGTTCAACAGAAAATCGATAGAGATTTGTCACCTTGATAACTTTACAAAGAGTAAACCGTAGTTGGTGCTGCTGATTCCTGATGTGATATGGGAAATGACGAAGGGGGTTTCATTCCTAGGATGCGTATTACTTTCCCATGACCCTGACTTCAGTTGTCAGACAAAGGCTCTGGGTTATTCTGGACCTGAACTTATCATAAATAGTGCAAGAGATGCCTGTGGATGCAGCCACATCCAAACAACTTTGGTGAGGGGCAGAATACATGCATGGGTAAGTAGCGCACAATGACAACGTATTGACAACGTATTGACAACTTCTTTGACTGCTTTACCCTGAGAGTTGATTGATTGGGAAGCGATGAGGCGTGGCATGCGGAGGAAGCATCTGACCACAAGTGAGCGCCGTCAGGTCTTCAGCGAAGGCTGGAGCAGCAGCCGCGGTGGCTGTGGAGCCAGTGGACTCTTCTTCCTCCTCATCGTCGGGCCCGCCGCCTCCGTCATCCTCGTCGTAGAAGCTCTCGTCGTTCTCGTCAAAGTCTGAAAAAGCCGACAATGACTGATCGAGCGATCGCCTGCCAAACAGATGAGACATGCACGCTTCACATTCGGCTGAGCGTCGCGCCAATCTCATTCTGTGGTCAGCAGAGAATCCACGCGCAGCAAAAAGAGTAAGCAGTTGGACGGGCTGATTTGTGGTTTCTTTGTCTCCTGTTTACATAGGTTAGCTGTATTTCCTCAATAGCTTTCCTCACAGCTCGCACTCACCTTGTTGATGTTGGGAGATGACCGTCAGGTAGTCGTCCTTGCACACGAAGGTATCGTCGGGCATGATGTGCAGTCGATCCCCCGTGGTCAGCTGCCTCTTGCAGATGGCGCACACAAAGCAGGCCAAGTGGAAGACCCGGTGTCTGGCCTTGCGGACGAGATCGTCCGGGTGCACGGGTTCCTCGCAGCCGCTGCATCGCGGGCCGAAACGGCTGAAACAGGGGTAGATTTCAAAGTCACTAAGTAGTTGTTGCTGCATCAGACGTGCAGGGCACCACGGTGATGAGACGAATTTCCTAATTCATGGAAAATTGCTCAGAGAATCCCTATTAAAATGTCTTTTTTGTTCTCTCGTTCATGGAAAAAAAAAGAAAAACGCTCGTGCTTCTAATTTCAGGGTCTCAGTATTGGACGCTCCTACTGATGGCTTTTCGATGAAACGACGGGGTGAGCGGGAGAAAAACAAATTGCCACTTTCCTCTCTCCTCCCTGGTAGTAACATTTGGTGTTTCTAACATGTCGGCCGTGTGGTCGGCCGAGTTCGAGCGGGTGGCGTGTGAGTGATCTATGCCCTGCCTTGTTCACCACGCTCCCTGCATTCTGAGGCTAAAACACCACGCAAACTTGTGCTTAAGTGTTTCTTTTATGCCAATAGTGACCGAGCAACAGTTAGCGCAACAGGCTCGATTCTTCTCACAGTTGTCTTATTGTCACCAACTCAAACATCTCCAGCAAATGTGGAAGAGTCCGACATCTCAGCTCACCATTTGGTTGGCTGCAATGTACAATTCCCCACCATGGACGCATTTTTTTCCCCCTGAAGTGCACACGGTGTGTACGAAGCTCCAGAGATTTACGGGCTCAGGGCATTTCCCGGGCTGAAATTGGGCTCTTCCTCGTGATCGTTCCTTTGTTTCTGCTTGCCTTTCAGATCGATTGCTGACAGTGAAAAAGTGGCGGCGCTGCTTCTGGTCAAGAACTTGAACAGAGAACTCGATTACATGGGCTGCCATCCAGTAGATTGACCTCATCACACCCCACGACGGATCGGTTTCGGACGTCGAAACCGTCGGTGTTGGCGGCAGCCAAAGGCCAACGAGAAAGACAATAATAAAGAAACTCCCAGCATTGTTGTTTTCACTCGGTGGGATATCGAGCTCTCGCTTTTATGTGAACTAGTTTACTTGTGATCTCGCCATTTATCACGGAAGTTGGTTCGCTCGCAGTCGCCAGAGTGAATGTGTGATGCCTGAGCTGCGATAAAAATAGAGTAGAGCGAATTGCGATCTTATCATGGCAATGAGTCACACACACACACACACACACACACAGCCCGCGCGTGCGTGCGCGCGCGTGTGTGCCGAGCAAGCGGAGGGGAGGGGGAGTGGGAAAGAGCAGCTAAACTATAAGTATGCATGTAGCATAGCATTGTGCTGCCAGTTAACACACACGTCCATACGTACACTCATACCTAACACGTACGTATAGTACACATGTGGGAGAAATTTCTTGAGGATTTTTGCCACTGTTGCTGCTACCAAAAATGCATTTGCTCCACGCAACATAACGGGCACTTTACGACTTTGTTGCGGTGGTTTAATTGGTGCTGTCATATTGTTCTGCAGCCTTCCCATGACCTTCACCCCTTTCGGGGAAGTGCAGACTACCTGCCAAGCGCTGCCTTTTTTTTTCTCTCCACCCTGCCTGAAAAGCGGTGTTTTGGAGAGAATTTTAAATGCTCGCACGCATTCAACCTTCCTGCATCTCTTTAACTCAGACTGAGAGAGTTCCAAACAACTGTTGTCATTCGTGTGCATGAAATTGAGAAAGTTCTCACGACATTTCTTTCCATTGATGACGGCGGCTGCGGCGGGAAGAGCGGGAAGAAGGAGGGAAAAAAAACCGAGTGGCGCAACTTGCGATAAGGAGAGGAGCGATGGCGACAGCGGCGGCGCCGGCGGCGCCGGCGTCGACGGAGGCGGCTGCGGTGGCGTCGACAGCGACGGAGGAACAGGCGATGGAGGCGGCGGCGACGTCGGCGGCGACGTCGGCGGCGATGTCGGCGGCGGCAGCGGCGGCGGCGCCACCAGAGCTGCAGCAGTCAGACATGGGAGAGAGAAGCAGCAGAGAAGAGATGCGGAACATATTCGAAAATGTGCTACTTTCTGTCGTTGTTTTTTCTCTCTTTCCAGCCCCTCGGGGGCAGAAGAGCGCGAGAGACAAAACTCTCAAAATTACCCCGCAAACTACTGCTTTTTACAGAGAGACGAGTCTCCTAATTAGGCAATAAAAATCTATGGCATGGCAGTTAAGACGTCGCAGACTCCCCAGACTTTGGCGGGGGCAGCGGGGGCAGCGGGGGCAGCGGGGGCAGCGGGAGCAGCGGGAGCAGCGGGAGCAGCGGGAGCAGCGAGAGCAGCGGGAGCAGCGGGAGCACACACATCCTGGGTTCTGGCTGGGCTTTTTTCTTCTTCTTTTTACTGTGAATCTGTGTGTGTGGGCACCCTCCAAGTCAGTGTGACTCACCGGTAAAAGTCTTCCCTGCAGAAGAGCCTGGGCCCCCGGGCGAAGCACTTCTGGTCGAGCTGCTTATTGCAGTCGTAGCACTTGACGCATTCGGCATGCCAGGGCTTGTCTAACACCGTCGTCACGAACTTGTCGTGGATGGGCCTGG
>JAAUXU010065192.1_pt1 | contig 16265 bp, 21 predicted proteins | sample 7278151 | NCBI WGS metagenome assembly JAAUXU01 (sample SAMN14350113, study PRJNA611818) | marine sediment metagenome | isolation source: surface marine sediment (1.8m) | place: French Polynesia: Moorea | collected 2018-08 | reverse complement strand
TTCTGACAATGAAAATTGCATCAGACAAGCAAAAATGCCTCGGCTGTCAGTGCTGGAGAAGAAGCTTCTCAAGGTGCGCTTGCAATCTACTTCAGGGAGACACCCGAATATCGAGTCGGGCAAAACAAAAGAGTCGAGAAGCCGAGAATCGAGCTCGAGTCGTGCAACGCAAGGTCATCCCTAACCGGCACCTCCGCGATCCCTGCGGCCAGACAAGGGAGCGGGGGCACATTCATGCCGCAGAGGGGCAATCTGGACCTGTAGCCTGAATTGTCTGCACTGCATCCCGCGTTAATGACCCCCTGATTGTCCCTAATTACCTCTTTAAGTCGCATTTTGTGGCAGTAATCGAGCCTGAGCTTGCTTGTGGACCACTCTGCACTGCCCGCGCTGCAGTAGCTGACTGCGAAGACGGCCTTGAAGGCCGAGTGAAGGAATTTTTCCCTCTTTTCACCTGTCGTGTATAATGTCAGGAGGCGTCAATTAAGTCGGGATAAACAGACGATGCAATGACAGTGTTCTCGCATTCCTCGTCATGATTCTCATCACAATATGTTGTAACTTGCATTTTTAGGTGTCCACGTTTTGCCCCTTGTCGGTCCGGCCGCGCCCACAAAGTCATACTTGAGGCCTCGGAATTTTAGGCCAATTTTGCCTACAACTTTCAATCTTAGGGGAGAACAAAATCTCAATCAAACATTTCGCTCAGGACTAAAAGTGTATGGAAAGTGTATCACACAGGCTCACCTGCTGATGCCAGCGTGTACACAAGTGGACTTATTATATGGTTCATGCACATATCTGCACTTCTCGGTGCAACGTGTTCAGTGGTTTTTCCTTACCCTTCGTTGCAATTGGACATCCATTTTTTATGCTGCATCAACCCTTCCTGCGCATGTTATTCGAATACTGATCACCAAATTTCCCGTTCGTGTTACGTTTTCTACTCAATTTTGTACTTTTTTCGCCTAAATTGCCGAGGTGGCAGCAGCAGAGGTGGGAGAAAGCAAGGGAGGCCACTTTTTTGCCTCTTTCTGGACTGCACAATTGTTTTTTCTGCAGCAATCAAAAGGGTGCGGTCATCTCGTTGACAGGAGCCTTCAAATGGAACGACGGAAAAAAGTTATTTTCGACCTTTTTTCGTGGTTGCTCAGAAGCAAAAGTCTTCAGCGATTAATTCTTCTGACATTTGGCTCCCACCAGATGCAGAAAAACAGCGTTTTCTTCGTAGCAGCGTGATCAGTTTCAAGAAGGCGTTACGAACTTGAGATAGGAATCATTATTCTTTTTCATATATTGACAGTCATTGTTGCACCAGTTTCAGCGTATGGTACAAATGAGAAACTTCTTTCTCTTTAAAGAAGTACTTCCAACACTGCTGTCACTCAGACGTTGGCTTGAGGTCTCAGACTTGTGACATTGGTCTTCACATTTGGAAACGAGGCCTGAGCCTCCGGATTTAAGACCTGAGATTTAAGGCCTGAGCCTCTGGATTTAAGGCCTGAGCCTCTGAATTTAAGGCCTGAGCCTCTGGATTTAAGGCCTGAGCCTTCTGGGTTTAAGGCCTGAGCCTCTGGGTATGAGGCCTGAGACTCCGGATTTAAGGCCTGAGACTCCGGATTTTAGGCCTGAGACGCCGAATTTCATGCCTGAGACTTCGCGTTGAAGATTCAAACTTGGGATGACTCCTTAAACTGCTGGGCAAATTCACCCATGACCCGTTACATGAGAGTGGTATTTAGCTTTAAGGAATCATGGACCACATGGCACAGACAGTTGATCTTTTCCCTCCAAAGAGGCCAGGAATTAAGTCTTCTTCAATTGTGACAGTTGCAATATTGCCACACCATTTTGCTAGACAGCAGGCATTAGCCAGGTAACAGCAGATACCCGTAGCAGAGCAAAGAAAATTACTCGCTTATGAAAGCTTGCTTATCTTATCTGGTATACTTTTCCTTTTCTATCATGGCCCCCATTATCTCCCTCATCGTGACGAGCAGGTAGCGGCCCAAATATGACAGTGCAGAAGCTGCAGCTTTGTTGCCCTGCAAGTCTCGTCACATCAACTGAGACACCATAACAACAGTAAAAAAAGGAGCCTAGTCCGATGTCTTCACCAGCAAAGACTCTTTTCCTGGCAGCGTTGCCATTCCTCCTCATGGCAGCCAAGGGTAAGCGAGTCTCTACTGCGTAGACACCTCGAGATATGCCCTAAGACTGCACCATGTAGTAGAAGCAGCAACAATTTGCACCAGACTGGCTTCTTTCGACGAAAAACACGAGCGGATGTGCTGATTTTTGTGATCTTATGACAGCAACCCGATAGAACCTGATGACTGCAAGCGAATTATGACCTATATGACCAGTCCGATGATGCTTCTACCGCATGTTCCAGAACTGGCTGCAATCATGCTTACCACTTCAAGAGCAACAACAGGGAGTGAGGTTATTTAAACATTTAATCAATGTACATTTAAAGCAGTAAACACAGAGACAGACAGACATGCTAGAGTTTCCAAGTGAAATTGTGCACTCAGAGCAGGAATCGGACCAAGTTGATGCCAAAGCAGTGAAGGTTGAAGGTTTTACCTGTCATTGGCAACACTTCATCCCCAGCCTCCTCACGACCGTGCAATGTGGACCGAAAATAACACTACAGAGGACGATTTGATGTGGACCCCTCCAGTAAAAGACAGGTCTTTTTAGGTCACAATTGACTAAAGTTTTCAGTATCCTTACTCCAGTTGTAATTCTTAAAGTTGTAAGCATATCTGAGCCTTGAAGGTAATTTTGGGTCATATGATAAAGAAAGACTTTCTGCGATCTCCCAAAGGGTACATACGTAGAAAGTATCTGCTGTAGTTTGGGCATTGTTGCCACTTTTTTATGGCAAAGTCAGATTTAATCTGCTCATTGTCATGCAGTGTAACAAAAATGTTAAAACCTTAAAAATGGTATCAAAAAAGGAACACGAATTTGAAGTCTGTCAAAAATTTCCCTCATCGAAAGTTGACCCAGGTGAAAGTGCCATCATTGAGCAATAAACTTGCACTGGGACTTTCCTGGAATAACTTTCAGGAGAGGAGAAATGACCATCATCATTTTTATCAGGTCAGGCCAATTTTTTGGAAAGTCCTTATTGGATGCCGCGATTTTTACAAACTATCCCCACTTAACACTATTTTTCGCATCTATTATTACATCTCGAATCGATAAGTGATTTAACCTGGGTTGAAGCAAGCTTGATACATTAAGAGTTATCTGAAGTATCCCTTTCACTTAGTACTTGTCTACTCAGCTCAGCTTGTCTTGGCTCGGTAAAAAACTTTAAACACGCATCACTAATATCCTTGGGCTAGAGGGGCATGGGTGTATATTAGGCTCGGTCAAAAAATGAAAATTTTAGGATTTGACTGAGTGCATCTCAGGTTCGTTACCTAATGCCCAATGATGAAGATGCAGTCTAATGGTTTTAAAAACATTTTTTTTGATTCCCCTCCCTGGCAATAAGATTTTACTACATCCGTTCAGTGCATAACAGGGCGCTCAGGTTTTGATGATCCTGAGGCACAGCTATCAACACTTTAGTTTCATTCGACTACATTGTTTCAGGTTTGCATCTAGAAAGTTCCTAAGCCGGTCCACATCAAATTTATAATGTTGACCTGACATCTTTATGTACTTTGTCCAAAAAACTTTGAAGACAGTGGGGGACCCAAAAAGGTTTTATTTTTTCATTCCATTTGGAAATGTTAGGGTTGCCACCCTAACCCTGCTGAATGTGGTGCAAGACTCCATCCATTTGAGTCCATTATAGTCAAGGAAAAAGAAGTTTCTGAGTGTCCGAGTCTGAATGGACTGCGAGAGCTCTTCTTAAGCAATACAGTGCAGGGAAACCATCGCCAGAGGCTGAGGTCAACCCGTGACTTTGTCTTCACTATTTGACATTCGGCAACAAACCTAAGATGCACTCAGTGTAATGCCAAAATTGACATTCTTTGACCGACAGTTGAAGTGACAAATCGAGCATCTGTAGCAAAGCCTTTGTTTGAATCGCCAACCCAACGGTTACTGCGCCATTTTGTGTTTGGAGTAAAGTAAAGAACTTAAACTACCGAGGCCTCAAGCTTTCCAACGCAATGAAGAGAGTTTGTGTAGCTACATTACTAAGAAGGTTGCAAAGGGGTCACTTGTGTGCAGCACTGCAGTGAAAATCAAGCCTGTGCAGCAGCGCACACATGCATGAATAAATAGCAGACATTCTATAACATCTTTAAACATGATAATAATAAAAGTCAAATAATAATAGCATAATAATAATAATAAGTCAAACCCTTGACTTCTTAGGCTAATGTTTGTTCTGAAACTGAATAATCCAATGAGCAACTTGCTGCGAATCAGTTGCATCGTTGGAAAGCTTCATGAAGCATTATCAGTTCAACATGTTTACTTGACTTCCGGTGAAAAATAGCAGCGCTGAGAACTCGTTCAGTACTGTAGACAAAGATGCCAAGAGTAGCCCAAACTGCTACCCTACTTCAAATTCACCAACCGTATGTTATAGACCCAACATACGTAAGCATTTCGTTGTTATAGACATGTAGGATTTATCACGTCACAGGTGGTGTCTTGGCGGCCTGCGACGGCAACGACGGCTACTGCGTCCTGCACAACGAGGACTGCTACAACGAGTACGAGTGCTACTGCTGCTACGACCACGGCGAGTACTACTGCTGCGACTACCAAGAGGCCTGGATCAGCAGGAAGTGAGGCACACGTAAGGACGTCCGATGATGGTAGAAACGTTCTTCTTCTTCAAGCGTCTGGGGCTTCACCTTCATCATGCTGGGCAGTTTCTTCTTCTTGCTGGCCCCGCTGGCGATCTTGCTCTGCTGCTTCTGCCCCTGCTGCCTCATGGCCCAGAGGAGGAAGGCAGGCGCGGTCAGGGCCCCGGCGACAACGACGACAAACCTCCCCACCGCGCACGTGCCCCAGAGCAGTAACGATATGAAAGACACGGTGGGAATTGACTGACACTGACAAACACTCTTCCCAGGTTACTTCTACCACCAGCATCGACCCCAGGGCCAGGTTCCACCCCAGCAGGTGCAGCATCCCCCACCGTCCTACAACGACCCCCCTCCTCCCTACTCCAACTTCCAGGCTTCCAGCCCCTACAACAACAAAGACCAGAATAGATACTAAGGCTGGAGTGGGGTTCAACCCTAAATACCTTGGCTTCAACTTACGTGTGAGCCTCCTTTTTATCTTCTCCTGTGATAGTAGAGATGGAGGGGGAAAAGAGCGCAGTGTTATAGTGCAACTTCACGTCACCAACTTAAGAAATATAGAAAAGTATTTGGAAGTTTTCGCGCAGTTGCTTCACTTCTCCAGATAGAATGCTGGCAAATTCCCCGGGAAATACGCAGCAAGATGAATTGCGCACCAGTGACTCAGTCGGGCAATAAAGATAAGGAGCTCAGAATGTCTTATACGAAGATCTGATTGAGAGCAAGAACAACGTTGGCCACCGCTCCTACCGCGGCAACAGGCATTATTTGTGTTCTTCTCTCTTCTCTGTGCCACAATAGCACTTGGAGAAGGTCAAAACCACTGATTCCTCTCCCCATCTATGTATGGAGGGTCATTAGACAAGGGTAATCGGTTGATGAGAGGAAATTTTATTTTAGAGGAGGATTTAGAGGAAGTTTTATTGATCTACAAGTGGAGGTGGTAAAAAGTGCGTAGAAAAAGACTGATGCTTATGATGCGCCGGAATATCGGCAAACATTATGCACCAGCGAGAGCATTATGAGGCAAGACTTGCAATGAGAACTGCAACTTTAATGCTATATACCATACTTTTTCAGAAGTTTTGATACAAATTCGACGATTGTCTGAGCTCTGCCCACTCACACTCTGGGGGATGGAAAGCAGTGATGCTTGACCCTGACTCAGATTCATAAGACCTTAAGTCGAGTTGGCAAGGTCAACTCGAAGATTTCATCATTATTTTATTAACTCGCCCAACGACAATGTCAGGACCAGGACTAGGCAGATGACGAGAATCAACAAAAGTGGCAATCAAGTCCACGTTCAGTCATGCAATTTGTACTTTTTCGTGAAGTTGTTGCTTTTCAATAAAAACAATCCCCAAAATACAAACATCACTTAGTCTCTACTTTTGGAAATATGGGCTCATATTCATCATCGGTACTCGGTGCATATATCGGTCCAGTGTTCAGGACAATCCTGGACCTCTGACCAGAGGCTGTGACATCCCAGACAACTTATTCCCCTTCCACCAAGGACGGTAGCAGCAATCTCTGCCCCTAGAGATTGGATCAGGTGTGTGCCGATGACAGGGATAGGCTAAAGGGTCCAGTAGTCCTTGATCACCAAAGGGGAGTAACAAGAGCTCCTCAGAAGTGGAGTACCGGAAGGTAAGCATCAAATCCAACAGTGTAGTGTTATTTTCGGTGCTCATTGCACGGTTGCGAGGAGGCTTTAAATGGTTTCAAGTGCTGCCATTGATAGTGAAAACCTTTAGCCTTCACTGTTTCTCACTTGGGCATCAACTTGGTCTGGCTTCTGTAGCAATTCCTGGTCTGAGTGTTCAAATTTCATGAGGAACCCCAGTATCAAAAGTGCCTATAGTATCTTAAAGAATGTCTTGAGTGACTCATTCTATGATGATGCATCTTGTTATATTTTTAGGACAGTCCTGGACCTCAGTCTAGAGGCTGTGACGTCTAAGAACCCCCCTCCTGCTGATAAAGCTGCAATTACTGCACCCGAATTGCTTCAAAACCCCAAGATAAGAAACTGCGTGAGCTGAGGTGAGGGATACTGAAAGGTTCAGTAGTCCTTCACCAGTCGGCATTAGTCATCTGCTTGCTATCAAAGCCTTCTCCGGGATAGTGACAAAATGAGTCGAAGGCCGCGACTTCTCTCTGCTGTTCTCTTCGCTGCTCTCATCTGCTTGCCATGTAAATTCATCCTTTGCCATGGTATCACTTCAACAAAGGATAGTAACAAGATTGGTTTACAGGGCTTGACGCAGCCGTCGAATCTCCTGCCCGCCAGGATGTCGGCAAGGACAAGGATGACGACGACGATGACTTCTATGGCCACACCTGCGTCTTTGATTCTGACTGCTACACGGATTCCCAAGAGTGCCGTGAACATGACCGATGCTACTGTTGTATAGCAGAATACGATGGTCCTTTTGACGACATTGAGCATCGGTGCTGCAGTGACTTCTCGTTTGTTGACGAGGCCAGCTGGATTGTCCTCAAGTAAGTTCAGCGCGGCCTCACTGAGGCAGACGGGACTCCATCACCAAGGTGACCCCCATGAATTTCAGCACCGTGGCCTTTGTGTTCATCATGATTGGGGTTGTTCTCCTTGTCGTGAGTGTGACTCTTGTCCTCCTATGCTGCTTCTGCCCGTTCTGCATCTTGGCACAGCGGAGGAAGAAGACGACGGGAACTGTGGTGGTGCCTGCGCCGATCCCGGTCGCCACTCCGCCCGGGGCAGACCCGATGCATGCTCAGGGACAAGGTACCGCCGCACGGGTTCATGACTGACGCAGCCATGACCACCTTCTTCCTCTTTTCTGTAGCTCCCGGCTCCAGGGCATACTGGAACCCGGACGACGCGCCACCGTCATACAGCGTGGTGACGGAGACCCGGACGACGCATGTGCAGGAGCATCCGCTGCCGCAGAAACATTACTAACGGGGATTTCAGAAACAATCACAGATAAAACTAGTTGAGGTACCTGGCATGGCTCGAGTTATTGTACATCTTAAAAAAGACTGACTTGACTGGACTCCAGTTAAACTAATGTCTGTCTATGAAAATTGACCAAACCTAAATCCTCTGATTTGACTTGACCCGACCCGACCTGACTCGCTCCGTCCCACCAAAAACCGACTCCGGTCATCCCCAAGTTCAAAGAGGACTAAAGTAGCAGACAAAAAACAGCAGCATGTCGAAGAAGTGGAAGATTGACCGGATTCTAAACGGCGGCATGCAAAGGACGCCCGAGTCCCTCTCAACCACCGTGACCCTGACCATCTACAGGCTCAAGACCCGGTCGAGGACATCTAAGGCGTCAAGCTTGACCACTTTTGTCTTGGTCGTGGGTGTCAGCATATCTCTCCACTGTTAGGTCATGCTAGAACACATACGTATGTTTGCCCCTAACGGCAACTTGCCTGTCCATCACACATAAATAAGTTTTTTGTACAATGTGTGAATTGTGAGAATTTTGCTCATGTTGTGCAGCACAGAAATATATTTATTTCACGCTTACTCAATGGGTATTATACCGTGGCAAAAGACCCAATCCAGGGTTACTCCTTCCCTCTGCTTGGGCGTCAATCCTCAGCAGAGACCCCAGTAACAAACAAAGAAACAAACATTATACCGTGGTGGCAAAAGTTAAGAGTCACGTCGATTTCTGAAGTGATCATGAGTCATTGAAAAAAACCACGTAGGAACCTGTAAGCCAAAACTGCCTGTAAGATACTCGACCTGTCCCAAGTTCTTGTTTGTTTCAGCTCGTACGTAGGGCTCTAGAGGGGGCTTAGAGCACTAGAAATCTAGATGCTTTTTAGTATATCGTAAAACGTCGCACAGAGAACAAGTACCCAAAAGAAAATTTCCATCGCGTCATGGACGTCGAGTAGGCCTACTTCGTCGACTACGTCGACAGCGTTAAAGGCAAAGACGCCCTCGACGACGCCGATCTGGGCCATCCAGACCAGGATTCGACACGATGTCGCACGTTGCGTCTAAAGACGAAGACCTTAACTTTCATGGGTATTGGTTATAAGTCAACAGAGTCACAGTGCGTTGCTAAGGACCCTAGAACTGGAAGCTTGGGATGAAGCTCAACGCATTATCTGAATACTCTTAAAACCTCGTTTGTGTGTTTCTTTTAGGCAAGACGAACGTTACTAGGGCTGTAGTGAATTATGTTTGTCCAGCTTTGCTGCTGCTAAGAGCGCTCATACGGACTTTATGCAAAAGAAGTCGTATGGTACAAGTCAGTGACTCATAATGACTATATGACTCATGGAATGAAAGTCACACATGAAATTGTGGCTGAACATTAGATCGTAGCAGCATTGAAGTGGACCAACTTCTGTATGAGCGACTGCACCAAAAAAAAACATCGCTAGATGTAGAAAATGACTACCAAAAGTGTCAGTTGTAGCTTGAAGAACCTTATGAATGACTCATTCTGAAGGGCCTAAGATGATACATCGACTCTCATATGCTATTTCAAGATAAGGAGAGATAGACTTGGACGTATATAAGATTGGGACACCTCTGCTTGACAGAGTGCACTTGACCGTTGGCACCGTGAAGATCATGGTGAAGATGAAGGCACCGTTTGTTATGGCTCGGAAAACATCTTCCTCATTGCTCGTCCTGATCTTGGTGTGCCAAAGAGGTCGGGTTTGCTCCTGTTGTAGTGCTTGATGATGCCAATATGAATAATGATCCTGTGTGCGACTAGCCCAAGCTTATGTTGCCATGGAGGATGAGTGTCAGTTCTCATCTGAATGCATTGGCAAGTGTGACGACGACGACCACGGTGACCACGATGACGACCTCGACAAGAGCGCCTACGACGACTGCTACTGCTGCTACGATGGGAGGTTCTTCTGCTGCGATGAAAAGAGGATGCAGTATGGACATAGCAGCTGGATATCAGAGAAGTACGTGACACTTCCTCGAGATCTTCTCTGGCGACTACGTACGTGTGTTCACTTGTTAGTGTCTTGGCCTTCTCCGTCCTCATGATCGTGAGCGGCACCATCGTGATACTTCTGATGTTACTACTGTGTTGCTGTTGCTGCTGTCCTTGTAGCTCCGCGGCCACGAAGAAGAATAAGCAGAAGACCATATCAGAGGCCCAGATGGCCCAACCTCAACTACACCAGCACCCGCAGCAACCAGCAGTAGCCATGTCCAAGGACATCGGCCGATCGGGCATCCAAGGGAGTGAGCGCTGATTGATGTTACCTGTGCATTCCACTTTATGTCTGTCCTATAAAAATGACATCTTTTTTAGACCGCCTTAATGTTGACATCACCTGGCTGTCCAGGTACTTGAGCAAGGCCTCCGACTCTCTCAAGAGAGTAACGGCCTCGGCCAGATGGAACAGTCGAACGCCGACTGAGGCCCCGCAGGAAAAAGCGCACGTGATGTGGGTCACCACCAAGGTCTCCTACCCGTCCGACAGCAGCAGCAAGAACGAAGTCACGGACCCCCCACCGGAGCACCCAGACGTCGCATCCAGCAAGTGCTGATTTAAAAGCACTTGACGATGAAAACCGATCGCTTTTGTGCGTCGTCACCTTGGTGATACAAATGAAAAAACGATTTGGGAAGATTGGCTAGATCTGTTGTCGTTCGCTAAATGCCATTGTAGACCGACTTCTACCAGAAGAACGTCAGCACGAGCGTTATGAAAATACACAATAGCTGTCGCAGCCGCTGCTGCTGGCGCTGGGCAGGTGCCGTTGTCGTAGCTGAGGCCGTCGTGGAAGCCCACGCTGTCGCCATCATCGGTGTCGTAGCTGGTGCTGTCGTCGTAGCGGTGGTAGCGCGTTTGGGCACAACTTCATCCGGCACAACCCTCACAGGCTCAACCTTTACTTACACACATTGTTTGGACGCAACTCCCACCGGTGCAATCCTCACAGACGCAAGCACATGTACAGAGCCCAAGGCAGTGTATCATCAATGTATCATTTTTGTATTTCCCTATGTCAGTTAACTTTGAGTGGGAGAATTTTCCCCCCAGCCAGGAAAATTTTGCATTGTTTGTCCGATTGTGGTTGCATTGGCAGTAGTAGTAATCCTCCTTTGCCAGAAAGTAACTGGTGGCACCAACAAAGTGTTTTGCCAACGAAATGACACCCTTCTCCTTCATCACGAACGAAGAGGGCAACCGCAGCCTCATCTTCGACGGGTACTGATACAACACGTTCCGTGATACGTGGAGGTGCTGCCAGAAACATATTGGGGTAAAGTCATCATCATCACCATCGACATCACTCAGGCGAGTCAAAAAACCCGGTTCCTTCCACTGTCAATGGGGGCAGACCAAGGCAACGGTGTAGGACCTGAGGACTGCAGCCTCCCCAGCACCAATGGAACTTCCTGCTCTTCTCATTCGTCACCCACGTGCAAGATGCCGACGACGTGCCAATCTCCCTAAGTCTCCGTAGCTATGAACCGTGTTCAAGCCGCGAAACGTCCTCCTGCACCAAAGTCATTTCAGGAACCGGGAGCCACTTGAAGTGGGTCCTCAAGAACTCAAGCAACGCCTCTGGTGGGTAGCTCATCTTCTGCAGTGCAGACGGGTTCAAAGCTCTTGAAATGTCTCTGCACTGGGTGTTCGATGGGATGTTCGTCGTAGGTGACGCTATCGTCATAGTCGCACCTCATTGTTGTTGCCTGCTAACTTGACCCCACCATGCCCAACCCGCACCCCGAGCCCTCCAGCCCGCCCCGAGCCGGCATGGCGTTAGCGCGTGGCCGACCTGACCTGCAAAACCTCAGTCCGTAATTAAAAAATTAAGACAAAAAACCCTACCAGAACCATTTTAGAAATTACACTGTCTATATACAACGTACACATATTGTGATAATGCCCTACGAGGCAAAGTAGAGTAGTAGGCATCCCTCGAGTACATGCTCAGGAGAAGAGGCCCCTGGACGCGGGCCACACTAAGGGCTTTATTTACAATGCGAGCTGTAGTCGACAACAACACACGCGAAATATTATTATTATTTAATATTATAACGGCCATAAAGAAGACGAAAAGACAAAAAAATGATTAAGCCTATTGTTTATGCGTACATATGTACAAAAGTACGCAATCTCTTGCTGTGCATGCCAATGTACACACGGTCGGACGAGAGCACCGTAAACAACTGCCGCGTCAAATCCCAAGTACCATAATCGGTGAGGGTTTGAAGAGTGAAGATAATCGTTACCAGCATCCAGCAAAAAGGGTCTCACTAGGAAGACTTGGCCCACCACGTCACGAAAACCAGGATGTTCAGACTAGAGGATCACTGTCAGTCCCAAAGCTCCAGGATATCTCCGGGATAGCGACTGCACTGGCTTTAGGGAGCAGCGAATTCCCCCATTGCACATGTGTGACGACGCATCAATCGATGACGCATCAGGCGATGACGCATCAGTCGTCCACTCGACGATATCGAGTGCCGATGGTTGCTCGAAGATATCATTGCCAGAAGAGGTCAAGCTGATGATACCACTGAGCCAAACACGATTAAGAAGCCAGAGAGTCTCAAGGGGATAAGAAATCCGACCCCTTTGCCCGAGCACGATGTCGTCACTGCGTGCTCACTCAACTAATTCTAAAAGGAGGTTGTAAAAGTAATCTAAAGAATGACAGTGTTTTTTATTCAAATTCTTGATCTAGAGCAAGATTGGTCCTTTCTCGTCGAATAAACACATTTACATTAGTTACGTAATTCTTACGATAATTGCTGCTCTGTCCCCACTCTTCTGCTCGCTCTCTGGCTACAGCAATGGAGCCAGGAGTTCCGCGTCCTCGCCACCTTCTCCGCCTCGCCCAAAGAGTCCGGTAAGTTGAGGTTCTTGGTCTCCGGCCAGATGAACACGGAGACGGCGGCCGCGGCCAATGAGAATAGTCCGTAAATGATCACCGGGAGCAAGGGACTCACCTTCGGGTGTAAGCGTAGTCAGGAACACGTGGGTACATTTCAATACGTTCCAGACAAGGATGATTAAAGTCAGTACCTCTTCAAGTAGTGCAATCGTAGACGAAGCAACTGACCCCACACGGGCAGCACCGGACCCAAATCCCATGGTGGACGATCTCAGGCTGGTGGGGAAGAGCTCGCGGGTGTACGAGTAGGCAACGTCGAAGGCCATGGCGCAGCCGAGTTGACCAATGTAAGCGAGCACGATGATGACCCAGAAGTAACCTTTTGCCACGAACAAAGTGGCCAACAGGGGCACTCCGCAGAGGGTCAAGGACAGGGTCATCATGACCTTGCGGCCGAACGTGTTCTCGAAGTAGGGCATGACGAAGGGCATCCACCCCACCACCAATGGAGGGATCACAAAGACCACACGGACCTGGAACATACATTAGCTGTCGAAGAATAATGTCAACAATTGAGAAAAAATACTTACGTCATAGTTGAAGGTCGGAGTGTTATAAACCAGCCCAAAGTAGGCCATGCTGAGGCTGAACCAGCAAAAGCTGATGGCCAGCAGGTTCCTCAGGCTCGCTGGGTACTTCAACAAGAGTAAAAGGTTGCCGGATTCGTGGGGTTTAGTCTCGCCATCCGGGATGCCGGCCTTGTCGTCGCTCCAGTCGCGCAGGGCCGCGCGTTCCGTAGATTGAAAGGACAATTTGTTTATCCTGCAAGCCTTCTCGACCACGTTAAATCCTTTAAAAGAAACATACTGAAAGAAGCCTTGCCGAGGGTAAACACTTGCAAAGTGACTCACCTTTTTTAAGATGCCCGTTCACTAATAGCCACCTGGGAGACTCGGGCAGGAAGAAGATAATGATAACGAAGGGGATCCCAGAGCAGGCTATGAACAACTCGACGTGGATCATGTTTGGCAGTAAGTAGACCATCAGGGCCAAGGCGGCGTAGCCTATGCTGAAGGGCAGCGCTCTGAAGGATGATGAAACTCATTTAGCCACTCCCATGACGCCAATGATAGCAGACATCAACCTGAAGTAATTGTTTGTCACTGAGCGCCACTTCTGGCCGGAAATCTCGATGCAGTAGACGGTCTGCACGGTGTTGTAGGCGATGCTGGCGCCGCCGACTAAGAACCTGAGTGCCGTCCAGACCCAGAAGTTAGTCACGAACGCTTCAAGGATGCCAGCGCCAGTCCACAATGAGATCCAGAACCTGGTGACAATAACAATGGCAAGACTTCTGTAACGGCCGGTAAAAGCGTCGCGATAGTTACAAGTATGTCCGCATCCTGCCGTACACGTCAGCGAGGAACCCACAGATGACGACCCCGAAGAACGTCCCGATGAAGAAGATGGTCTGAGCCACTTTGCGATACGAACTGCGGGAGCAGACCAGGTCGAACCTTTTTGTTGCGGTGTTCTACGGTTGTGACACCACTTGCAGGTATGCACACAATACAATTCGTACTTGTACGAGTACTGTGTGACGTCGTCTGGACGAAGTCAGGGAGATTTACCATAAATAAGGATTCGTCGTACTCCCACTCCGTGCACTCTATGGTCCCCAGACTCCCCACGTCCTCTGGCCTCTGTAGGGCGTCGATGCTGGAGTAGTCGCGGTCAAGGATGCGGCAGCGGTCAAAGGTGATTCCATCTTCGGCGAAAGGGGCGGAGGCGTTTAGCCACACGTCGAGAGGAGCATTGCTGAGAAAAGCTGGACCGCGTACGGGCGTAAATGCGTCAGCAATCCTAGGACATCTTTTCACTCAAAACCTACCTGGTCTCTTGCAGTAGTGTGGTACCGGGTAGGTGAGGAACTTGTTGACCAACATCTGCCACGCGTGAATGACAACAGTGAGTCCGGTGACGAAGAAGAGGCCAAGCTGGAAGCGACCGATGTCACCGATCGTCTGAATCAGCTGGTCCTCGGTCTCTGTCTGGAGATCCATCACCCTTGTGTAGCCACTTCGTCTCAGTGAGCCGATAAAATCTGCATGTTTGAAACCAGGACTTGAGCAGATCAATGAGCGACGACTGCCGAGAAGTCACGCATTGATTAGTCTTGAGTATTAAGCACTTCGAAGACACTCCTGTGTATGCTGCGTCGTCACCTGTGCGTGGCCGAGCCTAAACATGAGGATCCCACCTTGAAGCTGACCAAGGTGAAGTGAATTATTATTCTCCCACTCTCCCTCCTCGCTAAACGCTAGGAACCCTCAGCTCATGTTCGTCGTGATGCAAGCAATAGACTGTCTGCAGTCCAGCTCGCTTCGGTACGCGCTCTCTGGACGATGTATCCAGGTAGCAACCTCAGTTCCCTAACCTGATCTAACCCTGTGTAGACTCGAGTCCTGCGTCAGTGCAGGAATTGGCGCCTCAACATGTCAGGTAGCAGAGAAGACACAGGGAAATCGTCGGGGGGAATCTCGGGCGATATTGGCATTACATACGATTCAGGACGTACCTCCCATTTTCGGAAGTCTCAACTACGTCAGACGCCGGTCGATCAAGTTGGGACTTTCTGTCATGTTTGCCGGGATGTCAAGCTGCACCTGTTGACCTGCTAGCAGCATGGAAATTTGTTATGTGCTATATATGAGGGCGCACCTGTGAATGCCTGCGTAGAAGACTCTGTACGTTCACTACTGCTATGGTATGAGAAGAGAAAAAGTCTCTATTTCAAAAACTGCCGTAACAATGATATCACAAAAAGTGCCAAAGAAGACAAACAGGTTGTGGAATGCCAAAAACCACGAGAGGACCAGGGGGAGAGTTCACGCAGAAGACGCCATCCATCGTGCATCACTCACTGGAGGTCCTTACCTGTAAATGGACAGCGGATCACCTGTACGTTCTACTGTGCTCTATGGATGCTGCCGAACTTGGTGCGAAGAACTCACTCTTCTCCCTGCCCCTTCGGTGCCCTGTCCGCGGTGTTCCTGAGAATGCACTGGGTGAGCCACTGGATGCCCTCGGCCACCCCGTCGCCAGTCAACCCCGAGGTGGGCAGGACCATGCACTCCCGGCCACCGATGTTGTCGGCATTGTCCGCGAAGATCGGCTTCACCTCCCGGACGCCCATGCACTCTGACGAGGGAAAATAAGAAATGACGAAAGTGTTTTGACGCTTGCACCGTAGTATTAGAAATCCTCATTGAATGCAGTTCTAAAATCTCGAGGTTGTGGTAACTTTGTTGCTGACCAACTTTTAGTACTCCTCCTAGAATTAACTCATGATGTGTCTTAAAGTTATGATACTCTTGAGCTGACTGCATTTCTCTACCGTGGTGGATGCACTTTCGTAACTTTATGGTGCTGATGACGACTTCAGTCGTAGGGGTTATTTAGTGTAAATGTGTAATGTATCGTATCTTAAGTTCTATCGTATATGTATCTACAGCACATACGACATCTAGATGCTAGCTTGCAACTCTGTCCTCCATTCCTTCCATGTGCACACCTCTCTTCATCTCTGCTCAGTTCATTTTACAGTGAACAAAAGACAATGATCACTCTTTATC